>Ga0209598_10000751_pt1 | contig 26331 bp, 24 predicted proteins | sample M_140807_EF_Meta_FD_187317 | JGI IMG/M metagenome (GOLD analysis project Ga0209598, IMG submission 187317) | Freshwater microbial communities from Lake Montjoie, Canada to study carbon cycling - M_140807_EF_MetaG (SPAdes) (version 2) | ecosystem: Environmental > Aquatic > Freshwater > Lake...
CAGTTCTGGACGACGCGCGGCTTTGCGATTGTCGATGTCAATTACCGTGGCAGTACCGGTTTCGGTCGGGACTACCGTCGGGCATTGAATGGCAGGTGGGGTGAAACCGACGTCGAGGACTGTATCTCGGCAGTCCGATTTCTTGCTGAGAGCCGTCGGATTGACCCGAAGCGTCAGTGCATCATGGGGGGCAGTGCCGGGGGCTACACCACCCTCGCGTCCCTGGCTTTTCGTCCAGGCGTTTTTGCGGCTGGAATGAGTGACTACGGCATCGGCGACCTTGAGGCATTGGCGGCACATACGCACAAGTTTGAGTCGCGGTACCTGGATACCGTCGTTGCTCCGTATCCCGAGGGCATCGAGACGTATCGCGACAGGTCGCCGCTCGGTCATGCCGATCGGATGACGACCCCCTTGCTTCTTCTCCAGGGAGAAGAAGACCGCGTCGTGCCACCGGATCAGGCCCGATCAATGGCGAAGGAACTTGACCGCAGGGGTGTGCCCCATGCGATGGTCGTCTTTGAGGGCGAGGGTCATGGATTTCGACGGGGGGCAACAATCGAGGCGAGCTACCAGATGAAGCTGAGCTTTCTTGGTCAAGTGTTGGGATTTGCCCCGATTGGCATTGATCACGATGTCACGGTTCTCCATCACCCTCGCACCTCCTGAGCGCGATCAAACATCACGGGAACCCATGAGCGGATGAGTGTCGGGCGATGCGATGAGGACGTACTTGAGCCGGCCGGAAGCGTCGGGACGCAAATTCGACGGCTGGAGGCTGCGGGAGTGAGCTCGTGACAAGGGATGCGGCGCGCACAATGTTCGGCCCGTGGGTGCCCGAGGAATCACCTAAATCTGATCACGCTGGTGGCGGAAACGTGATCCCGTTGGTGCTTAGCGAATGGCGTGCGGTCTCCTCGCTAGACCACCCAGAGCAGCTCGAGATGTTCCCCGCGCCATGGTCGAACCCTCGGCGTTTGGTCAGCATCGTTGATGAGGAACGGCAATCCGTCGACCGCGTCCGGCGATTTGCGGCCGCTTGGGAGTGGCTTGAAAGCCGTACGCGCAGCCACGTCGCCCGACCAGTGTTGCTACCCAAGGGTGAGTGTAACCAGCATCTAGCGGGAGCCGGGGTCATGCTCAAGGTCTCGCGAAGTCACGGTGGTGGCGACGCAGCTCCTGCACGGAGGGACAGCGGCGAAGCGACCGTGACCGAACGAGGCCACGGCGTCTTTGACGCTGCTAGCGAGCTGTAGTGAACTGCGCCGGAACGTAGCCGGTACGCCCAACGCTGTCGCGAACCATCAACCAGCTGACATTCCCGCCTGATCCGTCGTCACCGACAATCCCCGTGGTCACGATGGTCAATGATGTGCCTTCCCGGAACGCAACCTTGGGAACTGTCCGGTCATCCCACTGGGGACTATTGCGGAATGCGACGCCCCGCCCACCGGTATTGGCGACGGTGACGCGCGCCATCCCATTCACTGCTACCGGGGCTGGAGAGACACTGGATGGGGTTCGAGCCACTGGCGGAGCTGGTTCGACCACCTGATCGCTTATCGGCGATGCCTCAGTAGGCGGCGTGTCTGTCGTCACAAGATCAGCGACGGTGCCTACAGCATTTGGAACCGCGCCGGAACTTGACAGGGACATCACTTCAGCCACTGAATCGAGGCTCAAGTCGGACTCAGTTCCATTCGCGTTCGCCTCGACGGACGTCATGACGGTCATCGATGGATCGGTGATGACTGCCTCACCGTCCGGTGTGAGTGTTGGCGTCAACTCAACAGTCGGTGCAGTCAGGGCGAAATCGATTTCGTGACCAAACGACGGTAGGGTGACGACCCAGATACCGGTCGCGAACAGGCATGCCGCGGTGACAGAGAGCAGGTACTCGGCGGCGGCTTGGCGGGTTCGGAAGGCCCAGAAGCGCTGCGTTCGAGGAAGCAGCAGCCGTGCAAGTGCGGCGAAGTAGAGTGCTGCAAAGACGACGACCCCAATTGTCGATGTGTAGACGGCCCATCCCCACCACGGCCATGCGCTGCCCGGAAGTGCAAGACGAGGACGCTGAGGTCGCGGTTCGAGCCTCAAACGGGAAATGCGCGAAATCGGGGTTTCCCGAAGACCCTTCCCCATGGGTGACGCGTCGGAAGCCGCACCTTCGTCCGTACGTAGGTCGTCCAGGCTTGCCGGAAGTGCGTCGAACCAGGCCGGGTGCAAGACCTCACGATCAGTGGCAAGTCGTGCGGAACGCAAGGTCCTGTGACGGGCCAACGTTTCCGATCGCGTTGACGCTTCAGCATCTGAGCTTGGGGCGCTTGGTCGGGATGATGACGAGTACATCAGAGCAACGAATGGTGGGACGGATCCGCCAGATTTTTCCGAGCCAATGACCTCGATTTTGAGGCTTTCGGAGGATGACACAGGCTCGGTAGCCACCGGTAGGTCGGTCGGTGGGGCGCCGACACGCTCCGCACCGGGAGCTCCGTCGTCCTGTGAGACAGGAGAAGCGCTGCTTTCAGTTTTTTTGATCGCAGGTCTCGTCGCCACCATCTCGTTGGTCCCTCCCGACACGACAGGCTTTGCGATCACTCGCATTGACTTGGCACTCCGAAGAAGCTGAGGCGCGCCGTATTTGCGGCCGCAGCAGGTTCGCTTTTGTCAAAACCGTCCGGCGGCAATAACGCGCCGGATCATTCGGTGATGCGCCAAGGCTCATGACCCATCCACCATCGCGGTCGCAAAGTTGCGCAACTATCGCGATAGACTCGGGCACTGGGGAGCGCGGAACGGGCGAGGCGGTTGAATTGCGGAGGCGTCCGTTCGTGCTGGAAAGAAGATGCAAACCATGAGCCTGAATGAAATGGGTCCGGGGCGTGAAGGAGCGGGGACCGCGCTCGACCGGTTGAATATCACCCAACGGTACTTGGCGACCGAGTTTGCTGATGGGTATGAGGACGGGGTTCTGCCTCGAAGAGACCTGATCGAACGTGTTGCCAGGATTACTGGAGGGATTGGGACGGCGGCGTCGGTACTCCTAGCTTTGGGGATCCGTCCGACGACGTCCTCGGCGCAGTCAACGCCGCCGATGTATTCGATGCCTGGCGATGCAACTAGCCCCGCTTCAGTCTCGCCCAATGATCCAGCGATTGTCGCGTCGGACGTGATTGTTCCCAGCGGAGGGGTCGACGTTGCAGCCTATCTTGCGAGACCCGTGGGTGACGGCCCCTTTCCCGCGGTGATGATCTGTCACGAAAATGCGGGAACCGCCGAACATTTCCGGGACGTCGCGAGGCGGTTCGCCAAGGTTGGATACGTTGCGATCCATCTCGACCTGCTTTCCCGCGAAGGTGGCACCGAGGCGGTGCCAGCAAATCAGCGCGCAGCGGCCTTGACTGCACCGGGCAAGGCTGAGATTTTCGTGGACGACTTCCGCGCGGCAATGGCGATGCTGCGCGCTGATCCTGGGGTCCGGGGCGACGCAATCGGGATGACAGGCTACTGCTTCGGCGGCAGTGTGACGTGGAATGTTGCTTGCCGGGAACCGGGATTGCGGGCCGCGGTGCCGTTTTACGGGCCACCAGGTTTCCCTGAGGAACTTGGCGAGATCCGGGCAAGTTGTCTTGGCGTCTATGGTGATTCGGATGCAAGGGTCAATGCCAGCATCCCCGTCGTTGAGAAGGCTCTCCGATCATCGGGCGTCGCACATGACCTGCGGGTCTATCCGGGTGCAGGTCACGCGTTTTTCAACGACACGCGCCCTCAGGTATACGCCGAGGAGGCGTCGATGCAGGCATGGCGCGACACGCTTGAGTGGTTTTCCAAGCACCTCGCCTAGCGCGGTCGAGAAGTGCGATGTCTAGGTTCTTGGGGGTGGGCGCCGCCGACTGCCCGTGGTCGAAGCTTGACTGGGGGTGAAGCCCCGCTGCACTCCCCCAGGCATATCCCGAATCAATGCGTCTACAGCGGCATGCCGCTCGTGACGAGGAAGTTCGGGTGGGATCGACGGATCTGGCACGAGGCTTGAAGTGTCGTAATCGGAAAGGTCGTCGTCCTCGTCGGGTGGTTCATCGTCGTCGTCAAAGCCATCATCGAGGACGGGGCCTGTCGATTGATCTGTCACTGGGGATGGCGGGCTAGCTCTCTCAACTCCCCGAGACTGCTCTTCGATCGGGCGGGTTCCTGCTTCCGATCCTGAACGAGGCTGGACACTGTTTGTCCGGTCATCCCGTCGAGTGTTGGAAGTGTCTGGCACGACCGTGAGATACCTGCGTGTCCCGGGAGCGGTCAGCAGGGTTTCCTGCCACGAAGACAAGTCGTTACCTGCGTCTCGGGTTGCAGTGCGCAGCGCTTCACGCAAGCGACCCTCCTGCACCTCCATGTCGGTGAGGCTTGAGAACAGGTATTCAACCTCAAGGTCGGGCTCTCCGGCACTGCGGGTGTCGACACTGACGAAACGGCCGCCGGGCCAGCCAACCGGCGCTCCTATCGCGTCAATTTGACGGATTGCGGAGATCACGTCGGGCCGTCGACGTGGCTTGCACGAATAGCCCAGGCGAAGGATCAACGTTGCCATTTCCGTAATCATCACCGGCGGCGAACTAGTGTGCAACCGGGTCGGCTAGCCGGGACGCTCCCCGTTGGGAGCAACCAGCAGGTCGGGCTCAATCCCATCGAGGGCATCATCACCCCCGTGCCGGTTCCTCCACAGTTGCCCGCCAGTACCTGCCACAACATACGTGGATGGGTCGAGTGCGCCCAATAGCGGGTGAGAATCGGAATCACTGCTGAATATGGTCAGCGATCGAGACGCGCGCGTGGCCGCGACATAGAAGACGCGGCGAGCGTCGTCGCTAAGCGCGTTGTCCTGCCACGTAATCGGATCCCTGGATCGATCCGGGCACGCAGGCATCAGCAGGAATACCGTCGGGAAGTCGAGTCCCTTGGAGCGACGCATTGTCATGAGTTTGACGTTTGGTGCGCCAAGAAGCATTTCTGTCCGGCCGTCGATTATCGTTGAGGCGACCATCCGGTCCGTTAGGCGCTTGGAAATCTCGATGCCGACAGCGTCTCCGAGGTATGTGATCCCGATGAGACCTGGGTTCATCTGACTTGCGGTTTCAACGACCGCATCGATCAGCGCGTTCATCGCGTCTCGAGACGTTTTCTCGATGAAAAGTTTCGGCGCCGGTCCGGGTCGGTCCGGATCGATATCCGCCTCGGCAACGTCGTCGCGGGCCTGATCGACAACGCGCCATGCCTTCGCGAGATACCAGATTTGCTGAGTGGTGCGGTAGTCCTTGGTGATCCATCGTCGGGTCGTCACGGTTGGAGCAATGGCATCCCGAATCGCCCTGAACGGCCGGTTGTATAGGCGTTGAACTGGGTCACCGAATGCGAACAGGCCGGCCCCGGTCTGTGGCAAGTGCCGACGACACAGATCGATAATCGCCGGGGTTGCGTCCTGGACCTCATCAATGATGATTTCCTGATAGAGGCCAACTGGATTGGATGAGGAAATCACCGAGTCAAAGGCAAGACGGGGCAGGTCGTCCCAATCGGCGATACCTTTGTCGCTTAGTTCCGCCCGGACCATCTCCCAGACTGACCAGATTACGTGACGCGCTTTCTCCCCAAGACTTCCGCCGCGCCATCCACGGTCGATTTCCAGGTAATCCTCGAGAAGTGTCACGTTTGACTGCTTGATGACTGCTGAAATCTCTTCGTGGACGAACCGCCCGTCGCGTCCGCCAAGAGCGGACTTCTGCTCGCTGGGAATCCGCCCGAAGTGCCTGTAGGTCAATTGGCGCAGGGAGTCCTGGGTGGGGCCGTTCAATGTGCCCGGGAGTAACGGGATTTTGCGTCCCGAGATTGCCATCACACGCTCACACCAGTCATGCATCGTCATGATTTCGATGTGAGGCAGAAGAGGACCGTTAGCGAGCGCCTCGGCCATTTGCCTGACCGCCTGGGCAAGCGGACGGTTGAAGCACAAGTAGAGTAGTGGTTGGGCGGTCCTCTCAGCTGCACGCCGGACAAGACGATGGACTGCTATGACGGTTTTTCCCGTCCCCGGACCGCCGAGGACCAGAAACGGTGTTGCGGGGTTCATGTCGACCAAGTCGCGCTGACGCTCGTCGAGGCTCGTGAAGTACGTGTCAACCCCACGATCCATCATGTGCCGGAATTGGGTCAAACTGTCAATCGCTCGGACAACGTCGGCCTCGCTAGGGACCCCGACTTGTCCGATGAGCTGATCCACTGACCCGTGACGGGGCACATCGGCGATTTCCGAGAGGACTGATTCGGCCCTGCTCGCGTGTTCGTCCGTCCAGCGATAGGCTGCTTGATGATGATCGACGTGGACCAGCGCGATTTCCGTCTGCTTGACGGGCACCAGGATGAGACGAGCCTCTCCGTCGATGCGCACTGACCAGAAGGACCGGCTCTTCCCTCCCCCGAGTTTCTCGAGGTTCAGTCCCGGTGACCTGTGGTTGGTGAAGAGGCGGTCAACGCAGGCGTCAATGCTTCGGAGCAGGCGGGTATTCCGACTGTGGCGTCCGAGCGACTTTGCGAATGATGAAGTTGCCCAGATCCGCCTGACGATCGTTATTGGAAGCTCGCCTGCGTCACGTGCGCGTGGGTTCATGTTGATTACAGCCATCTCTTGGCACTCCGATTTGATCTGACGGTGCGCTGATGTTGTATATCATAACGTGCGAAGTTGTGATATCAAACTCGTTGTGCATCCGATTTGATTCGACACCGATCGATCACATTGGCGAAAGGTGTCGACGGGGCGTGATCATGAACCAATGATCAAGAGTGACGGGTCCAGTTCTGGCGGGGGACTGGGAGAAGGGGCGTCCGTAGATGCAATTCGGCATCTGACATGCACGGTTCCGCTGATGGGAACCGACGGCAGGCACCCTGTCTGGCGAGTTGGTTCGGTCCTGCGCCACATCCTTGGTTTGTCCCAACCAGAGAGAGCGCGGGCGTGGCGCGAAGGGAGTGTCGCGGTCAATGGCCTCCCAGTGGAGGCACAACACCGTCATTGCATTCCTGGCGACGTTGTCTCGGTCGCTTTTCCCGACATCGCTTCATCCGTCATTCCTGAGCCGGGACTGAGCATCGAAGTCATTTATGAGGATGCATATCTTCTCGCGGTTGCTAAGCCCGCGGGCCAACTCTCTCATCCGGCCCGCAGTGAACAGACAGGCACGATTGCAAATGCCGTGGCAGCGCGATACCGCCGGGATGGGCGGTCGCCTGACGCCGTCCGGCCCATCCATCGGATTGACCGGGACACATCCGGTGTCCTCCTGTTTGCGCGAGACAGCCGCACGGCGAGGCTTTTGTCGCGCCATCGTGACCGCTCACCACTCGAGCGTGATTACTTGGCAGTCGTATCTGGCAACTTGACGGCGTCCGGGGTGATTGCGGGGTGGATGGGGCCGGAAACGGACCACTTGACGAGGCAACGGATGTTCGACGAGGCAGCGGTCAAGTTGGCGCCAACCCATTCACCAACGGGTAATCCGTTGCCGAAAGTAGCGGGGTGGAGTGAGACCACATTCCGCACGGTTGCGCGAGGGCCCTCGGCCAGTTTGGTCGCCCTGCGGCCACGATCAGGCCGCACCCATCAATTGCGCCTTCACCTTGCATCCATCGGGCATCCGATCATCTGCGATGGCCTCTATGGGGGCGTGGATGGATTTGGCATGGATAGACAGGCGCTACATGCGTGGAGGGTGACCTTTCGCCACCCTGAAACTCAAGTGCGGATCGAACTGGTTGCTCCGCTACCGATTGATGTTCGGCGCGCAATAGCTGAAGCGCTGCGCAACTGACCCCTTGGTCGCCCGGACTTCGCAATTTGGCAGTGAGGTCGGCAGTTGTTGGTTTGGCACAGTTCTCCGCATCGGGATGACGCGTCGACGCGAGACGCTTGGGTTCTTTCCGAGCCTGAAAGGAAGGTCACGTTGGCATACCGCGAAATCGTGACGATGCATCCCAATGGGGTTCGCGTGCAAGCGGCACTTGAGGCGCGCGGTATTCGCACCCGGATCGTGGAGACCCTCGAGGGTTCACCCACGGCGGTGACGGCAGCGGCACAACTTGACATTGAGGTCGGACAGGTTGCGAATTCCCTGTTGTTCGAGGCAGATGGCAAACCGTTGCTCGTGATCACTTCCGGGCAACACCGCGCTGACCTGGCACGAATCGCTGCCTTTGTCGGGGCAAGAATTGTCAGACGCCCCGGTGCAGAGTTTGTTCGGGAACACACTGGACAGCCGATCGGCGGTGTGGCGCCACTCGGTCACCCTATTCCGATCAGGACGATCGTTGATCTCCATCTGGCGACATGGGACGTTGTGTGGGCGGCAGGTGGACATCCACATTATGTCTATCCAACCTCATTCGCAGAGTTGATAGAGGTAACAAATGGCCTCCCATTCGACGTTGGGGTGAGGGAATAGTTCGCTTGCTCCGTCATGCCCATCTCCGGGCGTCAAATGGATCTTGCGGATGAACGCTCGCCAGGTCGGCTACTACGTGGCCCTTGCGTTGATCTGGGGGGTCTCCTTCACCCTTATCGTGCGGGTTGTGGCGGTCTTTGGGTGGGTCGGTGCGGTCTCGCTCCGGGCGTTTGCGGCCTGCTTGATCCTCGGCGTTCTGGCGTTTGCCACAAGACGCAAGTTGGATTTCGGAGGAGCGTGGCGTCCCCTCGCGATTGTTGGATCGACGACCGTGGCTGGTCAACTCCTCGGGCTTTCGTACGCGGCGCCTCGGATCGGCACGGCGATGGCCGCGATCATCGTGGGAACAATCCCGCTCTTCTCAATGGTGATCGGTCAGGCTTGGGGTATCGAGAAATTCACCGGACACGGACGGATCGGGCTTGCTCTGGGAATTGGTGGAATCGTGCTGCTCGTCGGCTTTCCGTCGGTCCCTTTCACTCCAGAGTTCGCCATGGGCTGTGCGGCGTCACTATTCGGGTCCTTATCGGCTGCAATTGGCAGCAATGTGGCCCGTCATTCCCTGCAGACCGTGGGGTCCTGGGAGCAGACGATCGGCGCATTCCTGTTCGGCGGGATCGTGGCGTTCCCGATGCTCCTGATGGTGCCGGTACCCGTTACCCCTACCCTCTCAGAAGTTGGGGAACTCTTCCTCCTGGCAGGACTTTGCAGTTGCCTCACGTACATCATGTATTTCCGGCTCGTTGCTGAGGTCGGCGCGACAATCGCGATCAGCGTCGAGTTCGCGGTCACCCTGGTGGCTGTTGCGATTGGATCGTTGCTCCTGGGCGAACGGCTGACGACCGCACAGCTCATTGGCGGGGCCACGATTTCAGCTGGGTGCGCGCTCGTTCTGAACATCGTCCCGGTACGCTGGGGGCGACGGTGAACATCGCCGGAGGAACACTTCCGTACAGTATGGAGACGACTTCCCGAGACCGGGATCCGTGGGTGAAATGATGACCTTCGACATTACAAATTTGCGAGCGCAGTTCCCATCGCTCACTTCTGGCATTGCCCACTTTGATGGGCCTGGAGGCACCCAGACGCCGCGTCAGGTCGGCGAGGCAATTGCGTCCACCTTGACGGGTCCGCTTTCGAACCGTGGCCGTGCGGTCCTGTCGGAACGGAATGCTGACGACGCCGTCATCGCCTTCCGGCAGGCTTTCGGAGACTTCCTCGGGATTGACCCACGGGGCATTGTCTACGGGCGCAGTGCCACGCAGATCGTCTATGACTTCTCGCGCAACCTCGCGAAGGGGTGGGGTCCGGGCGACGAAGTGATCGTCTCGCGCCTCGATCACGACTCCAATATCCGGCCGTGGATACAAGCCGCCGAGGCAGTCGACGCAAAGGTGCGGTGGCTTGAGTTTGATCCGGAGACCGGTGAGGTCGACATGACGTCCCTCGATTCGATGCTTGGTCCACAAACGCGAATCGTCGCAATCACTGGGGCATCGAACCTGATTGGCACCAAGCCGGCGGTTCGGGCGGTTGCCGATGCGTCGCACGCCGCTGGTGCTTTGACCTGGGTGGATGGTGTCCATCATGCAGCGCATGAATTCGTCGACATGACCGAACTCGGGGCAGACTTCTACGTCTGTTCTCCGTACAAGTTTCTTGGCCCACATTGCGGAGTGCTCGGAGCAGCTCCCGCACTTTTGGAAACAATCGCACCTGACAAGCTGCTTCCAGCGACGAACGTCGTTCCAGAGCGATTTGAATTCGGCACCCTGCCGTACGAGATGATGGCCGGTGCGACTGCAGCGGTTGACTTCATCTCTGCGATTGCACCGGGACTTGCGGTGGCGCGGCGGGACCGCTTGCGTTCGTCATATTTGGCGATCCATTCGCACGAGACACGTTTGCGGAACCGGATTGAGACCGCGTTGGCCGAGCTTGGTGAGTGGTACGAGATGCATTCACGCGCTGCCGACCGAACCCCGACGCTGCTTGCAACGGTCTCGGGTGGGCGGTCGGCTGAGGCGTCCCGCTTCCTTGCATCCCGCGATGTTCAGGCACCGGCGGGTTCCTTCTATGCCTACGAGGCGTTCATGCATCTCGGCACTGGGGATACCCACGGTTTGCGGATGGGCCTTGCGCCGTACAACAACGATGATGACGTCGACCGCCTGATCGATGGCCTGCGGGACTTTGTCGGCGCGTGACTGAAATGGGTGGGGCGGTCAGGCGAAAACCGCCTCGTTGATGTGTAAATGATGGGTGGGGTGGTTCAGTCCCAGCCAGTGGCTAACGGGTGACCGACGCCGGGGAGGGCGCGACTCTCCCAAGTTTAATCCGGGCCGACTCGGTACGGAAGAGCGCGCTCAATCTGGAAGCCATTCCCGAACCCATGCGAATTCACGCTCCAGATGTTGGCATGGACCAGATTGCCCGTGCAGCGGGTGTCGCGGTTGGCACCCTTTGCCGCCACTTTCCCACCAAGTCTGATTTCGTCGGGGCGGTGGAGAGTGAGGTCGTCGACGCCGTTGCAGATGATGCGGAGGCCTTGTTGGCGCGGGTCCTCGCTGGGGAAACACTGGGGCGCGAGATCACGGAGTTTCTTTGCCGCGTGCTGGTCGCCGGCGCGTCTAATCTGGCAGCGAAGACGACCTCCAAGGAATTGGGTGCTTCCGGTGAGAACCCCAAGGAAGAGACCCGGGTCTCGGTCGGAGTCAACGGCACCATCGATACAGGTCGGTCGACATGTGATCGAATCAGCCAGTTTCTAACCTAGCAACTGGGGAGCCTGGCTCGCCTGACCGCCGTACCTCGGGCTGACGCACCTTCGGTTCTCGTTCGCCAAGCGGTCACGTTCCTTGCAAGTGGGCACCACGGCCAGACGCTGGTCGGACTGGTCACGTCTTGGCGACGACTGCCCGTGAGATCATCATTGCCAAACGTGTCGGCGAGAATCGGCTTGCCGTCGCGAGGACGGTGTTCAATCCCCCGTCGATGATGCTCGGACGACCCTGTTCGAGGCCACGGAACGTGGTTGCAACGACCTGTTCCACCGACCGCATCGGATTCGCTGTCATGCGCGTACTGGTGGCATTTGCGGCGGTGAAAAAGGGCGTGTCGGTGCCCCCGGGGCTGATGGCAAGCACTCGAACCCCCGTGCCACGAACTTCGTGCCAGAGTGCTTCAGTGAATGAAAGCACGAAGGCCTTGGTGGCGGCGTAGACCGCCATCGTTGGGATTGGTTGGAATGCGGCCGTGCTGGCGACATTCACAACCACACCACGCCGGTTCGCAATCATCCGTGGAAGGGTTGCCCGGGTTAGTTCGACAAGTGCGGTGCAATTCAGGGTGACCATCGATGAAAGGCGGTGAGGGTCCGCACTCCCCACGTCGCCGTGATCCCCGAATCCCGCATTGTTCACGACACCGTCCACTAAATGTCCTGCCTGCCCAATACGTTCGAGAAGGCCTGTGGGGGCGCCTGGCACGGACAGGTCGGTCGATATTGGTTCAACGGTGATCCCGTATTGCTCATGGAGTTGGGACGCCAAGCTACCCAGACGATCGCTGGATCGAGCTACGAGGACCAGATTTGCACCTCGCTTGGCGAACTCTTGGGCGTATCCCAAACCGATGCCGGAAGATGCGCCAGTTATCAATATGGTTTGCCCATCAAATCTCACGGCGCAGGTCTCCGATCTTCGAAAAGGGTGTTGTGGAGGGAACTGTCGGTCAACACCCATGGAGGTGTGGGAGCCACCAAGGTACCGTCAGACTGGGCGCCTGTATCGGTGCCTTCACCGACCGCAGTGCGCGAACGAGATATTCCTCACCAAGTGTGATAGATGTTCACATGGTTCGTCAAGAGTGGGGTATCCGCGCGCTCTGGCCCAGAAAATGCCTCGAACGCTTCTGGGCCCAAACCTGATCGAGGCAGTGCCCGTACCGGATGTGCTCCGTCACGCAGGCTGAGCATCGGGACCGGCATCGCGCGGACGGTATTTGAGACCCCGCGGGTGAGGCTGTTGCCCAAGTGGATGGAAATTCTGGACGGCCTCATCCCATCGAACCACCCGTAGCGGCATCACGCCGCCATCTTCGAACTGGACGATTGGTTCGCGTCCTTGCGGTCCGACCGGATAACTATCGAGTTCAATTTCTGAAAGGAGTGACGCCCGACCACTCGTAAGTTGGTTCACGATCCGTTCGGCGTGCGGGACCGGAGGCAACCATGCCTTCGGGATCCACGCCGGAATATCTGTGCCCAAGGTAGGGTCGATCTTTTCAGTCGACAGTCCGTCCGGCCATCCGCGTTGACCCCGGAGCGTGGCGTACGCGCGGGCAAGCACGATTGCGCCTTCCTGATGGCGACGCAACGCTCCCTCCATGTCGTTGGCCACCTGCCTCACTTCTTCTGCCTGGTGAATGAGCGTTCTCGCATCGAGACCCGTGTCTGAACGGGCTACTGCCTGCCTGATGTGGGAGGCCTCACGTTCCGCCTCGGGCATGTCAGGCGGGACGACAGCGTCGAGAGTGGCGAGCAGATGACGCACTTCCTCCCTGAACGCCTCATACTCGCCGAGCCGACCGGACATCCGGTGAAGCATGTACATGCCATCTTCCAAGAGGGACTCTAGTGTCTCGCGGCCCGCCTGCGATTCCGCAACGAGCGGTTCTTCCGTGAGAATCCGCTTGAATTCGTCGGTACCGCCACAGACGTCCGAGTAGCGGGTAGTGCGATGGGTGTCGGGCATGGCTCACTCCTTCGGGTGCGAACGGTTTGGGACATTGATCCTTGCCGGAGATGCCCCGGCTGCACTGGCGAATACAGCTAGCAGTGTCGCCTTTGCTTCATATCAATATTGTAATGAGGTCGCCGTCCAGAATCCTCAGCAAGCGCCGGTCAAGGCCAGCAATTAACGCTTGAGGTCGGTCCCGCGAAGCACCCGGTCAGGCCCGATCCCGAGTTCGTGCAGGATCGCGCGGCCGAACCCAATGTCGCCGGCGCGTTCCAGGTGGTGAGCATCGCTCCCAAGTGAGAAGCGTGCGCCGCGCTCGGCCGCTCTCTCGATGAACTGTCGGTGCGGCACCCTGCTCTTGCTGTTTAGTTCGATTGCGACGTCATGGCGCAGGCACAGGTCTATGGTTGCATCTAGCCATTCGCGGGCAAGACCGTCAGGTTCCGGATCGCTGGTCGGATCAATGGCGGCCGGTGAAACGCCAGTTGCGTCCGCCTGTTCAGGAAACAGGGCGAAGTGGCCCAGGATGCGCACGGGCATCGTCTCGAGCGAGGTGGCAAGCGTTCGGAGCCACTCGTCGAAATAGTCGCGACGGTCGTACTCGACCACCGTAGGTGCGTACCGGGGATACATGCCGAACCGCCAGTTGAGATACGCGGCGGCCGTAACGCGTCCTTGCGGCACATCAACTTGGTGGAGGCTCGCGATAAGGTAGTCGAACTCGCCAAGGACCCCAGAGGCGACGGCAATCTGCGCCTCGTCACTGACGTCACCAACGGAGACTTCGGCACCTACTATCACTGGAAGCGCCGAGAGTGCGGTGATGTATCCCGTCAGTTCTTCAACCGACCGTAGGCGCCGGTTGTCCATAAGGATGTGATCGGAAAGGCCAAGGACCACACCGTGCCGCGAGGCTTCGGCAATCATCGCTTCGTGGGTCGCGCGCCCGTCCGAGAAGAATGAGTGGCTGTGCCAGTCGATTGTGAGGCCGTCGGAATGAGTTGAGAGGGGTCGTTCGCCCGACAGGATGCGTGGTGTTGGTGGCATCAAAGAGATGGTACCGGGGGCGGGTCACGGCAATGTATCCGGACGTCCGATCTGGGTGCTGCACCGGTTTCGGGTTCCTGCGCCCATGAGACGGCAGATGCCCGGTGTACGCTTCCTTGAACCGGCAAAAAACGAAAAGGTGCTGTGGGTCACACCATCCAAACGATTGGGAGTGAGCGGTCACCGAGAAGGGCAAGAACTGATGAAAGCGATGCAAATTACTGCGTTCGGCGGCCCGGAGCATCTGCACCTTGCGGACATACCCACGCCCGAACCCGGAGCCGGAGAGGTTCGTATCCGGGTGACGCGGTGCGGCGTGAACCCAGTTGACCGGTCGCAGGTCCTCGGACGGTGGACATGGCTCCAGTTGCCTCACATCCCAGGTTCTGAAATTCTCGGGGTGGTCGACAAGGTGGGGCCAGGGGTCTCCACGGTGAACGTTGGACAGCGCGTGGGTGTGGCTCTCCGCTTGTTCTGCAATCAATGCCACTACTGCTTGCGCGGACAGGAGCAGCTGTGCATGGCTGACCCGCGCACGACCGTCTCACCAGCCATTCCGGGGGCATTTACGGAGGGTGGCTACGCTGAATACACGATTGTGCCTGCCCTGAATGCCATTCCCGTCCCCGCCGAGGTCGACGATGACAGCGCGTGCGCGGCCACTCTCGACGGCGTCACGGCGTGGCACATGATTGAGCGGGCGCGGATCTCGGCTGGCGATAGGGTTCTGGTTGTAGGCGCGTCTGGTGGACTGGGGACCCTTTTCCTCCAACTCGTCCGCCAACGTGGCGCTGTCCCGGTTGCCGTGACTGGGAACATGGCACATTTGGCCGCCTTCCACGACCTTGGCGCCGAGACGGTCATCGACCGGACGGCGGGAAACGTTGTCGATGAGGTGCGTCGATTGACGGACGGACGCGGCATGGACGTCGTGCTTGACCCGACCGGCGCGGCGTCGTGGACGGCGAGCATCGGTGCGTTGGCACGGGGCGGTCGATATGTCACTTGCGGCATCCTCACTGGCGCGGAAGTCACACTGAACCTGGCGCCGTTTTACGCGCAAGAACAGGAAGTGATCGGGTCTACCGGAGGTTCAAGACGGGATCTCGTGGACTGCTTCGATGCAATCGCGCGAGGCACGTTCAAGTTCCCGATCCACGCACGGTACCCACTTTCAGGCGCGGCTGGCGCAATGCGCGCACTAAGTGACCCGTCTCGGCTCGGGAAGGTGTTGCTGGAGATCGGCTAAGGCGAACGTGTCTCGCCGGGACACTTTCAATCAGGGATGTGCCGGGCAAACAAGCCAAGCCGTGGAAGGATGGTCTTCGTCTTCATGTCTGGATTACGGGTGCTGGGCTCGACAAGTGGGCTTGTTCCGGGAGATCGATTTTGCACTTCCCTGGTAGTTGACATCGGCGACGGGATTGTGGTGCTGGATGCCGGGGCACCGCTTGCAACGCTCCTTCCCCAGGCTGGCATCGAATTCTCGGCAATTCGTGCCTTGCTATTGACCCATTGGCACGCCGATCACAGCGCGGGCCTTCCGCTGCTGCTGCAGAGGCTCTGGCTACACAATGCGATCACGGCACCGAAGCAGGGAACGCCGCCAGTCATCATTCCGCTGTATGGTCCGCCCCTTTCGGCATATCGCCTTGACCTGCTTCGCTCGTTCTACCTCCTTCCATTCGACGAAGTGTTGCGACGCGACATCTTTCCGTTGCCGGTTACTGACATGGGTCCGGATGAGCGGATTGACCTCGGTGGTAGTGCGTCCGCGTTCATGTACCTGACCACTCACTGGACCCACGCGCACGCCCAACGACTGATCAACGAGAACTTCGGGGTTCCGCCAGTCGGGTACGGGATCCGTCTGGAGACAGAAGGGCACACACTTGTGTATTCCGGAGATGCTGGGTCTCCAGAGGATTGCCGACCGTACCTCGCGGGCGCGGATCTCCTTGTGCACGAACTCGGGCATTTTCATGCCGGTGAGGTTGCACTCGTCGCAAAGGATTCCGGGGTGCCGAGGCTACTGCTCGTCCACCTGAGTGCGGAATACCACGGTGATAGCGGATCGGCCCGGGCTATTTCGGAGGCACGGGACGCCGGTTACCAAGGTGAAGTCATCGTGGCAAACGACGGTCTTGAGGTCCCGTTCTAATCGGTGGGAACTTCGATCCTGGGGGTGCGCCTCCTGAGCAGGTGAAATCCGGGGTGGTTTCGTCTGCTCCGAGGCACAGTTGTAGTGATGTGATCGCGCGCGAGACCAAAAGTGACGCCTGCGCGCTTGGATCGGTCAGTGAAGTGGTTTGAAGGCGTGTCCGTCCTTCATGATCAGGTGGATGTTGCCACTGTCCTGAAGCACACGAATGTCGGCCAGTGGGTCGCCGTGGATGGCCAGGATGTCGGCGCGCATTCCCACGGCGATCGTTCCTGTCAGGTGATCGAGTTGACAGCATCGGGCTGCGACTGACGTTGAAGCCACGATTGCCTGCATTGCTGACATTCCGCCGAGGACCATCCGCTCTAGTTCTTCGGCATTGGTTCCGTGTGGACCTACCCCGCTGTCCGTCCCCATTGCCACGGTCACGCCAAGTTCAACGGCCAGTCTGAAACTTGCCTGATGGTCGGCCATGACGGCGCGACCCTTCTCAACTGCCCAAGCAGGTACTGATGTGGGGTCTGCCTCGCCTCGCCTTACAACCCACAGCGGTGCAACCAGAGTCGGTACGAGATAGGTTCCCCGTTTCCGCATCTCAACACAGATCTCTTCGGTCAGATAGATCCCGTGTTCAATCGAGTCGACCCCGCACTTGACTGCATTCATGATCCCGACCGAGGCTTGAGCGTGGGACATTGTTGTCCTGCCGGCGGCGCGGGCTTCATTGACGATGGCCGTGATCTCGTCGATGCTAAACCCGGGGCGCCCGGGTTCACTGCCCGGGCTCATGACTCCGCCCGATGTCATCATCTTGATCTGGTCGGCGCCGGCGCGAATCAGTTCGCGGACCCCTTTGCGCACTTCGTCCACGCCATCCGCGACCGTCCAAGGGTGTTCGGACATCGGTGCGTCGGCGGAGTCGGCGCGAAGTCGCACGCCGCTTCGGGTGGTTGAGTCGCCGTGCCCACCAGTTTGCGAGAGCGCGCCAACGGAAATCCTGGCGCGCGGTCCCGGGAACATGCCACGTTCAATTGCAAGTTTCGTGCCCCTCGGCATGCCACCGGCGTCCCGCACCGTGGTCACCCCGGCCTCGAGGGTCAGCCGAGCGTTTACGAGCGTCTCGGCCACCTGCAGGGAGTAGGGGGTCTGCAACCGATCCTCAAGTCCCTTGGGAACCATGGCTAGGTGAACGTGACTGTCGATCAACCCGGGCATGACGGTCAGGTGACGTGCGTCGACCACTGAACTCCCGGCAGGAACGTCGTGGCCGTCTGCGATTGCGGTGATGGTGTCCCCGGTGATCGTGATCTGCACATGGTGCCTGGGATCAAGCCCGGTGCCGTCGATGAGGGTGCCTGCGAGAACGGTTGTCAATCCGGTGCCAGGTGGTGTCATGGGCAATCTCCTCCGAGCAATCGTATCCGTGCAGGCATGCCGTCATGCGGACGTGGGCGAGTTTGGGAGTACCATTTCCGGGTGATAAAGATTGACCCCGAAACCAACCTGCCAGAGGGCCATGCCCTCGCCACTCATCCTCTTGGTGCGACCGGAATTGCGGGCGGCATTGCAGATCGCAGTGCGCCAAACCGGTACGCCACGATGCAGTACCGCCGGTCTGGGCATAGTGGTCTGTTGTTGCCGGCCATTTCATTGGGAGGTTGGGAGACCTACGGTGGCTATCGAGGGGCCGAGGTTGCCGAAGCGTGCCTCCACCGGGCTTTTGACCTGGGTATCACACACTTCGACTTTGCGAACAATTACGGAACGCCGCCCGGAAGTTCGGAAATCATCTGTGGCGAAATCATCCGACGCGACCTTCCTCGTGACGAACTCATCATCAGCTCAAAGGCCGGATACCGGATGTGGCCTGGACCCTACGGCGACATGCTATCGAAGAAGTATCTGGTCGCGAGTTGCGAGCAAAGCCTCAAGCGCATGGGGCTCGATTACTTCGATATCTTCTACCTGCACCGCACCGACCCGGTCACGCCTCTCGAGGAGAGCCTGGGCGCACTCGACCAGCTGATCCGGCAGGGCAAGGTTCTTTACGGTGGTGTGAGCAGTTTCAACGGCGCGCACTTCGCCGAATCCGTTCGGATCGTGCGTGAACATGACTGGGCGCCAGTAACGATCCACCAGCCGTACTACAACTTGTTGCGCCGGACGATTGAGTGGGATCTGCTCCCCCAGACCGAACGGGCGGGTACGGGGGTCATTGCGTTCTGTCCGTTGGCCAGTGGCCTGCTCACCTCGAAGTACTTGAGTGGTTCCGTACCGGCGGACTCGCGCGCGGCGCTTCGATGGGGCGAAGAGACCACGGCACAGCGCCTGACCGAGAGTGACCTGAATACAGTGCGGGCACTGAACGAGATAGCCAAGGCGCGGGGACAGTCGCTGGCACAGATGGCACTTGCGTGGATCCTAAGGTTGCCGGGTGTGACAAGTGCATTGATCGGCGCTTCTCGTCCCGAACAGATTGACGAGAATGTCGGGGCCCTCAATAACTTGTCGTTCTCGGGCGAGGAGTTGGCGTCGATAGACGCACTGACCAAGGCGCGTCCGTAAATCCGGGCGGGCCAACGGGAGACGGCGCGCAGTTTCGTGCGTCCGTTCCCCATTTTCCCGTGCCAGTTACCCAAGTGTTTCGGGGTGATCCCATTTAGCCGGTCGGTACGACGTTGATGTCTGAACCATGCAGGTATGCGACGGCGTCATCAATCATTCGGTGCGTGCCGTACTGCGGTTGATATCCGAGAAGTGAACGGCACCGCGTGAGGTCGAATTCGTAATACGTAGGAGTGCCCGGATCCTTGGCATCTACATAAGGCCGCCCGAGTTTCGCCGCCAGGTAAGGCACGGTGGTGTCCCAGTCGAATGCCTCGGGCGCTCCCAACTGGATTGCGTGACCTCGAGCGGCAGGGTGATCAAGGGCAGCAACGCAGCCACCTACGATGTCGCGGACGTCGGCAACGTGCTTGCGCCACGGGCGCCCGTTGCGATCACGCATGATCACGAGGGCGTCGTCCGCAACCGGCACGGACCCAGTCACTTCCAGGCCTTTCCGCTGCGACTTCATCGAGCTGAGGTGGAACTGGGGGAAGGTGGCAAATTCGCCGGCGCCAACGACCAAGGCGAACCGGAGGGCGACAACTGGCATGCCAAAACTCCTGGCATACCCAAGTCCTAGGTCTTCGGCGAGCGACTTCGTGACTGCGTAGTACCCGGCGGGCTTCGCAGGCATCGTCTCGGAGACCGGTGCCGTCATGCCGTCAGTGAGGTACTTCTCGTAGACGGCGTCCGTACTGGCGATGGCGACTGTCACAAGATCGGGAATCGACTTTGCCGCTTCAAGCACATTGAATGTGCCACGAACATTGATGTCGAAGTACTCCGCAGGCGTGAATGGCCCTCCACCCTGGAATGCACCACCCAGATGGTAGATGGCTTGGACGCCGGCACATGCGCGTGCGATCGCGTCAGGGTCGGTCAGCGTGCCCTCGACGAGTTCCAGACCGATCCCGGCGAGTTTCTCAGTGCGGGCATCACGGGCCCAGACCAGGCCTCGAACGTCGTGACCCTGTTGCACGAGTGACCGTGCGAGGTTGGCGCCAATGCGTCCGGTGACGCCGGTGATCAGGATGCGCATCGGTGATCTCCTATGCCTAGTCGAGGTCGGGGAACTGGGACGGACAACGTACCATGGGGCGACGTTGCCTGGCCTCGGCAATGTGACTTGGTAAAGGGACAAAGAGCAATTCATGGGTGCGCCCGACCCGGTGCTGGCTAGTGACGGGATCATGGAGGCAGGGCGCGCCCGGCAACTCCTGACCGGTGCGCTCCTCATTGCAATGAGCACCGTCGCCTTCGAAACGACGGTCGTGGGCGCAGCCCTGCCATCAATCGCGGGGGAACTCCAGGGAATCGCGCTGTACCCGTGGGTCTTTTCCGGGTATTTGCTCACGACGACGACGACAGCGCCGCTTTACGGAAAGATGTCCGATGTATTCGGGCGTCGTCCACTCTTCTTTCTCGGACTGACGATCTTCACCTTGGGGACGTTCCTCTGCGGGCTTTCTTGGAACATGCCCATGCTCGTCATTGCGCGACTGATCCAAGGAGTAGGAGCCGGAGCGGTCATGCCTCTGACGCTAACCGTCATGGGAGATATCTACTCGATCCAAGACCGGGTGCGTGTCCAAGCGGTTACCTCAAGTATGTGGGGATTCTTCAGTCTCATTGGACCCTCGGTCGGCGCATTGATGACCCAATATGTGTCGTGGCGCTGGGTGTTCTGGTCAAACCTTCCGCTGTGCCTGCTGTCCATCATGTTTCTTGGCATTTACCTCAAGGAGAAGATCAGTCGACGCACAGTCACGATTGATTACGCGGGCGCGGTCACCCTGACAGCGGGCCTCGTCTGCCTTTTGCTCGTCGCCCTTGAAGGGGGACGGTCTCTGCCGTGGGGTTCTCTGGAGATGTACGCGTGTATCACCGCGGGAGTTGCCCTGCTAGTGGTCTTCGGATTTGTCGAAAGACGGGCACCGGAACCGATCCTGCCGTTTGCGGCGTTCCGGCTCCGCCCGGTCGCGGTGGGCAACGCCGGCAATGTGCTGGTCGGATTGACGAACTTCGTCCTCGCCTCATTCGTGCCGCTGCTGGTGCAAGGGGTCCGGGGTGATGGCGCGACCGGGACAAGCGCAGTGCTCACCCCGCTGGCGTCAGCGTGGTCCATCACGGCGATCGTGAGCGGGCGGATCTATCTGGCACTCGGGTTTCGGATGTCGGCATTCCTGGGAACCGGGACAATCGCCTTGGGGTGCATTGGACTGGCCATGACAGGCACGAACTCGCCACTTTGGGTGATCTCGCTCGCAATGGGCGTCACCGGCATCGGTCTTGGTCTCTCGTCGACGGCATTTCTCTACGCGCCCCAGGGAGCGGTCCCCTGGAACCAGCGAGGGGCGGTGACCTCGTCAACGCAGTTTGCACGGAATATCGCCGGAGCCATCGGCGTCGCCATTGGCGGGGGATTGTTGAATAGCCGCCTCCTTGAAGCGGCTGAAGCGTCCGGTGCTACAAGGTCCGAGGCGGGGCCACTCGTGTCCCAGTTGTTGTCGGCGTCGAACCGTGCCCAGATTGACCCGGTCACCGCTGCAAAGTTGACCGAGATACTCGGTTCGGGGTTGATGACGATCATCACGGTGCTGGCAGGCATTTCGGTCGCTGGCACCGTCCTGATGATCGCCATGGCGCGTGACCTACACCCCGCACATGTCAAGACCGTTGACGCCATCCCAGTTCACGATTGACTTCAAATTGGCGACAATTCAGCGCTTCGTCCAGTAATAATGGAAATATCAGGGCTTACGCCAACTTGACGACTTGACCCGTCATCGCCGACGTGTTAGCCGCGAGGCAAATCTCCAGGCTGCGTGCGGCATCGTCGTAGTCCTGTCGCAATGCAGAGTGGTCCCCGGTTCTTGACGCGTGCAGGAACGCGTGAGCAATCGTGATGGTCGGGTCAATCTCGGAGGCGATTGTTTCAACGGTTCCGTCTTCGAAGAGCAGTTCGAAGTTGTGTCCCCGGATCTTGACGACCAGGCCTTCGGCCACGATGTCATGGCCCCACGAACCCTGAATGCCGGGAAATGCACCGTACGTCGTTGCGACACTTCCGACCGCGCCGCCCTTGCATTCGAAGCTCACGCTGTACGAGTCCCAGTTGTCCCACCCATCTGACTTCTCGTAGAACGATTCGTTGTACCGGGCGTACATCGAGATTGGTTCGCCTCGGTCGCCAAGAAGGTATCGCGTGAGGTCGAGCGGGTGGATCTGGTTCTCGACGATGTGTCCGCCACCCCAAGCGCGATGCCAGTTTGCCTTGATGTCCGGCTTCTGTCGGTATCCCCACGTGTGGATCAGGGCAATCTTCCGGCCTGCGAGCGCCTCGCGCGTGCGGGCGGCGCCAGTTGCGTACCGGTGTTGCTGGCAGACCATGACCAAGCGGTCGGCAGTGGTGGCAACTTGCCGAAGACGGGCAACCTCAGCGAGGTCGAACGCGACTGGCTTTTCAATCATCACAGTGGCCCCGACGCCAATGGCATCGATGGCCTGGTCGACATGCAGTGGTGGTGGTGACGTCAGGAAGACTGCCTGGGGTTGGGTCATTTCAAGGGCCTGACGGTGGTCAGTGAACGCCTCCCCGCCAATCTCGGATGCCAACGCTGAAGCACGGGCGGTGTCGGGATCGACAACTCCCACAACCTCTGTTCCGGAAAATGCAGCGGCGGCACGTCCGTGGACGATCCCGCGCCGACCGGCGCCGACGATTACGACATTCATGATTGGGTCACCGCTTCCTTCCAAACAGGGGGTTCCAATTGCGACCGGGTGATGCAGTACTCGCATGGGACAGGACTGCCCCTGCGCCTTGCGGAGGCGAAGTATAGCGTCGTGCCAACGCGCGGTTTCACGTGCCGACCAATTCATCTGTCGGCAGATGGAACGCCTCAGCAATCGTGCATCCCAGCCGACGTATTCCCGCAGACACGACGCTGTAGGCGATGGCGAACCCGGATGCGAACGGCAGACCCGGTACCGGGTGCCCGTTCATTGCAAGTGGTTCATCCCCGTAGAGTAGCCCGGCGATCTCAACTGGGTCGACAGTTCCACGGGCCTCCATACATCGCGCCTGAATGAGTGCCATGTATTCCGCATTGACCATTGGAGGTTCTGGCAGGTGGTCAGCTCCCGCCGGTGCGGTCACACCATAGACATTCACCGGGAGATCGGCGTAGGACTCGAACCCCGAGACATGAGCGATCGACCTGAGAGTGTCGCGCCAATCACTCGGACGGGTAAATGGAATTGCCCATGGCGCTCCCGGGCCTGCATGCAACTCGCAGACGAGGGTCGACGCGAGACCCTCGCGAACGAGGTGTTCAGCGAAGGTAGGCGAGGAGTTTGGACCGGTTATTGCTGACCGGTATCCCAGTGCGAGGGCCCTAATCGTCACGAGGGGCAGTCGGGCGATATTGGCTCGAGATGGCCAGAGTTGCACCGCGACAGCGCCCGGGGTGTCTCCCCAGGCCTCAAGGCCGTGGCAGGAGAGCATGGTGTAGGCGTTTGAGGGATCGGCAGGGAAGATCCATGCGGTTACGGTTGCTATCGGATGGGCGCGACCGCGCAAGGAGAGGACGTCTAGGGCGGCCCGCAAAGCCTGTTCGACAATGCCACGCGCGTTTTCATTACGCAATGTATCGAACTGCCATTGTGTCAGGGTGCGATTGCGGGAGGGGTTGAACAGACCGAAGAATTGCTGGCTTGCAATGATGGTCGAACCATCGAGCCTGGCGGTATCGCGGACGGCCCGTATGGATGGTGAACTTTGGCGTATCGCACTATGGAACCCGCGCATTGTCGGGTCGGATCCGTCCAGGAATGGTCTAGCGTGATCAAGTCGTACCCGAATCGGCAGAGTTGACATAAAAAGCGGTTCAAGCGCCTCGCAGACGCGTTGAACTGTCACCGTTACCCCAGTACCCATGTCACACGGCGGTGGGGACGGGGATGGGTACCTTCATCTGGCGGATCATCAGCAAACCGACCCCCGCGGTCGCAGCGTACGCGACGATTGCGATTCCGTTCACAGGGACGTACCCATAGGCGCCGGCAATCACGCCACCAATCAGAGGGGAGGCAACGGCGAACGGAACGGTCAGGGTGCTGTAGGCCGCCACGTACCGGGCGCGGGAGCGTCCGGCTCTTTCGGCGAGAGCGAGTGGCAGCGCCGTGTCGGCCATGCCGAGTGCCGAACCCGCAAGCCCGACAAAGGCAAAGGTGCCAAGAAGCCACACCACATCCGGTGCGAAGATCGCCGATAGCGCCGCGCTTGCGCCGAGGAACGCGCCAACCGGGACGAGCACGGTATGCCGGTATCGTCCGGCAACCTCACCCCACAGGAGTGTGCCAGTGAGACTGCTTGCAAGCATGACGGCGCCGAAAGTCGCGCCATCCGCATCTGATGCGCCGAGGCGTCGGACCGCGGAGACTGCGTAGTAAGCGGGCGCCATGCTGGCAAGTGCTGCGAGCGATCGCCCCACAAGCAGGAGACGGAATGTCGCGTCGCTGGAAATGACCTGGGCGAGATCGCGCCACCATCTTGGATGCGAGACCACCTCGCCGACTTTTTCCGTTTCGCCTTCGCCGGCCCACGCGGGATCATCCGGCTCTGGTTCCCTGACTTGGGCGAATACGACGAGCACGAAGGACACGAAGAACGTGCCTAGTGCGAAGCAGGTTACGAAGCCCCATGGGAACGGAAGGTTTGCAAGAAGCCAACGCGCACCGAATGCACTTGCAACTCCGCCAACCGCGCCGCTTGCCTGTTGCAACGCGAAGTAGCGCGCACGCCTGGGCGGTGGGACAACTGCGCCGACGATATCGAAGTAGGCCGGCAGGACGATGCCTTCACTGAGCCGGAACAACCCCAGTCCGATCAGGAGCGACGCTAGCACTATTCCGGGTTCCGTATCACCGTAGACGGCCGTGGCGACGATCGGTGCAAGCATCGGGATACGTCCGATCCCGGCGGCGATGAGCACGAACCGTTTCCTGCCCCCGCGGCGCGCGGCGCGAGCCGCCCATCGGGCCCCGAGGATTTGCGGGAGGGCGAGACCGACAAAGTCGATGGCCGGCACCGCGCCAGCCAACAGGTCAATTGGGGTGAGCCGTGCAACGAAGACGGGAAGGATTGACGATGGTGAGATGAATGTGAACCCAAAGGCGAACACAAACCCATCAAATACCAGCCACCAGAAATTCCATGAAGCATGCCTGAGATCTGGCAGGCGCTTTGCACTTGATTGGTCGCTCACTTCGGCACCTTGGGATCAACAGTTTCCGGGACGTTCGGGCGCGATCGTGATCCAAGCATGCCTACGACGGTCGCGCCGCTGGCAGCGGCTAGACAGTACGCAACAATCGCCACCCCATTGACCGCATCGAATCCCGAGATTGCTGATATTGCACCCCCAACAACCGGTGCGGCGATCGAGAACGGGATGATGACTGTGTTGTACGACGCGACATACATCCCCCGTGATGCCTCGGCCCGTTCGGCCAACTGCATCGGAAGGGACATGTCACACATGATCTGGGCAGATGTGCCGACCCCCATCGCTACAAAGACCGGGTAGACGCTTGTGATCGACGTTGCGGATGTTGCAGCGAGTGCGCCGAGTGCGCCGATGATTGTTCCCCCAACAAGGAACCATGGTCTTCGTGACCTCGCGACAATCTCGCCCCACATGAGCGTGCCAACGAGTTGCGAACCGAGTGCGATCAAGCCAAAGGTCGCAGCGTCCATGTCACTAGCCGCCAAGCGACGCACGGCACTGACGGCGTAGTAAGCCGGCGCCATTCCTGCAATCCCGATCAGGGCACGTGTGAGGACAAGGCGCCGGAAGCCACCATCCGAACGCCAGATTGCGACCACTGATTGGTGCCAAGCGGGGCGGTGTGAGGTTTCGGGTCCGGCGGGAGGGGCGCTTGCAGGTCCCGTCGGACGGGGATCGCTTACCGGAGGCGGTTCGCGGACTTGGAGGAATACGCCGGTGACCGCGACCACCAGTGTCAATCCCACAGAGAACGACGCCACGAAGTTCCAGGGAAACGGAAACGCCCCGAGGACCCACCGCGCCCCGAAGGCACTCACGATGCCCCCAACGGCGGTTGCCGCCTGCTGCCACGAGAAGTAACGAGGACGAAGTCGCGGATGGATGACCATCCCGATGAGGTCGAAGTACGCCGGAACCCCGGCACCTTCAGCGAGGCGAAACAGGAAGAACGCGACCATCAGGGTTGCGACAAGGATCGAAGGGTGCGAATCGCCGAGGACGGC
>Ga0209598_10000755_pt1 | contig 26303 bp, 22 predicted proteins | sample M_140807_EF_Meta_FD_187317 | JGI IMG/M metagenome (GOLD analysis project Ga0209598, IMG submission 187317) | Freshwater microbial communities from Lake Montjoie, Canada to study carbon cycling - M_140807_EF_MetaG (SPAdes) (version 2) | ecosystem: Environmental > Aquatic > Freshwater > Lake...
CGGCGAGTTCCAGCAACTTTGCAAACGGGGTGCCCAGCGGAATTTCGTAGTTGCCGGGACGCTCCACATCGCCCGAGATCGAGAAGATCTTCGTGCCGCCATTGTTGGGTCGGCCCATCTCGAGGTAGGGCTGCGCGCCGTTGCGAATGATCCAGGGAACAGCTGCGAAGGTCTCGGTATTGTTGATGGTCGTGGGCTTGCCGTACAGGCCGAAGCTCGCCGGAAACGGCGGCTTGAATCGGGGCTGGCCCTTCTTGCCTTCCAGCGACTCCAGAAGCGCTGTCTCTTCGCCGCAGATGTAAGCGCCATAGCCATGAAAGGCATGGAGCTGGAAATTGAACGACGAACCCATGATCGCGTCGCCCAGATACCCGGCTGCTCTCGCCTCTTCGAGCGCCTGCTCGAAGTGCTCATAGGCCTGCCAGATCTCGCCGTGGATGTAGTTGTAGCCGACGGAAATCCCCATCGCGTAGGCAGCGATCGCCATGCCCTCGATCACGATGTGCGGGTTATAGCGCAGGATGTCCCGATCTTTGAAGGTGCCCGGCTCGCCTTCATCCGAATTGCACACCAGATATTTCTGGCCAGGAAACTGGCGCGGCATGAAGCTCCACTTCAGGCCGGTGGGAAATCCCGCGCCACCGCGCCCGCGCAGTCCGGAGGCCTTCACTTCGGCAATCACCTGTTCGGGGGTGAGCCCCTCGGTGAGGATCTTGCGCAGCGCCTTGTAGCCATCGCGCGCTTCATAGTCAGCGAGATGCCAGCCATCCGCGGAATTGAGGCCGGCATAGATCTGCGGCGTGATGTGGCGCCCGTGAAAGCAGGTCTCCTGTGCGCGAACCGCTGCAAGGGCTTCCCGGAAATCAGTTGCTCCCATGATCGTGCTCCGCCGCCTCAGGCTTTCTTGAGTTCATCGAGCAGCGCGTCGATTTTCTCGGCGCTCATGAAGCTGCACATGCGCTTGTTGTTGACCAGCATGACCGGCGAATCGCCACAGGCGCCCAGGCACTCGGTCTCGACCAGCGTAAAACGGCCATCTGCCGTGGTTTCACCAAAGCCGATGCCAAGCTCGGACTTGAGGTAGGCCGCAGCCTTTTCTCCATCACGCAGTGCGCAGGGCAAGCAGGTGCAGATCCCCAGCTTGAAGCGGCCCGGCTGACGGGTGGCGTACATGTTGTAGAAGGTCGCCACTTCCCAGACTGCAATCGGCGTCATCGACAGATAGCCGGCGACATCATCCACCACCGCCTGTGACACCCAGCCGATTTCGTCCTGGGCGATCGCCAGTGCAGCCATCACGGCAGACTGCTTCTGATCAGGCGGAAACTTGGCGACTTCCCGGGCGATCCGCTGATAGGCCTGCTCGGACAGCAAGGGCTTGCCAGCACCCGAATTCGGCACGGCGCTCATCGATCGATCTCCCCGAAGACAATGTCCTGCGAGCCGATCAGGGTCACCACATCAGCAATCATGTGTCCGCGGGCCATCTCGTCGAGGGCCTGAAGGTGAGGGAATCCCGGCGCCCGAATCTTGAGCCGATATGGCTTATTGGCACCGTCCGAGACAAGGTAGATGCCGAACTCGCCCTTGGGATGCTCGACCGCGCAATAGGCCTCGCCCTGTGGCACATGCATGCCTTCTGTGAAGAGCTTGAAGTGGTGGATCAACTCTTCCATGTTCGACTTCATGTTCAAGCGCGACGGCGGCGCCACCTTGTGGTCATCGACGATGACCGGGCCCGGGTTGCTGCGCAGCCACTGAATGCACTGCCGCACGATGCGGTTGCTCTGACGCATCTCCTCGATCCGAACCAGGTAGCGGTCATAGCAGTCGCCGTTGGTCCCCACTGGGATGTCGAAATCAAGGCGGTCATACACTTCATAGGGCTGCTTGCGACGCAGATCCCACTCGACGCCGGAACCACGCAGCATCGGGCCGGTGAAGCCGAGTGCCTTGGCACGATCGGGGGAAACAACGCCGATACCCACCAGTCGCTGCTTCCAGATCCGGTTGTCGGTCAGCAGGGTCTCGTAATCGTCGACGTATCCCGGAAACCGCTCGGTGAAGGCCTCGATGAAATCGAGCAGCGAACCCTGACGATTGAGGTTGAGTTCGCGCACGGCCGCATCGCTGCGCACCGTGCTGGCAGCATGCTGCGGCATGCGATCGGGCAGATCACGATAGACCCCGCCCGGACGGTAGTAGGCGGCATGCATGCGAGCACCCGAGACCGCCTCGTAGCAGTCCATCAGGTCTTCGCGCTCCCTGAATGCATACAGGAAGACGGTCATGGCGCCGACGTCCAGTGCATGTGCGCCGATCCACATCAGGTGATTCAGGATGCGGGTGATCTCGTCGAACATCACGCGGATGTACTGAGCCCGAATCGGCACAGGGATGCCTGCGAGCTTTTCGATTGCCATCACATAGGCATGCTCGTTGCTCATCATCGACACGTAATCGAGCCGATCCATGTAAGGCACGTTCTGAAGGAAGGTGCGGGTCTCGGCCAGCTTTTCAGTCGCGCGATGGAGCAGGCCGATATGCGGGTCGGCACGTTGCACCACCTCGCCGTCGAGCTCGAGCACCAGGCGCAGTACGCCGTGCGCGGCCGGATGCTGCGGCCCGAAGTTCAGGGTGTAGTTCTTGATGTCTGCCATGGTGAGTTCCCGATATGCGCCTCAGCGGCCCACACCGTAGCCCTCCTCGCGAATGACCCGCGGCACAATCTCGCGCGGCTCGATGGTGACAGGCTGATAGACCACCCGTTTGAGTTCTGGGTCGTAGCGCATTTCGACATGGCCAGACACCGGAAAATCCTTGCGGAAAGGATGGCCGACGAAACCGTAGTCGGTGAGGATACGGCGCAGGTCTGGATGCCCCTCGAAGACGATGCCAAAAAGATCGAAGGCCTCACGCTCATACCAGCCCACCGCAGGCCATACATCCATCAGCGAGGGCAACACCGGAAGGTCATCGTCGGGGCAAAAACAGCGCAGTCGGACACGCTGATTGTTCGCGACCGACAGCAGGTGCAACACCGCGGCGAACCGAGGGCCTTCGTGTCCGCCATCCGCGAAGTCGCGGTAGTCCATGCCACACAGGTCGATGAGCGTGTCAAAGGCCAGGCGCGGCTCGTCGCGCAGGATGATCGCGGTCTCGAAGTAGCGCTGGGCAGGCACAAGCAGGGTCAATTCGCCCAGCCGCTCCGACAGGACGACCTGCCCCTCGCCCAGGCATTCGAGCAGTGTTGACTTCAGTGCTTCAAGGGCCGACATCCTGAGCCTCAGCGCGCAATCGTGTTGGTGCGGCGAATCTTGTTCTGCAACTGCAAGATGCCGTAGAGCAGCGCCTCTGCAGTGGGCGGGCATCCCGGCACATAGATGTCGACCGGAACGATTCGGTCACAGCCCCGGACCACCGAGTAGGAGTAGTGGTAATAGCCACCGCCATTGGCGCAGGAGCCCATCGAAATGACCCAGCGAGGCTCGGCCATCTGGTCGTAGACCTTTCGCAGAGCCGGCGCCATCTTGTTGCACAGGGTCCCGGCCACGATCATCACATCGGACTGACGAGGGCTTGGCCGGAACATAATCCCGAAGCGGTCCAGGTCGTAGCGAGCGGCACCGGCATGCATCATCTCGACTGCGCAGCAGGCCAGACCGAAGGTCATCGGCCACATCGAGCCGGTGCGGGTCCAGTTGATCAGCTTGTCCAGGTTCGTGGTGACGAACCCATCGTTCAGAACGCCTTCGACGCTCATAGCCTGCCCATCCTTGCCATCGACAAGAGCCCAGCACTCAAGCAGTTGAGCGCATCAGGCCGCTTCACCCACATCCGGGCAGAGTTACCCGGCTTTTATCACTCCCAGTCGAGAGCGCCTTTCATCCATTCATAGATGAACCCGACCACCAGTATGGTCAGGAAAATCATCATTGACATGAAACCGAAGAAACCGATCGAGTCCAGGGACACAGCCCACGGAAAAAGAAATGCGATCTCGAGGTCGAACAGAATGAACAGGATGGCGACGAGGTAGTAGCGCACGTCGAACTTCATCCGGGCGTCTTCGAAGGCCTCGAAGCCACACTCATAGGGGGACGTCTTTTCGGGGTCCGGGCGGGACGGGCCGAGGATCTTGCCGATCGCCATCGGTGCGAGACCGATGACCGTGCCCACCAGCATGAAGAGGAGGACGGGCAGGTATTGCTCTAGGTTCACTTCTGGCTTCCCTGAGTCGTGCTGCGCGTTTGATTTAATTTTAAGTGCTGACGAACCGATGCGAGCCGATTCGTTCTGGTGCCGACGGCGAGACTCGAACTCGCACAGCTTTCGCCACTACCCCCTCAAGATAGCGTGTCTACCAATTTCACCACGTCGGCGCGGCGCGCGGATTCTACCGCGTCTTTACTTCGGAATTGCGTTGGCACCTTCATTTTTTTGCAATGCGTCAACGCCAGGAGCCGTCTGGGTGGGTGAAGCAGGCACGCCGCTGCCTGATGCCGGCGCGCCCGGAATCGAGGCGGCGCCTGCGGCATCGGGCGTGGCCGGTGCAGGGGTCTTAACAGCGTCCATGACGCTGGTCGGTGCGCGACTCTGCGTCCGGCTGTTGGCAAAGAATGCCAGCGCCAGGGTCGACACAAAAAACACTGTGGCCAGCACAGCCGTCATGCGACTCAGAAAGTTGGCCGACCCGGTTGCACCGAAGAGGCTGCCGGACGAGCCCGAGCCGAAGGCTGCGCCCATATCAGCACCCTTGCCCTGCTGCAACAGCACCAGAACGATCACACCGATGGCACTGAGAACCTGAATCACCACGGCAATCGTGGAAAGAATCGACATCCGAACTTCTCCTGAAACCGTTCAGGGTCGCGTCATAGACCTGACGCCAACCCGCAAAATGACTGAGATGGAATCCCCCCGAACACGTGCCGCAGGGCACTGTGCATCCGGGACCATTCGTTCTGCGCGGTCACGCAACAGCCAGCGCTGCGCGACAGATCGCGAGAAAATCTTCAGCGACCAGCGATGCACCGCCAATCAGGCCGCCATCGACATCCGGCTGTGAAAACAACTCTGCAGCATTGCCAGGCTTGACGGAACCGCCATACAGAATGCGAGTTCGCGCAGCACTGGCCACACCGTTCGCCACCAGGCGCTCACGCAAGAACCGATGAGCCTCCTGAGCCTGCGCCGGCGAGGCCGTCACGCCGGTACCAATTGCCCAGACAGGTTCATAGGCCACAACGAATTCGCCAGTGGCATCGCGAAACACTTGACTCACCGCATCGAGCTGCCGAGCCAGCACCTGCTCGGCCTGCCCGGCGTCGCGTTCGGCCAGTGTCTCACCCACGCAGACCACGGGAACCAATCCAACCGACAGCGCACGCATTGTCTTGTGCGCCACATCCTGGTCGGTCTCGCCAAACAATGCCCTTCGCTCTGAGTGACCCACCAGCGCCCACGAACAACCGACATCTGCCAGCATGGCGGCCGACACTTCACCGGTATAGGCACCCTGCTCAAACGCCGAGAGGTTCTGCGCCCCCCAGCTCAAGGCGGAGCCACTCAACCGGGCCGCGACCAATCCGAGATACGGAAACGGAGGGCACACCCCGACTTGCACCGCCACAGACTTGGCCGCCCGATCAACCCACTGTTCGCAAAGCGCGGCGAGCAGCGCCTCCGCGAAGGCCACCTGGCCGTGCATCTTCCAGTTTCCCAGCACAAGAGGCTGTCGACGAGCGCCGGGCATTTGATTTGACGATTCAGCCGTCGGGTTGGAAGTCATGCGAATTGCAGGTAAGCAAAGCCCGCAAGTTTAGCGCGTCGCTTCATTCAGGGTCAATTCGGTGAACCCGGCGACTTCTCAGTGCCCACCCGGGTCCTGCGCAGATGACGCCAGGCCCAGAGCAGATAGCCGGACACCGCATAGATCATGAAGAGGAAAAACAGGACCGAAGGCGGATCGGAAGACACCAGCACATAGGCCAGCACGATCAAGGGCACGACCATGTAGGGCACGCTGCGCTTGAGGTTGATGTTCTTGAAACTGTAGAACGGCGCATTCGAGACCATGGTGACCCCGGCATAGACGGTCACTGCCCAGGCCAGCCAGCGCAGATCGGTTGCGGTGGAATCGATCCACCTGGATTCCCGCAGATCGGTTGCCAGCCATACCAAACCGGTCACGAGTGCTGCAGCCGCCGGACTGGGCAAGCCCTGAAAGAATCGCTTATCGACGACGCCGATATTGGTGTTGAAGCGAGCCAGCCGAACCGCCGCACCCGCCACATAGATGAAGGCCGCAAGCCACCCGAGCTTGCCCATGCCGCGCAGTGACCACTCATAGACGACCAGTGCAGGTGCCGCTCCGAACGAAACCATATCGGACATGGAGTCGTATTGCTCGCCGAAGGCACTCTGAGTGTTGGTCATGCGGGCCACGCGGCCATCAAGGCCGTCGAGCGCCATCGCGATGAAGATCGCCACGGCCGCGATCTCGAAGCGACCATTCATGGCCTGGACGATCGCGAAGAACCCTGCGAAGAGATTGCCCGTCGTGAAGGCATTCGGCAGGAGATACACACCCCTGGGCCGAGGCCGGGGCAAGGCTGGAGGGTCGATCGACTCAAGCGCGTCGATCGACCGTGACCGATGAACGACCTTAAGCGACTTGCGTCGAGTCAGTCTCGGCTTGCCGTTCATGCTCACCCCGTCATGCGGAACTGCAAAGAAAGCCGCCCCGGGCAGCCCGGCTCGAGGGCCGGCCACTGCCCGAAACAGCCGGGCCTCAGTTGCGCGACCGATCCACCAGCTTGTTGGCCTTGATCCAAGGCATCATGGCACGCAGCTTCTCGCCCACCACCTCGATCGGGTGCTCGGCGGTCAGGCGACGACGCGACAACAGGGTCGGCGCACCTGCACGGTTTTCCAGAATGAAGCGCTTTGCATAGTCGCCGGTCTGGATCTCGGTCAGCACCGCCTTCATTGCAGCCTTGGTCTCTGCAGTGACGATCTTAGGCCCGGTCTCGTACTCACCGAACTCGGCGTTGTTCGAGATCGAGTAGTTCATGTTGGCAATGCCGCCCTCGTAGATCAGGTCGACGATCAGCTTGAGCTCGTGCAGGCACTCGAAGTAGGCCATCTCCGGCGCGTAGCCCGCCTCGACCAGCGTCTCGTAACCCGCCTTGATCAACTCGACGGTGCCACCGCACAGAACGGTCTGTTCGCCAAAGAGGTCTGTCTCGGTCTCTTCGCGGAAGTTGGTCTCGATGATGCCGGCACGGCCGCCACCGATCGCACAGGCATAGGACAGCGCGTAATCGCGAGCCGAACCGCTTCGATCCTGATGCAGGGCGACCAGCATCGGCACACCACCGCCCTGGGCGTAGGTCGAGCGCACGGTGTGGCCCGGTGCCTTGGGTGCAACCATGACCACATCCAGATCGGCTCGCGGCATCACCTGGCCGTAGTGGACATTGAAGCCATGCGCAAAGGCAAGGGTGGCGCCCTTCTTGATGTTGGGCTCAACTTCTTCGCGGTAGGTGGCGCCGATGTGCTCATCGGGCATCAGCATCATGACGAAATCAGCGCCCTTGACGGCTGCCGCAATGGTCTCGGCCTTCAGCCCAGCCAGACGGACCTTGTCCCAGGAGGGGCCGCCCTTGCGAACACCCACAACCACCTTGATGCCGGAGTCGTGAAGGTTCAGGGCATGCGCATGACCCTGGGAGCCATAACCGATGATTGCAACTTTCTTGCCCTTGATCAGCTTGAGGTCGCAGTCCTTGTCGTAGAACACTTTCATGAGGTCTCTCTTCTTTCTTTCTGGGTAAATGAACGGCGCGCGACGGCGCTCAGGCCTTCAGGACCCGCTCTCCGCGGGCGATTCCGGAGCCGCCCGTGCGAACGGTCTCCATGATCGCGGCTGCATCAAGGGCATCGATGAACGCATCGAGCTTGGATCCGTCACCGGTCAGTTCGATGGTGTAACTCTTATCAGTGACGTCGATCACCCGGCCTCGGAAGATGTCCGCCATGCGCTTGATTTCCTCGCGCTCCTTGCCGACCGCCCTGACCTTGATAAGCATCAGTTCCCGCTCGATGTAGGGCGCCTCGATCAGGTCGACCACCTTGACCACATCGATCAGCCGGTTCAGATGCTTGGTGATCTGCTCGATCACATCATCCGAGCCGGTCGTGACAATCGTCATTCGGGACAGCGAATGGTCTTCGGTCGGGGCGACCGTCAGGGTCTCGATGTTGTAGCCGCGCGCAGAGAACAAGCCAACCACTCTGGACAGTGCGCCGGGCTCGTTCTCAAGCAGGATGGAAATGATGTGTCTCACGGGGCGGCCCTCACAGATCTTCCGAGCCGAGCAACATCTCGGTCAGGCCTTTGCCGCCCTGCACCATCGGCCAGACGTTCTCGGTCTGATCGGTGATCACATCGAGAAACACCGTGCGGTCCTTGTACTTGACGAAGGCATCGCGCAGCGCGGGCTCGACATCGGCCTTGCGATCGACACGAATTCCGATGTGGCCATAGGCCTCGGCCAGCTTCACGAAATCCGGAAGCGCATCCATGTACGACTCCGAATATCGACTGCCGTACTCGATCTGCTGCCACTGACGCACCATGCCCAGATAACGGTTGTTCAGGCTGACGACCTTGACCGGCAGGTGGTACTGCTTGCAGGTTGACATTTCCTGAATGCACATCTGGATCGAGCCTTCGCCGGTCACGCAGGCGACTTGCGCCTGCGGATGGGCCAGCTGCACGCCCATGGCATAGGGGAGCCCTACACCCATCGTGCCCAGACCGCCCGAGTTGATCCAGCGACGTGGCTTGTCGAACCGATAGAACTGGGCCGCCCACATCTGATGCTGACCCACATCCGAGGTCACGAAGGCATCGCCACCGGTCACTTGCCAGAGGGTCTCGATGACGAACTGAGGCTTGATGACATCGCTGGTTTCGCGGTCGTACTTGAGGCAATCCTTCTCGCGCCAGGTATCGATCTGCTTCCACCACGCCGGCACGCCCTTGTGGGTTTTGGCCCCGCCTGCCATGGCTTCACGCAGTTGCGCGATCAGCTCCTGCAGGCAATCCTTGACATCGCCGACGATCGGGACATCGACCTTGACCCGCTTGGAGATCGAAGACGGATCGACATCGATGTGAACGATTTTTCGCGGGTTTTGAGCGAAATGCTTCGGGTTGCCGATCACCCGATCGTCGAATCGCGCCCCAACGGCAAGCAGCACATCACAGTGCTGCATGGCCAGATTGGCTTCGTAGGTGCCATGCATGCCCGGCATGCCGACGAAGTGCTTGCTGCTGGCGCGGTAACCGCCCAGGCCCATCAGTGTGTTGGTACACGGAAACCCGAGCAGATCAACCAGTTCGTTGAGCTCCGGTGCCGCATTCGCCAGGATGATGCCGCCGCCGGTGTAGATCATCGGCCGCTCGGCACTCATCAGCAGCTGGACCGCCTTGCGAATCTGCCCCTGGTGCCCCTTCACGACCGGGCTGTAGGAGCGCATCGGGACAGCCTGCGGATAGGCAAACTTGCATTTATCGCGGGTGACATCCTTGGGAATGTCGACCAGTACAGGGCCTGGACGGCCGCTGCTTGCGATGATGAAGGCCTTGCGGATGGTGGTCGCGAGGTCCTTGACATCCTTGACCAGGAAGTTGTGCTTGACGCACGGCCGGGTGATCCCGACGGTGTCGCACTCCTGGAAGGCGTCTTCGCCGATTGCATGCGTTGGCACCTGACCGGTCAGGACCACCATTGGAATGGAGTCCATGTAGGCCGTGGCGATTCCGGTCACCGCGTTGGTGACGCCCGGGCCGCTGGTGACCAGACAGACGCCGGTCTTCTGGGTGGATCGGGAGTAGGCATCTGCCGCATGAACGGCTGCCTGCTCATGCCGCACAAGGATGTGCTGCACTTTTTCCTGCTGGAATAATGCGTCGTAGATGTACAGGACGGCCCCGCCCGGGTAGCCGAAGACGTGCTCGACGCCCTCTTCCTGCAAACAGCGCACGACGATCTCTGCGCCTGTGAGTTCCATTGAAGGTCCCATTCAAACTCCAGGGAGCCCGCCCGCCGGCGCCAACCCGACTTGAATCATGTCGCGCCGACACAGGCCTTGGAACAGGACCTGGAAAATTGATAAGACGTCCTGACAATCCCTTTTGGGGATCGCCTGAACATGCGAGCCTGGTTCATGGCGACCTGATCGGGCCGCCTCGAAAAGGTAAAACCTCCACCGACGTCGCGATTTGGCGTCGTCCTGGGGAGTCTTTGGGGATCCGCAAACTATAGATCACCCCTTGCGCCCGGTCAAGACCAGTTCTGTTAGCATCGCGCGCTTGAGCAGGCTCGGATGGCGGGATGGCCTCACGGCAGGAACTTTCGGATTTTCTACAGTCAGTCGAGCGCCGGGCCTTCAAGCAGGCCGTCTACGCGACCCGAAACGACGAGACGGCTCTGGACATCGTGCAGGACGCCATGTTCAAGCTGGCCGAGAAATATGCCGACAAGCCAGCAGGCGAGCTGCCAATGCTGTTTCAGCGGATCCTGCAGAACGTCATTCACGACCATTTCCGGCGCCAGAAAGTCAGAAACCTCTGGACCACGCTGATTTCATCCCTTCAACCGGATGACTCTGAAGGGTCGGGGGATCGTGATCCGCTCGAGTCCATGGAAATCGAGGGTGACAACCGGCAAGGCGAGAGTGCTGCCCAGATCGTCGAACGCGACCAGATCCTGCAGGCCATCGATGTCGAGGTACAGAAGTTGCCCACCCGTCAACGCGAGGCCTTCGTCATGCGTTACTGGCAGGATCTGGATGTTGCGGAAACCGCGACGGCAATGGGCTGCTCCGAAGGCAGCGTTAAAACCCACTGCTCGCGCGCAGTTCACACCCTGGCTGCGGCCCTGAAGGCCAAGGGAATCACGCTATGAACGAACAACGTGTCGCATTTATCGTCAGGCAAGCGCTCGACGAGTCTGCTGAGCGGCTGCCCTACCGGGTAACCCAACGCCTCGAACGCGGACGGCTATCCGCTCTCGAGCGTGCTTCGACCTGCCAGGCTGTCTCGATTGCACCGCTTGGCTCAGCGGTGGCTGCCCTCGGTGGCGATCGCCAGCCCTCGCCCTGGACCCGATTTGTTTCGACCGTCCTGCCGCTGCTGATCGTGGCCGCCGGCCTGTACGGCATTTCGGTCTGGAACGAGGCCGAAGATGCCGCCGATACCGCCGATATCGATGCAGAACTCGTGCTGGGCAACGAAGACGATGTGCCGGTTTCGGCGCTGGCGGACAAGGGTTTCGGCGTCTTCATCCGGAACAGCCGTCAGTGAAGCAGCTGCTCGCCACGCTGTTGCTGGCCGCGGCCGCCGGGTCGGTTGCCGCCGCGGAGACGCCCAGCAGCAGCGAGTCGCCTCAGACGGGCACGACCGTCGTCGAGTCGGCCCCCGCAATCCCGGGAGCCGATCCGAACGCCGCGCCAAGCGAATCGGTGTCATCCGAAGCGGCCGCATCCGCATCGGGCCCTGCCACGCCACCGCGTCGTGAACCGATTCGACTCGACCCCGCCAAGCCAAGCATCGCCCCTCTGGCACAACCCCGATGGTCAGACCTGAGCACCGAGCAGCGACAGATCCTGGCTGCGTTCGGGTCGCAATGGAACGAGTTGCCCTCGAATGAGAAGCGTGCCTGGAGCGACCTGGCCAGGCGATTTCCCCAACTGGGGCCTCAGGAGCAGGCAAGAGCCCAGAGCCGGATCAGTGAGTGGGCGGCCTTGACCCCTGAACAGCGCCGCATCGCCCGAGCCAACTATCGATTGCTTCAGCAGATCGGCAAAGACAACCTCGCCACCGAATGGGAGCGGTACCAGGCACTGACACCCGATCAGCGGGCCGTCCTGGACACAGCCGGCAGCACCAGCAACACCGCTGCTCGGCACGTGGGCGCACCCACCGGCCTGGCCAAGGAAGCCGCACAACCGCTGCCCAGGCGCGCACCGCCCAAGCCAGTCCTGGCCACGGATGCAAAGGGCAATCCGGCTCCGGCCGGCGGGGTGACACCCACGGTGGGTACCACGCCTGCCGCTGGGCGCTGAACACACCGAAATCCATCGGACCTCACATGGCAGGATTCCCTGCGCAGCCATTTGCGCCAGCCGGCCTGTGGCGCCGATTCATGAGCACCGCCTATGAGAGCGTCGTGCTGTTCGCTGTGGCGATTTTTTTCGGCTATGCCTTTTCAGCACTGACTCAGTATCGAGGTGAGGCCGGGGCCATGCGCCACGCATTCCAGGCCTTCCTCTTTCTGGTATTCGGTGGGTATTTCACCTGGTTCTGGAGCGGTGGCCGTCGCAGCCTCCCCATGAAAACAGTCAGTGTCCGACTGATCAGTGCCAGTGGTCATTCCTTGAGTCGCGTTCAGGCAGCGCTGCGCTATGTGTTCGCGGCTGCATGTGTCCTGATCCCAGTGTGGGCGGCCCAGCAGATCTCCCCATGGACCCTGGTGCTCGTTCCCCTGGCCTGGCTGTGGGCAGTCGTCGACCCTGCTTCCCAGACCCTCTACGACCGTCTGGCCGCAACGCGTCTGGTGATCGACGAAAGCCCGAAACCCTGAATCGGGTTGCGGGCTTCCAAGGCCTGGCTTCAGGCCTTCACGCAGTCCACGTAATAGCGGGTCACACCGCCACGCGTCTCGGCCATCAGGCCGTGAACATCGGTCGCGAAGCCCGGGAAGCGCTCATTGAATGAGCGGACGAACTGGAGATACTCGACGATCGTACGATTGAATCGCTCACCCGGAATCAGCAGCGGAATGCCCGGGGGATAGGGCGTGACCAGCATGGTGGTGATACGTCCTTCCAGTTCGTCAATCTCGACTCGGTCCACCTTGCGCAGCGCGAGGCACTCGTAGGCATCCGAAGGCTTCATGGCCGGTTCCATGTTCGAGAGATACATCTCGGTCGTCACTCGCGCCACATCCGCTGCCTGATAGGCCTCATGGATCTGTTGGGAAAGGTCTCGAAGGCCAATGCGCTCGTACATCGGAAACTTGGCGACGAACTCCGGCATGACCCGCCACAGCGGCTGGTTGGTGTCGTAATCCATCTTGAACTGCTGCAACTCGGTCACCAGGGTATTCCAGCGACCTTTTGTGATGCCAATGGTGAACATCACAAAGAAGGAATAGAGGCCGGTCTTTTCGACGACCACGCCGTGCTCGGCCAGGTATTTGGTGACCAGCGAGGCAGGGATGCCCCAGGGCGAGAATTGCCCGTCCATGCCCAGACCCGGGGTGATCAGCGTGGCCTTGATCGGGTCGAGCATGTTGAAGCCGGGCGCCACACGCTCGAATCCGTGCCAGGAGTCGGTGGGCTTGAGAATCCACTCCTCGCGCTGACCCGAACCGATGTGGTCGAAGGCTTTCGGACCCCAGACCCTGAACCACCAGGACTCGCCAAATTCGTCGTCGACCTTCTTCATCGCCCGACGGAAATCCAGCGCCTCAGAGATCGACTCCTCAACCAGCGCACGCCCGGCAGGCTGCTCCATCATCGCCGCAGCCACATCGCACGACGCGATGATCGCGTATTGCGGCGAGGTCGAGGTGTGCATCAGGTAGGCCTCGTTGAAGCGATAGGTGTCCAGCGGGCGCTCGGCCGCGTCCTGAACCAGGATCTGGGATGCCTGCGAAAGTCCGGCGAGCAGCTTGTGGGTGGATTGAGTGGAAAAGACCATGCTCGACTTCAGGCGCGGGCGGCCTTCGCCGATGGCATGCATCTCGTGGTAGAAGGGATGGAAGGTGGCATGCGGCAGCCAGGCTTCGTCGAAGTGCAGGTTTTCGATGTACTCGCCCAGCGATTGCTTGATGGTTTCGACGTTGTAGAGCACGCCGTCGTAGGTCGACTGCGTGATCGTCATGACGCGCGGCCGGGCGGTCTTGTCCTTGACGAGCGGATTCGATTCGATCTTTCGACGCACGCTCTCGACGCTGAACTCTTCCTGCGGAATCGGCCCGATGATGCCCAGATGATTGCGGGTCGGCTGCATGAAAATCGGCACGGTGCCGGTCATCATGATCGCGTGCAGGATGCTCTTGTGGCAGTTGCGATCGACCAGGACGATGTCATCGGTCGCTACCGTCGAGTGCCAGACAATCTTGTTGGAGGTCGAGGTGCCGTTGGTGACGAAGAACAGATGGTCTGCATTGAAGATGCGCGCAGCATTGCGCTCGCTGGCGGCAACCGGACCGGTGTGATCGAGCAGTTGCCCCAGTTCGTCGACGGCATTGCAGACATCGGCGCGCAGCATGTTCTCGCCGAAGAACTGATGAAACATCTGTCCCACGGGGCTTTTCAGGAAGGCCACGCCACCTGAATGGCCCGGGCAATGCCAGGAATAGGAGCCATCGTTGGCGTAATGAACCAGCGCCTTGAAAAACGGTGGCGCAAGCGAGTTCATGTAGTTGGTGGCTTCGCGGATGATGTATCGGGCCACGAACTCCGGCGTGTCCTCGAACATGTGGATGAAGCCGTGCAGTTCCTTGAGGATTTCGTTCGGGATGTGCTGTGAGGTCCGGGTCTCGCCGAACAGGAAGATCGGGATGTCTGCATTGCGCAGCCGGGTGACATGAATGAACCGGCGCAGGTCCTGGATCGCCTTGCTCTCGGGGCCCTCTTCGTTGATCTCTTCATCGTCGATCGAAACAATGAAGGCCGAGGCTCGTGCGGCCTGGTTGGCCACCATGGTGACATCGACGTAGGTGAAGCCGCCGACCACCTCGGTACCCTGCTCCTCGATCGCTTTGGCCAGGGCGCGAATGCCCAATCCACTGGCCGACTCGGCCTTCCAGTCTTCGTCGATGATGATGACGGGGAATCGGAATTTCATCGTGCAGGCTCTCCGCAGCTGTGGGCCATACCCGGCTGGCATGGCGTGGAACGGCCGGAAGTAGAACATACTTCGATCGGGTCCTGTCACCGCACCGGCAGAACCCCCCGCCGCAGGCCCGGCGTGCGCCCCGTGTTGGTGCTGACTCAACCCATTCTGCTGATGCCCATCTCGCTCCAGGACAAGCTTGTGGTTGCGATCTCGTCGCGTGCCCTGTTCGATTTCGAAGAGGAAAATCGCCTCTTCGAGCACGCCAATGACCATGACTACATGGCACTGCAGATGCAGCGGCTCGAAGAACCCGCTCTGGCTGGCTGCGCGCTGCCGCTGGTGCGCAAGCTGCTCGCCTTCAACCGGCCCGAGCATCATCGGGTCGAGGTCGTGATCCTGTCGCGCAATGACCCGGCCAGCGGCATGCGTGTCTTCCGGTCAGTGCGCCATCACGGCCTGGCCATCGAACGCGGCGTTTTCACACGGGGTCGGGCGCCCTACGCCTACCTTCAGGCCTTAGGTGCCCATCTGTTTTTGTCAGCTAACGAGGACGATGTCCGCGGGGCGCTGGCAGCCGGCTTTCCTTCTGCGCGGGTGTACCCCGATTCGGCACGAGCCGGCGGATCACATCCAGACGAGGTGCGGATTGCCTTTGACGGCGATGCGGTGCTGTTCTCAGACGAAGCCGAGCAGGTCTTTCAGGACCAGGGGCTCGATGCGTTTCAGAACCATGAATCATCAAACGCCACGACCCCGCTGATGCCGGGTCCGTTCAAGCCCCTGCTGCAGGCACTGCATGCCCTGCGCAACGAGGCGCAAGACGACATGCGCATCCGAACCGCCCTGGTCACCGCCCGCAGTTCACCAGCTCATGAGCGCGCGGTGCGAACACTCATGGCCTGGGATGTCGAAGTGGACGAAGCCATGTTCCTGGGCGGCCTGGACAAGGCGCCCTTTCTGAAAGCATTCGAGCCGGACTTCTTTTTTGACGACCAGACTCGGCATTGCGACCTCGCAGCCGAAGCCGCACCGACCGGGCATGTGGTTCATGGCGTGGCCAATCGAAGCCACTGATCGGCCCTCTCTGTTCGTTGCAAGCCGGTTCAGCGCTTCTTCAGGGCTTCGAATGCGGCCTGCATGGCAGTCTGGGAATTGCCTGGTTGCCCCCGAGCTGGATTGGCGCGGTCAGGACGTGCGGCGCCAGCACGCGTGGCAGCGTCTCCAGTGCCGCGATGGCCTGATTGACCGGCGCCAGAGCGATTCGCCTGCGATCGGGCAGCCGGCTTGGCACCGGGCTCATCGGCCAGTCGCATGGTCAGCGCGACGCGCTGACGCTGCAGATCCACCTCCAGCACCTTGACCTTCACCAGTTGGCCTGCCTTGACGACTTCACGCGGGTCGCGCACAAATCGATCCGAGAGCGCCGACACGTGGACCAATCCGTCCTGATGCACACCGATATCGACAAAGGCACCGAAGTTTGCGACGTTCGTCACCACGCCTTCGAGGATCATGCCGGGGGTGAGGTCGGCGACTTTCTCGACGCCCTCACGAAATGATGCGGTGACGAACTCGCCTCGCGGGTCGCGCCCAGGCTTTTCAAGCTCGCTGAAAATGTCGAGCACCGTGGGCACACCGAAGGTCTGATCGGTGAAGCTCTCGGGTGACAGGCCTTGCAACACGCCACGCTGGCCGATCACCGCGTCAGCTGGCTTGCCAAGCCGGGAAAGAATTCGCTGCACCACCGGGTAGGCCTCGGGGTGAACCGCGGACGCATCCAGCGGGTTGTCGCCACCTTGAATTCGAAGAAAGCCGGCAGCCTGCTCGAAGGTCTTGTCTCCCAGGCGCGGCACCTGACGCAGTGCCTCGCGGCTTGTAAACGCACCCTTGGAATCGCGATGCTCAACGATGCGTTCGGCCACCGCAGTGCCCAGCCCCGACACACGCGCCAGCAGCGGCGCCGACGCCGTGTTGAGGTCGACCCCGACCGCATTGACGCAATCCTCGACCACCGCATCGAGGCTTCGGGCCAGTTCACGCTGATCGACATCATGCTGATATTGGCCGACCCCAATGGACTTGGGATCAATTTTGACCAGCTCGGCCAGCGGGTCCTGCAGCCGCCTGGCGATCGAGATCGCGCCTCGAAGGCTCACATCGACCTCAGGAAACTCGCGTGCTGCAAAGGCCGAGGCCGAATAGACCGATGCGCCCGCCTCCGAAACCGTGGCCTTGGTCAGGCGCAGCTCGGGGTGGCGTTTTTGCAAGTCGCCAGCCAGCCGATCCGTCTCTCTTGAGGCGGTGCCGTTGCCAATTGCAATCAGTTCGGCATGGTGGCGCGCTGCCAGCCGGGCCAGCGTATTAATCGAGCCGTCCCAGTCGCGGCGCGGCTCATGCGGAAAGATCGTGGCGGTCTCGAGGAGCTTTCCGGTCATGTCGACCACCGCGACTTTCACTCCGGTTCGAAGACCCGGGTCCAGGCCGATCACCGACTTGGGACCCGCCGGAGCACCGAGTAGCAGGTCTTTCAGATTGGCTGCAAAGACGCGGATCGCTTCAGCCTGCGCCTGTTCGCGCAATTGGGAGAACAGGTCAGACTCGAAGTGCAGATGCAGTCGAACCCGCCAGCACCAGCGCAGCACATCGGCCAGCCACTTTTCTGCAGCACTCGCATCGGCCGACAAGGTCCGAGCCAGATCGACTGCTGCCGCAAGGCGTGCCACGCAGGGATGGGGAAGGAGTGCCTCGCGCTCTTCACCCAAACCAAGACCCAGCGTCAGCACACCCTGTTGACGGCCTCGAAACAGGGCCAGCGCCCGATGCGACGGAACACCGCGGATCGGCTCGGCATGGTCAAAGTAATCCCGAAACTTCTCGGCATCGGCCACTTCGCCCTCAACCCGCTTCGAGCTGATCAGGGCTTCGTCCCACAGGAAACTGCGAAACGAGGCCAGCACATCGGCGCGTTCGGCAAAGCGCTCGGCCAGGATGTCGCGGGCACCATCCAGGGCAGCCTTCACATCGGACACGCCCGCCTCGGCATTGAGGAAAGCCTGGGCTGCCTCTTGAGGGATCAGCGTGCGATCAGCCAGCAAGGCATCGGCCAGCGGCTCCAGGCCGGCTTCCCGGGCGATTTGCGCGCGGGTGCGGCGCCTGGGTTTGTAGGGCAGATACAGGTCTTCGAGGACCTGCTTGGTGTCGGCCCCATCGATGGCGCGGGCGAGATCGTCGGTGAGCTTGCCCTGTTCGGTGATGCTGGCGAGCACCGCTTCTCGGCGCGCTTCCAGTTCACGCAGGTAGATCAGCCGCTCGTCCAGAAAGCGAAGCTGGTTGTCATCGAGACCGCCGGTGACTTCTTTTCGATAGCGCGCAATGAAGGGCACGGTCGCGCCCTCGTCAATCAGACCCACTGCAGCATCGACCTGCTGGGCAGCGACCTTGAGCTCGGCAGTCAGTCGGGCCCGTACCCGCGCGTCAGCAGCGGGTTTCGCAGGCGAGCGGCCAGTGGAAGCGGAAGCGTCGTTCATCGGTGAACAGGAATTCGCAAGGGGGCGGCAGTGTGCCATACCCCCCGCGAAGTCTCAGTGCACCGTGCGCTGGAACACGAATCGACCGTTGTCGAAATCGACTGGCACCACATCCTTGGGCAAGAACTTGCCTTCCAGAATCGCGCGGGCCACCGGATTTTCCAGATGCTGCTGGATCGCCCGTTTGAGCGGCCTTGCACCGAAGACCGGATCAAATCCGACCTTGGCGATTTCATCGAGTGCGCGGTCGGTCACGGTGAGCGCCAGATCCCGCTCGGCCAGCCGGGCTTCAAGTCGCTTGAGCTGGATCTTTGCGATCGAGCGGATGTGCTCGCCAGCCAATGCATGGAAGACCACGATCTCGTCGATCCGGTTGATGAACTCGGGCCTGAAGTGCTGCTTGACCTCGCCCATCACCGCCTCCTTGATCACCTCCGGATCAGCGCGCTCGGCCGAGAGGCGCTGGATTTCATGCGACCCGAGATTCGAGGTCATCACGATCACAGTGTTTTTGAAATCAACCGTTCGACCCTGGCCATCGGTCATGCGTCCATCGTCGAGCACCTGCAACAGGACATTGAAGACATCCGGATGCGCCTTTTCAACCTCATCGAAGAGGATGACGCTGTAGGGATTGCGGCGCACCGCCTCGGTGAGATAGCCGCCCTCGTCATAGCCGACATAGCCCGGAGGCGCGCCTATCAGCCGGGACACCGAGTGCTTCTCCATGAACTCCGACATGTCGATCCGGATCATGTGGTCCTCGGAGTCGAACAGGAACATCGCGAGCGCCTTGCACAGCTCGGTCTTGCCGACGCCGGTCGGCCCGAGAAACAGGAAGGATCCATAAGGCCGGTTCGGATCGGCCAGGCCCGCGCGGGAGCGTCGAATCGCATCCGACACCAGCCGCACCGCCTCGTCCTGTCCGACCACCCGCTCATGCAGGCGCGACTCCATCTGCAGCAGCTTTTCGCGCTCGCCCTGCATCATCTTCGAGACCGGAATGCCGGTGGCGCGTGACACCACCTCGGCAATTTCTTCAGCGCCGACATGGGTACGCAACAGGCGTGGTCGACCGGTCTTTTCGCCACCACCCTGCTCTGCAGCATGCGCAGACTCCAGGCGGCCTTCGAGTTCGGGCAGCTTGCCGTACTGAATTTCGGCGACCTTGTCGAACTGGCCCTTGCGCTGCAGATCGGTCATCTGCGCGCGCAGCTTGTCGATCTCGGCCTTGATCGCGGCACTGCCCTGAACCGCGGCCTTCTCGGCTTTGAGGATGTCTTCAAAGTCGGCGTACTCCTTGCCGAGCTTTTCGATTTCCTGCTCGATCAGGCCGAGCCGCTTGCGCGAGGCCTCGTCGGTTTCCTTCTTGACCGCTTCGCGTTCAATCTTGAGCTGGATCACACGCCGGTCGAGCTTGTCCATCACCTCGGGCTTGGAGTCGATCTCCATCTTGATGCGGGCGGCCGCCTCATCGATCAGGTCGATGGCCTTGTCAGGCAGGAAGCGGTCGGTGATGTAGCGGTTCGACAACTCAGCCGCGGCCACGATGGCCGGATCGGTGATCTCGATGCCATGGTGCAGCTCGTAGCGCTCCTGCAAGCCGCGCAGGATGGCAATCGTTGCCTCGACGCTGGGTTCGCCCACCAGCACTTTCTGAAAGCGCCGCTCAAGCGCCGCGTCCTTTTCGATGTACTTGCGGTATTCGTCCAGCGTGGTGGCACCGACGCAATGCAGCTCACCGCGCGCCAGCGCCGGCTTGAGCATATTGCCCGCATCCATTGCGCCCTCGGCTTTGCCGGCACCCACCATGGTGTGCAGCTCGTCGATAAAGACGATGGTCTGGCCTTCGTCAGCGGCAATCTCCTTGAGCACCGCTTTCAGGCGTTCCTCGAACTCGCCCCGGAATTTCGCGCCGGCCAGCAAGGCCGCCATGTCGAGCGAGAGGACCCGCTTGTCTTTCAGGGTGTCGGGCACTTCGCCATTGACGATGCGTTGAGCCAGCCCCTCGACGATCGCGGTCTTGCCCACACCCGGCTCACCAATCAGCACCGGGTTGTTCTTGGTGCGCCGCTGCAGGATCTGGATGGTGCGGCGGATTTCATCGTCGCGCCCGATCACAGGGTCGAGCTTGCCGGCACGGGCCCGCTCGGTCAGATCGATGGTGTATTTCTTAAGTGACTCGCGCTGACCCTCGGCCTCTGCACTGCCCACACTCTGGCCGCCGCGCACCGCCTCGACTGCAGCCTCCAGCGACTTGCGATTCAGTCCGCCCTCACGCGCAATCCGACCGCCCTCGCCCTTGTCGTCTGCCAAGGCGAGCAGAAACATTTCGGTGGCGATGTACTGGTCACCCCGGCGGGTCGCCTCTTTCTCGGCCATGTTGAGCAGCGAGATCGTCTCGCGACCGAACTGCAGGTCACCGCCGGTGCCTGAGACCTGAGCGATGCGCTTGATGCCGGCCTCGATCGCCGCCTTGAGTGCTGGCATCCGCACGCCAGCCCGCTCAAGGAGCGCCCGACCCGACCCATCCGGCTGGGCAACGATCGCCGCCAAGAGGTGGACCGGTTCGACATATTGGTGATCGTTGGCCAGGGCCTGGCTCTGTGCATCGGCCAGGGCCTGCTGGAACTGGGTGGTGAGCTTGTCGAGTCGCATGGTCTAGCCTGTAAAAGTGAGATGGGGGTCGGGCCCGCCTCGGCGCTCAGACCCTACAATGGTTTCCCTTCAGAACTGTGGATGCGCCGGGCTGAATTCAAGCCCTCCAGTGCGTATCCCCACCAACCCACTTGATTGCGACCATGACCCAGCCGACCTCTCCCCAACTGTTCCGCTCGATCAAGATGCGGGGCATCACGCTGCCCAACCGGATCGTGATCGCGCCCATGTGCCAGTACTCGGCCGATGAGGGTCGTATGACTGACTGGCACCTCGCCCATCTCGGTCAGCTTGCGATGTCGGGCGCGGGGATGCTGATCATCGAAGCCACGGCGGTCGAGCCGATCGGGCGCATCACCGCAGGCTGCGTGGGCCTGTGGGACGACGACACCGAAGCGGCCATGCGTCGGGTCATCCAGGCAATCCGCCCGATGTCATCCATGCCACTTGCCCTGCAACTGGGCCACGCGGGCCGCAAGGCGTCGAGCCAACGCCCCTGGGAGGGTGGCCAGTTGTTGCCAGTGTCTGAAGGCGGCTGGCAGACCGTGGCGCCCTCAGCGATCCCGCACCTGCCGACTGAAGCTCCGCCAGTCGCATTCGACGAAGCCGGGCTGGCCGCGCTGCGCCAGCGATTTGCCGACAGCACCCGCCGCGCCCACCGAGCGGGCATCGATGCACTGGAGCTGCACTGCGCCCACGGCTACCTGATGCATGAGTTTCTCTCGCCGATTTCCAATCAGCGCACCGATCAGTGGGGCGGCAGTCTGGAGAACCGGCTGCGCTTCCCTCTGGCGGTATTCGAAGCCATGCGCGCCGAATGGCCCGAGGACAAGCCGCTGGGGGTTCGGGTCTCGTCGAGCGACTGGGTCGAGGGCGGCTGGGATATCGAACAGACAGTGGCCTTTGCCAAGGCGTTGCAAAAACTGGGTTGCGACTGGATCGACGCCTCGTCGGGCGGCGTTTCACCCCAGCAGAAGATCCCGCTCGGGCCGGGCTACCAGGTGCCGTTTGCAGCCCGACTGCGTGCCGAACTCGATATTCCGGTGATGGCGGTTGGATTGATCACCGAGCCCTCGCATGCCGAGCAGATCCTCGTCGACGGACAGGCCGACATGATCGCCCTGGCCAGAGGGATGCTGTGGAATCCGCGCTGGCCCTGGCATGCGGCGGCGGCGCTGGGTGCTCAAGTGTCGGTTCCAAAGCCGTATTGGCGGTCACAGCCCAGCGCCTTCAAAGAGGTCTTTGGAGCCATCCGACAAGGCGGGCGATAAGCGTATTTCAGCGAAGTTACAAAAAAATGAATAAAAATGACAGAAAAAGGGTCGGAAAACCTTACATTCGATTGTCAGAAACCCGAGTGATGTGATTTTCTGCCTTGATTTTCCTGACCTTTGCTGAGGTGGAACACAAACTGCTGCACTCCGGGCTCCCCACAGCCCCCCTGCTCACAGAGCCCGGAGAGAGTTCATGTTCAAACGCAGCCTTGTCGCGCTGGCCCTGGCCGGCGCATCACTCTCGGTTCAGGCCGCAGCGTCGTTCGTCAATGGCATCGCCATTCCCGCGGACACCGTCGATTCATTTGGCGCCGGCGCGAACGTCGGGCGAGTCGGCTTCTTCTCTGACCTGTATTACGACTCAAGCACCCGGTCCTGGTTCGGCCTATCCGACCGAGGCCCAGGAGGCGGCACCCTGCCCTACGACACCCGGGTACAGCGCTTCACGGTCGACATCAATTCGTCGACCGGCGCCATCAGCAACTTCCAGATTCAGGAAACCATCAAGTTTCAGAGCAACGGATCGCTGATCCCCGCCGGCAACCTCAATGGCATCGCACCTGGCCTGGCGCCGAGTTCGAGCTCGACCGCCCAACTCGGTCTGGCTTTCGACCCGGAAGGCATCGTCGTCAATCCCCGAAATGGCAATCTCATTGTCTCGGACGAATACGGCCCGTCGGTCTATGAATTCACACGGAACGGCCAATTGGCCAAGGTCTATGTGACTCCGGACAACCTGATTCCGCGAAACGCCACCAGCGGCACCGCCAACTTCGCAGGGGACACCGGCAACGACGCCGGCAAGCGGACCAACCGCGGCTTCGAAGGCCTGGCCATCAGCCCGGACGGCAAATACGCCTATGCCATGCTGCAAAGCGCGATGCACAACGAAGGTGGCGGCGACGGCGTCTACAACCGGATCGTGAAGTTCGACACCGAGACTGGGCGGGCAGTTGCTCAATACCTCTACAAGATGGAAGGGGCGTCGCAGGGCCGTGGCATCTCGGCGCTGGTTGCGCTGGGCAACGACAAGTTCCTGGTACTGGAACGTAATAACCGGGGCGTGGGCGTCGGCGCCGAATTCGCCACGCAGAACAAGAAGGTCTTTGAAATCAGCCTGACCGGCGCGACCGATGTCAGCAGCATCACTGTCACTGGCGGTCTTGTGTTACCCCCGGGCGTGGTGGCTGTCAGCAAGGCCAGCACCCCGTTCCTCGATCTGGGCGCCAACACACTCGCGGGCTTCGGCAACAAGGTGGCGGAGAAGTGGGAAGGCCTTGCATTTGGCCCGCAACTGGCCGACGGCAGCTTCGTCTTGCTCGCGGGCACCGACAACGACTACAGCGTGACCCAGAACATCAACGGCCAGCAGTTCGATGTGTACTTCCGTTTTTCTGACGCGGATCCGTACAAGTCGAGCATCCAGTGCCCGCTGGACACCCGGACCAACTGCGTCAAAACCGATGGCGGCTCGGCGGCCATCCTGACAGCAGAGTATTCGCTGCTGCCGGGATTGCTCTATTCCTATAAGGTGCCCACACCGGCCACCACCGGTTTGCTGGCCCTGGGTCTTTTCGGCGTGCTCGCAGCCGCGCGCTCGCGCAAGCGCTGATCATCCGCTTAAGCCGGCGGGCCTGTCGAATCCCTTCGCACAGGCCCGCCGGCGGGCGCATCGTGGCGCGCCTGCTCTAGGCGGCACGATCGATTCCGCAAACCGGAATCCTCAATCGTCAACGACTGATAGCATCCCACCGGCAGGGCTGATGGGGGGCGCTCGTTCGCGCACGGCTGCTCGCATTCCCATCGGGCGATGGAACCGACCGAATCGGACACCCGACATGAACTTCGATTTTTCAGAAGACCAGAAGGCGCTGGCCTCACAGGCCCGACGTTTCCTCGAGACTGAATGCCCGACCACGGCCGTGAGGGCTGTGCTTGACGGCGGCCTGACCCACGACGCCAAGCTCTGGCAGGGCATTGCCGACATGGGATTTCTGGGGGTCGTGATCCCGGAATCGCACGGCGGGCTCGGACTGAGCCACCTGGAGTTGTGCGTGATCGCCGAGGAGCTCGGGCGCTCAGTGGCTGCCGTGCCCTTCTCTTCTTCGGTGTTCCTGGCCACCGAATTCCTGCTCACCGCGGGCTCACCCGAGCAGCAGGCACGCTGGCTGCCCCAGTTGGCCAGCGGCAAGGCCATCGGCACATTTGCCTTTGCCGAATGCAGTGGCCCCTTGACGCCCCAGTCAATTCAGCTTAAGGCCCGCGGAACCGGGAGCGCATTGCGGCTCACCGGCAGCAAGACCGCGGTGGCGGACGGCGGTATCGCCGATTTCGCAGTGGTGGCCGTGCGCACCTCGCCCGGCCAGGACGCCGGCGGCATCTCTTTGTGTCTGGTCGAGCTCAATGCCTCGGGCGTCATCCGTCAGTCAGTGCAGACCATCGACCCAACACGCGGCCACGCGCGGCTGGACTTCAGTGACGTGAGCGCCGAACTGCTCGGTTCGCGTGGAGAAGGTGGCGCGATCCTTCGCCAGGTGTTCGACCGCGCAGCCGTGCTGACCGCCTTCGAGCAGATCGGCGGTGCGGATCGGTCGCTCGAGATGGCCCGCGACTACGCCATGGACCGGATGGCCTTTGGCCGACCGATCGGGTCCTTCCAGGCGATCAAGCACATGCTCGCCGACATGTATGTCTCAGCCGCACTGGGCCGGTCGAATGCCTACTACGGCGCCTGGGCACTGGCCAGTGGATCATCGGAGCTCGGCGTGGCCGCAGCAGGCGCCCGCATCAGCGCGACCCAGGCCTATCAGCACTGCGCCCGCAATAACATCCAGGTGCACGGTGGCGTTGGCTTTACCTGGGCCTACGACTGTCACCTGTTTTACCGGCGGGCCAACCTGCTGGCAGCGAATCTGGGCAGCACCTCGCAGTGGGAAGACGCCCTCATCGAACGCATGGTCGCGCGCCGCGCAAGCGCCTGAAGACGGAAGGACACGAAGATGAATTTCGAAGACACCCCCCAGGAAGCCGCATTTCGCCAGGCGGCACGCGAATGGATCGGTGCCAACGCGCCGATCGAGCTCAAAGCCGAACTCGAGGCAGCCTCAGTTGGCAACCTCGTGCTCAAGCACATGGATCCGATGGCAGCCTCCAAGGCCTGGCAAAAAAAGAAGGCCGACGCCGGCTGGGCCTGCCTGCATTGGCCAACTCAATATGGCGGACGCGGTGCCAGCGCGATCGAACGGGTGATCTGGGGCCAGGAAGAAGGCGTCTACAGCAAGCTCAATCGCCCATTCGGTATCGGTCAGGGCATGTGCGGGCCCACGATGATGGCCTATGCCTCCGAAGACCAGAAGCGCCGCTTTCTGCCGCAGCTGGCCTCGGGCGAGGAGATCTGGTGCCAGTTGTTCTCAGAACCGGCCGGCGGTTCAGACCTGGCCGGCCTGCGCACCCGCGCCGAGCGTGACGGTGATGACTGGGTGATCAATGGCCAGAAGATCTGGACCTCGGGCGCCCACTATTCCGACCATGCGATTCTGATCACCCGGACCGATCCGACCGTGGCCAAGCACAAGGGCCTGACCATGTTTTTCCTGGACATGCGCTCGCCGGGCATCGAGATCCGCCCGATCAAGCAGGTCAATGGCCAGTCCGGCTTCAATGAGGTGTTCTTCACCGACGTGCGTATTCCCGATGCCCAGCGCCTGGGCAAGGTCGGCGATGGCTGGCAGGTCTCGCTGGTGACCCTGATGAATGAGCGCCTGTCGATCGGTGCGGGTTACCAGACCGGGTTTCCCGAACTCTTCGAGTTGTGCTGCACGCTCGAGACAGGCCAGGGACGCGCCATCGATGATCCGGCCGTGCGCTCAAAGCTCGCCCAATGGGCGGTGCGCGCCAGTGGCCTGAAATACACCGGATATCGGG
>Ga0209598_10000756_pt1 | contig 26299 bp, 18 predicted proteins | sample M_140807_EF_Meta_FD_187317 | JGI IMG/M metagenome (GOLD analysis project Ga0209598, IMG submission 187317) | Freshwater microbial communities from Lake Montjoie, Canada to study carbon cycling - M_140807_EF_MetaG (SPAdes) (version 2) | ecosystem: Environmental > Aquatic > Freshwater > Lake...
AACAGCGGCACCAGATCCTCATCCCATACCCCCGCCAGCGAATCCGGCCGGGTGCGGCCACGGGGCTGGTTCGCGCGTGGCTGCAGCTGATTCCTCTCATCCGGCGGGCACTGCGCACTGAGATGCCCGCCGCTGCGGCAGCAGCCTCATGGCTGCTGCCAACTCGTCGTTTCGCCATGAACAGGTTGCGTTGGTGACTCGTCAGTGGTGCCGGTATCCCCTGGTCCCTGCGCATCGGCGCCAGGGTCTCCAGCACTCACCCCACCGGACAACGAGCTTGTCACCGACCGGCCAACTTCATTGTCGGCGGACAGCTGAAATGGTGTGCTATTCAGCAGAATTCAGGTGGCGAAGCGACCTGTGATCAAAAAGAATATCCATCATACGTAAAGCGGAAAGTAATGGATGAAAGCGTGTAACCTGGAAGGATCGGTCGATCTGTCTGCGACGCTCATTTGAATCCTCAATCAAGAGGCGGCAGGCATCCAGGATTGCATCCGTTGAGGACGTGTCTACACATCGGGCCAAGGGATTACCATCAGATCCCGTGATCTCCCTAAGGCCGCCCAGTTGGGGCCCCACCACCGCACAACCACTAGCCATTGCCTCCATTGCGGTAAGGCCCATCGCCTGAAAGCTAGATGCGTCGATAAAAATGTCGGCTTTTTGGAGCAAGGCCGCCACAGAAGAGGAATTGATCATGCCGAGATTGGTAAAAACATTGCGCGAGTGAATCCCATTAGCCAATAGATCTGTATCACTAGAGCCAAAGCTGTAGAGATCAACGCGTTGGCCATAGCGCTGATTCAAAGATGTGAGGATCTTCGCGGTCAGGTGAGGATTGCGTCGCTTGCAACTCACCCTGATCATAGCGACCACAAAAATAGGCCTTGAAGAAACATCGTGGCGGCAAAGGCAACTTGGTGCAAACCTGCGTCCATCTAAACTAGGGCCAATAACATCACAGCTAATGCCGATCTCCTTCTGCAAAGTCTGAGCCGTCCATTGCGTCTTACAAAAAAGATGGAAAGGAGCCTTAAGTCGATAGCTGTCACAGGCCAAATACCACCCCTTGCTGCCAGCAGGATAGAAAAAGGGTTCGTAGTCTTGAATGTAATAGCCCAGGCGAGTGTCCGGGAGGCATGCTGCCCAATGGGCAGAGTTATTGTGTGTGGCAACGACGGCATCAAACCCCTTCGCTTGCCAGGCGAGTTGATCATGGTCCGCAAGATTAAAATAACAACAGGGAAGCTCAAGCTCGGGATAACTGTTCCGAAAGCTATCCCTGTTCTCTATAAGGTTAGCGATCCATACGTTAACACCTGCTTCGTGCAATGCTTTAGCTTCACTGATGACAACGTTACTGCCGCCACCGGCATGCGCGGCTGGAAGCAAGAAAAGGAGGCTGCGATCTGCATGGGAGGTGCGCAGCCGTACTTGTGCGGAATGGAGCTCCGAAATGCACAGGCTGGCTTCACGTCCATAGCGCAGTAGTGGATGTCCAGCGGTGATGGCCAGGCGGGCATGCTTGAGGTTACGTCCGTGTTTAGCATCCAACAAACGATCAGCCTGCTCACACAGCTGCTTTCTACGCTCATTGCTATAGCTTTTCGATTGGGAATGAAAGACGTATGACTGCAGGGAAATCGCGAGCTTCCAGCCCCTGGAATAGGCCCTGAGGCAAAAATCATTTTCCTCGCCATAGCCCCTGCCAAATGTCTTCTCATCAAAGAGACCGATATCCTCAAGAGCATTTCGATGTATCAACATGCAGAAACCGTTGACAAAGCCGACTTCGGCATAATTCGAAGGCATCATATGAGCGAGTATCCGCGCATATTCGTCCAAAGCAACCCCGTCGGGGATGGAGTTGCTTTTCCAATCTCCATTCTCCTCAATGCTGGGAATAGATTGCCAGGAAGCAGTGTTGCTAAGCGGCCCCACAACACCTATGCGTGGATCCTGGCGAAGTACATGTAGCATACCTGTGAGCCAACCAGGAGTCACAATCGTGTCACTATTAAGCAGCACGACATAATCGGCGCTGCAAGCACGAAGACCCTGATTTGCGGCAAGAGTGTAGCCCTTGGCAGTATCATTGCGCAGAAGACGCAATCTATTCTTATCTGCATAGGAGGTCAGAAATTCCGCTGTTAGCGGCAAACTCCCATCGTCAACCAGAAGTATTCTGGTATATGGTTCACTGTGGCGCTCCAGAGAGTCCAAACAACTCTGGATATCATTCAGAGCATTATGCACGCATATCACAATATCGACAGAGTAGACATCCTGAGTACGGCCATGGCTTGTTTTACCAAGAAAGCCATGGTCGTCGATTTTTTTAGTCCTCCCATTCCAGATAAATCTTGAAGCTATGGATGCAATCAAGGATTTAAACTTCCATAAGATACGACGGCCTGTTTCGCGGCCTCCTTCTTGCCTAAATACCCGATAAACTTTTTGAACGAAAGAGGCAGATGATTTGCTAAATGCTTTATTGACAGTCAAGTTCTCTGATCTCATGGCATCAGCTTCCTAGAAACAGGATCTGCAAGCAGTTACAGCTTGCTCAACGTATAGTACCAAACACACATTCGAAATTGGAGTTGGCCAGCATTGAAGTTTGCTAACAGACGAGACCATCTCTGGGAAAGTGGCAAAAGTTCAAAGGCTAGATGTGCACCGGAGATCAAGCTGTTATCTGCTCAGGGCTTGGAGCTGGCTGGAACATAAACATCGAGTAAATAACATTCCGTCGCATTTGGGTCATCATATCCAGGAACATGTCGTAGCCTTCATTTTTATATTCAATCAACGGATCTTTCTGGCCGTATCCTCGCAGTCCGACGGATTCTCGCAAAGCGTCCATAGCCTGAAGGTGCTCGCGCCATAGGGTGTCGATCTGTTGAAGAATGAAAAAACGTTCGGCTTCACGCATCAGCCCTGGTTTGGCCTGCTCAAATTGTCCTTCCTTAACGTCATAGGCATTACGCATCTGTTCCTGAAGAAAAGCCTTCAGCTCCTCAAGATTTAAACCCTGAAGTTGCTCTGGCTTCAGATCCTCAAGCAGATAAACAAACTCCTTGGCCTTGGAGACAACCTGATCCAGATCCCACTCCTCCGGAGGGAGCTCGGGATTTACATAGGCATCAACAATGTCATTAATCGTCCTCTCGCCATAGCCAATCACCTGCTGCTTGAGGCCACTACCTTCCAAGACTCGCCTGCGCTCCGCATAGACAGCTTTGCGCTGATTATTCATAACCTCATCATATTCGAAAACCTGTTTTCGCATATCATAGTAGTAGGTTTCGACCTTCTTCTGAGCGCCCTCAAGAGATCGATTCAGCATGCCTGATTCAATTGGCATATCATCCTCAACACGAAAAGCATTCATCAAGCCAGCGACACGCTCCCCACCAAAAATGCGCAAAAGATTATCTTCTAGGGACAGGAAAAAGCGCGTGCTTCCAGGATCACCCTGACGGCCAGCCCTACCCCGCAACTGGTTGTCAACTCGCCTTGATTCGTGGCGCTCAGTGCCAATCACATGAAGACCGCCAGCATGGCGAACACGGTCCTCCTCTTCCTTCACGACCAGGTCAAATTCAGCCTTGACCGTGCTGATCAACTCACGCATCCGCTGAATCTGAGGATCGGAAGTTGGTGCCTTCTCGGCGGCCTGGGCGATGCGATCCTCCAGCTCAAGAACCGTGAGGGAGCGGTCTCCCCAAGCACCAACCAATTCCCGTCCAAGCTCAGAAAGAGCCTTCTCGGTGGAAGCCAACAAAGCACAGGGATAGAGTGTGCTGATGGCTTTCGCCTCACTGGGAGCCTGATAAGGGTCACTCGATTCAGCAGAGCCAAAGCCACCTCCTCCTGTGAGGCCACGTTGCGGCACAGGGGGGAGATGGGCTCCGTCCTCGGGACGCACTAATCGAGGCAACAACACCTCACGGAGTTTGAGCCTGGCCATATAGTCACTGTTCCCACCAAGGATGATGTCCGTGCCACGTCCGGCCATATTGGTGGCGATGGTGACTGCTCCAGCGCGACCAGCTTGAGCAACGATTTCTGCTTCGCGTTCCACATTCTCCGGCTTAGCATTCAACAGATTGTGAGGAACTTGTTCATGAGCTAGCAAGCTGGACAGCAGTTCAGACTTCTCGACACTTGTGGTGCCAACCAACACCGGCCTTCCTGTCTGATGAATCTGGGCAGTTTCGGCTGCAACAGCCTGCCATTTCGCCACTTCATTTTTATAGACTTGATCCGTCCAGTCGGCCCGGGAGCGAGGGCGGTTAGTGGGAACCACTGTGACCTCAAGCTTGTAGGTCTTCTCGAACTCCACTTCCTCCGTCTTGGCCGTTCCGGTCATGCCAGCCAGGCGAGGATAAAGAAGGAAAAAGTTCTGATAAGTGATGCTAGCGAGAGTCTGGGTTTCCGGCTGGATAGGGAGGTTCTCCTTGGCTTCCACGGCTTGATGCAAACCATCGCTCCAACGCCGTCCAGGCATCACACGGCCGGTGAATTCATCAACGATAACGGCCTCATCAGATCTAACGATATAATTCACATCCTTAACAAACAACTCCTTCGCCTTTAGAGCATTGTTGATGAAATGAGCCCAAGGATCGGCAGGATTGTATAGATCACTGACGCCAAGCAGCAGTTCAGCCTTGGAATACCCTTCGTCGGTAAGAGTGACATTGCGCTGCTTTTCATCGACCTCGTAATCACCTTCGGGATCAATGCCATCCTTGCCCATCTCAGCGGCTCGCACAAGCCGTTCCGCAATCTCCGAAGCTTGCCGATACTTTTCCTGTGGGCGCTCCACCTGACCCGAGATAATCAGCGGGGTGCGGGCCTCATCGACAAGGATAGAGTCAACTTCATCAATAACGCAGAAATGAAAATCGCGTTGCACAACCTCTGCGATATCTGTTGCCATATTGTCGCGTAGATAATCAAAACCGAGTTCCGAGTTGGTTGCATAGGTAATGTCGCAGGCATAATTACGGGCGCGGTCAGGCGGGGCCATATCCTGCTGGATCAAGCCAACCGAAAGTCCGAGGAAACGATGAATCTGACCCATCCACTCAGCATCACGACGAGCAAGATAATCATTCACCGTGACAACGTGCACACCACGACCTGTCAAAGCATTGAGATAGGCAGGCAAGGTGGCCACGAGGGTCTTGCCCTCACCAGTCTTCATTTCGGCGATCTGACCATCATGAAGAACCATCCCGCCAATCAGCTGGACATCGAAATGACGCATGCCCAGGACGCGTTTACCAGCTTCACGAACAACAGCGAATGCCTGGGGCAGCAGCTCGTCGAGTAGTTTCCTCTCGCGAGCAGCAATGGCCTCGGAGCTTCCGCCGGATGAGCGTGCATTGACAAGTTTCTGACGAAACTCGGCTGTGAGCCCACGAAGCTGGTCATCGCTGAGAGGAGCGATGTCCTCTTCTAGAAGGTTGATATCGGAAACGATCGGCTGGTAGCGCTTCAGCTTGCGGGTATTCGGGTCACCCAGCAGCAGCTTGAGCATGGAGAGAAAACGGAATCGTTGAAGTCACCCTACCACCGCCAGCTCGGCGGAGCGAAGGGCAGACCCAATGCGGCGCAATGGTTCTGGGGAAATCCGAGGGCGGATGACCGTCCCTGATAGCGATGGCAGGGATGAAACCGGCGCAGCGGGAACCGGCAAAAGGCGAGGATGATACGCGTCAAGACTGAGGGAGTGCCGCTGCCTGTGGCAAGTTCAACAGGCCCGCTGGAAGCAGGCGTCCATGGAGAGATCCACCTCGTGCGCCACGGGAGGCTGTGCATTGGATTGCTCGCCAAGCTTGACGAGCTTCAGAACCTATTGGATGCCCACAGCTTCTGGGCAGATGGGAGGAGCAAGCAAGAACTACTGAGGATGCTGCTGGGAAGCTCTCAGGTCGTCACGGCCTGGAACCAGGAGCATGCACTGGTGGGTTTTGGCAGAGCAACCAGCGATGGAGTCTTTCGATCCGTGCTTTGGGATGTGGTCGTCTCAAAGCCATACCAAGGTCAGGGTGTTGGCAGGCGAGTGGTCATGGCTCTGCTGGAATGTCCCGCTATTGGACGAGCAGAAAGGATTTATCTGATGACAACCAATAGCAGCGGATTTTACGAAAAGATTGGTTTCAAACAATCAAAATCCCAAAAGCTTCTTGTGAAAAACGGAAATCAAAAAAGCGGATGAAGAGATTCGAACTCTCGACCCTCTCCTTGGCAAGGAGATGCTCTACCACTGAGCTACATCCGCGGGGCAGCCCTTGAGCCGCACCTGATCATCATGCACCATCGAGGGGGGTGTGGTCAACCAGGCCATGGCAGCTCTCGGGGCAGGGAGACAGGAGTCATTGCGCACGAGGTCTGGGCAAATGAGGCCAAAGCGGCAGAATATTGCCCGTGCGGTCAGGGCCGACGCCTGAGTCTGAGCCGATGCAGCCTGGTCATGACCTTGCGCCGTGTAGCGGCAAGGAGGCGCTTGGAGACCGAGCGTACAGCTCCTCTCAAGTCGCTTTGAGCCTTGGCATCATCCATAGAACTCACGAGCACCTGTGCAAGGGTTTCGGACGTGGAGTCGCGCGGTGTAGACAACACTCCCTGATAAATCTCAAAAAGTTCAGCGGCTGGATCTCGTTGCTGATCAAGCTGAATACGTTGCCGCCAAAAGTCCAGATTGGCCTGCCGTACAACAGGATCCAACAACAATGCGTGTATAACATTTTTGGACTGTTCGCAATAAAATGGAGGAATGGCGATTGAAGCAGGACAATCCGTGTAAACAGAAGTATTGGCAACAACAGTCGGGCAACCGTAGGTCGAAGCCTCATATGGGATATAGCCAAAACCTTCATGAAGACTGAGATAAAAACACAAAGAAGCCCCCTGATAGAGTTCAGCCAGCTCATGATCACTCACGGGACCCAGCACGTCGACTGCAGCAGCCAGTGTGGAGTCTTCTTGCAACATCGATTGCACGGTCATCGAGGTGCCCCCACTTTCCACGAAAGGTCCTGCAATTCGCAAACGCATATCAGGCCTGAGGGCAAGCACAATATCGCGAAACAACTCGACACTGACAGGTAGATGCTTGTGCCTGAAATCTGTGCCGACAATTAGACAATAATTCTTACCGCCTAAGGAGGGATCAAGACTGGATGGCGCAAGATGAAGGAGCGGATTGGCGAAAAGCTTGCAGCGCTCCTGAGTGAGCTGCAATTGCTCTCTAGCCTCTAACAGAGTTTGGGGCGAGATGGCCAACACTACATCGCTTAAAGCAACCAGCAAACGAAGCTGATGACGGTAGGCAACATACTCAGGACCCGACTCAAAATAGCTGAGGTTTTCATAGGCGATGAGATCGTGAAGCGTGATCACGACCCTGCAAGCATATCTCCTGATAAACAGAACATGGTCTATTGATATATTAGCGTTAGCTAAATGATAAATATCGTAAGAGGGATACAAATCAAACGGCTCGAGATCAGCCGCCAAGAGCCACTCAACCCATGGATACTCGGCTTTCCAAAAGTCTCTGGTTTTCGTATCAGTAACCAGAGCTGTCACGTGAAAACAGCCTGCATGAGCAGGCTTCTCGAACGCATTCAACAGAGTAGTGATATAACGTACAACGCCTGTCATACTCTGCCTCATCACCTCGCAGTCAAGCAAGACTTTGATCGACTTGCGTTCAGGGCCACCTGTCAATAAGTAAGGATAATCAAGGCGATTAAACCACTCCTTAATCATCGAATCATAGGAGGGATGGCGCGATTGAATCAAACTGTAGTGATCCTGCTGCAAAGCAAGCTTTTGCGCCCCAAAGCTATCTCCACCTTTGTGATATACAAAAACATCCGTTGCAATACGGCATTGCAAACCATAAGAACGCAAACGCTGTGCCATATCATTTTCTTCTTCATAGCCAGGAGCAAAGAGTTCATCAAATCCTTGCACCAATGAACGGGCCAACTCTGTGATTAATAAGCAAAAACCCATGCCCGTAGGGGCCAAAGGATATGGGGAGCCTACACGCTTAGAAATCCAGTCGTGAATAAGGGGAAGATCATCTAGCTGAACCTCAGCACCTAGAAGAAAAGGATTATGAACAGTACTAAACGTAGCATTATTACTCAGAGGAGTCAACATGCCTAGACGAGGATATCGACGCGACCCATTCAACATGCGGGTGGCCCAGTCTAGACAGACTATGGTGTCAGAATTGAGAAGAATGACTGGCCCAACTATATCCCGAAGGCAGCAATTGACACTTTCTAGATAGCCTAAGTTAACAGGATTGGTCCTTAGGCGTACGGTATGAGGACTTCTACGAATCGCCGAATCAAGCAGAGGCCTAATGCGTGCATCAGTGCTCGCATCATCGACGAGAACCAGTTGAGATATAGCCGGATCTAAACCACGTTCCAATAAAGACGACAGACAAGTTTTTACGCTGTCATAACCGTTATAAATGGGCAAAATGACAGTAAGCTCATAAGCAGTAAAGTCAGCAGGCTGCATAATGCTTAATTGTAATTTACAAACCAACGTGCACTAGGCTTTCGAAGCTACGCCTGGCACGAAAGCCTGTCCATCATATTTAAAGCCAAGTGAAGCCTGATTTGCATAGACACTATTGAATTCATTTGGATCTGCCGTGAAGAAATGACTTTTTGTATTGGTATTGAAAAAACGCTGGAGTGTTGCGCCGCCTTCGATAGAACCTCCATTGTACGCATAGTAGGCAATACCCTCGAATCGATAGTGAGGAAGATTTGTCATCACGGCATCCCTTTCCGTGGAGTCAATTGAATAAAGATGTGTGCCCGACAAGGGATTAAAGAATCGGTACACTGGTGAGAGAATTTGCTGAATACCGCCATCGACATAATTAATCAATGGATCCAGTGAAACGTTAAAGTTTGTAGCCTTTCCCTCAAAGATCCAATCAACTTGCTTTCCTTGACTTTGTTGGGCTTGCGAAATCTTGATCAGGTCATTCTTTTCCTGTTCATTAGCAGTATAAAAATGAGCCAAAGCGCCATAACCCTTGCGGAAGCGCCATACAGGCACATTCATTTCTTGGGCTGTGGATTGACGTCTTGTCTCAAATGCACCAGTCAACGTGTCTGCTGGACGGTCGTAACCTTGCACATCAGTTCGCATGCCATCGCTAGTTGTTCTGCTATTTGGACTGGAAGGGTCAGCAACAATAGCCGGAGTTTGAATAAGATTAGCTGGAGAAGAAGTATTGTAAGAATAAGCGGGAGCCGAAAGGTTCGTGATCTCGCGACCTGGCGGAAGCAATAGTGGCGATGTCGTGGTGTAATCAATATGAGAGACTTTACTGTTGGAAAAATTTTGTATTAGACTTGGGTTGGGAGGCAGAGAAGTGGAGGGCGATGACACATAGGAATTGCCTTTGAAGTAGTAACCGTTTGAAGTCAGCGAACTATTCTGCATAGCCACTATCGCATAGTTTGTCGGAGCAGGATTTGAAGAGCTAGAATCACTAAAAGTATTGAACTCTATATTTGCGGTGCTACGATCGCCTAGATACAGGCCAGAGATCTGCTCCGCAGCATTATTCTCAAAATAGTTTGATTGCACTGATGCTGTAGATGCTTCTACAAAAACTGTGCCGGAACCAGCCCTGAATCCTGAATCTTCAGGAGATTTTTGCACGCTGTTCTGATAAAAAAGATTATTTTTAATAATAGGAGTAGAGAATTCAGACGCGGCAATTGCGCTACCGCCGTACCCGGCTGAATTCTTCTGGAAAAGATTAAACCGAATGATTGGGGTTGAACGGTTGAAAACACCGATTGCGCCACCGCTGCCAGTTTGCTTATCTGTATTCGAGAGTTCAACAGAATTTCCAATGAAGGTATTGAGTAAAATATTATTCGTGGATCCTTCAGTCTCAATATTGATGGCACCAGAATTGGGGTTAGCAGAATTGATGACCTTGTTATTTCGGAAAGTGTTAAGAATGATCGATTCTGTTGAATCCTTGCGAAGCATCACGGCTCCTTTTGACTCTCCCGCTGGCAGAGAATCAACTGCTTGGGAAGGTTGCCGGGAGATTCCATCTTGGACAAGATTGGAGAGAAAAAATCCAGTGCCAAAATCTTGATAAAAAGCACTGCCTTCTGCGGAGCTATTGCCTTTAAGATTATTGCTGGCATAAATCGAGCCAGAGGTACTGTGCGTGTCGAAAATTGCACCGAAGCGCTTAGCCAAGTTGTTCCAAATTAAATTATTGACTGCAGTAACTCGGGAATTATTTTGAGCTGAAATGGCCGCTCCATCCTGGGCTTTTAAATCATGAAGGTAATTATCCTTGATGACCACGTCGGAAGCATTAGTGGTGATGCCAGCGGATTGCCCTTGGGAATTGACGTCACCATTATTGCGAATTTCAATTCCACTAATCATGGTGGAAAATGAATCTCCATTTTCCTCCAACCGCCTTGAATTCTCAACCTGGATCATGGATTGGCCGCCATTCCAGGCTGGCTTCGCTCCATTGCCATCAAAAACTACCGAGTAAGATGGGGCAACATTGGTGTTTGTTGCAGTGAATGATTGTGGTGGTGTTTCGGCAACGAGCTGTATTCTCTTGCCACTTATGATTATATGCTCTTTATATACGCCTGGCTTGAGGATAATCCGACTGTTGTCAGGAGCGGAATTAATGGCATCTTGAACTGACTGATCCGGGGTGACGACGATTGTTTTGGTTGGCGAGAGCATGTTTGAAAGGCACGTCCTCGCATCTTAGCAGAGTTACGCATGCATGCCAAGCAGAATCAATCGGTCGCGATGGGAGATCTGGTTTTGCCAGAAATACAACCAAATCCATGCAACAAGCCAGCCAGGATAGCTTTGGCATTCTCAGAACGTTGAGGTTCAAATAAAAGCCAAAAGACTGGTTTGAGAAGCATTTTCGCCGATTCTTTGAGCTTAAAGGATCCAGGTAGACGTGGATCCCTGAGCAGCCAAAGCAGATTTCTTAATGAGGCTTCATGGCGCACAGGTGAATAAAGATGCATGCCCAACCGTCGGCAGTATGGGTTGGGATGCTCTTCACCGAAAGCCTGCAATAAAATGGCATCGTCGCTGCATTTTAGTTGATAGCCTAAAGCGGCAGCTCGCGCGCTCCACTCATGATCTAAATAGTCGATTTCCATTCGCTTGTTATAGGGTCCGACTCTGGTCCAATCTTGATGGCGCAATGTGGTTCCACTGGTCATCAAAAACCAATCAGCCCTCAGGCCAGGAGCGGCGTGCAGAATACGCCGGTCGAGGTCGTAAACCATGGGCCCCCAGATAGTGTTTTGACTGTCCAGCAAATTCACCCTAAGATGATCAAGACTCTCAAACTTAATACTGCTATCTTGATCCAAGATCGTGATCGCCTCTGCACGGCGCGCTTCCGGTGTGGCCATGCCACGGTTGATGCCGCCTGCAAGGCGATGAAGATTGTGATTACGCACAATTAAAATCGATGATTTAAGCGGCTCTGGCAACTCAAGGACATGCGATGGATTGTTGTCGATCAAAATGAGATTAAAGCCATGGAGCTTCCAATCAAGCCACCGCTGCATGCAAACAGCGTTTGGCAAACCATAAACTGGAATCAGCAACCAATGGACACAGCGCCTGCGTTGCTGGATGACTTGATCAGTTGCTGAAGCAATCCAACGCGAGCCGTGGGCATGGGAAGTACCTGCCTGACTCAGAAGAGGAGACCAGTGTTCAGGATCATGCAGATCGCCCACCTCCTGAAGAGCATGTTGTTGGAGAACCCAACGACGCTTCAACAAAAAAGGCCGGTGATCAGGAAAGTGTTGGTCGTCCGTGTCATAACCCGGCCTTTCACTCAGGAAACACAGCGAGGCCTCCAGGCTGATCATCGATGACGACGGATCCTGAGCGGTGAGCTGACTCTCAATGCTTGTAACCAGATCCTGATCCAACCAACTGTTCGGTGTTACAGCCATCAGATAGGTGCCGGAAGACCAGGCAAGCAGGCTTCCCCAGGCATTGAGTTCGCGCACGGCCCGAACAATCCTGATCGGTGATGCGGTGTGCCTGCGCAGTAACTCAACCCAGAGCGTTAATCGCTGCAGGTGCTGCGATGACAGCCGCTCGGAGTAAACAAGCAATTCCCAGCGTTCGGATCGTTGAAGAACTAAGCTGGAGAGCAGCGCAAAAGGCAATAAAGCCTCGGAATGAAAAAATCGTTCCGGTGCTTCAATCAGCAGACTTACTACAGGGGGTTGTTGTGACTGACTAGCAACTACACCTTCAAAAAGCTCACCACTTGACTCAGGCTGATCAACGGCAAACAGATTGAATCTAGCTTCGACTTCCGGCTGCATTTTTTCACGCAGTTTGTCGCGATCGGATTTAAGTCCGTTGCGCACAACCCTCTTGATTTTGCGCGATGCTTTAGCCAACATGGCCATCTCAGCAAATCCGATTAAGGGCCGTAGCCATGCGTTCCGCAACAGCTTCCACACCACATCGCTGCATCACCTTTCGGCGCGCATTCTCACGAAAATGCAAACCTTCTTCCTGGCGACAGAGCAAGGCTGCTTGACAGAGACATTCGGCAAGATGGTGCTCATCAATTCTGGCCCATACACAACCTTCTTGATAGGAGCCATAGCCAATCTCCTCCGCTATCAGCTCGAAACAAACGGGAAAACCTGTTGTTCTATCGAGCAAATCACAACTGCCTCCATAATCCGTCGCGACAACCAAAACGCCAGCTGCCATCGCTTCCGCGATCGTGAGGCCAAAACCCTCACTGGCGTGAGGAGAGGCATAGATATCAACCGATCGCATCAACACTTTGAATTCGGCATCATCCAAATCGGCGGTGACCATCTCAACGGAGTCTGGAAATACTGATCTGAGCTGCTGCAAGCTAAGCATAAAGTCTTCATACGAGTTTGAATCATAGCCCGCTGGCTCAAAATTCTTGGTCTTAAGGATTAGTCGCCAACCTTGACGTGCCAAGCCAGAGTGATGAAAAGCACGAATCAACGCCGCAGGATTTTTTCTTCTCAGGTAACTGGCACCATCAAATGCATACAATATCGTTCCGTGGCTTTCGGAGCTGCTGAGCAAATCATTTGCCAAGGGTTGATCATCAACCGTAATCACATGCGGGATGACATCTATGGGTAGGCTGGACAATCCCGAAAAGAGCTCCTCGCAGTAACGACTGGGAACCCAAAGGGAGTCGATCCAACCAAAAGCCTTTGTCCATCCATGGGGAACCTGCAGATTTTCCCACACCCAAAAACCAATTCGGTGACGAGCGCGCTGAATCACATGACGCTGTTTCTGGGAAAGCAGTGATGGAGCCATATCTGGATTCAGATGAATAATCACAACTTCAGGAGAACACTCCGGGCCCGGAAGCGATGGTGACACTGATGAAAACAAACGGTGAGGACCATAGTGTTGCAAGCCCATCGCATGGATGGAATAGCGATCCTGCAATATCGACAAGGCCCTCAGATTGCCACGACAAGCCTCACCCGCTCCGGAATGAAAATTCCAGGGACCAATGAGGACAATCGATGGTCGATCCATTTTGAAGCTAAAGAATGGGTTGTTCTTGGCTCAAGCGAGATCGAGAGCGTCGCAGCATCGTCCGCGTGATGAAGGTCTGCACAGGCACGGGCACCAAGCGGATCGGCAGACGCAACAGACCCAAGAGAAGCACATGGGACCAATCCAATAGACCTTCCCGCGCGCAGCGAAACAGGAATATGGCCTCGGCCTGCAGATAGGGCCAGCCATTCCGTCGTGCTGTATGGCCGGGGCCAACCCGGACCTTCACCAAGGAACTGGCACAATTATCCAAAGGCAAGCCACCTGCAAGAAGCCTTAACCAAAGATAATAATCCTCAAATCCTGGGCAAGAACGATAGCCACCCACCTGCCTGACCATCGATTGACGCAAAATCACGGCTGGATGATTCATCGGATTGCGCCAGCGGCTGAATCTGCGCACCTCAACGGATCCAATGGGGACCTGGCGAATGCTGGTTGTTTTTAAAGGATCCTGCTGAAATTCATCAATCCAGGAGCTCATGGCCGCCAATTCAGGTCTTTGGAGCATGGACTCCACCTGCAAAAAACATCGCTGCGGAATGGAGATGTCATCCGCATCAGCCCTCACCACCAACTCGGAACGACAATGATCCATTCCCCGTGCCAGGACAGGGCCTACCCCTTCCTGGCCTGGACCTTCAACAATCAACAGCGGCAACCGCGACACCATCAGAATCTGACGGAGTTCGGCCGGGGGTGGACCATCACAACTGACGATCACCTGGGCAGGCTGAAGACTCTGATCTTCCAGGCTTGCTAATGCCTCTGACAGGATGGAAGGACTCTCCCACGGAGCCATCGGCATCAGAACATCATAAGCTTCTGATTGCTGATAATTCACTGGATTACGTGATCGGCATCACAGCAAGAAAGGAAGCACTTTGGCGTCGCGTCGAAGCAGCCTGAGGCCAAGGTACAAACCCACGAGATTAGCAATCAAAAACAAGGCGTTGAATTGCAGATTGGAATGGCCGTTAATTATAGAATCTCTCAAGGGACCAAAGGCCTGATAAAGCGGATTGAAAGTAGCAATCCAAGCGTACGCACCCAAACTTTTCTTCGTATACAGGACAGGAGACAACAAGAATACCAACTGAAGCACAATTGGAACGAGCTGATAGAGATCCTTGTAGCGCGCTCCCAGCAGACAGACAATCAAGGGAAGCCAGAACATGAATATAACCAGATTTAGCAAGCCTGGAATTCCGAATAAAAACAGATTTGGAATCAATTGAGGCTTAAAGATGCTAAGACCAAGAGCAACCATCAACAACGACTGGCCAAAGGTCTGCAACTGGAAAGCCCACTCCTCGAGGGCATAAAAAATTGGAGGAATATTGATATTATTGATGTTCTCACGACTATGCTCAAAAAGATTGGGTGCACTGCTGATGGCTCCAGATAGCGCTGTCCAAAGAACCATGCCGACCCCTAGATAGACAGCATAGTGCTGGATATCCTGAACATTGAATACCGTACCGTAGACTGTTGCCAGAACAGCTACGGACAAAAGATTGGTCAAACCCAGCCATAAACTACCTAATTTTGTGCGGACAAAACGTGCTTTGGTTCGTGCGGTTGCGGTAAACCACCACACACGACGCATGTGCCAAGCATAACGAATCTGGCTGAAGACTGATCGCCCTTGAAGCTGCAAAAGCCGATGTGAAACCTGATCCAAGGACCGCACCTTACCTGCAACCATAACCATGGGATCAGCGTTGGCCATATTCGAGCAAGAGGGTGAAGGGCAATGCAATTAAGTCTGCAGCCTAAGCCTTACTGTGATAAAAGATCAATGCTTGCTCCAATTCGCCATCATAGACGATTCTTCCCTGGTCAAAGACAAGTCCGCGGGTGCAGAATCTTTGAAGCAATTGGTCTGAATGGGAGGCAAGAAAAAGGGTGCCCGCAGCCTGAACGAACAAATCGAGGCGCTGTTGTGCTGCTTCAACGAAGCTGCTATCACCAGCTCCAATTCCCTCATCAAGGGCAAGGCATTCATGGGTTATTCCCGTGAGAACGGCAAACAGCAAACGCGCGACCATACCCTGACTATATCCTTTGACGGGAAGATTAATATAATCACCGAGACCAGAGAACTCCCTTACGTCTTCAAGGAAATCATCAAAGCCTCTTAAGCTGCCCTGCATCATCAAGTAATGGGCCTTGACAGCCTGAAGTCCGCTGAGCTCTGGGCTTGTGATGAACGACTTATGGATCATCGGGTACACGAAAGCGTGAACCTTCATATGACCAGAGGTGGGGTGATAGATCCCGCTGATCAACCGCAGAAACGTGCTCTTGCCTGCACCATTGTGGCCGATTAGTGCAATCCTCTCGCCATGAGCAACGTAAAGGTTGAGATCGCTGAGAGCGTCGATCACAGCACCGTCCCGCTGCCTTCTGAGCCCTCCTCCGGTGACGGATCGGAACAACGTGGACCCAAGACTACGCATCTCGGTAGTAATAACAGGAATCTGCAACGAGACCCTTTCCATCTCAAGGATCGGTCCAAGCCCTGACGCCCCGGATCGCTGGGTCTCAGACCAAGCCACAGGTTGAATGGAATCAACCACGTTCATCGGGCAACTGTTGATCGAGCCATCATCTCACCAGAACAGCCACCAACTTGCATCGCTGCGGAACGCAAAGGAATCGCCCAAGCCAGACTCCGCAACCAACTGGGCGCATATCCGTTGAGTCTCCAAGCCTTCATCAGCCTGCGAGTGCCCTCATCAGGCTCCCCATTTCCAGGGCCTGCAGGCCATAGTTCCATCCCAGGTTGCTCTTGATGCCGGCCCGCTCCAGGGCCTGCTGCAGGGTGTCGGTGGTGAGAACACCGAAGATCACCGGGATGCCTGTGTCACGGGCAACCGCGGCCACTCCCTTGCTGACTTCGGCGACCACCACATCGAAATGGGGCGTATCACCCCGGATCACCGCCCCCAGCGTGATCACCACTTGGTAACCGCCGCTGGCCGCAAGCTTCTGGGCCACCAGGGGGATCTCAAAGCTGCCGGGCACCCAGGCCACATCCAACTGGCCGCTGGTGGAAGCCGTATCAATGCCATGGCGGGCCAGGCAATCAAGGCAGCCGCTGAGCAGCTTGCCGGTGACCAGATCGTTGAAACGCGCCACCACGACAGCGATCCGCAGAGTCGCCGCATCCGTGAAGCGGCCTTCGAAAACCGTCAATGCTCAGACCACGAAGAAGCTCACGCCCCAGTTCAGCAGAACGAGGGCCACCCAGGCCGCTCCGCCGATCAGGATCAGGCGGTTGGAACGGCCGCTGTCCTCGCTGCTGGCGTACAGGACAGGGATCGCCACGATCAACGCGAACGACAGCACCACCAGGGCCAGGACGGTGAGGGTGTTGATGATCTGCATGAGAGGTGCTGGAAGGGTGGACGCGCCGGCCGGATCAGGCAGTGGAGGGATTCTCACACGCAACCGCCGCCGGTCCGGGCGCCCTCCGGAGCTTCCTTCACAAGTTGTGGGCTGCGAGGGCAAGGGTCCCTGCGGAGGAAAGGCCAGGACCTGAGAGGTGGCACTACAGCTGGTGGTGCTTAAAGTGATTAACCCCACCACCAGTGCCATGGCGGCCCAACCCGGACAGCAGCTGTCCCTGGTGGAAGATCTGGGGCTTCAGGGCAGCCTGTTTCCGGAGCTGGATCAGGACATAGGGGCATCGGCCGACACCAGGGATGGATCCACGTCACGACCGATCCGTGGATCGACCATCGCCCGGGCTCACAACGACGACCACCTCGGCAGTGACGCCCAGCTGCAAGCCGATGCCGCGCTCAGGCCGCGACGGCGGAAAGCCGCCGACCTTCTCCACGCGCAGGTCCACCAAGCTGAGGAAGGGAGCGGAGCTGCTGGCAGGGAAGCGCGCCCCGGCCAACCGCTCGCGACCCTCCTGGCATCGGAAAGCAGCACTAGAGCGCATGGCGACAGCGTAAACACCTCCTCAAACGACAACACGAAGAACGGGAAACGACACTCCGGCCCCATTCCCCAGGCGCCCGCTGACGATCTACCGCAGTGGCACCACCACAGCCTGGTGAATCCGGCGGCCCTCACCCCGGTGCTGCGCCATTACGTGGAACTGAAGGCCGCCCATCCCGAGCGGGTGCTGCTCTACCGCCTTGGCGACTTCTATGAATTCTTCTTCGAGGATGCCCTGCTGCTCTCGAGGTTGCTGGAGCTCACCCTCACCGGCAAGGAGGCCGGCAAAGGAATCGGGCGGGTGCCGATGGCGGGCATTCCCCACCATGCCGCCGAGCGCTATTGCGCCGAACTGGTGCGCCGCGGCCTCAGCGTGGCCCTCTGCGACCAGCTGGAAGCCACACCGGCGAAGGGAGCCCTGCTGCGCCGTGGCATCACCCGGGTGCTCACTCCGGGGACGGTGCTGGAGGACGGCATGCTCACCGCCCGGCGCAACAACTGGCTCTGCGCCGTGGTGCCGGCCAGCGGCGGGCGCTGGGGGCTGGCGGTGGCCGATGTGAGCACCGGCGAATTCCGGGTGACCGAGCGGGACGGAAGCGGCGCCCTGCACCAGGAGCTGCTCCAACTGGAGGCCGCGGAGGTGGTGTGGCCCGAACCCGAGGCGGACTTCATGGCCCCACCCCCCTGGTGCCCCGATCCCCAACGACTCACGGCCCTACCCCGCACCCCCTTCGAAGCCCCCCAGGCCCGGGCGCGGCTTCTGGGGCATTTCCGCCTGGCCAGCCTCGATGGCCTGGGCCTGGGTGAACTGCCGCTGGCCCTGCGCGCGGCCGGGGGTCTGCTGGCCTATCTCGACACCACCCAGCCCTCTCCCCAAGGAGAATCCAGCCCCGGAGGCCAGGCTGCCGCGGCGCCGGTGCCTGCGGATGGGGCTCCTCAAGCGGATGCGAAGAGTCTCCAGCGAGACGACGGAGACTCTGGCGGCCCGAGGGGCAACGTACCGGGAGCCCCGAAGCCGGATGCCCCCCGCATCCCCCTGGAGCTACCCACCGTGTGGCACGCCGGCGACCAGCTGGTGCTCGATGCCCAGACCCGCCGCAACCTGGAGCTCACCCGCACCCAGCTGGGCGGCGGACAGCACGGCTCGCTGCTCTGGGCCCTCGACCGCACCGCCACCTCCATGGGAGGTCGCTGCCTGCGGCGCTGGATCGAAGCCCCCCTGGTGGAGCGGGCCGCGATCCAGGTGCGCCAGGAAGCCGTGGGGGAACTGGTGGAGCACCGCCCCCTGCGGCTGGGCCTGCGCCGCCTGCTGCGCCCCATGGGGGACCTGGAGCGCCTGGCGGGCCGTGCCGGCGCCGGCACCGCCTCAGCCCGCGATCTGGTGAGCCTGGCCGACGGATTGGAGCGGTTGCCTCAGCTGGCCGGGCTGCTCCGGGACAGCCACAGCGAACCGCTTCGCGCCCTGGCCCAACCCTGGCCAGAGCTGGCGGCCCTGGCGGCGGAGCTGCGCCACCACCTGCTCGAAAGCCCGCCGCTCAGCCTCAGCGAGGGGGGGCTGATCCATGACGGAGTCGATCCGCTGCTTGATGGCCTGCGCAACCAGCTCGACGACCAGGACGCCTGGCTCGCCGAGCAGGAAGCCCAGGAGCGCCGAGCCAGCGGCAACGCCAACTTGCGCCTCCAGTACCACCGCAGCTTCGGCTATTTCCTAGCGGTGAGCCGGGCCCGCGCCGCCTCGGTGCCCGACCACTGGATCCGCCGCCAGACCCTGGCCAACGAAGAGCGCTTCGTGACGCCCGCCCTCAAGGGCCGCGAAGGTCGCATCCTGCAGCTGCGGGCCCGGACCGCCCAGCGGGAATACGAGCTGTTCACGGCCCTGCGCGCCCGGGTGGGCGAGCGGGCCGGACCGATTCGCGCCGCGGCCCGCCTCGTGGCCGAGCTGGATGCCCTGGCCTCCCTGGCGGAGGTGGCCGCCACCGGGGGGTACTGCCGGCCGGACCTGACGGAGGGTCGAGAGCTGGTGATTGAGGCTGGCCGCCATCCGGTGGTGGAGCAGCTGCTGGTGGAACAGAGCTTCACCGCCAACGACCTGGCCCTAGGAGGCGGCGAGGAAGCCACCCCCGACCTTCTTGTGCTGACCGGCCCCAACGCCAGCGGCAAGAGCTGCTATCTGCGCCAGAGCGGCTTGTTGCAACTGATGGCCCAGATCGGGTCCTGGATCCCGGCCCGATCAGCCCGGCTTGGCATCGCCGATCGCATCTTCACCCGCGTCGGCGCAGTGGACGACCTGGCCACCGGGCAGTCCACCTTCATGGTGGAGATGGCCGAAACCGCCAACATCCTTCACCACGCCAGCGAACGCTCCCTGGTGCTGCTCGATGAGATCGGGCGCGGCACCGCCACCTTCGATGGCCTCTCGATCGCCTGGGCGGTGGCCGAGCACCTGGCCAGTCCGATCCGTGCCCGTACCATCTTCGCCACCCACTACCACGAGCTCAACGAGCTTGCGGAGCTGCTGCCGAACGTGGCCAATGCCCAGGTGCTGGTGGAGGAAACCGGCGAGGAGCTGCTGTTCCTGCATCGGGTCATGCGGGGTGGCGCCAGCCGCAGCTACGGCATCGAGGCCGCCCGGCTGGCCGGCGTGCCCCCGGCGGTGGTGCGACGCGCCCGGCAAGTGCTGGGGCGGATCGAAGCCAACAGTCATGTGGCGGTGGGCCTGCAGGGTGAAGCCAGGGAAGAAAGCGTGGACCCAGCCAGAACGGAGGGGCTGAGCCCGGAGGACCCTGGCGATGCCGAGATCAACGCCACGGCCAGCCCCGATCCATTGCCAGGGACGGCGCCAAGCAGCCGACGAGCCCTGGGGGCCCGTCGCGCTCCGGCCGGTCCCCGCGCCGCCTAAGGCCCCCCCCGCCGCCCGAGGCCCTAGGAAGCCGACGTCTTCCGCAACGGTTCCGGCCGATCCAGCCAGGCGCGCCGCAGTAGGGCGTTGGCCGCCGCAGCCACCAGGGCGGCCCCGCCTCGGCTGCCCTCCAGACGGATCTGGGGCAGGTCACTGGCAGCCAGATGGCGTTTGCTTTCCGCCACCCCGACAAACCCCACCGGCATGCCGATCACCAGGGCGGGCGGAGGCAGGTCCCCTGCCGCCCCCGGCGCGACGCGCTCCAACAGCACCTCCAGGGCAGTGGGGGCGCTGCCGATCAGCACCACCGCACCAGGATGGGCCGCCAAGGCTTGTTCCATCCCCACAGCGGCACGGGTGCCCCCCGGCGGCGCCTGGGACGGGGCCCAGTCGAGCACCGAATGCACGGGGTTGGCGAAGGTGCGGCGCGCCATCGGCGCCACGGCGCTGGCGGCCATGGCGGTGTCGGTGAGGATCACGGCGCCGGCAGCCAAGGCCTCCATGCCCTGCGCGCAGGCACCCGGACCAAAGCGGAGCCAGGGTGCGATGGCGGGGTCACCGCTGCTGTGCACGAGTCGCTCCAACACGTCCCTCTCCACGCCTACGAGTCCCGTTTCGCCCAGCAGCGCCCGGATGAGGCGAATGCTTTCGCGGAAGATCGGATGATCGAGACTGGATGGATCTTCCTTCACGACATCCGCTCCCAGGTGGTGCGGCGCCGCAGGTGGGACGAAGCGCTGGGGGTGCGGCCCCGCCGGCGATCCCGCGGTCCGTTCACGTTGCCCTTGCCCTTGCCCTTGTCGTCGCCCTTGTCGTCGCCGTCAGCGCTGACCTTGCCGTGCGCGACGCCGTTGCGAACTTGCTCCAACAGCTTCGGCAACACGGAACTCCCGATCCAGCAGATGCAACCGCGCCGAGCGGAACGAATCATCGATGGACCCCATCGGCCCGGACCTTATCGCGCCGATCGAATCGGCCGGAGCGCTGAACAGACTGCCGCGCCATGATCAGCCTTCGCCGGGCCGGGGTCCATGCCCATCCACCTCTACTGGGGCGACGATGAGGCCGCCCGCAACCGGGCCGTCGAGACCCTGGTGGAGCGGCTGGTGGATCCGGCCTGGGCCTCGATCAACCTCAGCCGCCTCGACGGCAACGACAGCGCCCAGGCGGGCCAGGCCCTGGAGGAGGCGCGCACGCCCCCCTTCGGCGGCGGGGCACGCCTGGTGGTGCTGCAACGAAGCCCGTTCTGCAGCCAGTGCCCGGCGGAGCTGGCGTCCCGGCTGGAGGCGAGCCTCTTGCTGATTCCGGCGGACTGTTACCTGGTGTTGGTGAGTGCGGGCAAGCCCGATGCCCGCCTGAAGACCACCAAGGCCCTCAAAAAGGTGGCCGAGGAACACAGTTTCCCCCTGCCGGCCATCTGGGATGGGGAGGGGCTGATCGACCTGGTGGAGCGGACAGCCCGGGAACTCGGACTGCGGCTGGAACCAGCGGCGACCGAGGCGCTGGCCGAGGCGATCGGTGGCGACAGCGCCCGGCTGGCCTCCGAACTGGAAAAACTCTCCCTCTACGCCGGCTCCACTGCCAGCTCCGGCCCCACCGGCTCAGCACCATCAACCGGGCAGCAGGGGCGATCGGTGCCGATCACCGCGGCCGCCGTAGCGGCCCTGGTGGGAGGTCGCAGCACCAGTGCCCTGGCGGTGGGGGATGCCCTGCTGGCCGGCCAGAGCGCCGAAGCCATCGCCCGCGCCGATGCCCTGCTGGCCGCCAACGAGCCGGCCCTGCGAATCGTGGCCGCCCTCACCAGCCAGATCCGCGGCTGGCTCTGGGTGAGCCTGCTGGAGCAGCAAGGCGAGCAGGACGTGGCCGTGATCGCCAAAGCCGCCGGCATCGCCAACCCCAAGCGCATCTATGTGATGCGCAAACAGTTGCGGGGTCGCCGCCCCGGCAACCTGCTCACCCTGCTGGGCCAGGTTTTGGAAGTGGAAGGGGCCCTGAAACGGGGGGCCGACCCGGGCGAGGCCTTCCGCGATGGCTTTCTGGTGCCGGGAACCGCCGCTTGAACTCGGTCGATCGACGCCAGGCGGCACAACAGCCGGAATGGTTGAATCGTCGCCCGGCTGGTCGATCCGACACGCCAAGACCTGTTGAACCCTGCCCGGAGCCGGGTCCATGGGCAACGGTCCCAGCAGCAACCGCCACCGATAATCGCCGCAGCGCGAACCGCCACCGATGGGCCTGCTGGTACAGAAGTTCGGAGGCACCTCAGTGGCCGATGTGGATCGCATCCAGGCGGTGGCCCGTCGGATCGCCGCCAGCCGGGAACAGGGCCACGATCTGGTGATCGTGGTGTCGGCGATGGGCCACACCACCGATGAGCTCACCGGCCTGGCCAAGGCAATCAGCGCCGATCCCCCTCGGCGGGAGATGGACATGCTGCTGGCCACCGGGGAGCAGGTGTCGATCGCCCTGCTGGCCATGGCCCTCCACGCCCAGGGCGTGCCGGCGGTGTCGATGACCGGGCCTCAAGTGGGCATCGTGACGGAATCGGCCCATGGCCGGGCCCGCATCCTCGAAGTGCGAACCGATCGCCTGCAGCGGCTGCTGGAGGAGGGCCAGGTGGTGGTGGTGGCAGGGTTCCAGGGCACCAGCAGCGGCGCGGCCGGCACCCCGGAGATCACCACCCTGGGCCGGGGTGGCTCCGACACGTCGGCGGTGGCCTTGGCTGCGGCCCTCGGCGCCGAGGCCTGCGAGATCTACACCGACGTGCCCGGGGTGCTCACCACCGATCCCCGCAAGGTGAGCGACGCCCAGCTGATGGACACGGTGAGCTGCGACGAGATGCTGGAGCTGGCCAGCCTCGGCGCCGCCGTACTCCACCCTCGGGCCGTTGAGATCGCCCGCAACTACGGCGTGCCCCTGGTGGTGCGCTCCAGCTGGAGCGAGGCCCCCGGCACCCGGCTCACCAGCGGCCCCCCCCGCCCGATCGGCAGCGAAGGTTTGGAGCTGAGCCGACCGGTGGATGGGGCCGAACTCGAGGAGGGCCAGGCGGTGCTGGCGCTGGCCCACGTACCCGACCGTCCAGGGGTGGCGGCGCTCCTGTTCGGAGCCCTGGGGGCCGCGGGATTGAATGTGGATCTGATCGTGCAGGCCACCCATGAAGGCGGCAGCAACGACATCGCCTTCACCCTGGCGGAGGGTCAGCTGGAGCAGGCCACGGAGGTCTGCCGAAACCTTCTGGTGGAGCTGGGGGCGGAAGCGGCCCAGCTCAGTAGCCAGGCGGGCATGGCGAAGCTGAGCATCGCCGGCGCCGGGATCATGGGCCGGCCCGGCGTGGCCGCCCGCCTGTTCGACACCCTGGCCCGGCTGGGCATCAACCTGCGGCTGATCGCAACCAGCGAGGTGAAGGTGAGCTGCCTGGTGGAGGGCAGCCAGGGGAACAAGGCCCTGCGGGCGGCGGCCGCGGCCTTCGAACTGACGGACCAGCAACTGCGGCAGGGTGCGGTGCCCTGCGCGGCCGGCAGTCCAGCCGTGCGTGGGGTGGCCCTCGACCGCGACCAGATCCTGGTCACCGTTCGGGGCGTGCCGGATCGGCCCGGGGCCGCCGCCACGATCTGCCGGGCCCTGGCGGATGCAGGCATCAGCCTTGATGCGATCGTGCAATCGGAACGCACCCATGGGGTGGGAGCCGAACTCTGCCGCGATATGAGCTTCACGCTCAAGCGCGACGACAGGCCTGGCGCCGAACGAGCCCTGGGGCCGGTGCTGGCCGGCTGGAACGGCGCGCGCTTTGAGGAGGGCCCCGCCATCGCTCGGGTGAGCGCGGTGGGGGCGGGCATGGCCTGCACCGCTGGCACGGCGGCCCGCATGTTCCGCAGCCTGGCGGAAGCCGCCATCAACATCGAATTGATCGCCACCAGCGAGATCCGCACCAGTTGCGTGGTGGCCGAAGCGGACGGGGTGCAGGCGCTCCAAGCGGTGCATGGCGCCTTCGGGTTGGGAGGCGAGGTGCAGCACCAGGCAGAGGGCAGCGAGGCACCGGTCTGAACAGCGCAGCACTGAGCCAGGCCCCATCCATCACACCCTCGCTGCCAGGGTGAGGGGAATCGGCCAGGCGCCCAGCCGCAATCCCAGGGCCCGGGCCCTGTCTCAGCAACGGCTGCCTTGGCGGGGGAAGCGACTCTCGGAAATCGCCTGCAATGAACGCCCCAGCAGTGGGCTGCAGTGGACATGCGCAGCCGGCCCCCCGATGGGGCGGACCAAAGCGACCAGAGGTGAGGGCGAGGCGCTCAGGCCTTCCCCACCAGCTTCTGACGCAACCCCTTGATCCGGTCGCGCAGGTTGGCGGCCTCCTCGAACTCCATCTTCTTCGCCGCCGTCTTCATCTTCTCTTCAAGCTGCTGAATCAGCTCCGGCAGGGCATCGAGCGGCACCGCATTGTGTTCGGCCTGGTCGACAGCCTCCTCGAGCTGATCATCGTTGAGCCGTCGCGACACCTCCAGGAAGGCCAGGATCGCGTTACCGGCCCGCTTGCCGGCGGGGGTGGGGGTGATGCCGTGCTTGATGTTGTAGGCGTGCTGGATGGCGCGGCGGCGCTCGGTTTCGGAGATGGCCTTGGCCATCGAATCGGTGAGGTTGTCGGCATAGAGCAGGGCCTTGCCCTCGATGTGGCGAGCGGCGCGGCCGATCGTCTGGATCAGGGAGCGCTCGGCCCGGAGGAAACCCTCTTTATCGGCATCGAGAATCGCCACCAGCGACACCTCCGGTAGATCCAGACCCTCCCGCAGCAGGTTCACCCCCACCAGCACGTCGTAGGCGCCATTGCGGAGGTCCTGGATGATCTCGATCCGCTCGATCGAGTGGATCTCCGAGTGCAAATAGCGCACCCGCACGCCGTTTTCGGCCAGGTAATCGGTGAGGTCCTCCGCCATCCGCTTGGTGAGGGTGGTGATCAGCACCCGCTCCTGCTTGTCGGCCCGCAGGCGGATCTCGCCCAGCAGGTCATCCACCTGACCATCGGTGGGACGCACCTCCACGATTGGATCCAGCACGCCGGTGGGGCGAATCACCTGCTCGGCCACCTTGCCGACGCTCTGAGCCATCTCCCAGTTGCCGGGGGTAGCGCTCACGAAGATCGTTTGCTTGGCCTTCTCCCAGAATTCATCACCCTTGAGGGGGCGGTTGTCGGCGGCGCTGGGCAGGCGGAAGCCGTGCTCGATCAGCACCTGTTTGCGGCTCTGGTCGCCGTTGTACATGGCCTGCAGCTGGGAGCAGGTGACATGGCTCTCGTCCACCACAAGCAACCAGTCGTCGGGGAAATAATCGATCAGGCATTCCGGCGGCGTGCCGGCGGGGCGACCGGCCAGATGGCGGGCGTAATTTTCAACCCCGTTGCAGTAGCCCACCTGCTCCAGCATCTCCAGGTCGTAGGTGGTGCGTTGCTCCAACCGTTGGGCCTCCAGCAGCCGCCCCTGGAGATTGAGCAGATCAAGCCTTTCGCGGAGCTCGGCTCGGATCTCCTTGATCGCCCCCTCAAGCCGCTCCTTCGGGGTCACGAAGTGCTTGGCGGGATAGATATTGATCGTGTCCAAGCTCTGCAGAATCTCACCGCTGGTGGGATCCACATAGCGAATCGCCTCCACCTCATCGCCAAACAATTCGATCCTCACCAGCCGATCTTCATAGGCGGGCCCGATCTCGAGCACATCGCCCCGCACCCGGAAGCGGCCGCGGGCAATCTCGATGTCATTGCGGGAATACTGGTTGTTCACCAGC
>Ga0209598_10000757_pt1 | contig 26273 bp, 22 predicted proteins | sample M_140807_EF_Meta_FD_187317 | JGI IMG/M metagenome (GOLD analysis project Ga0209598, IMG submission 187317) | Freshwater microbial communities from Lake Montjoie, Canada to study carbon cycling - M_140807_EF_MetaG (SPAdes) (version 2) | ecosystem: Environmental > Aquatic > Freshwater > Lake...
GCTTCCATGGAATCGGGATTCGCGTTGTAAGTGTCATCCAGAAATGCGACTCCTTTGTGCATGCGTTTTTCCAACCGGCCTCCGGCTAGTTCGGTGCGTGCCAGGCCTTTGACAGCGGATTCCAGAGGGACGCCCAATTCCAGGCCTGCCGCAATGGCCATGAGGGCGTTTTGGACCATGTGCAATCCTTGAACAGGAATGGATGCCTGAACTGTCGTCTCCTTTTCCGCCGAACGGAGAGTTACTTTGAATGCCGTGCCGACTGGATTGGGAAGGATCTCCGTGGCTATGAGGCTTCCGTCTTTCAGGCCAGTTCGGATAACCTTTGCGCGGCAGCGCGCGGCTATCGAGTCGCTCTTATCGTCTTCTGCTGAGAGAATCACACTACCTTCTTTCGGCACCGCCTCTGCGAGCATGCCTTTTTCCAAGGCGATGGCGTCGCGGCTCTTCATATATTCGATATGCGCGGTGCCGATGTTGGTGATGATTGCGCAGTCTGGCTTGGCCAATGCGGCGAGCGGGGCAATTTCGCCCGGATGGTTCATGCCGATCTCCCAGACCGCTGCCTTGTCGTTTGAGCTTGCGGCGAGGATGGAAAGGGGAACTCCAATATGGTTGTTCAGGTTGCCTTGGGTCTTAACCACTTTGAATTTGCTGCTCAGCACTGCGGCTGCGAATTCCTTGGTGCTTGTTTTGCCGCTGCTGCCGGTGATGCCCAGAACTTTGAGATCGAGTTTTGCGCGCCACGCAGCGGCAAGGTTTGTCAGGGCGGTCAGGCTATTTTCGGCGAGGAGAACGGGAACGGACCCCGTGAGCTTTTGTGCCTCCTCGGGTGAATCAAGAAGCACGGCGGCGGCTCCTTTTTCGATCGCCTGCGAGGCGAAGATGTTGCCATCAAAATTCTCTCCGCGCAGTCCGATGTAGAGGTCTCCGGGACGGATCGTGCGTGTGTCCTTGTTGATGTTTGAAATGGTGACTCCCGGAGCATCACGGAGGAGCTTCGCGCCGGACATCGATGCGATTTCGAGCAGAGGGGTTTTATCCATTTTACGATTCCGCTCCCTTCTTGTCGGTTATCGCCCTGTCTGCGACGGCCACATCATCGAAGGGGATTTTGGCGTCGGCGAACTCTTGGAATTTTTCGTGTCCCTTGCCTGCTATGAGAACAATCCCACTAGGGCCCACGAGATCAATGGCGCGCCGGATTGCTGTTTCTCGGTCGGTGATTTTCTCATGTGCCCGGCTGCGCAGGCCGGCCTCCATATCTTTGAGTATGTCCTCTGGATTCTCGCTGCGCGGGTTGTCTGATGTGATGATGATATGGTCCGAGAGTTCGGCTGCGGCTGCGGCCATGAGCGGCCGTTTCGCGCGGTCGCGGTCGCCGCCGCATCCACATACAGTGATGATGTGGGAGGGATTCAACTCGCGCAATGTGCGCAGGACGTTTCTGAGCGCATCGTCGGTGTGCGCGTAATCCACAAAAACCTGGAAGTTACGCTTCGCCGGAACGCGTTCCAGGCGTCCGGGAACTTGGGGAGCAGCTGCGAGTGCGTTGATCGCGGCCCTCATCTCAACGCCGCATGTCACTGTGAGTGCAATCGCGGCGAGTGCATTGTAAACATTGAACAAGCCGATGAGCGGCAGTCTGACGAGGTAGCTTTTGCCGCGAGCCTCCAGAGTGAATGTGGTTCCGTTCATTTCCTGGCGAACGGCGGAGGCTCTGAACTCCGCATGAATGCTGCGTCCAAAAGTGAGGATTTTGAGCCGTTTTGAAAATTGATCAATCAGTCTCTGGCCGTATCGGTCATCGAGATTTACAATCGCTCGGCCCTTCTTGTTTTTCTGGTTTGCGAGCGCCTCGAAAAGCCCTGCCTTGGCCTCGAAGTAGGCATCCATCGATCCGTGATAGTCGAGGTGGTCCTGTGTGAGATTCGTGAAAGCCGCCGCATCGAATTCGATGCCTCTCACGCGGTTCTGAACGATCGCGTGGCTCGACACCTCCATGGCCACAGCCCGCCCTCCTGTGTCCCGGATTTCGGAGAGGATTTTTTGGATATCGATCGACTCCGGCGTCGTATGAGGCGCGGGGAGTTCCTCATCCGCGACGATGTATTTGATGGTTCCAATCAGCCCGCAGCGTTGTGAGGCGTGCTCAAAAATGTGGCGGACCAGGTAGGTCGTGGTTGTTTTGCCGTTGGTGCCTGTGACTCCTACGCACTTGAGCGCGCGGTCGGGGTGCTCAAAAAACGCTGCACCGATATCGGCCATTGCTACCCGTGCGTCTGGGACAACGACAACCGGGCAAGGGCTGTCAGTAACCTCTTTTTCGGCGATAGCGGCAATAGCACCTCTCTCTGCGGCTCGCTGGATGAAGGCGGTGCCATCGGTGTGTTTCCCCGGCAGTGCAAAGAAAAGCGAGCCTGGAACAGCTTGTCGGGAGTCGAAGCAAAGTGAAGAAACGTCTGGGTCGGCCAGACCAGGCGACATTCCCGATGATTGTAGAAGGTTTCTCAGTTTCATCGGATCAGTTGCTGCGCTCCTCAGCCCTTGATGTGCTGGCGATCGGGGCGGGTTGAAGAGGAATGGCCGGCATCGTTGGGGTGAGATCCAGATGCCGTGCGGCACGCTCCGCGATGCGTGAGAAAATGGGCGCCGCCACAAGGCCACCGTAGTTCAGATTCGATGCGATCTTGGCATCGTCGACCATGACTAGCAGGACGAACTTCGGATCTTCGGCCGGCATGAACCCGACAAAGGAAACAACATACTTTCCGGCGGCGTAACCGCCATGGGGACTGACTTTCTGCGCAGTTCCAGTTTTGCCTGCGACTTGGAAGCCGTTGACCCTTGCAAACGCAGCTGTGCCGCCGGGCTGAGTGACTCCAATCAGAGCCTCCGCTACGAAGTGGGCGGTTTTTTCCGGAACAACCTCACGCATAACGGCGGGTTCCTTTTTCATCACGACTTCGCCATTTTCTTTCTCTACTGATTGGACAATTCGCGGGGCCATAAGATGCCCGCCGTTTGCTATCACGGACATTCCCATCGTGATCTGAAGTGGTGTCACGGCAACCGAGTGACCCATGGGCATGCGGGTGATGGTTAGTTTGTCCCAGCGGGCCGGGGGATGCACGAGTCCGGGGATTTCTCCTGGCAACTCGATTCCGAGGCGTTCTCCGAATCCGAAGCGGCGGACATACTCGTAGAATTTGTCCCCGCCCATCATGAGGGCCATCTTGGCGGAGCCGATGTTTGAAGATTTCACAAGGATTTCATGGACATCCATGTTTCCGTAGCCGTGATGGTCCTTGAGGATGCGGCCTCCATAGGCGAAGCGGCCGTTTTCGCAGAAGATGGTGGTCTTTTCATCGACCTTGCCCTCATTGAGTGCGCCTGAAGCAACGACGATTTTGAATGTCGAACCGGGCTCCACCATATCGATGATGGCTCGGTTTTTCATTTGCTCCGGCTGGGCTTTGCCCGGTTCGTTCGGGTTGAAGCAGGGTCTGCAAGCCATCGCGAGAACGGCTCCGGTTTTGGGGTCCACAAGCACGGCATTGGCCGTTTCGGGCTTGAGGTCTTTGTAGGCAGCATCGAGTTCCTCTTCCACGATGGATTGGAGGCCCATGTCGATGGTGAGGCGGACATTTTTGCCATGCTCCGGCTCCTCTTCGATACCTCGGTAGAGAACGATTTCACGACCGGTGCGGTCGCGTTCGATGAAGCGATAGCCATCCTTGCCGGCGAGTTGGCTTTCCATCGAGAGTTCCACGCCCTGCACGGCCTTGCCCTCGTCGTTAAGAAATCCGAGGACATGTCCAAGAACCTCTCCATTTGGGTAAATGCGAACCGCATCCTGCTCTGAAAAGATCCCTCGCAGTTTTTGTTTCTGCATGTCGTTCCAGAGGGCCACGGCTATCTCCTCCGGAACCTCTCGCTTGAGGACGATGTATTTCTTACCAGTGGAAAATTTTTCAAGAACCTCCTTCTCATCGAGGCCCAAATGGCTTGCAATAAGTGCGGCAAGGGCCTCTGGTTTTTTCATGCGTGAGGCGTCAGCAAACACCGTTCGCACGGGAAGATTTGTGGCAAGAATTTCTCCGTTTCGATCAAGGATCATGCCCCGCTTGGCATGAATGGTCTGGCGGGTTAGGTGTTTTTGGGCTGCAAGGCGTGAATATTCGTCATGCTTTGCGACATGGAGATGAATCAGCCTAGCTGAAAAGACTGTGAAGATACTGGCGGCGATGCCACAGGCTATTCCTATGCGTGTGTTCGCCGTAAACTTCATTGCCGGCCGACCTCGTTGAGTGCTGTGCGCAGGGCTCCAACCTCTGTGGCTTGCACGGGAGGCGTGAGACGAGCGATTTTGTCGCCCGTGATGTTCACCACGGCGATGTAGCCGGATTTCACACGCGCTTGAAGCGCCGGGCGGGATGTGAGTTCGGTGACCTTGGCGAGCAAGACGTCATTCTCAGCACGAACCTGTTGGATTTTGCGCTCCGTTTGGCGGATCTGCTCTCCGATGGCAAATTGCTGATTTTTGATGTAGACGAAACTAAGCCCCACAGCCAGCAGGGTGGTTACGATGGCCGAGACGCAAAGAATTTTTCCTATCTGGATGGGATTGGAATTAATGGGTGTCGTTAGTTCGGTGTTCATGGTTGGACTCCTATATTTTTTCGACAACACGCAGCTTTGCGCTGCGCGATCTTGGGTTTCGCTGCATTTCACCTTCGCTTGGGGCGATAGGGTGAGGTGTAAGAAGTTTGAAAAGGCGATCGGGGTTCCGGCGCGGCTTTGGCCACTCGGGGCGGTCGATCCATTCGCGGCTGTGCTCGCGGAAGAAAACCTTCACGATGCGGTCCTCAAGCGAGTGGAAAGTGATCACAGCAAGGCGAGCCCCCGGTGCGAGACGTGCAGGCAGGGTGTTCAGGGCATGGCGCAGCGCGTCGAGTTCATCATTCACATGAATGCGCAGAGCCTGAAAAATCTTTGTCGCGGGGTGCTTCGCGCTACGACGCGGTGAAACGCTTTCCACCGCTTTGACGAGGTCGAATGTTGTCTTGAAGGGATGAGTGGCACGGATCTCGACGATTTTAGCCGCGATGCGCCGGGCATTTTGCTCCTCGCCGTATTGTTGGAAAATTCGAGTGAGTTCTGCGGCTGGAAGCGTGTTCACAACATCCGCAGCCGATTGTGCCGCGCGCGGACTCATCCGCATGTCAAGGGGGCCTTCGCGCATGAGCGAGAATCCGCGCTCCGCTTCATCGAGTTGGTGGGATGATACCCCGATGTCTAACAGCGCGCCGTCTAGAAGTCGCTCTTCTCTAATGTTGTCGAGTGCGTCGCAGGCATCCCGGAAATTCGACTCTACAAAGCGTGCTTTCGATTCGAAAGCTTTGAGCCTTTCGCGGCATTCGGCAAGAGCTTGGGGGTCTTGGTCGAGGGCAATGACTTCAGCTCCTGATTGCAGCAACAAAGCCGAGTGTCCTCCTCCGCCGGCCGTTCCATCCAAAAACAACATCCCAGGCCCCGGTTGCAAATAGGCTTTGATCTGTTTTGCCATGACCGGCACATGGTAGGTGCTGCCGGTCATATCAAAGCCTCCTGAAAAAACTCCCAAATGAATGTCGGAATCGAGATCTCGCATAGGATTGGATACTGGGAAATTTCATTGCTCATCCACATGGTTGATCCTGGCTGCACCCTCTTCCGAAAAGGGCCTCCGGGATTCATATGTGGATTTTTAGTTTTGTTTCATCAGGTGTTTGTTGTTGGGAATTCGGAAAATTAGAGGCCGATATCAACGGCCACGCGTTTGTAGATTTCATCGTTCACCGCTGATGCGGTAGAGTGGCGAGCCTTCGACCACAGCTCGAAGCGGCGTCCTGCTCCGATGAAGACAATCTCGCCCGAAAGGGCTGCCGAGGCTGCGTGTGAGTCGGGGATCAGAATGCGGCCTTGTTTGTCGGTGGCGACTTTGTGTGCCGCGCTGAAAAACTGACGGATTGCCTGTCGCTTTTCCTGGGCCGTTGCGTTGGAGCTCTGAATCCGCTGCTCAGTGGAGAGAAATTCCTCCTGAGGCATCACCATGAGGTATCCCTCCTGAGGGTGGGGGATTACAAAAAACTCCGCCCCCTCGCCTTTGACCCATGCAGACGGCACCGCTGCGCGATTTTTGGCGTCAATCGCGCGCTCGTAAGTCCCCGAGTAAAAGGGCGGTGCTGTAGGCTCTTGCGGCATTTATAGGTTTTGGGATGCTGTGACAAAATTCGCCACTGCTCCCCACAATTACCCATTTTAACCCACCAATGCAATAAATTTTTTATGTTTTTTTAGTTCCCTCGCTTGTTTTCCCGATTGACCAATGTGGTGGGCGGGCGAAAGATGTCGTGTATGCAGGGGAGCCCTTGATGGCTGAGAGTTCTGGTTCGCGAAATCGTGCCGGAAGACCCTTTGAACCTGAGACGGTTTACACCGGCGGAGGGAGCAGCAAGTCGCAAGTTTTTCGATGTGCTCTGCCCCTTTGCTTGGGAACTGTTTTAGGGCTGTTGAAATCCAATAAACGAAAAAACACCGATCATGATTGCACCTGCCGAAGCCTTTGAACCCAGCAGCTCCGACCCGCTTCCGAATTCCACCCGGGTCTATGTGGAAGGCGAAATTCATCCTCAAATTCGCGTGCCCATGCGTGAAATCTCGCTTTCGGACACCAAGCGCCTCGATGGTTCGCTGGAAAAAAATGCTTCGGTTCGTGTTTACGATGCCGCCGGTCCTTGGGGTGATGAAAATTTCGATGGCGATGTGAAAAATGGCCTGCCTGCGCTTCGATCTTCATGGATTCAAGACCGGAAAGATGTTGAGGAATATGAAGGTCGCGAAGTCAAACCGCAGGACAATGGATACCTTTCGCGCAATCATGCCGAGTATGCCAGCACAGCGGAGCGCAACCGCCTCTTGGAGTTTCCAGGCCTGCGCCGCAAGCCGCTGCGGGCCTCGGCAGGGCATCCGGTCACTCAACTCTGGTATGCGCGCCAAGGTATCATCACTCCCGAAATGGAATTCATCGCGATCCGTGAAAACATGGGTCGCTCGCAGATGTCGGATTTAGCGGACGATATCTTGCGCAATCGTCTCGACAAGCAGCACTCAGGCTCCGCGCAGCGTGTAGACAGCGAATTCACACCTTCCATTTTCCGCCGCTTCCCACAGCGCATTCCCGCCGAGATCACTCCGGAATTTGTGCGTGCCGAAGTCGCCGCAGGACGCGCCATCATTCCTGCGAACATCAATCATCCTGAACTCGAGCCCATGATTATCGGGCGGAATTTTTTGGTGAAAATCAACGCTAACATTGGCAACAGCGCCGTCGCCTCCAGCATCGAAGAGGAGGTCGAAAAAATGCGCTGGTCCACGAAGTGGGGCGCCGACACGGTTATGGATCTCTCAACGGGAAAAAACATCCACGCCACGCGCGAATGGATCCTTCGCAATTCGCCCGTTCCCATCGGCACAGTCCCAATTTATCAGGCTCTGGAGAAAGTGGGAGGGAAGGCGGAAGACCTGACATGGGAGATTTTCCGCGACACTTTGATCGAGCAGGCCGAGCAGGGTGTCGACTACTTCACGATCCACGCCGGAGTGCTTCTGCGCTTCGTTCCGCTCACCGCCTCGCGCATGACCGGCATCGTTTCCCGCGGCGGCAGCATCATGGCAAAATGGTGCCTCGCGCATCACAAGGAAAACTTCCTCTACATGCACTGGGACGACATCTGCGAGATCATGGCTGCCTACGATGTCTCTTTCTCGATCGGTGATGGACTTCGCCCTGGTTCGATTGCCGATGCCAACGACAAGGCGCAATTCGGCGAGCTTCAGGTGCAAGGCGAACTAACCCGCCGTGCTTGGGATCGCGGCGTGCAGGTGATGAACGAAGGTCCAGGCCATGTGCCCATGCATCTCATCGAGGAGAACATGGCCAAGCAGCTTGAGTGGTGCGGCGAGGCTCCATTTTACACGCTCGGACCGTTGACCACCGACATCGCCCCCGGCTACGACCACATCACCAGTGGCATCGGGGCTGCCATGATCGGTTGGTATGGCTGCGCGATGCTTTGCTATGTGACGCCCAAGGAACACCTCGGTTTGCCAAACAAAAAGGATGTGAAGGACGGCGTCATCACTTACAAAATTGCCGCCCATGCTGCTGATCTCGCCAAAGGCCACCCCGGGGCTCAATACCGCGACAATGCGCTATCGAAAGCTCGCTTTGAATTCCGGTGGGAGGATCAATTCAACCTCGGTCTCGACCCCGAAACCGCGCGTGAATTCCATGACGAAACGCTCCCGCAGGAAGGAGCAAAGAGTGCCCATTTCTGCTCGATGTGCGGGCCGCACTTCTGCTCGATGAAGATCACCGAGGATGTCCGTAAATATGCGGCAGAGCAGGGCCTCGCTGAGGACGAGGTTCTCACGAAAGGCATGGAAGAAAAGAGTCGTGAGTTCGTTGAGAAAGGTGCCGAGGTTTACGCGAAAGTTTGATTCCTCTGAATCATGGCGGGCTTGAATTCGAATTCGCTATTGAAATGAAAAACACACTTCGGCTTCACGAGTGTAGCTCGCTCGTGCAGGCACTGGAATTTCGCTTCGTGAAAAATATGGCACGCCATCCCGGTATAGATTGGAGCGAGGTTCTCATAAGGTTGGAGGGCGCTCCGGAAAAGCTCTGGTCGCTTTCAGAAATGGAGCGCACCGGTGGTGAACCGGATGTCGTCGGACATGACGGGGTGACGGAGAAGATTGTTTTTATGGACTGCTCGCCTCAGACGCCGCAGGGGCGTGTCAGCGTTTGCTATGATCTGGCGGGATGGGAGTCGCGGAAGGAAGCCAGACCACAGAATAACGCCATAGATATGGCGGCGGGGATGGGGATTCAGATTTTGACCGAGAAGGAATACCGCGAGCTACAAAATCTCGGTGAGTTTGATACCAAGACATCGAGCTGGGTCATAACGCCTCCCGATGTTCGAAAGCTCGGCGGCGCGATTTTTTGTGATCGCCGATTCGGTCGCATCTTTACCTATCACAACGGCCCCCAGTCTTACTTTGGCGTGCGGGGCTTTCGAGGATCCGTTAAGATCTGATCTGATTCCTAGGCTGGGATGAGCCCGCTGTGAGACGATCCTTCTTGTGGTTTGAATGAGAGCAGTGGGATGGTGAGCGTGATGGATTTATTTTTTCAAGACCTCGGTAACGCTGTTCTGACTCGCTGGAAGCACGAGAATTTCTCGTTGGAGAAATTTCCAGGCATTGCTGAGGAGGAGTTGCGGAAATGTCCTCCTGCCGAGCAGGTCGACCTGCAAAAGTTTCTACGCGGATTCTTGCTCGATGATGCCCAGCCTTCGCAGACGGAATCAGGATTCGGTGAGCCGGAGATCATCGTTTATGAAAATGCCCGCTTCTATATTCAGCTTCTTTTCTGGATGGATGGCACGACGGCTATTCACCAGCATGAATTCTCAGGTGCGTTTCATGTGATGTCCGGGTCGAGCATCCATGCGCAATTCAAGTTTGAAAACGAAACTGCTATCACGCCGCATTTCCGCGTGGGTGATTTGCGCATGAGCGACATCTCCCTGCTCGAGACGGGGTGCACGGTGCCGATTGTTTCGGGTCGGGCCTGCATCCACTCCCTTTTTCATTTGGACACGCCATCCATTACCGTGGTTGTGCGCACGCAGCATGATCCGGGCACGGGCCCGCAATTCAACTATCTTCCGCCGCATGTCGCGTATGATCCGGTTTTTAGTGATCCGCTCACTCTGAGGCGCCGCCAGGTGCTTGATTTGCTCGAGCAGGCCGAGGACCCCGCCTATGTTGATCTCGTGCTGGAGATGGTCGGGGAGTTGGACTTCGAGCGAGGCTTTCACACGTTGCAAAACTGCATGGACCACCTGCGGAATTTGGGGGCATGGGAGAGTGTTCATGCCGCTTTTCAAAAAAAACACGGAGCGCTCTCCGCTGGTATCGAATCCACTCTGGACGAGTGCCGACTGCGGGATGGCATCAAGGCAATGCGGGGTCGTATTTCAGACCCCGAGCATCGATTTTTTCTGGCACTGCTCTTGAATGTTCGCACGCGGAGCGATCTTTTTTCCCTCGTTCTCCAGCGCTTCCCGGAGGTGTCGGCCGTTGATACCATCATGCGCTGGGGCGAAGAGCTTTTGGAGGAGACGGATTTTGGAGTTGCCATCTTGGACGCGGCGTTTCCGCAGGATTTGGAAGTTGATTTTGACGAGCAGCCTGGTGTCTTTTTGGCTGTGCTGAGGAAAAACATGGATGCCGATTTCAAAGTGCCGGGGGATTTTCCGAAAAATGCATTTGAGTCCATCCGGAGCGCGTTTGCCACATCGAGCTTGGGGCTTTTGATGGGGTAAAATAATGCCGCAGTTTCGCAAATTCCTGCAGACCAGACATGGGTTCGCCGAGGTTGAGAATATGACAAAACGAAAAAAATTCTAAATTCACCTTGCGGAGAAGTGTGATTTGCTATCTACCTGTTTGCACAAATAATGCCTCGTAAAGAGATTTGCCATTTTTCTGTTTTTGTTTCGTCAGCATGCGGCGCTTGATTTTTTTTCTTTCAACGCGCGTCATGCGTTCGTTTTTCACCCATCCAGCATCACGATGAGTTTCATTCGTGCCCTGAACACACACCCCTCACAGAGGAGCTTCTATTAACATCAAGGACATTCGTATCAATGAACGAATCCGCGCCCGTGAGGTGCGCGTGATTCTTGCCGCAACCAATGAACAACTCGGCGTCATGCGCCTCGACGATGCGATCCGTCGCGCTCGCGGCCTCGGACTGGATCTTGTCGAGATTGCCCCGAATGCACAGCCGCCCGTCTGTCGCATCGTTGACTTCGGAAAATTCCGCTACGATCTGGCCAAGCAAGAGAAGGACAAGAAACACACGGTCAGCAAGGTGAAGGAAGTCAAATTCCGGGTTAACATTGACGCCCATGACTACCTCACCAAGATTCGCCACGCGGAGGACTTTCTCGACAAGGGCAACAAGGTGAAAATCCAGCTTCAGTTTCGAGGCCGCGAAATGGCCCACCAGAATCTTGGGTTGCTCGTTGTCCAGCGCGTGCGGGATGACTTGGCGGGAATGGCCCATGTGGACATGGAGCCCAAACTTGTTGGTCGCGCCGTTGGCATGACCCTGAGCCCTCTCCCGGCAAACAAGCGCCACCGCAAATTTACCAAACACGGCGAAATCCTCGAACCCGAGCCCGAAGAGGCTCCCCACGAGGATGACGACCACGAGGACGACGCGCCTGCCGGTGATGCAAACTGATCGGCGTCTCCTACTGTTTGACATCGACGGCACGCTGATCACATCTGGCGGTGCAGGCGAGGGGGCCTTGAAGGATGCGATGAAGGCACGTTTCGGCGTGGAAGAGGATTTGCAGGGCATTCTCCTCGCCGGGGCTACTGATGCCAAGATCGCGCGTGAGCTTTTGGCGAAGCATGGCATCGAAGCCAGCGCTGAAAATATGGCGGCTCTTTTGGATGAATATCTGCAGCACCTGTCAGGTCGGATGTCCCTGCATGACGGCAGGTTGTTGCCCGGCATTGTCCCTGTCCTTGAGGCTCTTGAAAAACACCCGGAAGCCGTTTTGGCGTTGCTCACAGGAAATCTCACGCGCGGCGCAGAGATCAAGCTCACGCACTATGGGGTGTGGAATTTTTTTGAGTTCGGCGCTTTTGCGGACGATCACCACGACCGCAATGAATTGGGGAAATTTGCGCGCGCCAGGGCACTAGAGCGCCACGGCATCGATTTCCCGCCCGACCGGATTTATGTGATCGGCGACACGCCGAGGGACATCGAGTGCGGTCGTGCGATCGGTGCGAAGACCGTGGCTATAGCGACCGGGCATTACTCACTGCCTGAATTGGCTGAGCATGCGCCGGATTTTCTTTTTGAGGATTTCTCGGACACTGGGCGCGTCTTGGACTGCCTGCTGGGAGAATAACCTCAGGGAGTGTCGCTCACTTCGGCAGGTTTTTTTTTCACCGTTCCGAAAGGCAGGTGAATGGGCACTTCTCCGAGGCGTTTGGGTTTGATGTAGATTTTGTTGCCAAGTGCTTCCCTCTGGTGAAGGTAGTCCGAGAGGGTTGCTGCGATTTCATGGGCTGTGCGCATCGTGTCGAAGCTCACGCCACTGCGAATGCCATCCACCGCGTTGAATAGGGAGGTCAGAGCCATTGGGCCGCTCACGGGCAGTGTCACAATGCCTCCTATGCCTTGGGAGATGTTCGATCCACCTGTGGTTTCGAAGGCGAGAAATTTATTCGGAACTTTTCCTGATAGTTCCTGCACGACAACGATGGTTTCCATTTTCGTTCCGCCTGCTCCGAGCCCGAGCGTGCTGCGAAGGAGGCGGCTACCTTGGTTGACTCGTGCGAAGCGGCCGGTGAGCAGCCAGTAGTTTCCCTGAGGCAGGCTGTCCTCTGGTGAAATGACTCGGGCTGGAGCGACATGAGTGCCGAGTTTTTTGATCAGATGCCTGTTGAGGCGGGCCTGAAGTTCAGCCCGGAATGCTTCGAAGTCCTTGCCTGTTCTGTCAACACGGAGGCCGTCATCGTTGAGGGTAAAGGGAAGGATGAGGATTTCGTCGGGAGCGATGCTTGGCGCATTGGCACTTGTCTGGCGAATGTTGTCCACGCTCACGGAGGCGCAGGATGCGAGCCACACGGACAACCCGGTCAAAACGAGCCTGGCTGCCCGCCGGAGTGAGGTTTTTATGCGGATTGGAATGGCGTCGAAATTCAACAGGCGGGAGAGGGAAACAGATGGCATCACTGTCCTCAAGACTCAAAAGCGCGGAGTTGAACCGCAGGCGATCATCGCCCATCGTTGAGCGCATGAAATTTTCAGCACTCGGTCGGACTCTCTCCGGTGGCAGCGGAATCGAAAGCCTCATGGACGATTTGGGCAAGGCGCTCTCCGGCGTCGGCCCGGCCCCTCTGATGCTGGGAGGAGGAAATCCCGCGCACATCCCGGAAATGGAGGCTGTATGGAAGTCCCGCATTGAACAAATCATCGCCGACCCTGCCTTGTTGCGGCGCACACTGTCGATCTACGATCCGCCCCGGGGCAATGCGGGTGTGCTGCAGGCCCTCGCGGATTTGCTGCGCAAGGAGTTCGGGTGGCCTGTTGGTCCGGAAAACATTGCGGTGACGCCTGGTGGGCAGACGGCATTTTACTTTCTTTTCAATCTTTTTGGTGGGTGCCGTGTCGATGGCACGCTTGGACGGATTCTTTTTCCGCTTATGCCGGAATACATCGGCTACGCGAATCAGGCGCTCGAGCCGGGAATGTTCGTTGGAGTCCAGCCTGGCATCTCGCACACCGGCCCACACCGTTTCAAATACCATGTGGATTTTAAAAATCTGAGCCCCGGTTCCGATGTCGCTGCCATGTGTGTCTCGAGGCCCACGAATCCCAGTGGGAATCTGATCTCTGATGCCGAGCTTCGGCACTTGGCTGATATTGCTGCACAGCGTGATATCCCGCTCATTATTGACAATGCTTACGGGTGGCCATTTCCCGGTATCGTTTTCGGCGAGGCCAAGCCGCTCTGGACCGATCAGACTGTGCATGTGATGAGCCTCTCCAAATTCGGACTCCCCGGCACGCGCACCGCATTTGTTGTGGCACCTCCCGATGTCGCCGCTGCCGTTTCCTCGATGATGGCGGTGACCGGCCTTGCGAATGGAAACTTCGGTCAGGCGATAGCGGGTCCGCTCATTGCCAGTGGCGAAATCGTGCGCCTCAGCCGCGAGATCATTCGTCCGTTTTATCTTCGAAAACGGAACGCTGCACTCGAGGCGATTGAGGAGTTTTTTCCCGCGGATGCTCCCTACGCCTTACACGAAAGCGAGGGTGCGCTCTTCCTTTGGCTCTGGCTGGATGGAGCAAAAAAGACATCGCGTGAGCTGTATGAAATCCTGAAAAAACGCGGAGTCCTTATTGTGCCGGGGGATTATTTCTTTTTCGGCTTGCCGGATGAGGGTTGGCGCCACCGCCGGGAATGCCTTCGCATCTCGTTCGCCATGAGCGATGCTGATGTGCGTGCAGGGCTTAAAATTATCGGCGAGGAAGTTGCTCAAGCCTTTTGAGTTGAAACAAAAAATGGCGTTCCGCATATCCTGCGAAACGCCTTTTTGTTGATTTAATGCAGCGTTATTCTTGGTGGTTGGTGCCGGATAGAATCCGCCAGTTGCCACTTTCGAGTTTTTGGAATTGGCCAAGCTTTTTGCCTGTGGTGCTGAACCATACATGAATCTGGGCAGCTGGTTTGCCGATTTTTTCAGCAAGTTCCTTGGCGCCCACGCCTACTTCGCCAGCGGCTTGGAGTAGTTTGATGACTTGCTCCTGCATAAAGCCTTTGGGTGAACGTGCTTTTTTAGGGCCCTTGGCTACACCACGGCGTTTTTTGATGGATTTTGCGCGGAGGATGCGGGTTGCGGCAAGGACTTCTCCGGAAGCCAGCGCAGCGATTTCTTTTTCCACTTGAGCCACTTTAGCCAGCAGGGTTTCTTTTTTCTTGGTCAGAGAAAGAAGTGCCGTCAAAGTTTGCGTATTGATATCTGTTACTTTCATTAGGGTTTTTAAAAAACAAGAAACTTGAGTGTGCTGCAAGAAAAAATATGCCAGTGGCAAATTTTAAAATAGAATCCAACATGCTTGATTATGGGCAGTTTGATGTATGGCTGGCTAAGGGGAATCCCGATAGCAATCTTTTAAGTCCGGAGGAACTCGAGCGACTTCACGCGATCTCAAGTCAAAATGCGCGTGAAACCTTTCTGTTAAGTAGATGCGCAATTCACAGCATATTAAAATATTATACAAACAATTCTGATTTTCTGGGTGAGTTTCACACGCATCCTGGAGGCAAGCCTTTTTTAATTAACATCCCGGAATTGCATTTCAGCTTAAGCCATACGGGACGCGAGGTGGCGCTCGTCTTCTCGCGCTCGCCGGTTGGATTTGACATGGAAAAATCCGGGCGACAAACCGACTTCCTTACTCTGGCTAAGCGCTTTTTTACCGCGACCGAAGTTGCTGCCATAGTAGCTGCTGGTAACGATGCCGGACCATGTTTTTTGGAGCTTTGGACGGCTAAGGAGGCTATTTTAAAGTTGGAAGGAACAGGAATTTCCGGTGGGCTTGATCGCGCGCGGATTCTGAGCGAATCGGAAGGCAACCTTGATGGACGGCGCGTTTATTTGCACCGCCTTGAATGGCCGGGCTTGATCGCTAAACTGGCTGCATTTGAAAAGCCTAGGGAAGTAAATGTTCGTGAGTTAATTCTCCAATAATGCGTTACGCGCGGTTTCAAGATTCTTTTGGGCATCTTGCAGCGCAGGGTTGATCTGGAGGGCCCTCTCAAAGCATTTGACCGCTTCTTGCATTCGCTTTTCGTGAAAAAGGCTCACGCCCAGATTGCAAAGAAAAGTGGGGTTTTCGGGAAATCTCCTAACAAGATCGGCATAAATCTCCGATGCCTCTTGAAATTGACCGTCGAGCCAAAGCGCGCGGGCCAGGTTGGCTTGAATGGCTACGATCGTGGGCGACAGTCGCATGGCCTCGCGGAATTCTGCTATGGCCGCTTTTGTGTCTTTGGTTGCCAGCACGCCGGATCCGAGGTTGTTGCGGGTTTCCGCGAGATCTGGCCGCAGCCGCACCGCCTCACTGAAATGCGGCAGTGCGATATCCACTTTTCCTCGATTGAATTCTCTTGCACCAAGTCGGTTGTGTGCTTGCCAGCAGTCCCAGTTGTGCACGAGCGTGTAGCTCCAAAGTTTATCCTCGTTTTCCCACACAGCGGCATAATTGTGGCTCAAAAGGGTAAGTCCGCCTGCGACAAAAATGCCTGCGCTGAAGAGGATTTGTTTTCCTGTTTCGCCTGCCCTCCCAAAGGCCTCTCCGCTTCCCGCCGCTGCCAACACGAGCACTCCAATCAGTGGAATATAGAGAAAATGATCTGCCACCCAGCCCACGCGCATGTAGGACATCGATACGAAACCCAGCACCGGCAGGAGAGTCATGAAATAAAATCCGAACGCCATCAGAGCATGGCGGCCCCAAGTTTTTCGCCGAATCCAGAAAAAGACAAACGCTCCAATAATGAGCAGCCAAGGCAGGAATTGGTAAGCTTCAGGCGGGTTGGCTTTCCATTGCGGATAGATCGGAAGAAGCGTTATCGGCCAGACAATCTTGGTGAGGTAAAACAGCAATGCCATTCCGGCGATGGCTAGTCGGGAGGCAAAGCCGCCAACCGGAATCGGTTCATCGCCGATCGCCCTGCTCAGTTGGAAGTGGAGCGTCACCAGTCCAAGCAAAAGCGAAATCAGAAAAAACGGCACGCTGTGGAGGATATCGCGCCAAGCGATTCTGCCTCTGAGCCACCAGGCATGCAGAAGCATCAAGCACGGGAACATCACGACCGAGCTTTTCCCGAGCATGGCGGCGAGAAAAAATCCCAGTGCAGCAAAGTAAAAACGGCGACCGGAGCTCTGTTCAAAGCGCACGATGCACCACGCCGCAGCCAGAAAAAAGGGTAGCGACAGTGTATTTTTTAATTCCGAAATCCATGCCACGGATTCCACACACAGCGGATGCACGGCAAAGAGCAGACCGGCGAACCATGCGGCCCGGATGCGCATTTGCCTCAAAAGCCCCCAAAGCATGCAGGCTGCAAGCGCGTGGAGGAGGATTGAGACGACGTGGTATCCAGTGGAATCGAGCCCAAAGAAGCGCCACTGCAGCCAAAGCGCGCTCATCGTCAGTGGCAGGTAATCCGCCGTCGCAGGAGCGAACCATAATTTGCCAAGTCCATCGGGTGACTGCACGACCTCGTTGTTCGTCAGCAGGTAATCGTCGTCCCAGAGCCACTCGCCATGGTAAACGGGTGAGTAAATCCAAAAGCAGGCAAGAAAAATCACGGCCGCTTTCAGGAACGTCATCATCCACTCCGTCGTCATTGCAGGCCGAGACACCAACAATCCATCCCAAAAACAACGTGTCATGTCATGTAAAAACCTGATGCCCCGCAGCTCGGGAATCGCTTGCGAAAGCCGCCTGGAGACTGGATATTTTTTTCATGAGTGAAAACCAAGGATCAGCTGGCAATGTGATCGCTGCTGTTTGCAGCTTCTTTTTTCCAGGCCTCGGGCAGTTGGTTCAAGGTCGCGTGCTTGCGGCATTGCTCTTCTTTGTGGGCGCGGCTGCCGTTTGGTTCATCAGTTTTGGCATGCTTGGCTGGACGATCCATATTTGGTCCTGCATTAACGCTGCACTCTGGAACCCCAGGAGGATGTGATGAGTCTCAAAAACTATGTGAACGGTGCATTTGTTCCCGCGTGGAATGGAAATGTCAGGCTGTTTCACAACCCCGCCGACAATTCGCAACTCGGCGAGGTCGCCGAGTCGTCGGTGGAGGATGTGGATAAAGCGATCCGCGCCGCCCGTGAGGCCTTCGACAACGGAACATGGTCGCGCACTCCAGCTCAGGAACGGGCTGGCCGTCTTTTCAAACTTGCCGATCTCATCGAGTCGCGAGCCGAGGAATTTGCCGAAATGGAGACGCGCAACTGCGGCAAGCCGCTCCGCGAATCCCGCTTCGATGTGGCGGATGCCGCCGCCTGCTTCCGCTGCTACGCCGGGCTTGCCACCAAACCACAGGGGCAGACATTTGAAGTCGGTGATGCGAACATCGTTTGCCAAACTGTCCGCGAGCCGATCGGAGTCTGTGGTCAGATTATCCCGTGGAACTACCCTCTTCTCATGGCGGCATGGAAGCTCGCTCCCGGACTTGCAGCGGGGAATTGCTGCATTCTCAAGCCTTCCGAACTCACGCCCCTCTCGGCCTCGCTACTTTTCGAGCTCATCGACGGCGTGGGATTCCCTCCCGGCGTCGTGCAGTTGCTTTATGGGCCGGGCGACCCTGTCGGCGCACGCCTCGCCGAAAGTCCCCTAGTCGATAAAATCGCCTTCACCGGCGGTGGCGAGACCGGCAGAAAAATTCTTTCTGCTTCTGCTTCGAATTTCAAAAAAGTGTCGCTCGAACTCGGTGGTAAAAGCCCGAATATCGTTTTTGCTGACTCCGACCACGACCGCGCTTTGGAGTATGCACTTTTCGCGATTTTCGCAGGTCAAGGAGAGGTCTGCAGCGCCGGCTCCCGGTTGCTACTGGAGCGCAGTCTTGCGGACTCCTTCCTTCCCCGCTTGGCCACCGCCGCTGAAAAAATCGTCGTCGGCTCCGGGATGGAGGAAACCACGGAAATGGGGCCGCTCATCTCCCGCGCCCATCAAAAAAAAGTTCTCGATCACATCCAAAGCGCATGCTGCGAAGGAGCGGAACTCCTCACCGGCGGTGGCGCCTACAATGACCACCGCAGCGCTGGGAATTTCGTGCAGCCCACGATTTTCATTGGAGCCAAACCCTCCATGCGCATCGTGCGGGAAGAGGTTTTTGGCCCCGTCCTCACGGTTCAATTATTCGACACCGAGGAAGAAGCTGTCCGCATCGCAAACGACACCACCTACGGACTCGCCGCTGGCGTCTTCACGAGGGATGGCGCCAAGGCCCAGCGCGTCGTCCGCCGCCTCCGCGCCGGCATCACTTGGATAAATACCTACCACCCCACCTTCAACGAAGCCCCTTGGGGTGGCTATAAACAGAGCGGCATGGGCCGTGAGCTCGGCACTTACGGCTACGAGGCCTACACCGAGGTCAAACAGATCAACCACTGCATCAACCCGCAGCCGCTTGGCTGGTTTGGCTCGGCACCTTGATTCCTGTGACGGCCTTTCTCGCCGCTTTTTTCCTCGTGCTCCCGATTGCTGGCGCGTGGGAGTCCACCGTCTCCACGCTTGCCGTCCAGCCATTCCCAGAGATTCGCCCATTTCAAGCTGAATACCGCCTCGGCTGGGCCGAGATCGAGGCTGCAAAAGCCCACGCCGCCATTTCCTACGAGGGAAAAAACGCCATTCTCACCAGTTCCGGTGGAACGACCGGTCTTGCCCGCACCCTCTACCAACTCGACGCCACGCTCAATGCCTGCTCCGCCCGAGATGGCCTCCAAACGGTTCATTCCGAGCAACTCGAAAAATACGCCACCCGCACACTCTCGACACGCATCGAAGGCAAAAACGGCACGCTCATCAGCCTCCGCGAATGGATTTCTCCCGATTCCAAGCCTGGCAAGTGGAAACAGGTTAAAATCTCCCCCATCCGTGACCTCTTCGCTGCAGCCCTCTTCATCCGCAGCCAATCCCTCGCCAAAGGCGAAAAAGTCCGCACCCTTGTATTTCCAGGCGGCTCGCCCTTTCTCGTCGATATCGAATCCCTCGGACCCGAAAAAATCTCCATCTCTGGCACCCCACGGGACGCCCTGCGCCTAGACATTAAAATCCAAAGCGTGAACACCAAAAAAGGCAACGCCCTTGAGCCTCACCGCAAATTCCGCTCCGGCACCCTCTGGCTCAGCAACGACGCCGAGCGCATCCTCTTAAGAGCCGAGGTCCAAGTCTTCGTTGGCTATGTGTTCGCCGAGTTGTCTTCTTTTCAGCCAACAGGCACTGCCCCATAACTTCTGTTGATCAGGATTCAGGAGTATCGGAGCTGCCAGGCTTGCCGCGCTTTTTACGGGGTTTTCTTTTGGAAGCCTTGGGTGTCGGGGGAGTGGGCGATTCCGCCGAGGCGGGCTCGCTTTCCGTATCTTGGGTATTCAAATCCAGTTCGGCCAGAAAAACGGCGTCCTCTGGAGTGTCACCGCCGAATAGCACGCGCATGTAAGCTGGGAAATAGCGGTCCGCCGTGGAAAGGGCCGAACCGATGATGCGGCGGATCACCTCATCCTCCAAGCGCCCTTCGCCGATCAGGTGGCTGATGTGGTAGCGGGCCTCCCCGTCACGTAAGTCCACCTCGAACGAGCCGAGGACAAGACCGTAGTTCACTCGGGTAAAGAACTCCGTCACGCTCGGGCGCATTTTTTCATCTTTCGCCAGAACCGGGTAGTTAAGGTGGATTTGAAAAATCTCGTCGTCATTTGAAATGCGCAAGTGGCAGGTATAAAGCGCGTGTTTGCGGCAGATGTTTAGACGAACGCGTTTTTCCTCCCGGAATATGGCAAAGCTGAGTTCATTCGCCTCGCAGTGGTCGACGAGAGCTTGAAAGGGGGTGCCAAATTCGGAAGCGGAGTGATCAATAGTATCGTTGTTGGACATATGTGAATGGACGTAGGAGGTCGTGGTTCTGACGTTGGGCGCAACTACTACTTTCTCCATTGTTGCACGAGGTGCAACAGGTCTTGCAAAGAAGTTGAAGTGGGGAGAGCCGACAGTCGGATTCGAACCGACGACCAGCGGTTTACAAAACCGCTGCTCTACCACTGAGCTATGTCGGCGTGGAAGAACGTTAAATTTTTCACACTTTCAGCTCGGATGCAAGAGCCGTTTGAAACTGCTGGCTGTGGCGCGTGACAACGCAGCCATCAAACTCAACTGCTGACCAATCACTGTGACCGGAACCTTCAATGAAGAGCCCACTCTGCTCTTTTTGCTGCGGCGAGTTCCTTCACAAAATCCGGATCGGATTTTAATTTTTCAAAAATGAGCCTCCCCAGGGCGCGTGAGGCCATGATGTCCGTTTCATAGTGGGCGCCTGCCACGACGCGGTCTGATCCGACACGGGCTCCGCAAGAGATGATTTGGTTTTTCTTTTTAGGATCGAGTTCCGACAGCACCAGTGCCCATAGCCAACCGCGCAAGGAGTGTCCGCTCGGATACGAGAAACTGGTAAACCTTGGCACATACGAGATGACCCCATTTTCCTCGTGTGCATCGATGGGTCTTTTCCGGGCATAGTGCGCCTTGAGCTGATCTTTGATCTTCTCTGCAGTGGCCGAAAGTTTTGTGAAGAGATCACTCGTCAGGGGATACTTCGATGCGGTGAATCTCCGCCCAAGCACCTCGCCAAAAATCGAGAAGGGATCCAATTTGTCCGTAAACTTGGTGTGCTTGATTTGTTCCTTCGTGGCGCAGGCTTGAACAGCCAGAACATAATCCAGGTCGCTGATATCAACCGCATCGCCCTCGGTGGGCGGTGCTGGGATTCGTTGGATAAAATAGGAAGCCGGTGGCATGGGCCATCCGTGCTCCGCATGCGCCGGCAGCTGAAGAAGGAAAACAAATGCAAGGCCCAGGAAAATGTTGGTCAGCTTCATAGTAAAGAAGGCGAATGACCTCATGTCCTGTGATCAAAGGCAAGCCAGAGTGACGGTTGGCGCCTCTTTTTGAGAGTTCAAGCCGACTTCAAAAACGCCGCGAGGGGGCTCGTTGCGGAGGCGTGGTCGAGTCGCATGGGTAGCCCTGCTTCGTGGGCTTCGCGGGCGGCTTCGACGGTAGCTTTGAAGGCTTTTGCCATGCGCGCAGGATCCTCCGCTGCGGCGATGGCGGTGTTCACCAGAACGGCGTCGGCCCCCATTTCTAAGGCCTCGGCGGCATGGCTTGGTGCGCCGATGCCCGCATCGACGATAACCGGGACGGTGGCCTGCTTGATGATGATTTCAATCTGCGAGCGAGTATCGAGCCCCCGGTTGCTACCGATGGGAGAACCAAGCGGCATGACGGTGGCCGTCCCGACATCCTGAAGCCGCCGGGCCAGAACGGGGTCGGCATTGATATAAGGCAGAACAGTGAATCCCTCCTTAACCAGAATCTCCGCGGCCGCCAGCGTCTCGATGGGGTCCGGAAGCAAATAATGCGGGTCGGGGTGAATCTCAAGCTTCACCCATTGAGGCAAGCCCGCCGTAGCGGCAAGTCGTGCCAACCGCACCGCCTCGTCAGCATTCATCGCTCCGCTGGTATTCGGCAGGAGTAGGTATTTTTTCGGATCAATAAAATCGAGGATGTTCGCGAAAGGGTCTTTCTTCCCGCTCAGATCGGCCCGCCGCAGCGCAACCGTCACGATCTCGCATCCGCTCGCATCCAGCGCATCCCGCATGGTTTCATTCGAGGAAAACTTGCCAGTGCCAAGAAGGAGCCGAGATGAAAACGAACGGCCAGCGATGAGGAGTGGTTGATTCACAGTCGGCCCATGATGCAAGCGCGTGGATTGCGGCGCAAGCGTTTCGCAGAGCACCAAGGCGAGACGGGCTTAATTTCCCGGCTTCTTGATCCAGACTTCAACTCGTCGGTTTTTGCTGCGACCAGCCTTCGTCGCGTTGCTGGCAATCGGCAAAACAGCCCCCACACCCTCGACGGCTTGGGCTTTCACGCCACGCATTTCCAACTCGCTGGAAACCATCTCGGCAAATTTTTTGGAGCGTTCAATGTCCTTTGAGGCATCGCCCGAATCGTCGGAAAATCCGATCAGCAGCACTTGACTCTTCTCAAACCGAGGTTGGAGCAACGCGGCGACAAGACGATCCAGATCCCTTGAAGCTTTGGTGTCCAATTGTGATTCGCTGGAGTTGAATCGGAGGCTCAGGCTGAGTCTTTCGGCTCCTTGGGAAAGCGCCACATACTGCTCGGGCGCGCCGGATGGCACATTGATGCGATGTGGATCTATCGATTGCTTGATGAATCCCGAGTTGCTCACGATTTCCTGGCCGGCCGGTCCCAGAGAAAACTCCATCAGCTCTCGAACCCATGGGTGGCTGGGAGTCGAAGGAGAGTAAAGATAGAGGCGACGAGAGAGAGCATAATCCTCGGTGGCAACGGTGAATGGCGTTGGAATGAGCGGAGCGCACTCGCCGTCTCCGACTGCTACGGCTTTGCAATTCTTGATGTAGGGCAGCCCGACAAATCCCATACCATCTGGGTCGTTGGAGACGCCCTCCGAGAGTTCCGTGCTGTCCTCAATACGGCGCGCCTCAGGGGTCAGCGTTTTATTGCCCAGCACCATGGCTTGGAATGACTCGAAAGTTCCGGAATTGGCATCCCGCGCATACAAGCGGATCGGCCCACCTTTTTCGCGGCCCAACTCCGACCAATCGCGGATGGCTCCTGAAAAAACAGCGGCAATCTGGTCTTTACTCAGTCGAGAAACCGGGTTGGTCGAGTGGATGATCAGAGCCAGGCCATCCAATCCGATAACATGCTCACATGTGGGCGTCCGCATGTCGCCGATGCCTTTTTTGAATAATTCCTCGTGCATTTCGTCCTTCACCTCGTTGGATGACATCGCGATATCGCAAGTGCCATTGGCAAGGCTCGCAAAACCGGTTCGAGAGCCATGGGAATGCACCTCCACGAGGCTGGGTGCTGAGTCCTTTGGCAGGAGAAATGTGATACGGCGCTCGACCGGCATGCTTCCTTGTTCCGTGTGGATTTGCGAGGCACCTTTCGTTTGTAGAAAACCTTGGACGAGACTCGGACCCATTTTGGAGCCGACCGTGTTAGAACCATGCAGTCGTAAAATTGGAACACCCGCTGCGACAGTCGTAGCCGTTTTTTTAGGCTCGGATTTTGACCCTGTAACGAACCAAGCCAGGCCAGCGAGTGCCAGAATAGCGGTGCATCCCATCCAGACGAGCCAGTGGCGCTTGGAATCCGCTTTGCGAGCCATCAGAGAAGGCGTGGGCACGGATTGCGGAGCGGGATCGTTCGGCTTTGTCACGGATGGTGCCGCTGCGATTTCGTTGAAATTAAACGAGCATGTCGAGTCTCCGACTGGAACCTCCGAGGGTTCGAGCGGGATAGTCGGCAACTTCATGGCACGCGTGGAGATCTGGCGTCTTCCTGTGATCACTTCAAAGTCTTCGAGAGCCTCCGTCGCTCTGGTTGGGCGCTCGGCGGGATTTCTGGCGATCAAGCCCATAATCCAGTCAGCCAAGGAGGGCGGTAGGTCTTTGCGTAATTCGGAGAGGTGCTTGACCGTGTGCTCCAGATGCGCATTTGCGATGTCCTCCGTTGACTTGGTAGTGAATGGGGGGAACCCAGTCAGAGCAAAATAAAACAAGCAGCCCAGCGAGTAGAGGTCACTCTGCTCGGTCGCGGGATATCCTTCGATCTGTTCGGGTGCGATCCAATGGATCGATCCGGAAATCGAACCGTTGGTTTTTGTCTCCTCCGGATTCCCGTCTTGGAGAAAAGAAGCAATTCCGAAATCCAGAATCTTTACCTGATACGATCCACTCGGCAGTCGGCACAGCATGATGTTTGCTGGCTTCAGATCGCGATGGATCAACCCGGCATGATGCGCGCTGGAGAGGCCGTCGAGACACTGCCGCGCAATCTCAATGAAAGTGGCTGTATCGAGTGGACTGGTCTCCACCGTTCGCTCGAGCGTCTCACCCTGAATGTATTCCATGACGATGTAGGGCGTCTCGCCATCCATGCCCAGATCGTAAATCGTAACAATGTTGGAGTGCCTCAGCGTGGCCAAGCACATGGCCTCCTGCCAGGTATCGCGCACATCATTTCCTTCGAGGTTCCCGACCTTGATCTGCTTGATGGCAACAGTCCGTCGCAGGTGGTTGTCCCATGCCGTGAATACCTGCCCGGCTCCGCCTTCCCCGAGTAAAAACTTAAATTGATAGCGCGAAGAAAGAGAGGAGGTGTTGGCGCTGGACATCGTTAGTGAACATCCACTTTCGAGGCTTCTTCTCGGAGGATGCACCTTTAGATTTGTAACAATTATGTTACAAGAAGCTGTCTTGCCGTTGAAAGGGTGTCGATGTCTGCGGGAGATTTGTCCCGGCGGATGCGGGTGATGCGTGGGAAGCGGAGGGCGAGGCCGGAGGAGTGGCGGGGGCTTTCGCGGATGGAGTCGAAGGCGATTTCGAGGACGACGAGGGGTTCGACTTCGATGCGGTTGCCGGTTTGCGAGAGGGCGATGGAGAGGAATTCATCGGTGAGGGCGGCGATTTCGAGATCGGTGAGGCCGGTGTAGGCTTTGCCGATGGTGGCGAGGGCGCCTGTTTTTTCATCGCGCACGGCGAAGGTGTAGTCGCTCAGGACGCCGCGCCGTTTGCCGTGGCCGTATTCCACGGCGGTGACGACCACATCGAGTGTGGCGAGGCGTTTTTTGAGTTTGATCCAGGCGAGGCCGCGGCGTCCGGGTTGGTAGTGGCTGGTGGGGTCTTTGATCAGGAGTCCCTCGTGCCCTGCAGAGCGGATGTCGCGGAAGTGAGCGTCGATTTGCTCCGCGCTCTCTGCGTGAAGGATTTCCGCATGGCGAAGGGGATCTGGAAGGGCGAGGGCACGCAGGAGTTCGCGACGGCGGTGGAGGGGTTCCTTCAGCAGGCTGGTGCCGTCGAGTTGCAGGATGTCGAACACAATGCAAGCAACGGGGATCTCATCTTCAAAAAAGAGGTCGGCCTCCTGGCGGCCGAGACGCTTTTGGAGAGAATGAAACGGCAGGGGGCGTCCGTGGCGCCATGCCAGAATCTCGGCATCGAGAATGGCTTCGCGTCCGAGTTCCGAAACGGCGCGGGCTATCTCGGGAAAACTGGAGGTGACGACCTTCAAGTCGCGAGTGAAAATCTCGGTGCGCTTCGTGTCGGTGTGGATTTGGGCGCGAATGCCGTCGAACTTCGGCTCGATCCAGAGCTTGGCGACATCGGCAAAGCGGGCCCTCACAGCGGCGGCATCCGGTTCGGGCGAGGCCAGCATGCACTTGACTGGTTGGAAGAGCCGCATCGTGCGTTCGTGGAGGCGGTGTTCACGCGCCATGACCGCCACAAGGCCCAAGTCGCCGCAGAACATGTTTGCCTCCCGCACCTCAGCGGGATCGGCTTCGAAGGCCTCGGCGATGCATTCCTCCAGCAAGCCTTCTTTGAAGCCGATGCGAAGGTCCCCGGAGAGAATCTTGACGAGAAACTTGGAGGCGACCGGCGGCGTGTCTTGAAAAAAACGGCTTAGGATTTCGATCTTCGCAACACCCGAGCGGGCGGCGCGGAGGGCTTCCAGAAGTGTCGCAACCTCGGACAGTGTCGGGTTTGCGGAGCCGGAGCGTGTGGCCATGACGGTTTCCGCCGTGAGTCCACTTTCGTTGATGCCGCGAGCGAGCGGTCGGTATTCGGCTTCTGGCATGCCTGAGGCATTGATGAGGGCTGCGCGGATAATGGCTCTGCCGACTTGGTGGGGTGCGGGGGCCGTCGAGGAAAATGCAGTGCCCGAGAGCCAGAGTGCGGCGAGCCTTAGGTCGACCTCCTCCAAGTCTTGAAAGTATGCCGACACGAGC
>Ga0209598_10000759_pt1 | contig 26249 bp, 21 predicted proteins | sample M_140807_EF_Meta_FD_187317 | JGI IMG/M metagenome (GOLD analysis project Ga0209598, IMG submission 187317) | Freshwater microbial communities from Lake Montjoie, Canada to study carbon cycling - M_140807_EF_MetaG (SPAdes) (version 2) | ecosystem: Environmental > Aquatic > Freshwater > Lake...
GAGAATATTGTTGAGGTAGTTCAGGCTCTTGATGCGCGGATTGAGGGCATTGGGATGGTTACGAATCGTGCTCGCGGTGACGATCTCCATGCCTTTTTCGTACATTTCTACGGGGTAAAGGCTGATACCATCCGCGATGATTATCACTTGCGGTACTGGGCAGGAACGAGGATCCAGCCCCAGATTTCCAACACCCCGGGTCACGATAAGCCGGACGTAACCATCACTCATTCCGCTAGCAAGCACCGTCGCTTCAACATCGTTGGCCAAAGTGTCTAGCGTGCCGGGAATAACTAAATGAATATGGCGGGCGCTCTCCTCGAGCCGTTCCAGATGCTCGCGCAACTTGAAGACGCGGCCAGAGTAAAATCGCAATCCCTCGAATACGCCGTCCCCGTACAGGAACCCGTGATCGTACACAGAAATGACAGCACGTTCACGCGGGACGCGCTCACCGTTGAGGTAGATGGCCGACACCGAACACCTCCGGACGCCCGGGATTTGAGCTCCCTGCGCCATTTGAAACAAGCAAGGCGTCGCGCCTGTCCAGATGGACAGACTGGTCTTCGCCATGCGGAAGATGATAACCACCACCCACGGACTTCAATCCGACAATCGGCGAGGATAGGTCCACCCGGCCATGGGTCAGGCGGACCACCCGGTCCGTGGTTCGGGCCATCTCCAGATTATGGGTGACCATGATGATAGTCAGGCCTTCTTCGGTGTTCAAGGCGCGCAGCAGGCGGGCAATGTCTGCTCCGGCATCTTCATCAAGGTTCCCAGTGGGTTCATCGGCCAGAAGCACTCTGGGATTGTTGATGAGCGCCCGGGCAATGGCGGCCCGTTGCATTTCACCCCCCGAAAGCTCGCAAGGACGGTGGTCGAGGCGATGTCCCAGACCTACTCGTTCGAGTAGTGCTCGGGCTCGCTGGATGGCATCGGCCCGTCGGAAGGGCCAGGCCCAAATCGACGAGGCAATGTAAAGCGGTGCGAGCACATTCTCGAGTGCCGAAAGTTCCGGCAACAGGTGGTAAAACTGAAAAATGAAACCGAACGACTTGTTGCGCAACTTGTCGCGTCGCCTCGCACCCGCCTGATCAATCCGTTCGCCATCCAGCCAAACCTCTCCGGCATCCGCTTGGTCGAGTGTGCCCAGAAGGTGAAGCAAGGTGCTTTTGCCCGATCCTGAGGCGCCCACAACGCTGAGAAATTCCCCAGCTTCCACGGTCAGGTCAACACCTTTGAGAACTTCCGTGGCGATGGCTCCACGCATGTAGGTCTTGCGCACCTGCCGTGCTTGAAGAACCGGCGTGTTGATTGTGGTTGGCATGTCCCGTCGTCTCCGTGTTGTTGATCACTCGAAACGCAGGGCCCGCACAGGGTGCAGGAACGCTGCTCTCAATGCTGGCAGGATGCTGAAGAGGACCGCGATTCCAACCGAACCAAGGTTGACCAAGGCGATGGCCATGGGCTGGATTTCAGTGGGAATACGGTCGAAATAGTAGACATCGCGAGGAAAGATATCCTGCCCGGTGGACCGTGCCAGGAACTGCTCGATTTCGTTGATGTTGACGGTGATCGCCAAGCCCATCAGCGTGCCAATTCCGGCACCGATCATGCCCAGAAGAAGGCCATAAGTGAGGAAGATCTGCAAAACGCCCATGTTGGAGGCGCCAAGAGACTTCAATATTCCGATATCCCGGGTTTTCTCGACAACAATCATCGAGAATATGGCAAGAATTCCGAAGCCTGCCACCGCGATGATGAGAAACAGCAGGATGTTGAGAATGCCCTTTTCAACGCGGATGGCCGCGAGAACGGCGCCTTGTTTCTCTTCCCAGGTCTGGACATCCAGACTGTCCTGCACAAACAACTCTTTCAGTCGGGCCACGACTGCCGGTGCCTTGTTGTAGTCGCGCAGGCGGATTTGTATCGACGTTACCCGGCCTTCCATGGACCGCAGCTTTTGCAGGTGTTCAAGCGGAACGAATATGAATTGGGAATCGTATTCGCTCATCTCAGACTTAAAGTAGTCTACAACAGCGAATCGGTCATATACTGGCGCGAGTTTCGCTCCGGAAACCGTGGTTAATACCACTTCGTCCCCGGGTTGAAGCGTCCGCCGATCGCGGGTCGATCCATCCTCCGCTCGCGCTTGCCTATCGCGGAAATGCGCGATGGCATACCCGAGAATCGCCCCTTGGGTGGTGCGTGGAGTGGGCTTCGGAGCTTCTGGCGGCGGTGGATCATCCGGGTGCCCAAGAGGCGTGAAAACCAGTGGCTCTGGGCGTTTCTGGCGGTCGAACCGTTCCTTGGCTGTGGCATCCATCTGGAAATTGGGCTTCTCGCGCCTTTCCGGATCTGTCAAATATTCGGAAAATCCGCCAACAGCCGATCTGCTCGCGGGATCGACTCCAACCAATCTGACCGTCTTCGTCACAGGTGTGTCGCGGAACTGGAACTGCAGCATGGCGAATATCTCGAGGGTTGGCGACATCGCCACCACCTCCTTCGCCAACAACGGATCATCTTTGATCCGTTTCATTTTGCCTTCCGGGTCGGCAAACCCGTCGAAATCGTATGCCTCAAGCATTACGTCGCTCAGCAACCCGTGCAGCCGGTCGCGCAGCTTAGCTGAAAAGCCACCCATGACACTGTTCACCACAATCAGCGTGGCAACGCCCAGCATCACGCTGACCACGCAAACAATGGCAAGGTAACGGGTCTTCAGGTAACGCCAACACAGAATCAGCTTGTACATGCACGCTCCCTAGGAGGGTCGCTCGGGTCTGAGAAGCGGAAACAAAATAACATCGCGGATGCTCGTTGTTTCAGTCAGAAGCATTGCCAAACGATCCACGCCAATTCCAAGGCCACCTGCCGGTGGCATGCCATGGCGTAATGCGCGAACGAAATCGTCGTCCATGCGCGCCATGGAATCGTCTTCCGGCAATCCAGCCAGTTGCTGGCGGAATGTGGCTTCCTGGAGCACAGGATCGTTGAGCTCGCTGTAGGCGTTCGCCAACTCCATGCCGCGCACAAAAAGCTCAAATCGCTCTGCGATGGCGGGATTATCACGCTTGCGACGTGTTAACGGACACAAGCTGGCTGGGTAATCGTGTACAAATACGGGTCCAATCAGTCTGTGTTCTACTTCCTGTTCGAACAACAACTGCGCCAGTACGTCTGGATGCTTGCCAGCCGGGTTGATACCGTGCTTGGCCGCGGCCTGCTCGAGGGAAGCGGGGTCTGCCATGTCGGCCCCTGCATGCCTTGCCAGCAACTCGGCATAGGTGGCGCGCTCGAATGGAGGGGTGAAATCAACTTCTGCGCCGCCGTAGGTGACTTTGGGAGAGCCACGCAGTGCCATGGCGCACGCATGAAGGAGGCCTTCGGTCAGCTCCATCATCCCGCGGTAATCGGAATATGCCTGATACAGTTCAAGCATTGTGAATTCAGGATTGTGCCGCGGACTGATCCCTTCATTGCGGAATACCCGACCAATCTCGTAAACCTTTTCCATGCCACCCACCAAAAGGCGCTTCAGTGGCAACTCCAAAGCGATGCGCAGCACCAAGGGGATGTCGAGAGCGTTGTGATGCGTCGTGAACGGCCGGGCAGCTGCTCCACCGGCAATCGCGTGGAGTGTTGGGGTCTCAACTTCGAGAAATTCCTGATCGTCGAGATGCCTGCGCATCGTGCGCACCAGCAGAACCCGCTGCTTGGCTCGCTCCATGGTTTCTGAATGGTATGTCAGGTCCAGATAACGGTGACGCAGGCGGAATTCCGTGTCTGACATGCCGGAATGCTTGTCAGGATGCGGAAGCAAAGATTTAGCTTGAATGAGGATTTCCCGGGCAAAAACGGTCGGTTCCCCGGTCTTGGTATTTCCAAAAGTTCCATCGACCGCGACCAGATCACCCAGATCCAACTCTTGAGCCAATTTCCAGCCCAATTCTCCAATCTGTTTCTTGCCAAGCATGACTTGGACGCGGCCACTCGCATCTTGAAGATGCAAAAAATGAACATTTCCCATCACGCGACGCAACACCACACGACCTGCAAGCCGTGCAGGAGAAGGAGCTTCCGGATTCACGGGCAGTTCGCGCACACGGGCTATAGCCATATGGTTTTCAAATCGGCCGCCCCACGGATCAATGCCTAAAGCCTCGATTGCATGAAGCTTGGCCAAGCGTGCAGCTTCGTGATTATTTTCCCCTGTTTCTGTCACGCCATCATCTCCAGACAAACCGTCCCAATTTCATGAATGCAAAGACTAGGGCAGCTTTGCATGGCGAATCAATCGCAAGGAACCGGAACAAGACGACGGACACCCCGTCCGGTAGCATCGATAGCACATGATGCTCATATGGTTATATCCACTGATTCTCATTCTGGTGCCATTGGCGCTGGCAGCGGCATGGTTTCGATCGAAGCAACCCGGGCGCGCCGTGTATGTGCCAGCTACCCATTTCTTTCCCCCGAGTCGTGGATGGCGAATGTCATGGAGCGTGGTTGCTCTGGTGATTGGGTCTGTTCTGGCGGTTATGGCAGCAGCGGCACCTGCATTGGTGCTTCCGACATTAATGCCAACCAGAGCGATACTTATGGTTGTTCTCGACAATAGCGCAAGCATGGCTGAGGAAGATGTACCGAGTCTGGAAAACCAACTGCTGAAACGATGGGATGTTGCCACCAATGAGCTAATGAACGTGTTGCAGGATAGATCCAATGGTACGGAGTGGACTGTCGGCTTGGTTCTGTGTGCAGGTCATGCGGAACTGGTGTGCCCACCGGTTCAAGGTTTGGCAAGCCTCGAACCGTTCATTCGTGGTGCTGGGCCACAGCAACAATCCGGTTTGAGCGGAACAGATTTATCATCAGGATTGGTGGTGGCACTTGAAGCAGCAATGGCTTCCGACGCTCCCGCCCGGGCGGTTCTTCTGATTTCAGATGGTGAAAACAACGCAACGCCCCCTGAATCGGGAAAAACCATGCAGCAATTAGGTCAGGTTGCCAAGGCTCTGAATGTGCCATGCCACAGTCTGGAAGTGGCCGGAGCCTCAAATTCCAACCAGAAAACATCTGTTACGCGACAAAATTTAAAGCAGTTGGGCGAAATAACGGGAGGAATTGCAGTGCAAGCCAATACACCGATGCAAACAAGGGAAGAATTAGACAAAGTAATGAAAGCCGTAGGTACAGTACGCCAACAAATAGGTGAGTATAAGCGATGGCCACTGAATGCCGTGGTAGCAATCACGGCAGCATTGTTCCTGACAATGTATCAGTTCTTGAAACGAAACGGGTATTAAGGTTTGGCCACCATTCCAACAACTTGGAATGGTGGCACAAGCATATTCCTAATACTGAAAAACTAAGAGAAACAGTTTAAGTGGATTGCTGAATATTTATGGTAGATCTTGCGGCTACAGAAGTTGGCACAAAAGTTGCAAATTGATGATTTGGTGAGGGTGCCAAGAGACGCCTTGAAACCAATGCGATCGTGGCTAAAGTAAGATTCAATCGTTCAGACTGAGCGCATGTCGAGGAAGCGGAGATGGCCCAACTCTTTCCAAGCTACGCCAATACCCTGATCCGTGCAGGGATTGTTGGCGCTATTTTGGGTGCTCACGGGTTGGCAGCAGCCGCCCTGATTTTTGTTCGCTCACCCTATACCACTGGATCGGAAAACGCGGCAACGCAACCGATTCAGTTCAGTCATGCGCACCATGTGAATGGTCTCGGTATTGACTGCCGGTACTGTCACACGTCAGCTGAAGAAGTGGCGCATTCCAATGTGCCACCCACCAAAACATGCATGAATTGCCACTCACAGATCTGGGTGGGCAGCACGATGCTCGAGCCAGTTCGTGAAAGTTATAAGAACGACCAGTCAATCGAATGGAAAAGGCTTCACCGCCTTGCCGATTTCGCATATTTTGACCACAGCATTCACGTGACCAAAGGTATTGGGTGTGCCAGTTGCCATGGTCGGGTCGACCATATGCAGGCGGTTTACCAAAAGGGCACACTCTTGATGGAATGGTGCTTAGACTGCCACCGCGCGCCTGAAAAACACCTGCGCCCTAGGGATCAAATCACGAATATGGCCTGGACGGCTGACCAGTATCACGATCCAGCGCAACCCGACAAGGTTTGGAGCCAAGAAGAGCTTGGCGCAAAATTGAAAAGCGATCTGAATGTCCGGAGCCTGATCACGTGCTCCACCTGTCACCGCTAAGGCCGCGACACAAAGCACAAGCCCAGGATGATTCCATGAGCATCAATACAACGCCAACCGCTCCAATCACTTCTGCTGAGGCTCCGCTATGGCGTAGCTTGGAAGAGTTGTTGGAAACTCCTGGTTATCAGGACATGCTTCACCGGGAATTTCCTTCGCAAGCAGGCGAATGGACCGACCCAGTTAGCCGAAGGTCTTTCCTGTCGCTGATGGGAGCATCATTGGCATTGGCAGGGTTGTCCGGTTGCCGGCAGCCATCGGGCACCATTGTGCCCAACGTGCGCGAAGCCGATGGAAGTCAGCCTGGCCTTCCGCTCTACTTTGCATCCGCAATGACTTTGTCCGGCTATGCGACACCTGTGCTTGTCAAGAATTATGAAGGTCGGCCGATCAAGATTGAGGCCAACACGACGCACCCATCATTCAAGGGTGAGAACCCGGACAGTAACCCGGGCGTCGATATGTTCGCCTTGGCGTCTATTTTGGGTATGTACGACCCAGATCGCCAATTTGCACCCAACAACAAGGGTGCTGCCCAAACTTGGGAAGACGCTTTTAGATCACTCAACACCAGAATCAGCGAATTAAAGAAAGCAGGAAAAGGCGCGTCGGTAAGATTGCTGACGGGTCAAATCACATCGCCAACCCTTGCATCATCGATTGGTCGGTTCCTCAAGGAAGTTCCAAACGCTCGTTGGCACCAATATGAGCCACTTGCCAATGATCCCAACTATGTGGGAACTGCATTGGCTTATGGCAAGCCATTGGAAACGGTCCACCAAATTCATGGTAAGGGTGTTCGGGCGGAGGTGATCGCAACCTTCGATTGCGACCTCCTCTATCAAGGGCCAGCAGCGCTTGCTTTGGTACGCCAATACTCCGAATTGCGCGATATCACTAAATCAGAAGAAATGACTCGCCTTTATGCCATAGAGTCGGCATTGAGTGTCACGGGAGCGAAGGCCGACCATCGTCTGGCTGCCAAGCCTAGTGAAATACCAGCATTGGTTCAGCATCTGGCTGCAATTTTGGGTGTTGTTGGCGGAACGGAACAAACAAGTCTGTCGGCCGATCAGGCTGCTTTTATCAAGGCATTAGCAGCCGATCTGCTACAATCAACCCACACAAACGGGAAAAAGCTGGAAAAGCCAGTGGCCCGCAAGGCAACACTTGTCGCGGCTGGCATTGGCCAACCACCAGAAGTGCACGCGCTTGTCGCAGCAATCAATGAAAAGCTTGGGAACACTGGTAAAACAGTGCGTTATCTGGAACCACTGGCCCAGCATAGGCCCTTGGCCACCACAGAATCATTGGCGGTTCTGGCAGCAGACATTAAAGCCGACAAGGTCGATCTTCTTTTGGTAATCGATACCAACCCGGTCTATTCCGCCACCGGGGATATCGATTTCAAATCAGTTCTGGAAGCAATGTCTCTGAAACCAGGCAAGACAACTGTCGCGGTGGCTCAGTACGAAGATGAAACAGCCATTCAGTGCCAATGGCGTCTACCGCTTGCCCACTATTTGGAACAGTGGGGCGATGCGCTAACATATGATGGTCGCGCTGTGATTATCCAGCCGATGATCGCCCCTCTTTACCATGGCAAATCTGCGGAAGAATTTCTTGCGGGCCTGACGGCGCATGAATCGGATCCTATGGCCACTGCTGGTTCATCCAGTGAGAGGGAAGGCCACGATCTGGTTAAATCGCATTGGAAAAATTGGTACGAAAGCGCCCGCGGAACTTCACCAGACCTTTTGAAGTTCAAGACATTCGACGAATTTTACACAAAAAGCCTGCATGATGGTTATGTTCATGGCTACACAACAAAGGAACAAACCGGCCTGAAATTGACGGATGAAGTAGCGAAAATCGCTCGTGCCGCCACGCCTAAAACCTCTGGCTCAGGCCTTGAAGTTGTCTTCACGCAAGACGACACCGTTTACGACGGTCGCTTTGGCAATAACGGCTGGTTGCAGGAAACACCAAAGCCGATCACAAAAATCACATGGGACAATGCCGCGTATATCAATTACGCGACAGCCAAGGCCCTGGGAATGAAATTGGCCACGGAAAACAAGCTCCCTGGCTTGAGTGATCGTGAATACGTCGCGCCAGCCAAGGAATTTGGAACCACAGCCGGCGAACATGGTCGGGCTTATGTGGATGTGCTGGACATCACTGTCGATGGCAAAACGGTTTCCATTCCCGCATGGGTTGTTCCTGGTGTGGCTGACAACACCATCGTTCTGCAACTCGGCTACGGTCGTACCCGGGCTGGTCGTGTGGGCGGTCACCTTATTGGTAAAGCCAAAGCAGAACCTTCGAAGGTAGGAAACGGCAAAGCGGGTGATGTTGTCGGGGTGAATGTCAACGCTATCCGAACGCAGGATTCGTTGTTCAGTGCCCGATCAGCAACAGCAAAAGTGAATGGTAGAACCCATCTTTTGGCTTGCACCCAAGGCCACCACAGCATGGAAGCTGAAGGTCGCGCCGCGCCATTGGTACGTGTGGCAACGGTAGCCACCAATGCTTCGAATCCACATTGGGTAGAGCACGATCCATCATTGGCTGGTCACAAAGGTGACAAAGCAAGTGATTCGCACGCAAAGAAAGATGATCACAAAGGACATGATCACGGTCATGAACATAAAGAAGAAGGTCACGGCCATGGCAAAGCCATCCCGTTGACCCTTCTTCCTAATGCAGATGACAACAATCCGATGGAAGGGTACGAATACGCCGAAAAGGTTCATCGTTGGGGTATGGTCATCGACCTCAACCGATGCACAGGTTGCTCGGCGTGTGTCGTTGCTTGCCAATCGGAAAATAACAGCCCGATTGTGGGTAAACACGAAGTTAGCCGTGGCCGGGAAATGCATTGGATCCGAGTGGATCGATATTTCCAAGTAACTTACCACGATACACTTGAAAACCCATCTAAGGTACGCACCTACCATCAGCCAGTGCCATGCATGCAGTGTGAAAATGCACCGTGCGAACAGGTGTGTCCGGTAGCAGCAACCGTTCACAGCTACGATGGTTTGAACGATATGGTTTACAACCGTTGTGTGGGTACCCGTTATTGCAGCAATAACTGCCCATATAAGGTCAGGCGTTTCAACTTCCTTCAGTACACCGACTACACAACGCCAAGCTTGAAGTTGATGAACAATCCAGAAGTGACCATTCGCACACGTGGCGTGATGGAAAAGTGCACTTACTGTGTTCAACGAATCAGGCACGCTGAAATTGAAGCTGAAAAGCGAACGGTGAAGCAAGCTGGTGCTGAAAAGAAATCGATTACGCGTAAAAAAGATGGCGAACCGGGCAAACTTACCGCTCGCATCAATGATGGCGAAGTGGTGACGGCCTGCATGGGCGCATGCCCAGCCAATGCCATCGTGTTTGGTGATATGAATGATCCGAAGAGCAGGATCGCGCGATTGAAAGCAGCAGCCAAGCATTTGAATTACACGATTCTCGAAGGTCTTAACACCTTCCCGCGCACGACATACCTGGCGGGGCTGCGCAACCCCAATCCCAACATCGAATCGGCGCAGGGGTGATCCAACATGGCAACCAAAGAAGTCGTGAAAAAGGAACCTGATGAAGAAAGCCTCTTCACGGGAACTTACAGCTTCACGACTGTAACATCAAAGATCAACGATATCGTCCTTGGGCCGACCTCCAAGGGATGGGTCTTTGGATTTTTGGCCTCGTTCATGGTGCTTCAAGCCCTGTTGATGGCGTTAACGTGGCTGCTGTACGAGGGAATTGGTGTATGGGGTGTCAATATCCCAGTAGGCTGGGGTTTTGACATCATCAACTTTGTTTGGTGGATCGGTATCGGTCACGCTGGAACACTGATTTCCGCCATTCTCTTGCTGTTTCACCAAAAGTGGCGGACGTCCATCAACCGCTTTGCGGAAGCGATGACTTTGTTCGCAGTGGCATGCGCCGGCATCTACCCGCTAGCCCACATGGGTCGGCCGTGGTTCTTCTACTGGTTACTGCCATACCCATCAACAATGCAGTTGTGGCCTCAGTTCCGTAGCCCCCTCATATGGGACGTGTTTGCAGTTTCCACATACCTGACTGTGTCTCTGTTGTTCTGGTACACAGGTTTGATTCCTGACCTTTCCAGTATGCGCGATCGGGCGAAAAACCGTTGGGTCAGAATGATCTACGGCGTGCTTTCACTGGGCTGGCGCGGAGCAGCGACACACTGGCACAGATACGAGACGATTTACTTGTTGCTTGCAGGTTTGAGTACGCCACTGGTTCTATCGGTTCACACCATCGTTTCATTCGACTTTGCGGTTGGAAACGTTCCCGGCTGGCACGCCACCATTTTCCCACCTTACTTCGTGGCAGGCGCTGTTTTCAGCGGATTTGCCATGGTGGTGACCTTGGCTGTCCCTGTTCGCGTGATTTACGGTTTGAAAGACTTCATTACCGACAAGCACCTAGACAACATGGCCAGAGTGATGCTGGCTACCGGTCTGATGGTGTTTTACGGGTACGGCGTAGAAGCGTTCATGGCCTACTATTCGGGTAGCCCTGATGAACAGGGCCTGTTCTTAAAGAATCGTGCTTTTGGCCCATATGGGGTGTTTTACTGGTTGCTGATCCTGTGCAATGGCATCATTCCCCAGTTGCTGTGGTTCAAATTTTTCCGCACCAACATCCCATCGTTGTTTGCCATATCGATTGTGATCAACATCGGTATGTGGCTCGAGCGATTTGTGATTTTGATGAGCCTCCAGCGCATTCCATGGCAATCCTCGACATGGGGGCAATATTCGCCCACGATTTGGGATATTACGACCTATGTTGGAACGTTCGGCCTCTTCTTCACTCTGTTGTTCCTGTTCATGCGCCTTGTGCCCATGATCTCGGCATTTGAAATGAAGCACATGATGCCCGAATCGCACACGCACGCCCCGGGTACGCACGCGGGAGATAAACACTAATGCACGCTCCAGAACCAACACTGTTTGGCTTGCTTGCGGAGTTTGATACTCCACAAGCCCTGGTGGATGCTGCAAATGCAGCCAGGGTCAAAGGCTTCAAGGTGATGGATGGTTATTCACCATTTCCCGTGGAAGGCCTTCGAGAAGCTCTTGGCAAACCACGAACTCTGATGCCTGTTCTGATCTTCTGTGGTGGTCTTACTGGATGTTTCACAGCCTTTGTGCTGCAAACATTCACGTCCGGCGGGCATCCAACGGAGTGGGATGCGTATGTTCCACAGTGGTTCAATTACAGGTTGAATATCGCTGGCCGCCCTTTCTTTTCATGGCCAGCTTTTGTTCCAGCCATGTTTGAATTGACCATTTTGTTTTCAGCGTTCACCGCACTTTTCGGAATGTTGCTGCTCAACGGATATCCCCGCCTTCACCATCCGCTCTTTGAAGTCAAGGAATTCCTGCGCGCAAGCTCGGATCGGTTCTTCCTGTGCATTGAAGCCACTGATCCGCTTTTTGACATCGATGAAACGTACGCGTTCATGAAGCATCTCAACCCGATTTCTTTGTCGGAGGTGCCACAGTGAAGCACCACAGCATGATTCAATGGCTCCCGCTGATGCTCCTGGGCGCAATGCTGCCCGGCTGTTACCAGAGGATGGCTATTCAGCCAAAATTAAAACCGCAATCACCCACGCAGTTTTTTGCTGACGGACGATCCACACGACCACAAGTTGTGGGAACGGTAGCAAGGGGCACTTTGCAAGAAGACACCGTTTTCTCAACTGGGAAAGTATCTGACTTAGGTGTTGTGACAGCAGGCGCGCCGGTTGATCCAAAATCGATCCTTGCCCAATACACTTCAGAATTTCCTTTGGAAGTCAATGAGTCGCTTCTTCTGCGTGGTAAGGAGCGATACAACATTTATTGCAATGTTTGCCACGGCCAAACAGGTGCTGCCGACGGCACTATTGTGATGCGTGGTTTTCTTCACCCACCCGCGTTTTGGGAACAATCACCCGGAAATACCTCGCACAACAGCAGAGGACTGCGATATCAGGGTGCTGGTCAACTGTCATTGGAATCGGCACCTGTCGGCTACATCTTCCATGTGATCACACATGGTTATGGCGCCATGGGTAGTTACTCAGCGCAAATTTCGCCTCGTGATCGATGGGCTATTGTTGCATATATTCGGGCATTGCAAAAAGCACGTGCAACAGAAGCCAGCATTCCATCAACACAAGACAACAGCCATCCGAAGGGGGCGCACTGATGAGCAACCTGACGGTACGCGTGAAAGAACGCGCCCTGAAAGCATCTGGCTTAGCATTTGCAGTAGGACTTGTGGGCCTATTGGTTTCAATTGCTTTGCTCTTTGTCACTGGATCCCAAGCATTTTTCCAATCGTACCTGACGGCGTACATATTGCCTTCTGGATTGGCCATTGGTTGCTTGGCACTGTTGATGATTCAGCATGTTTCTGGTGGTTACTGGGGATACGTTGTTCGCCGTCCATGTGAAGCTGGCGCCAGAACTCTGCCTTTTGTTGCCATCATGTTTCTGCCTTTGTTCCTTGGCTTGACCGATGTCTACAAGTTCTTTCCTAAGGAACACGAGCACAATTCGCCTGAAGCTCACCTGAATGTACATAGCGACAACAGGCTATGGGCGTGGTCTGACCCTGATCTTGAAATTGAAGATCATGAGAAAATTGTTCTTGATGCCAAGAAAGGCTACTTGAGCGATAACTTCTTCATCATCAGGACAGTCGGCGCTTTTGCCCTTTGGATTGGTATGGGTCTTGGATTGAGTGCATTGGCTCGAGTTGAGGATTCAAAAGGTTGGAGCCCTTCTCTGAAGCAAAGCATGCAATACATTTCCGGCCCAGGGATTGTGGTTCATGCATTGGTGATACTGCTGATATCAACAGACTGGTCGATGTCTCTGCAACCGATTTGGTACTCGACGATGTACCCGGTTATTTTTGGTTTTGGCCAAATATTGTCAGCAATGGCATTAAACTCGATTGTTTTCATCTACCTGCGAGATGGTGGTGAAGACTTGAATGACTCTCGTAATAGGAAGATTCTGCGCGATTTGGGAAGCTTTTTGCTCGGATTCACGGTGTTCTGGACATACATCACCTTTTCGCAATTCCTGTTGATATGGAGCGCAAACCTTAAAGAAGAAGTTCCTTATTACCTAGCTCGTTCACGGGGTGGATGGGAATACCTGACTTGGGCTTTGGGTTTAGGGCACTTTCTCATTCCTTTCTTGGTTTTGCTATTCCGCGAAGCCAAGCGTCGCGCTGATGTGCTTTGGAAAGTTGCTGTATTTATTCTGGTAATGCGATTTGCGGATATTTACTGGCAAATCCGCCCAGCATTTGATCCTGGTCATTGGGACATTGGTTTGGAGACTGTTCAGGATCTCGCATCGTTTACAGGTTTAATGGGAATTTGGATCGGCCTCTTCTTCAGGGAAGTTTCCAAATATGGTCTCTATCCAGAAAACGATCCAAGGAAAGATACCGAACCGGTTCACACAGTTGCTGACGATGTGATTATCCCGAACACAGCACACTGAAACGAGGTTGGCCATGGCGGATAAGAACAAAAAACCTGGGTTTGAAACAACGGACATTAAAAGTTCTGTTGTCTATCTGTTTTTTGGTCTCATTGTTGTTTCGGTAATCATGACTGTGTTCATTGTTCTGGGCACGTTTGCGTTTCTGACAAATTTTGAGTCAGCAACCAAATTCAGCTCAGACCCGATACTTGCAGCCATGCGCAAGAAGCATGACGAGCAGATGAGGCAGTCTCTTGAATCTCAGTACAAAGAAGTTTTTGGCAGCAACGTTGAAGAAGCCAAGAATCAAGCTTCTATCAGCATGACCCGTATCAGTGTGAATGGTTTTGTAAGGCCTATTGATCCTCCTCAACCAACCCTTGAAGGTGTTGATGTGTTGTCTCCGCTTCATTCGGGAGGCCAACCCAATCCATTCACGATTGGTCAGGAAACCATTCGCAAAGGAAACAACGCTCTTAAGGGAGCAGGCATTGATAAGGCGATTGCAGCTGTTATCGCAGCAAATTCCAAAAGTAAAGGTAACGGTAACCCGCCTCTTCCTAGTGACACCAATGGTGGCAGGAACTGACGCGTTTATTGTTTGATAGGTTGAATTGGTGCGGTTGTATTTCAAGGGGTATATGAGCGTGAAGCGTGTTTTGCTTGTGATGATGGCGCTTGCTGGATTGGTTCAAACCAGTCCGTGCGACGACACGCCAGGCATTTCTGTTCTTCCACGTGGACCCGGCGACGTGCAAGTCAAGGAAAACAGGTACACCAAACTCAAAGAACAAGCGACAATCGACCAACAATTGGGATCTCAAGTACCTGCAGATCTGCAGTTTCTCGATTATGAAGGCAAGCCAATAACACTTGGGGATATACCCAAAGGTAAGCCTGTTTTACTTGTTCCTGCCTACTATCGTTGCAGATTGCAATGCAACATGGTTCTTGCCGGTGTTTTTGACACGTTAAAGCGAGTGAAGTTCAAACCGGGCGTTGATTTTGAAGTCGTTGTGTTCAGTTTCGATCGGGAAGAAGGTCCAGCCGATGCCGCCCGAAAACGTGGCGAACTCATGGAAACAACCGGGCGTCCTGTTAAAAAAGGCAGCTTTCTTGATGGTCGTTTCGATCACAGGACTGTCGCTGACTGGCGCTTTCTCGTGGCTGGTGAAGAAGCCATCAATCGTTTGTGTGATTCTATCGGATATCGTTTTGTTCGTGATCCGGAAACAGGTGAAATTTTGCACGGCATGGGGATCGTTTTCCTGACACCGGATCTCAAAGTCAGTCATTACCGGATGGGTATGAACTATCAGCCTTTTAATGTTGAAAAAGACCTTCAGATGGCATCTGAAAATGGCATTGGGACAATGGTAGATAAATTGGCTTTTGTGTGCATGAAATATGATCCGCACAGTGGTCAATATAGTATCGCGGTTATTCGTTTGGTTCAGGTTGGGGCGATCATAACCATTATTGCCTTGGCCTTTATTATTTTTGGTAACAGGTTCTTCGGCCGGAAGCTGGGTGGTGTAGCGCCAGTCCCTGCTTCCGGTAGCTGACGGGAAGGAACGGATCAACCATGTGGGATTTTCCGCTGGTGCCTGAGCAGGCTTCAACAGTCGCCCCTGAGGTTGACCATTTGACCCTGTTCATTTTGGCGATCAACATTGGCATCACCGCGCTGGTGTTTGCTTTATTGTTTTTGTTTTCCATCATGTATGCAAGGCGGAGCGAAAGCGAAGTTCCGCCCCAATATCATGGGTCTATGCTTCTTGAAATTGGTTGGTCAATTATCCCGAGCCTTATCTGCCTGGTGATTTTCATCTGGGGCGTGAAGGTGTATGCGGAAATCATTGTTCCGCCCGCTGATTCAACCGACGTGTATATTGTTGGCAGACAGTGGATGTGGAAAGCGCAGTATCCTACCGGTCAGCGTGAAATCAATGCGTTGCATGTTGCTGTTGGCAAACCTGTCAAGCTAACCATTACCAGCGAAGATGTGCTTCACAGTTTCTCAATTCCAGCGTTTCGGGTGAAGAGCGATGCTGTTCCCGGGCGTTATACAACGATGTGGTTCCAACCGACCAAGCCTGGAACCTACCATTTGTTCTGCACGGAATACTGTGGAACCGAACACTCACGCATGATTGGTAAGATTGTTGTGATGGAAGAAGCCGATCACCAAAAGTGGTTGAGTGAGAAAGCTGAACTTGGTGATGCTCTTCAGGGAAGAAAACTCTTTTCCAAGCTTCAGTGTGTCACCTGTCATGCGGGTGAATCTCAAGCACGCGCGCCGTCGCTTGAGGAAATTTACATGAAGCGTATTCCTTTAGCTCTCGATAAGGGCAGCGCTGTCGCCCCGGGGACCACAGTACTTGCAGACGAAAACTACCTGCGCGAGAGTATTCGTTATCCAAGTGCCCGTATTGCCGCTGGGTTCCAGTACCCCTCGATCATGCCGGCGTATGACGAGAGTCTTGTGAGTGAAGATGAAATGTTCCAGTTGATTGCCTATGTTAAGTCGTTGAAAAAGGGGCAAACCCCCACACGTATTGAACAGACAACAATTCCGTCAGCGCTGGGTGCGCCAGCGGTACGGAAGTAATCAAGCTTGCGAGAATGTGGGAGGAGAGACCATGAGTACGATGTTGGATGTGAAGACCGGATCGGGTGCAGTGGGCGCTTCCGTAGGTCATGATTCCAAGGTTAACTACCTGAATCATGTCAACACGGCTGCATCATGGTTCCTGACTTTGGACCACAAGCGTATTGCTCTACTTTACCTCGTGGTCACCAGCTTCATGTTTGTGCTGGGTGGAGCCTATGCCGGGGTTATCAGAGCAGAGCTGATAACACCCAAAGGCGACTTTGTGTCGAGCGATTTTTACAATAAATCGTTCACGGCGCATGGCGTGATCATGGTGTTTTTTGTGCTCATTCCCGCCATTCCTTCCGTGATTGGAAACTTCTGTCTTCCATTAATGCTCGGTGCCAAGGATGTCGCATTCCCCCGTATCAACTTGATCAGTTGGTACGTGTACATGGCGGGTGCCTCATTCACTCTTTTTGCTCTTATTTCTGGTGGTGTTGATTCAGGTTGGACCTTTTACACGCCCTTGAGCACCACTTATTTGAATTCCAATGTTATGGCGACAGCAACCGGATTGTTTATTCTCGGGTTTGCGTCGATTCTGACTGGACTCAACTTTATTGTGACAATCCACCGCATGCGTTCACCCGGTCTCACGTGGTTCAGGCTTCCTCTTTTCGTATGGGCCATTTATGCGACCAGTGTTATCCAATTGCTCGGAACTCCTGTCATTGCCATTACCTTGGCCTTGGTTGGTGTTGAACGTGCTTTGGGTGTTGGAATTTTCGATCCGCGTCTTGGTGGTGACCCCATCCTTTACCAACACCTTTTCTGGTTCTACAGCCATCCGGCTGTGTACATCATGATTCTCCCAGCCTTGGGTGTGACGAACGAGCTAATTTCAACATTTAGCCGTAAGCCTGTATTTGGTTACACCATGATTGCTGGCTCCAGCATCGCGATTGCTGTTTTCAGCTTCATTGTTTGGGCTCACCACATGTTCACATCGGGCCTTTCGCCTTATGCGGCCATGTTCTTTTCTCTGCTTACCTTTTCCGTGGCAATTCCTTCGGGCATTAAGGTTTTCAGTTGGTTGGCAACACTGTTTCAGGGATCTATCTCTTTTGATTCCCCGATGCTTTTTGCTTACAGCTTCATTGGATTGTTCACCATTGGCGGCATGACTGGTTTGTTCCTGTCCACTCTTGGAACAGACATTCACATGCACGACACATACTTCGTGGTGGCTCACTTCCACTACGTGATGGTGGGTGGAACCATTGTCGGATACTTGGGCGCGTTGCATTTCTGGTGGCCCAAGATGTTCGGCAGAATGTATGCTGAATTCCCAGCCAAGATATCCGCGATTTTGGTATTTGTCGGGTTCAACCTGACATTCTTCCCACAGTTCCTGCTGGGTTACATGGGTATGCCTCGTAGGTATCATGAGTATCCAGCAGAGTTTCAGGTATTGAACCTGTTTTCTACCGCCGGGGCACTTGTTCTCGGTGTTGGATATATTATGCCTATATTTTATCTGACATGGGCAGCGTTCTTCGGAAAGAAGGCGTCATCGAATCCATGGGGTGCCACCACCCTTGATTGGACTCACACCGAATCGCCGCCTTCACCTCACAATTTTGAGTCAACTCCTGTAGTGACTGCAGATCCTTACGACTATCGTGTGATTCAAAAGGAGGGCGCCCTTGTCGCTCACTGAAAAACACGCCCCCACCAAGGGGCATGACGACGCAAGCCATGGCCATGACCATGATCTTGCCCATCATTTTGACAATGTGGAACAGCAACACGATGCCGGTAATCTGGGCATGTGGATGTTCCTCACCACAGAAGTATTGTTCTTTGGTGGTTTGTTTGCCGCCTACACCATTTATCGATACAAGTTCGAAAAGGTGTTTGAGCAAGCTAGCAACATTCTGGATCCACTTTTGGGCGGTGTTAACACCATTGTCCTGATTTTTTCCAGTGTAACCATGGCTTTTGCTGTTCGTTCCGCTCAACAGGGTAAATCGAAAGCAATCGTTGCCTGGCTTGCAGCGACCATTGTTTTCGGTTCCATGTTCTTGGGAATCAAATACTTTGAGTGGAAGCATGACGCCACTCTTCATGTGTTCCCAACGTCTGACTTCAATTGGACTTGGGCGCGTGAAAAGCACGCTGAACATGAGCATCACGAATCGCACGAACCTGAGATGCGTGGCTTGGTGTTTAATTCACCCAAGGTACCTCAGTCTTATATCGATAAAGACTCGAAGAACCCTGAAGCAAAACAGGCCCGTCTGTTTTTCTTCCTTTATTTCATGATGACCAGTCTCCATGCCGCACACATGGTCATTGGCTTTGGCATCATGGCTGTGATTATGATTTACGCTTGGAACGGTTTTTACTCGGCTAATTATTACGTTCCGGTGGAATCTGTAGGCCTGTACTGGCACTTTGTCGACTTGGTTTGGATCTTCTTGTATCCCCTTTTGTACCTGCTCGGTGCCCACCTGAGTGCCGGGCACTAAAAGGCAAGACAGATTCTGGAGAACGCTGATGTCGCTGCATCCCCCCGCCCCGGCCTGGACGTATTGGGCCAACTTCCTTACCCTGTGCGTCCTGACGGTAGTGACTTGGTTCACCGCCTGTCAGGATCTGGGTGTGATGAGCACTCCCATTGCTTTGGGAATTGCCGTTATCAAAGCGGGACTTGTTGTCTTGTTTTTCATGCATGTTTGGGAAAGCACTCCGCTCACCAAGCTTGTTATTTTCGCATCGCTTTTCATTTTGACAGTGCTGCTGACATTCTTGTTTACCGATTACATGACTCGTAATTACGACGTGCTTCCTCCTGTGCCGGCTGTCAGCTCACGAGTTTGATCTCTTACTGTTCACTGATTTTGGATTGACTTGAAAACCGTGATTAATCACGGTTTTCTTTTTTTCTGGTATACGTCGAATCTTCTAGTATGTTGATTTGACATCGATGAGTGTGATCAGGATGTCAAATAGTACTGTTAGTTTCCTGAATTCACGACTTGCGAACGGATAGCTTTGATATTGCTACGCCCTCGCATCCATTCTTCGAGCGACTTCAGATCTTTGGGATCTGCGCGCCGCCACGATCTGTTCGCCAAATCGCCATACCGAGCAGCCTGACTTGTTTTCCCTTCTGCTTCGCTTAGGATCTTTAATCCTAACGCAGCCGTAACACTTCCAGGATCGTGCGCCAAGGCTTCTAAAAATGCTTCGCGGGATTGTGCATGGTTCCCTGCTTTCAGGGCTCCTTGGCCCCAAGACTCCATATGCTTGGCGCCATTTCCCCATGAATGCGCTTGATGATCGTCCTTGGTCCGGTCGACACAGCGCTTGAGCAGAACCAATCCTTCGGTGCAATCGCCTTCCTCGCATGCGAGTAATCCCATGAGTTCAAGGAGGCGTAATTCCGCAGGTTTATCGTTCTTGTTTGTTTGGCGCATCTGACGAAGCACGTCCACTTGGGCTTTCATATCTGGGAAATTTCCGTTTACCCATGCCCACATTCCCGCGCCATACGCTGCTTGTGATCGATCTGTTTTGTATAGTTTATCGATTGTTTCACGCGCCATAACTTCATCGCGTGTGGCGATGGCCATTTTCAACCAAACCGCTTGATTATTGAGGCCGTCTTTCCGGCAATCTTCGATTTTTTTGCGTGTTTCTAAGAATCTTCCCTCATGAATGAGGGATATCATTAGAATTTCCATGTGATGCGCGTATTGGTGGTCATCAGCAGGTTTAACAGCCATGTTTTTGTGATACGCCTGCTCAAGTTCAATTGCCTTGCTTGAAAGGTCTGCCGTACGTTCCCATCGGCCCAGTCGTGTTGCCAGATGCGCTTGCATGTGGAACGGGTGTGGAATCCCCGGTGATGATTCGATGTATCGGTTTGCGTGATCCCAGCCGAGGGCAGGTCGGCGGAAAGTTTCATAAAAGTGCACAAGCTCGTGGTTGGCCCCTGGATGCAGCGGATTGACGCGTAGTAGCGCGTGGTAGAACGGTATACCGCCAACGGAACCGCCAAAGCCCCCTGCTCCACCTCCTAGTTGGGCGCGTGCATACCAGGCTTCTTCATCTTCTGGGAACTGCGCGAGAAGTTCGTCGAGTGCGCGCATCGCGGCTTTCTTGCGTGCGTCGCCATCGCCCGCACCTGGTTCGAGTCCTCTTTCCAATAATGCGGCGCGGATGAGGGATTGTTCCCTGGCATCGGCCGAGGCTCGCAATAGTCCTGCTTGTTTGAATGCTTTCGGGGCTTGGGTTGCCAGTGGGCCGTGTTTTTCCAACGCCCTTCCCAACCCCCACCATGCCATAGCGCAACCGGGGTCTAATCGGGTTGCTGTTTCCATTGATCTGACTGCTTCGATCCATACATAGGAGTAAAAATATCCTAGTCCTTGATCCAGGTGATTCTGGCATGCCGGATTATTGGTTCCCACTGGATAACGATAAATGCATAAATTGGGCGTGATTTTTGCTTCTGGCAGACCCGAAATAGGTAGCAGTGGCGGGCCAGTCAAAGCGCGTGGTTGCGAAGCCATTCCTAGTGGAGGAGCGATTCTGCTTTCACTTGAAGAAATGGCAGATCGATGCTCTGATTTTGGCAACGCTGATTCTCGTCGCGTAGCAGCACCTGCTGGTTTTGCATCTGCATATCCAATACAGCAGGAAATCAACACTACAATCATGGTTTCACCGTTGTGGGGAGCGCGCCTGCAGCATGAAGACCCAAAACTGCATAAGCCGTTCCGGCATGGGTGATAAAGTGTGCTTTGTCATTGTTGAGAGATCTTACAAACCATCGGCCTGAATCTTTTTGTTCTTTCAGCAGCCAGGCAACGCCTTTGCGTGTCGCATCGCTAGCACCCTTGGATTGAACAAGAACCATCACAGCCAAACCTGTGGCATAACCGTCTGATGGTGCTGTTTCGGGTTCATTCGGGGTTCCATCTTTTCGCTTCCATTTTCCCAACGATGAAAGGCTCCATCCTCCATCGGGGCGTTGCAGTTTCAGCAAGGTATCAAGCGTTGCATCTCGATCTTCCTGTGCCATGGCTCTTTTGTCGTAATGAGCGGCCCAAACTTGATGTAGGCGATGGTGCAACGGCAGGTCTTTGACGGTTTTCAGATATGCGGTGATTCTGTCCAACCGCGACACCGCATCGGGCGTCTTTTCCAGGTACCCCGGAGCAGCTGTTGTGGCCAAAAGCGCGGCAACAGCACCATAACCGTCGTCGCTTTCCGAAGGTGGCCAATCACACTTCAACCAATCCCAAGCACCGTCTGGCCTCTGCAGCTTCCATTGCCGGTCTAGCGCCATACGCGCCGGTTCACTGGTTTCTTTGGCACCTGTCAGCCGATCGTGCAGTGCAAGGGCCTGAGCCGTGGCAACCACCTCAGCGGGCCAACGGGGGGCATTCTTGTCCCAGTTGCGTGCCCTGTCTTGAAAAAAGGCAAGTACTTCAGCATGTTCGGCACCCGGTTTACCGATCAGGGGGCGCGCCACAACGTAGGGGTAGTTCGTGTGGCATGTGCCGCATTTGCGCTGCCGAGTCCACGCTAGGTTGATCTGGTCTAGAAACGTTGCCACGCGTTCGGGCGCAAAAGCCAAGGCGGCTTTTTCGTCTGCTTTGTTAGGCGCGGGGGCATCTGCTTGTGGTAGTGCCAAGGCCAGCATCATAAGCAGCGGGTTCATGGGCTTCGACTCCGGCAGTGAGGGCATCTGTTTCAAAACGCGTGGGCAGGCTATCACCATCTCAAGCCATTCACGTGGGTGGAGCAAGTGAAAATGTGACCGGTGTTCGCATAGGGGCACTCATTGTAAGCTGACATTGGAGGATTAGACCATGACCATATGCCGATTCGGAATTCTGGGTACCGCCACCATCGCCCGGAAGAATTGGAAAGCGATCCGACTTTCAGACAATGCATGCGTGACAGCCGTGGCGAGCCGCCAACCAGCTAAAGCTCAGGCATTTATCGACGAATGCTCGGAAGAAGTGCCTCCGGGTGGCCCAGTTGCAGCGGTCAGCTACGAAGACCTGCTTAAGCGTGAAGACGTTGACGCTGTTTATATCCCGCTTCCAACCGGAATCCGTGCGGAATGGGTTCAAAAAGCTGCCCGTGCTGGAAAGCATGTGCTGTGCGAAAAACCGTGCGGTTCGAACCTTGGTGAAGTTCTTGAAATGGTTTCCGCCTGCAAGGCTGCCAACGTTCAGTTCATGGACGGCGTGATGTTCATGCACAGCGGCAGGTTGCCATTGGTACGTCAGGTACTCGATGACGGCACCTCGGTAGGAAATATCCGTCGCATTACCAGCCAATTCAGCTTCGCGGCTCCGCCGGAGTTTCTGACGGGCAATATCCGTGCAGATCATGCTCTGGAACCGCTGGGGTGCCTCGGAGACTTGGGTTGGTACAACTCCCGGCTGACATTGTTCGTGATGGATTATCAGATGCCTGAAAAGGTTTCGGGCCGTTTGCTTCTGGGCCACGGCCCGGCAGGTAAGCAGGTGCCGCTGGAGTTTTCCGCGGAACTGTTCTTCCACGGTGGGGTGACGGCATCGTTCTTCAATTCATTCCGCACGCAACACCAGCAATGGGCTCACATCAGTGGCGACAAGGGTTGGTTGAGCATCCCGGATTTTGTATTGCCATATCAGGGATGCGAGTCGTCGTTTGAGGTGAACAACGCGCATTTCCATATCGCGGGCTGTTCATTCCACATGCAGGGACATCCGCGCCGCTTCGCGGCGATCGAGCAAGCAGATGGAGCGCCCGATAGTCAGGAAACGAGCATGATCCGCACGTTCTCAACCCTTGCGCTCTCAGGCAAACCGGATCCATTCTGGAGCGACATCGCCATCAAGACCCAAAACATACTCGACGCCTTGGTCAAATCCGCAGCTATGGACGGGGCGTTAGTCACTGTTTGATTGTTGCAGGTCAGATCTTCAACGGAATCGGCTTAGTATCAAAGTTCATTTTCACCCAAAAGTTTAAATGAACTGATAAATTTTTTAATGTCGTGCTCCCAAAGCCTGTTGGCACCATTGTCTACCAATATTTGGTATGAAAAATACTTCGTGAAAACTAATCTCGAAGTTATACAACCGGATTTTTGTGTTTTTATGAGAATGTCAAGAGCAGGATATCTGCCAACCATCAATCGATTTTCCTGGATGACTGTTCCCTTGTATAATTTGATTGTTTCATCTTTAGATTTTTCAAGAGCGTCAATTAATTTTGATTCGTCTAACGTGCCAATTGTTCTGAAATCGGTTTCGACAACCAAAAACATCCCCTTGCTGTTATTGGGGCCTGGTGAAGCAATGAATTGCCGTTGCGGGATTTTACCGTTAGGAGTCGGAATCAGTAATTCGGTAACCCGAGGTTCGCTTGGCATCATTACAGAAAAATTCTTTTCATGAACAGTTCCGAGTTCCCATTCTTGTAGAGTAATAGGCATTCTGTGGTAAAGAAAAATTGATATTACAACAAGAAATAAGGCTATTGATGGAAATAATAGTGGCGTATATCTGATTGATGATTGGTAGTCCATTTTTAGTATTTTAGCAGCTAGTGTTTCGTCAAATGGATAATGATTCTCGCACGTTAATTTAGATCGCTTGTTGGGGAGAAAGTACAGGACCAACAACCCAGGGATCAGCAAGTATCCAGCGATACCAAGCCATCCGGAATAGCCTTTCCATCTAGAGAAGTTAACACATCCCCAAACAAAAAGCGATACAGTAAGAAACGCAATTGCAGCCCCAATTATCATGTTGCTAGGGATTGGATCTTTGCCGATAGCGTTAAGATAAATGGCTAAAAAAATTGATAGTGCAATGCAGATATTGGAACTGTAGACGAAATCTCGCGAGTTGCTTTGCAAATCGGTGATTTGTTCTTGTATTAAATTGAATTTTAGAGTTTCATCTGTCTTGTTGGCCAATGAACTGGCAATATCTTTGTTTTTTCCCGATTTGCTTTCCAAGGAGATTGAAATCGCAAGTAAAATAAGGCCTGGAGTATAGCTGGCATATATTTCAATGATTTCTTTTCCTTTGGTGGGAATAGTAATGGCTATTACGATAAACCATGCGGCCAATACAAGAAAAATTTTGCTCGCCATTTTGCGATCATCCTTCGTTAATTTGCAATAAATGCTAACGCATTTGACATATGATCTGACTAGGTGCGGAATTACCTTTCGGATTATTTTTTATTCATTGTCCCCACAGATGTCAACCAGATTGTTTCGAGTTCCACACCCATACGGGCAGGAACATGCGCCACAGATGACAGTGGCGCGGGAGTTGCTGCCCGCCCAACGATGGTTATAGGCCCGGAATAAGGCTTCCCATCGGTGGTGAATTTCAACGTGACGGAAGTCGCTGTAGGCCCTTTTGTATCCGAAACGGTTTCCGGTGCAGTCACACCGGCGGGAAGGCCTTCCGCCTTAATAGTGATGGGGCCTACTGGGCCTTTGCGGGCGATTTTCACGGTCAATTCGCCGGGTTTGTCCTTGGTGGTCACCACGGAATCGGCGGAGGCGTCGAGCTGAAATTCCACCGGTTCCGGACGTACGGTCAGGAGGTAACGATACTTGTCTCCCCCATGGCCAAACCGGTCCGTTACCTGCAGGGTGTAATTGCCATCCACAGACGCAGCAACAGTCAGGGTTGGATCAGGATTCGATCCTGTGTCGTCAGCTTCTGTTATCACTTTGCCCATTGGATCGATCCACCGGACTACCGGATCAATGATTGAACCAAGTGATCGACCCTGAACCATCACCAGCAACCGCTGCCCCTTCTTCATAGCCACAGTGTGGGCATTGCGTTGCAATGGGACTGTCAATTGACCCGTTACGGCCCCCGGTAGGGAAAGCGCCTCTGGGCCTTTGCCCAGAAGTATTGAAGTTGGAAGTGGTGTGGACCATACCGTGGCCTGTCCGGCTATTCCGGACAGAGTTACCTGGCAGGCGCGAGTTCCCGCGGGCAATGACAGGCCCTCTCCTTCTGAATGTTCAGCAGGAGCAGTTATCGGCGGGTTGGTTACCTGAGCCTTTGAACCCATTGGGATATTCCAGCCCCGGGGTTCCACAGTTGCGGTCTGTCCGGCAGGCACGGCAAGTGGAATAGCGTGGGTAGCATATGGTCCTGTTGTCAGAGTCAGGCGATAAACAGAAGTGGCATTACCGAAAAACCCGATGTTGCTGTCTGGCGCTGATGGGAAGGCAAACACCCTGACAATGTGGTTACCATCTGCCTTGGCTGTATATCCCAGACGAGGGTCGAGGCCCAGATCGTCGTGGTTTTCGGCAACAACTTTTCCGGCGGGCGAGACGACTTGCAGAACCGCATCCATGGGAGAACCCAGCCGGTTGTTGGCATCCAGCGCGGCAACCAGAGTCTGCCCTTTTTTGATATTTACCGTGAAACCATCCACTTCACCCTTGGTGAGGGCCCCATTGATCAACACGGGCAGCGAGACAGGCTTGGTATCGGCAGGTTTGTTGTTGGGCTCGGTTTCGTTGATTTCTGGGATATCGCCCACCAGAAATGGCACAACCGCTGAAGCTCCCTCACTGTTGTAAAGCCTGAGCCAGAAGCGATCAGTTGCAAGATTGCCGGGGATTTCCAGCTCCAGTTTTCCGGAATCCTTGAGGGGCGTTGCTTTGATGCCGGGCGACCAGATCTTGATGTCGGCCCAAGAGAATGTGCCACCGCAGGTGACAATTACTTTGGAACCGCGCACACCCCCCGCTGGAAACAGGTGCGTGAGGGTGGGGGGGGCGGCTTGCGCACCTGCGGAGCAGAGGAGC
>Ga0209598_10000761_pt1 | contig 26240 bp, 18 predicted proteins | sample M_140807_EF_Meta_FD_187317 | JGI IMG/M metagenome (GOLD analysis project Ga0209598, IMG submission 187317) | Freshwater microbial communities from Lake Montjoie, Canada to study carbon cycling - M_140807_EF_MetaG (SPAdes) (version 2) | ecosystem: Environmental > Aquatic > Freshwater > Lake...
CCCCGTTGTGGGTCGTTGCAAGCCGGGTAGCGGTTGTTGCTAAGGTTCCAACGACCAAGTACCATCTTCAAACCCAAAGTCCAATAACAAACAATAAATCAAAATATCAAACGATGATTCAGGTACCACCGCAAATCAATAAGCACAAAAAACTGATTGTTATTACAACATCACTTATTGTATTACAAATTGTTTTTGGGTTTGACCCAAAGTTCACCTTAATTAATTTGATTTGGTTGTTGGTTTAGATCTTGGTTTAAATCGTTGATTTAGATTGCAAGTTGAGTTTGACAACTTGGTTTTTTTAATAAGCATAAATAATGGCAATCAGAATACTGGTTTTGTGTACCGGCAACAGTTGCCGTTCTCAAATGGCCGAAGGATATCTTCGGAAGTTTGCTCATCCTTCGGTCGAAGTCTACAGCGCTGGCATCGAAGCCCATGGACTCAATCCACGGGCGGTGGCCAGCATGGCCAGGGACGGCGTGGATATTTCGGGCCAAAAATCAACGCTGGTGGATGAATACGCCACGATGGTCTTTGATTTGGTACTAACGGTCTGCGATAACGCCCAAGAAAATTGCCCGATCCTGCCCAGCAAAGCCGGTGCCCCAACGGTTCGCCTGCACCACAGTTTCCCGGACCCTGCCAAGGCCCAGGGAACCCCGGAGGAAATCCAGGAGGCCTTTGATTCGGTCCGGGATCAGATCAAAGACTATTGTCGTCGAATGATCGACCCCAACGGCTTGCTTGTTACAACCCCAGTTGATAGGTGAGCAAGAAATAACGCGGAGCCTGGGGGAAAACATAGCTGTCCGTGACGGGTTCTCCGATATCATTGAGGTAACCGTAGGTATAACCGTGTCCGGCGTAGCGGTGGTTGAGGAGGTTGACGATTCGAAATTGCAGGTTTTCGTTTTGGGATTTCAGCAAACGATTCCATAACATAGGTCCGTTCCATTGTATTTGGAGTTGATGGACCGAATAAGGGTCAAGGCTTCGCGTTCGGTCTCCTGAATTGTCCAGGTATTGTCGTCCGACCCATTGCAGGTTCCATAACAACTCCAAATTTCGAAGGGGTTTCCAGGTCCAAGCCGCCCCCAACATTTGTTCAGGAGACAACGCCAAAGGGGTTCCAATGCGTTCAGCAACAAATTGGTTATTAACATATTCTGCAAAACGATTCACGCGGTTTCGGGACAGGGTTCCCTGTGCCTGCAATCGATGTTGAGGGTTGATATCGTATTCGATTTGAAACTCCCATCCTAGGCGACGAGAGCGTGGAACATTGATACGGGTAAAGGCGCCGACGTCGTTGATGCGTCCGGTTAGTAACAATTGATTTTGGTATTCCATCCAAAAAAAATTCGAAACCAAGCGGGTTCTTTTGCCTAGGTATTGGGAACCCAATTCGAGGTTGGCCATGCGTTCGGGGCGGGGGTAGGGATAGGATACCAAGATCGTATTGCTATCGGTGGGCCCGTAGGCCGCCGTAAAGTCGTCTCGGACAGGTTCGCGGTGGCCCAGACCTAGGTAGGCATAGTGAGACCAGCGTTCGTCGGCTTGAAAATGAAGACCTGTTTTGGGATTCAAAAAGTTAAAATATTTTTCAATTGGACGAGGCTGTCCATCTCCGCCCTCTCCGATAAGTTGGTAATGGATCCCCCTCCATTGGAGGTCTCCGTACCATTGAAGTCTTCCGTCGCGGCTGAGCGGGGTTTGTTTTTTGGCGAAAGCGGATACTTCGCTTTTGACGGCCCGGTTTCTGTAATATTCGTGTTCTGGCAAGCTGAGGGCTCCTACACGGGTCCATTGAACGCGGCCAAAATGCCATCCGGTATAGCGCTGAACCTGGGCCCCGAGCGTCCAGCCTCGGTACTGAGCCTGAAGGATTTGCCCCACAAAGTGGTTGTCTAGCCAACGTTGGCGGATGAGGTCCGAGTGGGTTGCCAAAAGAGTCAAGCTATCCCCCCCAACCCGGACGGGTGGAAGGCCGTAATCAGCCAAGGCTTGCCCGACCGCATATTCTTCGTAGTACCCGTAACCCCGCGTATAAAAGAACGTGTTATGAATAGACCATCCCGATGGGCGTCGGTGTTTGATGGAGTATTGCCAATGGTCTTGGCGATAATTGTCGGTTTGGTTGGGATAAAAGGCGGTCTTTCCCGAATCGTTGGTGAACATCCCGGCGTAGTTAAACCGTGGGTTGTTCTTCCATTCCGATGCTGCAAGTCCATACCAGGCCTGACCGGTTTTTTCTCGACCCGAAAGAACCGACCAGCGGTGGATGGTGTTACGGTTTTTGTATGCCAAGGATGCAGCCAGGGAATAAAGTTGACTACCGGATCGGTCAACGTAGCCGTCGGAGTGGATTCGGGAGGCGCGGACCTGGGCAGACCAAGCCCCGGAAGGGGAAAGGGTGTTGGCGGTAAAGCTTTGAATTTGAGTGCCAAAGCTTCCTCCGCCCACCCGCAGGCCTATGCCCGGGCTGTCGGTTTCGCTGTGGGTTTCGAGGTGGATGCTGGCCCCAAAGGCAGAGGATCCGTTGGTGCTGCTGCCCAGCCCGCGCTGAATTTGGAGTGAGCTGAGCGAGGAGGTCAAATCCGGCATGTTGACCCAGAACAAACCGTGCGATTCGGCATCGTTGACCGGGACCCCGTTCAGGGTCACATTGATGCGGGTCATGTCCGAACCGCGTATGCGCAAATTGGTGTAACCGATGCCAGCGCCTGCATCGGAGGAGGCCAGGGTGGAGGGTTGAAATTGCAAAACATACGGCATGTCCTGTCCGGTGTTTTGTTTGCGCAATTCGTCGGCATCCATTCGGGTGGAGGTGACCGGGGTTCCTGGTAGAACATGACCGGCCGTGACGACCACCTCTTCCCGCAGCAGGATGGAGGGCTGCATTTGAAAGACCCAATTACCAAGGGTATCCTGACCGAAATCGCTGCGGGCCCCCAAGGGAATTTCCATGCGCAGGGGCTGGTAGCCAACATATCGAACCAAGAGTTTTTGGGCTCCCAAAGGTCTTTCCAGGACAAATTCACCTTGGTTGTTGGTGGAAGTACCCCTTGCGGTTCCCTCCCAAAGCAGGGTGGCGCCGGCCAGGGATCGACCTTGGGGATCGACAACGCGGCCATGCAGGAGGGTTGAAGGGGACGTTGAAGGGGATGTTGGAGCGCTTTGTCCCAAGGCTGGAGGGATCATCGAAGGCCCAACGAGGACGATGGTGGCAAAAACAAGGCATTTTAGGAGGGTGCTCATGGGGTTTTTTGGGTTTGAACGGAACAAAAAACCGGGTCCGGAGCTGACCCAAGCCTGTGGAGGCTTTCATCTTCCCTACGCGGGCATGACCCCGACAGGTTCAATGGGTATGATCTCAGCCCCCGGAACATGGATGGGGGCACCCCGTGATGCGGCAAAATTAGAACAAATTCGTAATTTCCTGCTCCTTTCAGGGGGTAACTTTGCCCCCTGAGAAGCTGAGTTTAGGAACCTGTAATAAGACCCCCCTTTCATGATTGGAATGTTTAACAAGGTGATCCAAAATTTTTTTGGAAACAAATCCGATAGAGATATCAAAGCCCTGCTGCCCAGGGTCCAAGAAATAAACCGGTTCGGCGAATCGTTGACGGGCTTGAGCAACGACGAATTGCGCGCCAAGACCACGGAGTTCAAGGCTCGGATCGCTCAAGGGCTGGATTCGTTGAATCAACAACTGGAGGCACTCAAGGCCCAGCCTGGTACGGAGGAAGGGGCCGAGGAACAGGCCGCCCGCTTTGAAGCCTACGATCAGACGATCAAGGAGCGGGACAAGGCGCTGGAAGAGATTCTGGACCAAATCCTACCCGAGGCCTTTGCGGTGGTCAAAGAAACGGCGCGTCGTTTCAGCCAAAACGAGGAACTGCGCGTGTCGGCAACGGCTCACGACCGGGATTTGGCCGCTCAGTCCAAGGATTTTATTCGGATTGAAGGCGCCGAAGCGGTTTACAAAAACCGTTGGACGGCCGCCGGGGCCGAGGTGATCTGGAACATGGTTCATTACGATGTGCAATTGTTGGGAGGGATGGTCTTGCACAGTGGCAAAATTGCGGAGATGTCTACAGGGGAAGGCAAAACCTTGGTATCCACCTTGCCAGCCTACCTCAACGCGTTGACCGGACTGGGTGTGCATATTGTTACAGTCAACGATTATTTGGCTCGTCGTGACTCGGAATGGAACGGCCCGATCTTTGAGTTTCATGGACTGCGGGTTGATTGCATTGACCGCCATCGACCCAATTCGGAGGCCCGTCGGGAGGCTTATCGGGCCGATATCACCTACGGAACCAACAATGAATTTGGTTTCGATTATTTGAGGGATAATATGGCCCATGCGGTCGATGACCTGGTGCAGCGCAAGCATCATTACGCGATGGTGGATGAGGTGGATTCTGTTTTGATTGACGATGCCCGTACGCCTTTGATTATATCGGGGCCGGTACCGCGGGGCGATCATCACGAATTCCACCAACTCAAACCCCGGATTGAATCCCTGGTCGAGTCGCAACGTCGTTACTTGAATACCGCTTTGTCCGATGCGCGCCGCCTATTTGGGGAGAACAAGCTCGAAGAAGCCGGTTTGCCTTTGTTCAGAGCTTACCGTGGTTTGCCCAAGAACAAGGCTTTGATTAAGTTTCTAAGTGAACCCGGTGTCAAAGCCCTTTTGCTCAAAACCGAGTCTTATTATTTGCAGGATCAGCAAAAGGAAATGCCCAAGGCGGATACCGAGTTGTTTTTTGTTATTGACGAAAAAAACAATTCCATTGAATTAACCGACAAAGGCATCGAGCACATCACATCGCGTGGTGAAGATCCGAATTTCTTTGTGTTACCCGATGTAGGTGCCATGATTGCGGAAATTGAAAAGTCCAACCTGGAGGCCTCCGAAAAAGCCGAGCAAAAAACGGTTTTGATGCAGGATTTTCAAGTTAAATCGGAGCGAATTCATACCATCAATCAATTACTCAAAGCCTACTGCCTTTTTGAAAGGGATATTGAATACATTGTTGACCAGAACAAGGTCAAAATTGTGGATGAACAAACAGGGCGTGTATTGGACGGGCGTCGCTATTCCGATGGTTTGCATCAGGCGATTGAAGCCAAAGAAAATGTGAAAGTTGAAGCGGCTACGCAAACTTTTGCAACCGTGACCCTGCAGAATTTCTTTCGGATGTACCACAAACTGGCCGGTATGACCGGTACGGCCGAAACAGAGGCCGGCGAATTGTGGGAGATTTATAAGTTGGATGTGGTGGTTGTTCCGACCCATCGTCCGATTGTTCGCAAAGACGAAGAGGATTTGGTTTACAAGACCAAACGAGAGAAGTACGCCGCCATCATCGATCAGGTAGCTGGTTTGGTGGAAGCGGGCCGGCCAGTTTTGGTGGGAACGACTTCGGTTGAAACCTCGGAATTGTTAAGCCGTATGATGACATTGCGCAAACTCAAGCACAATGTTTTGAATGCCAAGCAGCACCAGCGCGAAGCCGAAATTGTAGCGGAGGCGGGTCGCCCTGGCAATGTGACCATTGCCACCAACATGGCCGGTCGTGGTACGGATATCAAACTCGGCCCCGGGGTGCAGGAAGCGGGTGGTTTGGCGATTATCGGAACGGAGCGTCACGAATCGCGGCGGGTGGACCGGCAGCTGCGGGGTCGTGCAGGTCGTCAGGGGGATCCGGGTTCGTCCATTTTCTTTGTTTCGCTGGAGGATGATTTGATGCGGCTCTTTGGTTCCGAGAGGATTTCGAACATCATGGATCGCTTTGGGTACAAAGAAGGCGAAGTGATTCAGCATTCGATGATCACCAAATCCATCGAGCGGGCCCAAAAGAAAGTCGAAGAAAACAATTTTGGGGTGCGCAAACGTCTGTTGGAATACGACGATGTCATGAATGCCCAGCGGGAAATCATTTACAGCCGGCGACGCAATGCCCTCTACGGGGAGCGGGTTCACCGGGATGTGATGAATGCGCTGGCTGATTTGGTCGAAGAAACGGTTGAGCGCGCCAAGAACGGGGGGGATTTTGAGAGCCTGAGCCTGGAATGCCTTCGTTTGTTTGGGGTTCAGCCGGAGGGTAGCAGCCAAGATTTTGAGAATACCAAGACCCTTGCATTGGCAGAGCAGTTGCTGGGACAAGTGGAGAAGGAATTACACCGTCGCCAAAGCGCCATGATCCAAACGGTTTTGCATCATCTGCGCGATTGGTTGGCTCAGCCAGATCGTCTTCAGGAAACGGTGGGGATCCCTGTGACTTTTGCAGGCAGGTCGGTGCAATTGGGGGTTCAATTGCAGAAACTCCGCGATACAGGAGGTCAGGCCGTGGTGACGGAGCTCGAAAAGGCCTTGACCTTGTTTTTGACCGACGAAGCGTGGAAGAACCACTTGCGGGATATGGACGATCTCAAACAGTCGGTCCAAAACGCGGTTTACGAACAAAAGGACCCGCTGGTCATCTACAAAATGGAGTCTTTTGGGATGTTCAAAAAGATGTTATCGGAGATTTACCAGGATTTGTTGTCGATGTTGTTCCAGGCCCGCATTCAGGGCAACGAAGAGGCGGTCGTGGCGGGGGCGGCGCCGGCGCGGCGGTCCCAGGTAACGGGAGGAGCAGGCTCTCCAGCCCTTACGGCCAGCAAAGCCGAATACGGCCCTGGAACCGCCGCACCGGCAGGGCCTTCGGCCCCCGCGGCCTCGGCGGCGCAGGCCGCCTCGGCCGCCCCGCCCCCGCCCCTCCGCGTTGGCCCCAAAATTGGCCGCAACGACCCCTGTCCCTGCGGTAGCGGTCGCAAGTTCAAGTCTTGTCACGGCAAAGACGCCCCTGAATAGGAGGACATACCAGTATTGTAGTCTAATTTTGAATCATGAAAGGATTGTTATCGACCCTCGCCTTGGTAGGGACCCTTGCCGGGCTCTTGGCATCGAATCACGCATCAGGGTCGGTTAGGCCCTCCCATTTGGGGCCGGTTGCACCCACCACTTCAGAATTGGATTCCGTGATGCCGACCGGTACGGCAGAAGATACTTCGGTCAATCGCGCGGCCCCCGAAAAGAAAATCCCCGGTTTTCGAGTCCAATTGTACCAGGGTTCATCCCGGACCCGGGCCAAAGAAATCCGGGATTTGATGGTCCAGTCCTATCCCAAATTGGGCGTTTACATGGGTTATCGACAGCCGGATTTCCGGGTACGGGTTGGTGATTTCCGGGACAAAGGCGAGGCCACGGCCTACCTCAATATGATGAAATCCGATTTTCCCTCGGCCTTTGTGGTGCCGGATAAGGTTTTGCTCTACCCCAAAACAGAACAGACAGGGGAACCCACCCTGGAGCAGGATGGCTACGAAGACTGAAGCCCTCAGGCGGGATGCCGAAGCCTTGGAGCAAACCCTGGTTTCGGATCGACGTCATCTTCACCAAAACCCTGAACTATCCTTTGAGGAAGTTCAAACTTCTGCTTTTGTGCAGGAGAGACTCCGTGATTTGAATATTCCTTTTACCGCCGGTATTGGCGGGTATGGGGTGGTTGCGAACCTGCAAGGCCACCGACCTGGACCGGTGGTCGCATTGCGGGCCGATATGGACGCCTTGCCCATTCAGGAAGCGAACGATGTTCCCTATGCCTCCAAAGTGCCCGGTGTTATGCATGCCTGTGGTCACGATGTCCATACCGCATCCTTGTTGGGGGTCGCTGCTTTGTTACGATCGCGTACCCAAGAATTTTCGGGAACGGTTCGCTTTTTATTCCAGCCTGCCGAAGAAAAGTTACCAGGCGGTGCTTCCCTAATGATTCGCGACGGTGCTTTGGCGAATCCAACACCACAAGCCATTTATGGCCAGCATGTTATGCCATTGCTACCGGCAGGTACGGTCGGTTTTCGCAGCGGTCGTTATATGGCGTCAGCCGATGAAATTCGGCTCACGATTCGGGGTAAGGGGGGGCATGCCGCGATGCCACACCTCAACACCGATTCCGTCTTGATTGCATCGCATATTGTCGTGGCTTTGCAACAAGTGGTTAGCCGCCGAGCCAACCCCACCCTTCCCTCGGTTTTGTCCTTTGGGCACATTATCGGAGAAGGCGCCTACAATGTGTTACCGAATGATGTCCGTCTTCGCGGGACTTTTCGGACCATGGATGAAACATGGCGCGCTCAGGCGCATGCTTTGATACGCGAAATCGCCTCCGGCACCGCCTCGGCCATGGGAGCAATCTGCGATGTAGAAATCGATCGTGGTTATCCCATGCTCTTTAATCATCCCGAACCGACTGCCCTGGCCCGCTCAACGGCCGAAGCCTATTTGGGCCCGCAACAAGTGGTGGATTTGGATTTGTGGATGGCCGCCGAAGACTTTGCCTTCTATGCCCAGGAAATTCCGGCTTCTTTTTATCGTCTGGGTACCCGAAACGAGGCCAAAGGATGGGTGTCCTCGGTGCACACCTCCACCTTTGATGTGGATGAAAGCGCTTTGCCGTTGGGGGCTGGCCTGATGGCCGCTATTGCGCTGGAGCAATTGGCCGCGCCTCCTTCCGAAGGATAGCATCGCGGTAGGCTTCCGGGACTGGCACCGATTGGTTGCTTTCAAAATCAAAGGCTACCAGGACCGAACGGGCTTTGGTAATGCTTTGGAGAGGCCCCTGTTCCATGAGCTCCTCCGGGACCATTCCGGGGGTATTCCTCTCACAGGGTCTCAAATCGGCGGACCAGTCCGACGCCTTGCGGACGATGAGGTATTCCATCGTAAAACTTTTGGAGCCCAAGTGAACCGTGCGGGTCAGGACCCAGGCCCGGTCCCTAATCAGCAAGGGTCTCAAATAATCCACCTCGGTTCTTGCCAAAATCATACCGACTTTGTTCCAATCCCAGCACCCCAAGGCCCGGAAATAATCAATGCGGGCCTGCTCAAAATAACTGAGGTAGACCGCGTTGTTGACATGCTGCAAGGCATCGATATCCGCCCATCGCAGGTGGACCGGACTAAAAAACTCGTAGGGCAGAGCCGCTGGCTCGGGCCGGTTTTCAAAATCAGAGGACGAAGTGGACATACGCAAAGAAAATTCGGCCTAAATTTACCCCCATGGAGCAGGGTAAGCGGCAGCTAAAAGTATCGGGACTGGTACAGGAGGAATTAGCACAGGTTTTGCGCCTCAAATTTCAGGAACTGACCCGCCCGGCCTTGGTCAGCATCACCCGTGTCCGGGTCACCGCCGATTTGTCCCTGTGCAGGGTTTACCTATCGGTTTACGGGGTCGGCGATGCCCAGGCTCAGGAAGCGATGATCGATAAGATAAGGCAGGCCAAACCAGGCCTGCGCAAGGAATTGGGACTGCGGGTCCGTAATCAATTGCGGGTGGTCCCCGATTTGGAATTCTACTTGGACGATTCCCTGGATTATGCAGAGCGGATCGAGCGTTTGTTGCAACAATAAACCAAAGACAACGGGGTTTGCCCTTAGGCCATGCGACAATCTGAATTCAGGCAAGCCTTACGACAATTTCTGCACGAAAGGCCGGGGTTCCGGACCCTCTTTTATACGCTCACCGAAGCCCTGGTTGTCAGTTTTTGGCATATTCGCAAAGAACTCTGGGGCCTGGCCTTGAACCAGTCCCAACGCAACCTCCATGTACTGGATGCCGGGGCCGGGATGGGACAGTACGAGCATTTTATGAGCAGCCGTTTTCCGGGCTGGAATATCTGCGCCCTGGACCGCGAAGCTTCCGAAGTGGCCGAATGCAATCGGTATTTTTTGGAAAGAGGCAAGCACCGAGTCTTCTTCAAAACCGCCAACTTGGAGACCTATCGGGAACCCGATTGCTTTGATTTGGTATTGGCTGTCAATGTCTTGGAGTACCTGCCGAACGATCGTTTGGTGTTGACCAATTTTTTTGATTCCCTGCGACCGGAGGGCACGCTTTTGTTAGCGGTTCAATCCGACAAGGCCCTAACGGTGGAGCCTAATTTTACCAATAAATTGTTAGGAAATCAAGGCCTGGCCCATCGCTACAATGCCTTGAGCCTCAAAAAAACCCTCAAAGAAATTGGATACACCCGAATCAGGGCTCACTACGCCTACGGTTACAGCGGTCGTCTCTCCACCAGGCTGGGCATTCGTTTGCCCAAATATTTGTTAAAAAAATCCGGACTCTGGATGGCCGTACTGCCCCTTTATTTTATGTTAACGTATCCTCTGATTCTCTTGTTGAATTTGCTGGATGTGGTCTTTGCCCATTGGCAGGGCTCGGAATTGGTGGTCCGTGCCAGCAGGCCATGAATCGCCGAATTCCTTTTTGGACCTGGCTGATAGCCGGGCGATACCTGCGGTGGAACCGACCAATCGGGGGTGGATGGCATTTTAGCCAATGGATTTCGGTGGTTTCCTTGGTAGGGTTGGGTTTGGGGACCGCAGCGTTGATTCTCGTTTTGTCGGTTTACAATGGATTGGAGGAATTGACCCTGGGCATGTACAACCGCTTCAACCCCACGTTCAAGGCCAGTCCGGAGCGGGGGATGCAATTGGATGCGCAGGCCTGGATTCCGTTGATTCAAAAGGTGGAAGGGGTTCGCGCCGTTTCGGCTACCATGCAGACCAACGCCTTGCTCCGGGTCGGAACCAAAGAAGCCTTGGTCTGGATCAAAGGGGTGGACCGGGCCTATTTTGATGTCATTCCGACCCAAGACGCCTTGGTTTGGCCCGAACAGACCACCGCCGGATGGGCCTCCGGCTTGGTAGGTCGTCCATGGGCTTTGCTGGGCGTGGGTCTGGCCGAACGATTGGCCCTGGAAATAGGTCCACAGGCGCCTCCCTTGTTGATTTATGTTCCGAGGCAAGGAGCCAAGATTCAGGCCTTATCCGCTGAACAAGCTTTTGTGGAAGTTCCTTTGTTGGTGGAGGGCCTCTTTGATTTTCAGCCGGAAGTCAACCAAGAAATGGTCTTGACGGACCTCGATAGCCTGCGTTCCCAGATGGGCGTTGAGGATCGTCTTGCCACTGCTCTTGAAATTGTTATCAATCCAAACGCGGATCCTGATCGCGTTCAACAAGACCTAAATCGCTTGCTGGCTTCGGCTCCGATGCCGAATCGTTTGCGTTTGCAGAATCGTTTGCAGCAGGAATCGGCCCTGCTCAAAATCTTTGCGGCGGAGAAGTGGTGGACCTTTGCTTTTTTGTTATTTATCGTTGGTTTAGCTTCCCTGAATTTGGTGGGATCCCTCAGCATGTTGATGCTTCAAAAGCGCAAAGACATCGAAATCCTCGGAGTTCTAGGGGCCAGGCCTTCGTCGGTGGTTCAGGTTTTTTGGTTGGCAGGGATGGGTATTGTTACGGCAGGGGCTTTGGTGGGCCTAGCGGCAGGGGCTTTTCTCTGCCTCCTTCAGGAGCGTTTTGCGCTGGTCACTTTTCCGGGCCAAAGCGGTGTAACTCCCATGCCTTATCCGGTTGACCTGCGCTGGACCGATGCCTTGATGGTTTTCTTGGGCGTCCTCGTTGTAGGCGCTATTTTTGCATGGCTTCCGGCGCGGCGTGCCGCATGGACCCGTCAAGGATAGCCCAATCGCACCTAGCCCCACTGCCATGGACCTTAAGCCCTCCGACCCCAACACGCCCCCACCCTCCAAAGCTCGCAAGTGGCTTCAGAGATTAGGCTGGGCCGGCTTTATGTTTTTTTTGATCAAAGGCTTGGTTTGGTTGGCCGTTTTTTATGGCTTAGGCCGCATGGTGGGCCTGGATTAAGGAGGCGCTCAGACCGATTTTTGGCGGTAATGGTTGACGCCGTCCTGCATTGTTTTTTTCCAAGGCGTGTATTCAAAACCAGGCAAAGCTTTGAGGATCGCTGATCCATCGTAGCGCTTGCGTGTATAGGCAGCCCGGACGGTTTCAGCGCTGAGGTAATTCCGACCTCCGGTCCATTGCTTGATGATTTGTTGAATCAAGGCCCCCAGCCTGGCCAAGGCATAGGGCGGCGAAAGAGCCGGAGCTTTTCGTCCCATGATTTGTGCGATTTCTCCAAAAAGTTCTTGGAAGGTGAGGTTGGACCCGTTTAACAAAAAGCGTTGCCCCAAAACATTCTGTTCATTCAAATCAATGCAGGCCCTGGCCACATCACGAACATCGACCACGCCGAGCGAGCCGGGTGGATAGAACAAAAGGCCGCGATCGACCTGGCGAAACATTTGGTTGCTGCCGGCATCAAAGGCGCCGGGCCCCAAGATGACCGAGGGATTCACCACGATCACCTCCAGTCCCTCCTCTTGGCCTCTCCAAACTTCCAACTCGGCCTCGAATTTGGAACGTCCATAAACGGAGGAAGCACCTTTGTCGTCCCACGGAGTGTTTTCATGGATGGCTTCCCCGTTGCGGGAAGGGCCCAAGGCCGCAATGGAGCTCACATGGACCAGCCGACGCACCCCGGCCGAAAGACAGGCGTCCACCAATTGCCCGGTCATGCGGGTGTTTTGTTCAAAGAGCAGCTCCGCATCCCTTGGATCGTACGAAACCAGGGCAGCGCAGTGGAAAACCACGTCGGCTCCCTGCACCAAATCGTTGAGGCTGTTCCAGTCGTTCAGGTCGCAGGATTGCCAATCCAACCCGAACGAAGAATCGGCTTGGCCATGGGCCTGCCCTTCGGTAGGCCTTGGACTCAGGCTTTTTGGAAGCACGCCTTGGCTGCCAATCCGAACAGGGTTGCGATAGCAAGCCCTTAACAAAGGCCTGGATGCGGGGGCTTTGTGATTCAGGCTTTCGTTCAAAGCGGTGAGAAGGGTTTCGCCGACCAGGCCGGTGGCACCGGTAACGACCCAAACGGGTCTGCTCGTGATGGCAGGGGAAGAGGAATCCAATTGCATGGCCCGAAATTAGCCCAACCTGGACCCGGACCGGTGGTTGTAAGGACATCCCGTTCCCGAACCGAGCACATTGGGCAAGCCCAGATGATGCAAAAGCCCCAAAAGCCCAAAGACCAGGGCCTCCTTAAAATCCCGCAATTCAGGTTCGGCCACCACCAAGTCCAACGAGGTTCGTTCCGCCAGGCATCGGAGTAGCATGGGATGGGCGGCTCCCCCACCGCTCATTAGAACCCGATCACGATCGTTGTTATGAGGACCATGGCTGCAGGCTTCCAAGACTTTGGCGGTGACGCCGGCCCAGTGAACACACCAGGTATAACACAAATCTTCCGGGCGGTAGCTGCTGTGATGGGTTGGCGGTTCAAATTGCTGTTCAAAGGTGGCGGTATCCAGGCTACGGGCACCCGTTTGTTGGTACCAAGGCGCAGAATTCCAAGCGTTTAGAAGTTCAGGTATCAATTGACCTTTTTGGGAAAGCACCCCGTCAAGGTCCATGGGGAGGCCGGCTCTTTGAGCAAAACGATTGAGAGCCGTATTGCAAAAAGCAAGATCGAAGGCCTTGCGAATTCCATTTTCTTCCCAAGACAAGTTGGCTATTCCCCCCAGGTTGAGGCAGGCGAGGTAGTCCCCAAAGAGAAGGGCATCGCCCATGGGTACGAGCGGGGCACCCTGGCCTCCCAAAGCGACATCGGCGCTTCGAAAATCATGGACTACCGGCAGACCTGTTAAGGCATGCAACCAAGATGGGTTTCCGATTTGATAGGTATAACCCCGATCCGGGCGATGATCAACGGTGTGCCCGTGGCTGGCCAGGAGCAAAGGCGCATCGTGGGGCCCAAACCCAGAGCGATCCTGAAGAAGGTGGTTGATCTCAAGAGCCCACCAACGCCCCAATTTTACATCCAGGTCCAGGAGTTCTTGGCGGTTGGCCAAGGGAGCCCGACGAAGTCGTTCTTGGAGGTCTTGCTCGTACGGAATCGTGCGAGCGGAAAGAATCTGGTAGGACCAAGGACGCGTTGGGCCGTAGCCAAAACGCGCGAGGCAAAGGTCCACCCCGTCCAAGGAGGAACCCGACATGAGCCCTAGGACCACGGCTTCCCCGGCCTGAAGGCCTCCGAACATGGCTTCTGGTCCAAGGTGGGCCGCCCAGCGCATCACGAAAAAATTTCTCGGGCTTCCTCGCGGACCATATCGCGTAGTTCATCCAGTCCATCCCCTGTTTTGACCGAAATAAAGACCGATAAGGGATGCCGTGCACGGTGGCTTCGTTCAAAGGAATTCATTTCTTCGGCCTCCAGGTGCAAGGCGTCGGTTTTGTTATAAACCCGAATAATCGGTGTTCCGGTGATCCCGAGGTCCACCAGGGTTTGATCCACCACTTGGATTTGGGATTCAAATCCCGGATGCGAAGCATCAATGACATGCAGAAGTAAGTCCGCTTCGCGCGCTTCGTCCAGGGTGCTTTTGAAGGACTCCACCAGGTGATGCGGGAGTTTACGAATGAATCCTACGGTATCGGATAACAACAAAGGTTGACTGTCCAAGACCCATTTTCGAACGGTCGTGTCCAAGGTTGCAAACAATTTGTTTTCGGCAAAAACTTCGCTTTTGGTCAGGCGATTCAGCAGGCTGGATTTTCCAACATTGGTGTATCCGACCAGGGCCACCCTGAATTGGTTTTGTCGGTTTTTGCGTTGGGTTTGGTTTTGACGATCAATCTCTTGGAGTTTGGTTTTCAAGAGGGTGATTCGGTTTCGAATAATCCGACGGTCGGTCTCGATTTCTTTTTCACCGGGACCTTTCATGCCAATTCCCCCTTTTTGTTTGGAAAGGTGGGTCCACATCCGCGTTAATCGAGGCAAAAGATATTCGTGTTGAGCCAGTTCAACTTGAAGACGGCTTTGGGCACTGCGGGCCCTGGCCGCAAAAATGTCCAGAATCAAGGTGCTGCGATCCAGGACCTTAATGGAGGCCTCCAGGGGATCCGGGTTAAAAGCTTTTTCGATGTTACGAAGTTGCGCCGCACTGAGTTCATCGTCAAAAACCACTAAATCCAGGCCCTCTTGGTTGGCATAATCCACCATCTCCCGGAGTTTGCCGCTTCCCACATAGGTCCGGGGATCGGGATGCGCCAAGCGCTGCATAAATCGAGTGCAGACCTTTGCTCCGGCCGTTTCGCTCAAAAACTCCAATTCATCCAGGTACTCGGTGGTTTGGTTTTCGGGTTGTTGGGGGGTAATCACCCCCACCAGGATGGCCCGTTCCTTGGTTCCGGTAGCGGGACTAAGCATGGTTTGGTTCGGTTGGTTCGTTGTTATGGTTTCGCAGGGTCTGGGTCCAGTCGCTGATAAAATCCATGGGCAAAATACGCAAGCCTTTGGTTTTGCGTCCTCCAGGGACTACACCGGCCTCGATGCCCTGGTGAGAGGAAATCACCACTTTGTCAAAGCCCAATTTGCGGGCCTCGGCCAGGCGAGCGTCCATGCCCGAAACGGGTCTCAATTCTCCTCCCAATCCAATTTCGGCGATAAAGGCACAACGATTGGACAGGGGTAGGTCCAAGAGAGAGGAAACGAGGGCCGCGCAGACCGCAAAATCCAAGGCCGGATCGGAGGTTTCCAATCCGCCGGCGAGATTCAAAAAAATATCGTGTTGGGACAAGGGAAGGCGGCACCTTTTCTGGAGAACGGCAATTAGCATTTGGAGGCGCTTGTGTTCAAAGCCCGTACTGTTGCGTTGGGATTGGCCAAAATTGGATGGAGAAACCAGGGCCTGAACTTCAACCATCAACGAGCGGTTGCCTTCGCGGGTATTGCCAATCGCTATACCCGAACGATTTTGCCAATGCCGACTCATGAGCAGGTCGGAGGGATTCAGCACCTCCTTCAAGCCGTCGCTGTCCATCTGATAGATTCCCAATTCGTGGGTTGCTCCAAAACGGTTTTTGAGACTTCGCAAAAGGCGGTACGATTGATGGCGATCCCCTTCAAATTGTAACACGGTGTCTACCAGGTGTTCCAGGACTTTGGGTCCTGCCAGGTTTCCGTCTTTGGTGACATGGCCCACCAGGATGACGGGGACCTGGTTTTGTTTGGCGTATTGCATGAATTCCCCTGCCACATGTCGAATCTGGGCCACCGTTCCCGGGGCTGAGTCCAATTCTTGTTGGTAAAGGGTTTGAACGGAGTCCACCAAGATCAATTGGGGCCGTGTTTCTTCGATGGCCCGAAAGATAGCCGTTGTTTCGGTTTCGCATAACAACAGACAACGAGGGTGCAACGACCCCAGCCTCTCGGCTCGCAAGCGAATTTGTTGTCGACTCTCTTCGCCGGAGACATAGAGGGTGGTCAGATCGGTGAGGCGCAACGCCAGCTGAAGCAGCAGGGTGGATTTGCCGATACCGGGCTCACCGCCCAGCAAACAAAGCCCTCCGGGGACCATGCCGCCCCCCAGGACCCGGTGCAATTCCCCGTCGGGAATAGGAATGCGCCATTGTTCTTCCAAAACGATTTGGTCGATGGCCTGAACCTCGCCTTGTCCGTGGATTAAATCCCCGGAAGCTTTGCGTCGGTCCGGCTTGGCCTGGGCCTGGCCTGGGTCCAAACTTTCAACCAGGGAGTTCCAAGCCTGGCAGGAGGGGCATTGCCCAGACCATTGGGGGGTGTGGACTCCACAATCCCGGCAACGAAAACTGCGTTTGGTTTTGGCCATGAAGACACGAAATTACATCATCCCGCATGCGTCCCCTTGCTTTATCATTGCATGGATGAAAATCGTTTTGTTTTGTGCCCTGATGTTGCTGATGGGGATGGGTCAGCCCCTGCGGGCCCAAAGCCTTCAGCCAGCCGAAATTCAAATCGGCGTTCAGCACTTTCAAAAACAAGAATGGGAGGCTTGCCTACGGGTTTTGGAGCCTTTTTTGACCCATCCCGAATGGTATTCCACGGCCTATGCGTACAGCTATGCCTGCTTATTGCAAGGCAAAGCATGGGAAGAGGCCGAGAAATTGGCCTACCGAACGGGGCGCCGCTGGAAGGGTTCGGTTCATTACGAGGTGGATCGGGGGCACGCAATGCGTTTGCGGGGCCGTACCGAGGAGGCGGTTCGGCTCTTTGAGGGCCTGGTCAACCAATGCAGCGGGGAGCCCAACCAAGTTATGATTTTGGCCGGGGCTTTTCGGGTCCGTGCTGAGAACGAATGGGCCGAAAAAACCTACCAGCGCGGCCGTGTTATGGCGGGGAATCCCGCGGCCTTTGCCATGGAATTGGCTGATTTGGCTTATGGTTCAGGCCAAAAAGCCGCCATGATTGAGCATTACCTGGATTATTTGCGGTCCCAACCCGAAGCCCTTGAGACGGTGCAATACAGCCTCCAACAAAAACTGGAGGCCGACGAAATGGATGGCCTGCGCACGGCGCTCATCCGGCGACTACGCCAGGTCCCTGATGAGTGGATTTGGGGGGAATTGTTGGTTTGGTATTTGGTGCAACAAAAGGATTTTGCCGAGGCCTTCCCCCACGCCCGCGCTTTGGATTTGCGGCTCCGCGAAAAGGGACGTCGGGTCCTGAACCTGGCCAGGGTGGCGATCGAAAACGAAGACTGGAAGGCCTGCCTACCGATGCTGGACTATGTAGGGGAGCAAGCGGCGGGGACGCTGATGGGCCTGGAGGCCCAAACCGAGAAGCTCAGGGTCTGCGCCCAACTCCTTCGGGCCGAGCCCCAGAGCCAACGCGACTCCATGACGGTCCTAGCTCAGGCCTATCAGGCCCTTTTGGGACAGCCCCAACCCTCTGCCAATCGCCTACGCATTGCTTCGGGCTATGCCGAGTTGTTGGCCTTTGATTTGGGGAGGAACGAAGAAGCCATGGATTTGTTGGAACAAATCATACAACAAGGAGGAGAATCGCAGGCTTTGGGGGAGGTAAAGCTGTTGTTGGGAGATCTTTATTTGTTGGACGAAATATATTGGGAAGCGGCCTTGGTTTACGGCCAGGTTGAGCGTGATTTTCCCAACCAGCCACTAGGGCATCAAGCCAAATTCCGCAACGCTAGGCTATCGTTTTTTGAACACGAATTTGCTTGGTCGCTCGCCCAGTTTGATGTGCTCAAGGGGAGTACAACAACGCGGATGGCCAACGACGCAATGGCTTGGTCAATCAACATTCATGACCATTATGATTTGGATACCAGCACCTTGCCATTGCAGGGTTTGGCGCTCCTGGATCGTCTGGTGTTTCGCCGCGAATACGAGCGCGCTTTGGCCATATCTGATAGTTTGTTAGACACGCTGCGGGGCCATGCCTTGGGCGACGATTTGTACATGCGAAGAGCCAGCTTGCTGGAGCGTTTAGGCCGCTATGCCGAGGCTGATACGGCCTACGGATCGGTCTTGGCGAATTTTGGTGACGAGGTCTGGGCGGACGATGCCTGCCTAAGGCGGGGTGGCTTGTGGGAAACCCACTTGGGCGATGCTCAACGGGCCCGTGATTTATACGAAAAACTAATGTTAAAATATCCAGATTCGGCCTTTGTCCCAGAGGCCAGAAAACGGATACGAAAAATAAGGGGAGACCGAAGCCCCGAAGGATCCTTATGATTATGTACAATGTTACGGTTATGGTCGAAGAAGACCTGGCAACCGCCTGGCTGGACTGGATGAATCAGACCCATATTCCCGAGGTGATGGCCACGGGTTTTTTTGTTTCGCATCGGATCTGTCGACTCATGGAACCGACACCGGAACCGGGCACGGAGACCTACGCTGTTCAATATTTTTGTACGGATCGAAGCCACTTACAGACCTACCTCGAGGAGCATGCGCCTGCCCTGCGCCAGGAACATCATCATCGGTTCGGGGACCGGGCCCAGGCCTTCCGGACGGTGTTGGAAATCCTTGGGCCTGCCACCCCTTCGATGGCTTAGGACAGGTTACGGCGCAGGACTTGGAGTTGGGACAGGGTCTCCAATCGCTGCAGGGCTTCCTCCCAAAGTTGGTTGGTCAAAGCCCCGGCGGGTTTTAGTTCGTCTAGGTGCGCAGAAACCTGTCCAATTTCCAATTCACCCTCTTCGAGATCCCCTTCAAACATGCCTTTTTTGGCCCGACCACGTCCGAGGAGTTCTCGGAGATCTTCGAGCCCATCGCCTCGGGTTTCGGCTGTTTTGACATGACGAGCAAAGGGATTATCCAACAATCTTACGGGTGTCAATCCTTTGAGGGCCAAGTGAGTATCTCCTTCCTTGGCGTCTAGAATCTTGGACTTGAACAAGGGATGAGCCGAAGATTCCGGGGTAGCTACGTAGCGAGATCCGATTTGGACCCCATCGGCTCCCAGCATCAGCGCAGCTGCAATCGCTTCACCGCTACCGATTCCACCGGCCGCCACCAACGGAACATCGATGGCTTTGCGTACGGCTGGTACCAGGCAGAGGGTGGTGGTTTCTTCTCGGCCGTTGTGACCCCCCGCCTCAAAGCCTTCGGCAATGACGGCGTCCACCCCCGCCTCTTGGGCTTTGACGGCAAAGCGGGTGCTGGACACGACATGAAGGACTTTGCAGCCCCTATCCTGCAAGTAGCAAGTCCATTTGGCGGGGCTACCGGCCGAAGTAATCACTACTGGAACCTTGAAATGCTCTATGAGACCCATGTGGTCCTCAATTTGGGGGTACAAAAGCGGCAAATTCACCGCAAAAGGCCGATTGCAGGCCTCTTGCATCTGTTCCAACTGCCTTTTGAGCTCGTCGGGGCGCATGGATCCGGCCCCAAGGGTGCCCAGGCCACCGGCCATACTCACCGCTGAGGCCAATTCCCAGCCACTGCACCATATCATTCCGGCTTGGATGAGGGGTAAACGGGTGCCCAGGATTTGCAGGAGAGATGGGGTTTGGTTGGGGGGCATCATCGTCGATAAGGGGGTCTATGGGGAAAAGTGGAGAAAGGGCTTGGCAGGGGGGATGTGGGCCTTCAAAAGTTAAATTTAGATGACCAAATGGGCCTAAAATCCTTGATTTGTGCCTAAGTTCGTGTTTTAATCCTTTTTTGGGTAGGCTAAACCTTGGCCGTCCCGAACCTAACATTGAACTATAGCCTTCAAAATAAAGCATATGCAGTTGAAAAGGTACCTCGCGCTCTTGTTGTTTGGTTTGTATTCCGCCTCTGCTTGGGGGCAGGCTGGGACCGGTTCGGTTCAGGGGAAAGTGGTCGATGCCCTCAAGCCCAAGGAAGGCATTCCCTTTGCCAACGTTATTATTGAAAAGGATGGCGTCCAGAAGGGCGGAACCACCACCGATATTGACGGAAAATATAAATTTGGCGCCCTTACACCGGGCAAATACGACATTAAGGTCAGTTATGTAGGTTACAATTCCGAGGTCGTTCGGGGCTTGGTGATCACGGCGGACCGTAGCCAGTTTTTGGACATTAAGATGTCATCCGGTGTGAACCTGGGAGAAATCAACGTCGTTGATTACGAGGTCCCCTTGATTTCCAAGGATGAAACCTCAACGGGGGGTACCGTAACCCGCGAAGAAATTGCGGCCCTGCCAACCCGGGATGTGAACTCGATTGCGGCCACCACCGCCGGAGTATTCCAGGCGGACGAAGGAGGGGCCTTGAACATCCGTGGATCCAGGTCATCCAGCACCGAATATTTTATTGATGGTATCCGTGTTCGGGGTTCCACCAACCTGCCCAACGCGGCCATTGAACAGACCACCGTTATCACGGGTGGTATTCCTGCCCAATACGGGGACGCCACCGGCGGTATCATTAACATCACAACCCGCGGTCCTTCCAGCACCTATTTTGGAGGAGCTGAAGTATTGAGCTCGGCCAAAATCCTAGAGCCCTACGGATACAATCTTTTTGCCCTCAATTTTTCGGGTCCATTGATTACCAAGCAGGTAGACGCCAAAACCAAGAAGTCCATCCTGGGCTTTTTCCTTTCCGGTGAAGCCGAAACACAGGTGGATGCCTCTCCTTCGGCCATCGGTCTTTATACCATGACTCCGGACCAATTGAAAAAATTGCAGGCCGATCCCTACCGTCCCTCCATTTTTGGAACCGGAATACAGCGTAATTCCGAGTTTGTAACTGCAGACCAATACGAGTTGATTCGCGTCCGCCCCAATGCCAACCGAAACCGTGTTTCCATTGCGGGCAAAGTAGATTTTCAACCCAGTACCAGTGTTTCGATGACGGTGGGTGGAAACTACGACCGCACCTGGGGCAAGGCCTATACCCGCGCTTATTCGATGATGAACCCCGACAACATGGGGAACAACGAGAACCAGACCATCCGCGGTTATGCGCGTTTTCGCCAGAATTTTGCTTCAGCCGACCAAAAGCAGGACGGACTCATTCGCAATGCTTATTACCAGGTTCAGTTCGATTATACCAAATCAACGGGTTCTACCAACGGCGGAGACGCCTTGGGCCGCAACCCTTTTAATTACGGGTACGTTGGACGTTTTCGTTACGATTTGACCCCCCAATTTGGGACCGAATCCGTTCCTTTCCTAATTGCAGGCGATACCGTCGAATTTGAATTGACTTCTTTGCAAGGTTACAGGGAAACCAACTTGGTTTACGACCAAACCTGGGCCAATGGCATTGATCCATTGTTGGCCAATTGGGGCATTGATTTCTTTAATACGATTGGTGGTCGCACCAATACGGATGGCCTTTTGACAGCAACCAATGTTGGCATTAACGGTCTTTCGGATGTTCGCTTGAATGGCGGTCTCACCAACGGATTGCGGCCAGGAACCGCTTACGGAATTTGGAACGAGTCGGGTCGCCAAATTGGGGGTTATTCCTTCAACGACAACGATGCCTACCGGATGACACTCTTTTCTTCGGCTGACATCGGAGGTCACTCCTTGAAGTTTGGTTTTGAGTACGACCAGCGAATCGATCGCTCGTACAATTTGAATCCTTTTGCTAGCACCATCGGTCTATGGGGACAAGCCCGGGCTTTGACCAACCAACATATCTTGGATTTTGATAAGCCATGGAATCCCATAGTGGATGTTGACTCGTTCGGCTTCCCTCTCAGCGACACGGTGTTATGGAATCGTTTGATTGCATCCAATCAATCCATGTTCGACAAAAACCTTCGTGCCTCTTTGGGCCGTGGTGCCAGTGACTTCATCCAAATTGATGATTTGAATCCGGATCAGCTCAAGTTGAGTTATTTCTCTGCAGATGAATTGTTGAATGCTGGTAACTCGTTTGTCGGTTATTTCGGGTATGATTACCTCGGTAACAAATTGTCCAACCAGCCTGGCCGCTTGGACTTTTTCACGGATTCTTTGAACCGCCCGATTGCTGCATTTGCTCCGGTCTACGCGGCAGGTTATATCGAGGATAAGTTTGACTTTGATGACTTGGTATTCCGTGTTGGTTTGAGGGTGGACCGTTTTGATGCTAACCAGCCCGTTCTCAAGGATCCCTTCTTGTTGTATACCGCCAAAACCATTGATGATCTTGAGGCCGATCCCAACACGGCCGGTTTGAATCATCCATCCGTTGTTCCTGGTTCGGCTGTTGTTTATATCAACGATAACAATGCGGCCAACAAGGCGATCCTGGGCTACCGGAACGGAAACCGTTGGTACAATGCCCAAGGCGCTGAAATCCGGAATGCTTCGGGTATTGCTGCAGCCTCTGCAACGGGTACGGTCATTCCTTGGCTCAAGGATCCGAACCAGATTGCCGTACGGGCCGATGCCTTCACGGACTATACACCCCAGGTGAATTGGATGCCTCGTGTTGCCTTCTCGTTCCCTATTTCCGATGAGGCCCAATTCTTTGCCCACTACGATGTACTAACACAGCGCCCAAGCGCGTTTAGCCGTTTTGACCCCCGTCAATATTATTTCCTACGGCAGGTTGGTGGTACCATTAACAACCCCAACCTACAACCAGAGCGCACCATTGATTACCAATTGGGTTTCAAGCAACGCCTTAACAAGACATCCGCGTTGACCATCGCTGCTTTTTATCGTGAACTTCGGAACATGATCCAAATCATCAACGTGCCCTTTGCCTTCCCAGCGGATTACCAGACCTACGGCAATATTGATTTTGGTACGGTGAAGGGATTGACTTTGACTTACGACTTGCGTCGTACAGGTAATGTTCGACTCAACGCCAGTTATACCCTGCAGTTTGCGGATGGTACCGGTTCGGCGCCAGACCAAGCAGCCAATATTATTCAAGCCGGTATTGACAATTTGCGTACTCCTATTCCATTGAGCTTTGACGCTCGTCACCGTTTGGTGGCCAATTTGGACTTCCGTTTTGGTACAGGTAAGACGTATGATGGTCCCAGAATTGGCGGCTTTGGATTGCTTGAAGGGGTTGGTTTCAATTTTGTAGCCAATGCAATTTCAGGAACACCTTATTCTCGCCAGACCATTGTGACCCCCGATGGTGATGCCGCTGGTGGATTGACCGGCCGTACGACCCTCAAGGGTGGTATTAATGGTTCACGTCTGCCTTGGCAGTTCCGTATGAACTTCCGTGTGGACAAGGATTTCAATTTTACCATGGGCCGCAAAGCAGATGGCAAACCCCGCGAAGCTTCTGTCAACGTCTATCTGCAGATTATCAACCTCTTTGATAACCGTAACATAACCGGTGTTTATCAATTCACCGGTGACCCCACCGACGATGGTTACTTGACTAGCAGCCTAGGCGCTCAGCAGCTGGCTTCTGTGATCAATCGTCAGGCGTTCAACGATTTGTACCGGGCTTCCATGGCCGATCCTGGGAACTTCTCTTTACCACGTCGTACTCGTTTGGGCGTTCGTCTTAATTTCTAATTCCCCAATCGCCTCCTTTTTTAGAACCATCCTCTTATAGAAATCAAGCAGCTATGAAGCGAATTCTTTTAGTCACCTGTCTAATGTCCTGCCTATGGGGTGCCGAGGCTCGGGAAGCTCTCAATGTTCCCACAAGGGCCGAGGGAGATGCCCGTAAGTTTATTGCACGGGTTGCAGCCACTTGCAATCCTCCCGCTTCCAGGGTCAACTTGGACATTAACAATGTCCGTGCGATGATTTTGAGAGGTAACGACTATTGGTGGGACCAGGGAGGAAGCGGTAACGCACGCTACGAAATCCCAAAGTTGGATGATCCAACGGCCCCCAAAAAGCATTCGCTTTTTGCTGGTTCCGTTTGGGTAGGGGGGATTGATGCCAACGGTTTGCTCAAAATTGCAGCCCAGACCTATCGTCAGGCGACGGTTCTGGGTGCCGGCTGGTGGGCGGGTCCTTTGTCTTTGGTGGATGCGACCATTACCAACGACCAGTGCAAGATCTGGGACAAACATTGGAAGCTGAATCGTCGTCAGGTCCAAGACCATATCAACGCGATTTCGACGGCCGACCCCAATTATGTGATACCGCAGGTTATTCGAGAGTGGCCTGTCAGCGGTGATTTGACTGCCGGACAAGACCCGAACATGGCCCCTTATGTGGACGCGGATGGTAACGGCGCCTATACGCCGGATGGTGGAGACTACCCCTTTATCTACGGGGACCAGAGCATTTGGTTCGTGACCAATGACAAGGGCAATACGCCGGGTTCGGGTTCGACGCCCATCGGGATGGAAATTCAAACGCAGGCGTTTGGATACCAGTCCAACGATGAGTTGAACAACATGACCTTTTATTACAACAAGATCATCAATCGCTCGACGATTCGACTGGATTCCTGCTTTATGGCGCAATGGGCGGACCCTGATTTGGGCAATTACACCGATGACTTTGTTGGTTGCGATGTACCCCGAGGTTTGGGTATTTGTTACAATGGTGACGACGACGACGAGGGTATTCAAGGTTACGGCGCAAACCCTCCTTCCATTGGAATCGACTTTTTTGAGGGTCCTTTTGCAGACCCCATGGACGGAGTTGACAACGACCGGGATTGCACGGTGGATGAATTTGTAGCGGGTGGTTGCGATCCTGAGCCACGTACCGAGCGGATTATCATGGCTAAGTTCTTGTATTTCAACAACGATGGTCAGCCCAACGGAAATCCAACAACGGCCGAAAATGCATACAACTACATGGTTGGTCGTTGGAGGGATAATACCCGCATGGTTTACGGGGGTAATGGTTATCCGGGTTCGGGCGGTTCACAGCCCACCATCAACAGTGGTCTTATGTTCCCTGGCGCATCCGATCGTCAATACGGTTGGGGTGTAGGCGGCTCGTGTCAGAACCCTATCGCAACACCGTTTGATTGGAGTGAAAACGCACCTGGACCCGGTACAAACCCCAACGTACCTGCTGACCGTCGTTTTGTTCAGTCGGCCGGTCCTTTCACCCTGCAACCGGGTGCTGTTAATTATGTTACCATTGGTGTTGTTTGGGCACGTGCTTCGTCAGGTGGCGCCAGAGGCTCTTTCAATTTGCTGTTAAAGGCCGACTCCAAGTCCCAGGCTTTGTTTGATAATTGTTTCAAAACCATCGATGGACCGGATGCTCCGGATGTTGATATCACCGAACTTGATCAGGAGTTAATTCTTACTTTCTCCTACAAGCCAACGAGCAATAATTACCGTTTGGGTTACCGTGAATTGGATCCTGTCATCAAGGCACTGAATGATAACAGACCTCCCGGCCAAGCGCCTTACGATTCGGTTTATAAGTTCGAAGGCTTCAAAGTTTACCAGTTGTCCGCTTCCAATGTGAGTACCGGCGAATTGGATGACCAGTCCAAGGCTCGAATGGTTTATCAGGGGGATATCCAAAATTCAGTCGACCGGATTATCAACTGGGAATTTGATGCTGAACTGGAACAGTCTGTACCCTTCCTGGCCGTGAACGGCACCAACAAAGGGGTTAATATGACCCTCAAAATCAACAGGGATGCGTTTGCCGAAGGCTCCGATCAGTTGGTGAACTTCAAAAAGTATTACTACACGGTTATTGCCTACGGTTATAACAATTATGCTCGCTACGATATCGTAACGGATACCGGTCAGCAGAAGCCTTATTTGCCAGGCCGTAACAATGTTAAAACCTACACGGGTATACCGCATAAGTCAGAGCCCACCTTTGATGGTCTTGTCCTGAACAGCGTTTACGGCGATCAACCCGAAGTTCGCCGTATGGAAGGAATCGGCAACGGCGGCAATATCATTGAAATTGATAGCATGGACGTGTTGACTATTCTGGAAAACGGATTTATGCCCACGCCGCTTTACAAGAAAAATGCCGCGCCAATCAACCTCAAGGTCATTGATCCAACCGCCGTGCCGGAGGCCGATATGCGTTTGTTCATGTACAAGGGAACGCCAGGTTCGGCCACAACCGTGGACGATCAAGGTCGTTGGTACGTTGTTCTGGGC
>Ga0209598_10000762_pt1 | contig 26231 bp, 20 predicted proteins | sample M_140807_EF_Meta_FD_187317 | JGI IMG/M metagenome (GOLD analysis project Ga0209598, IMG submission 187317) | Freshwater microbial communities from Lake Montjoie, Canada to study carbon cycling - M_140807_EF_MetaG (SPAdes) (version 2) | ecosystem: Environmental > Aquatic > Freshwater > Lake...
AAGCCGAACAGCACCCCGACGATCACCGACACGCTGACGCTCGCGACGATCGCCCACACGGAGATCTTCGTGGGCCAGTTGAGCAGGAGCCGCACGAGCTCCGCGCCCCCCCTGCCCGCCACGATGCCGATCGTCCCGCCGAGGAGGCACAGCACCACCGCCTCGACGAGAAACTGCTTGAGGATGTCGCGCGGGCGGGCCCCGACGGCCATCCGCAGGCCGATCTCCCGGGTCCGCTCGGTGACCGAGACGAGCATGATGTTCATGATGCCCACGCCCCCCACCGCCAGCGAGATGAGCGCCACGCTCAGGAGCAGGCCCGCCATCAGGCCAGCCGTCGAGCCGAGCATCTTGCTCTGCTCGGTGAGGTCGCGGACGACGAAGTCGTCGGTCTCCTCAGGGGCGATGCGGTGCTGCCGCCGCAGCGTGGCCTCGATCTGCGCCTTGGCGGTGGCGACGTCGGCGGCCGTGCGGGCCCGGGCCCAGATCAGGCTCAGGCTCGGGATGCGGTCGACACGGGGGTTGTTCACCAGCTGCGCCGGCGACGGCGCCGGGTAGAGCAGCGGCCCGAGGCTCGGGTAGCGCTGGCTGAGCGTGTTCATCTTCGCCGCGGTGGAGGGGTCGGCGGCGATCACCGTGGGCACCGACCGACCGGCCACGCGGTACTTGATCGACGTCCAGGGCGCCAGCAGGATGTCGTCCTGGTCGGTGCCCATCATGTTGGCCCCCTTCGACGCGAGCACGCCGATCACCTTGAAGGGCTGCTGGTTGATCCGCACGATGCCCCCGAGGGGCGAGCGGTCGTCGAAGAGCGCCGTCGCCAGCGTGCGGCCGAGCACGCAGACCTGCGCCCCCCGCCGGACGTCGGCGTCGGTGAACATCTGCCCCTCGTCGAGATCCCCCCACTCGCGCACGTCGACGTAGCCGGGGGTCGTCCCGTAGAGGTAGGTCGGGATCCAGTTGCGGTTGCCGTGGACGACCTGCGTGCGGGTGCTGACCACCGGCGCGACGCCGGCGACCAGCTCGCCGCACTCGGCGGCCACGACCTCGAAGTCCTCGATGGTGAGGTTCTGCTGCGAGCCGGTGCCGTAGTTGACGGCGCCGGTGGTGACCGAGCCGGGCAGCACCATGAGGTTGTTGCTGCCCATGCGGGCGATCGTCTCCTCGATCGCGGCCGCCGACCCGTTGCCGATCTCCATCATGGTGATGACGGCGGCCACGCCGATGACGATGCCGAGCGTCGTCAGCGCCGACCGCATGGCGTTGCGGCGCAGGGCCCGCAGGGCGGTCTCGATCGTGCGGACGAGCTGCATCATGCGTTTGCCCCCGCGGTGTCGGCGAACGCCCCCTCGACGACGAGGCCGTCGTGCACCCGGATCGCGCGGTCGGCGTGCCGCGCCACCCCGGCGTCGTGCGTGACGAGGATGATCGTGATCCCCTGCTCGGCGTTGATCTCGCGGAAGAGCTCGAGCACCTCGCGGCTGGTGCGGGAATCGAGATTGCCCGTCGGCTCGTCGGCCAGGAGCACCGGCGGCGCGTTGATCAGCGATCGAGCGATCGCCACCCGCTGCTGCTGGCCGCCAGACATCTGCGCGGGCTCGTGGTCGAGCCGCTGCCCGAGCCCCACCCGCGTGAGCAGTTCCACGGCGCGGTCGCGGGCCTGCCGCGGCGACGGCCGCTCGAGGGCGTAGTCGAGCGGCATGAGCACGTTCTGCAGGGCACTCGTGCGGGCCAGAAGGTTGAAGTTCTGGAAGACGAAGCCGAGCCGCCTGCCGCGGATCACCGCCCGACGGTCGGCCGACGACCGCGAGATCTCCTCGCCGTCGAGCCAGTAGCGGCCCGACGTGGGCCGGTCGAGGCAGCCGAGCAGGTTCATGAGCGTGCTCTTGCCGGAGCCACTGGGGCCCATGAGGGCGACGAACTCGCCCCGGCCGATCGCCAGCGACACGCCCCGCAGCACGGGCACGTCGGCGTCACCGAGCCGGTAGCTCTTGGTGATGTCCTCGAGGCGGATGAGCGGGTCGGCCGACATGGTGCAACCGCGCCTCGCTGCACGAGGGCGGGTCCGACGGGTCACTTCCGGGGAACGGCTGCCGGGAAACGGGTGTGCGAGGACGAGGAGGGAAGGCTCACCTGCGGGGCGGCGTCGTGGGGGTGGTGAGCTTGGGCGTGAAGGGATTGACCGTCTCGGCGGCCGCGGCCCGCCGCGCCTCGCCCGTCACCACCTTCATGCCGGCGGTGAGCCCCGCCCCCGACACTTCCGTGCGCGTGAAGTCGTTCGCGCCGACCGTCACGGGCACCGGCCGCACATACGGTCCGTCGGCCACCCAGACCGCTCCCTGCGACCGCGGCACGGTCTGACCGTCGGCCAGGGCGTCGGTCTCCTGCCAGGCGTCGCGCATGTCGGGGTGGACGAGCTCCGGTCGTGGTCGCCAGCGGACGGCGGCCACGGGCACCAGGAGCACGTCGTCGTGCACGTCCACCTCGAACTGCAGGTTCGCCGTCATATAGGGAAGCAGCGACCTGTCGGCGTTGTCGACACTGATCACGACGGTGTAGGTGACGACGTTTTGGATCATCGAGGCGTTGAGGCGGATCTGGCTGACGGTGCCGGTGAACTCGCGGTCGACGAGCGCGTCGACGGTGAACAGCACCCGCTGGCCGACCCGCACGCTGCCGATGTCGGCCTCGTTCACGTTCGCCCAGATCTGCAGCCGGCGGAGGTCCTTGGCGATGAGGAACAGGCTCGGGGCGTTGAGGCTGGCCACCACCGTCTGGCCGATGTTGACGCGACGGTCGATGATCACGCCCCGGATGGGCGAGGTGATCGTGGTGTAGCCGAGGTTCGTCTCGGCCTTGCGGAGAAACGCCTCGGCGCGGAGCACGGCCGCGTCTGCCCCGACGACGACCACGCGGGCCGCCTCCACCGCCGCCTCGGCCTGCCGGATGGCGGCCTGGCCGATCGCGATCGCCGCCTGCGTCTCCACGATCGCGAGCTGTGCCGCCTCCACGTCCTGGGCGGCCGCGGAGTTGCGGGCGAAGAGTTGTTCGGTCCGCTGCAGGTCCCGCTGGGCCTGATCCGCCCGGGCCTTCTGCTGCTGCAGATCGGCATTCGCCCGCTGCAGGTTCGCCTGCGCCTGGAGCACGCCCGACTCGGCCTGCCGCTTGCGGGCCTCGGCACCGATGAGGTCGGCCTTCGCCAGCTCGACCTCCTCCCGATAGAGGGCGTCGTCGATCCGTGCGAGCACCGTGCCGGGCTCGACCGCCGAGCCGTAGTCGACCGGCTTGTCGGCATCGGCGACGCGGCCGAACTCGCGGATGATGCCGGCCACCTGCGCGCCGACGTCCACGACCTCCTCCGGCTCGAGCGTGCCGGTGCCTGCCATCGACAGCCGGAAGTCCTCCCGCACCACCTCCGCCTCGCGAAACGCCGCGTCGTCCGGCCCGGGGGCGGCCCGTCGCCACCACGCCAGCCCGGCGACGGCCGCACCGGCCACGCCGGCGAGCACGAGAACACGGAGGAGCCTGCCGAGGAAAACTCGCATGCTGTGGCTCGCGCGGGAGGAGGCGGGGAGGCGGGAAGAGCCGGCGACCGCAGCCATCATACCATTCCCTGGCGGGCAATGGCGGTGGCGCACGGACCGCCCTGCCGGGCGGTATCCGCCTGCGCCATCCGCTACGCTACCGGCCCGCGGAGCGGCTCGGGCCGCTCGTGGCCGCACCCTATCCCCATGAAATCGACGAGCACATGCGTCACATCGCCTCCACATTCTCGTTCTGTACGACCATTCTTTGCATGACGGTCCTCGCCGCGGCCGTCCTCTGCTCGGCCGCGGCCCGCGGCGACGTGGCCGACACGATCTACACCGGCGGCGACATCCTCACGATGGCTGGCGCCGAGCCAGAGTACGTCGAGAGCCTGGCGGTGAAGGATGGCCGGATCCTGTTCGTCGGCCCGGCCGCCGAGGCCCGCCGTCACGCCGGTCCGGCGACCCGCGCGGTCGATCTGGCCGGCAGGACCATGCTGCCCGGCTTCATCGACACCCACGGCCACTTCATCTACTTCGGCAAGAACCTCGTCGACGCCGACCTCTTCGGCTCGGCCGACATCCCGGACCTCATCGCCCGGATGAAGAAGCAGGCCGAGCGGACGCCGGCCGACGGCTGGATCGTCGGCTTCGGCTACCAGCCGCGGCAGATGAAGGAGGGCCGCGCGCCGACAATCGAGGAGCTCGACGCGGTGGCCGCCGACCGGCCCGTGATGATCGTCGATTCATCGGGGCACCTCGGGGCAGGCAACTCGAAGGTGTTCACCGTGGCCGGGATCACGGCCGCCACCTCCGATCCCACCGGCGGCTCGTTCGCCCGCAAGGCCGACGGCAGGGCGCTCGCCGGCCCGATGGAGGAGACCGCGCTCAACGCGGTCCGCAGCAAGAGGCCGCCATTCACCGGCCCGCTGGCCGATGCGGTGGTCACCGGTGCCGCCGAGCTCTGGGCCCGCCACGGCCAGACGACCGCGATGGAGGCGGGCCTCGGGCTCGGCAGCGACGACATCCAGGTCGTGCTCAACGCGATCGACAAGAACCTCCTGCCAATCGACCTCTACATCGCCGCCAAGGATTCGTCCGTGGACGACACGCTGGCGGCGGCCTACGGGGTCGCCTCGGCGTACAACCCGAAGGCCGACGGCACGCTCGAGAGACTGCGGGCGGCCCGCGTCGATCTCGACAGGCGCTACGTCAACCGCATCCGGCTCGGCGGGATCAAGTTCTGGCTGGACGGCAGCCTCGACACCGCCTGGTTCACGCAGCCCTACACCAACAACCCGCCGGGCAAGTCGGGCGCCTACAAGGGCTTCCGCCAGATCCCCGACGAGGTGGTCGACGCCGCCTTCGATCGCTTCTGGCCCACGGAGATGCAGATCCACATGCACATGAACGGCGACGCCGCCGCCGATCAGGCCCTCGCCGCGATCGACAAGGCGGTGAAGAAGCACGGCATGCGCGACGCACGGCCGGTGTTCGTGCACGCCTCCTGGCTGCGTCCCGACCAGATCGAGAAGATGAAGTCCTGCGGTGCGATCCCGAGCTTCCTGCCCTCGGGCATCGTGCCGGGAGGCGACGGTGTGGTGAGGCTCTGGGGGCCGGAACGGGCGGCGGGCGCGATGGCGGCCCGCACGTTCCTGAGGGCCGGCCTGCCGTTCACGTTTTCGCACGACGCTCCGGTGTCGCCGCAGCCCTTCATCCTGGCGCTGGTCGACGCGGGCACCAACCGGCAAAGCGGTAGCGGGCAGGTGATCGGCCCCGACGAACGGATCCCGCCCTACGCCGGGCTGCGGGCCGTCACCGCCCTGGCCGCCTACCAGCTCAAGGAGGAGAAGAGCAAGGGCACGCTCGAGCCGGGCAAGCTCGCGGACCTGGTGATCCTCGAACGCAATCCACTCAAGGTCGCGCCGACGACCATCAAGGACATCCCCGTCGTGGAGACGATCAAGGAGGGCCGCACCGTCTTCAAGCGGTGAGCGTCGCGCGGTGACGCTCGCGGCATCGGGACCGGCGGGCGTGCCGGCGGCCGGCCGGCTTTCGCGACCGCCGTGGCGGACGGTATCGTGCCGATGACGCGGCGGCCGTGCGGGCCGCGCCGCGACCACGCCAGCGTTACGACCGCGCCAGCGTTACGACCACACGAGGACGCCCCCATGCCCTTCTGCGACGACGACTTTCTCCTCTCCTGCGATGCGTCGCGACAGCTCTACCACGAGGTCGCCGCGCGGCAGCCGATCATCGACTACCACTGCCACCTGAGCCCGCGCGACATCGCGGAGGACCGGCGGTTCGAGAGCCTGCAGGCCATCTGGCTCGAGGGCGACCACTACAAGTGGCGGGCGATGCGGGCCAACGGCGTGCCCGAGGAGCGGATCACCGGCGCGGCGTCGCCGCGGGAGAAGTTCCAGGCATGGGCCGAGACGGTGCCGCACACGCTGCGAAACCCCGCCTTCCACTGGACGCACCTCGAGCTCCGCCGCCACTTTCGTATCGAGGACCTGCTCGACGGGGCCTCCGCGCAGCGGATCTGGGACGAGGCCAACCGGCAGCTGGCCACGGGCGACCTCACCGCCCGGGGCATCCTCACAAAGATGCGGGTGGAGGTCGTGGGCACCACCGACGATCCGGCCGACGGCCTCGCCTTCCACGAGGCGATCGCTCGGGCACCGTTCGGCGTGCGGGTCGTGCCCACCTTCCGTCCCGACGCCGCCTTTCGGGTGCACGATCCCGCCCGGCTGCACCCGTGGGTCCGCCGGCTCTCCGAGACATCCGGCACCGCCGCCGACACCTTCCCGGGCCTGCTCGCCGCACTCGAGCGGCGACACGCCGACTTCGCCGCGGCCGGCTGCCGGGCGAGCGACCACGGGCTCCTTCGGCTGCCGGACGACGACTGCACCGAGGCGGAGGCCGCCGCGATCTGGACGCGGGCCATGGCGGGCACGGCCGCCACCGCGGAGGAGGCCGAGAAGTTCACCCTGTTCCTGCTCCTGCACGTCGCGCGGCTCAACCACGACAAGGGCTGGGCGCTGCAATTGCACCTGGGGCCGTTTCGCGATCCCAACCCCCTGCTGGCCCGGGCACTGGGCGCCGATGCCGGCTGCGACACGATCGGCGACGCCCGACAGGGCCCGGGGCTCGTCCGCTTCCTCGGCCGCCTGTCCGCGGAGGCCGCGCTGCCACGAACGATCCTCTACAACATCAACCCCGCCGACAACGCCCTCTTCGCCGCCATGCCCGGATCGTTCCAGGACGGCACGATCCCCGGCAAGATCCAGTGGGGCAGCGCCTGGTGGTTCATGGACCAGGAGCGCGGCATGCGCGACCAGATGAACATGCTCTCCGACCTCGGGCTCCTCTCCCGGTTCGTGGGCATGGTGACCGACTCGCGGTCGTTCCTCTCCTACCCGCGCCACGAGTACTTCCGGCGGATCCTCTGCGACCTCCTCGGGGCCGACGTGACCAGCGGCCGGCTGCCGGCCGACGCCGCGTGGCGGAGCGAATGGCTCGTGCCGCTGGTGGAGGGCGTCTGCGCCGCCAACGCCCGCGACTACTTCGGCTTCGGAGGCGGACGGCGCGGCCACGCCTGAACGCCCGCGCGCAGACCGACCTGCCGCTCGTGGCCTCGAACATGTTCACGACGCCCGCCTGCGGCGGAGCGTAGACTCGGGAGCATGGACCGTTCACCGCGACACCTCTCCCTCACGCGGCAGCTGGTCTGGCCGGTCGTGGGGCTCCTGCTGGCGGCGGTGCTGGCCAACGTCGGCTTCTCGGCGTGGCTGACGGCCCGCCGTTCAGCCGAAGCGGCCCGCGCCGCCCGCGACCAGGTGGCCGACACGCTGACCGCATCGCGGGTGACGCTCTCGGCGCCGGTGCTCGAGTCGCTGCGCAGGCTCACCGGCAACCACTTCGTCGTCTGGAGCGAGGCCGACCGCCGGATCGGCGCGACGACGCTGCCGGCCGAGGCGCTCCGCGGCGTCGATGCCGACGCCCTGGCGGCGGCCAGCCGCGACGGCCGCGGCACGTTCGCCGGGAAACCCTATCGCGTGGGTGCCGTGCGCAGCGGCGGTGTGCGGCCGGAGACCGTGCTCGTGCTCACTCCCGACCGCAGCGTGCTGGCCAGCACGCTGGAGGCGGTGTGGCCGGTGCTCGCCGTCGCCACGGCGACGCTGGCCGTGCTCGTGCCGCTGGGCGTGCGGGCGACGCAGCGGCTCGCGCGGCGGATCGGGGCGGTCGAACAGCGTGTCGGCCGGATCGCACAGGGTGAGTTCGGCGAGCAGGCCGCAGCGGCGGCGGGCGCCGCCCCCAGCGACGAGCTCGGCAGCCTGGAGGCGGGCGTGGACCGGATGAGCCGCCGGCTGGCGGAGCTGCGCGAATCGCTCGTGGCCGGCGAGCGGCAGCGGCTGCTCGGCCAGCTCGCAGCCGGCTTCGCGCACGAGCTCCGCAACGCCGTCACGGGCGCCCGCCTGGCGATCGACCTGCACCGGCGTCGCTGCGCCGGCGTGGGCGGCCCTGATCCAGACGGCAGCCTCGGCGTCGCCACGAAGCAGCTCGACATCCTCGAGGAGGAGGTCCGCGGCCTGCTCGCCCTCGGCAAGCCCCCGGCCGCGGCGGCCGGCCCGCTCGACGTGGACCGTCTTCTCGAGGAGGTCCGCGACCTCACGGCACCGCGGTGCGCCCACGCCGGCGTGCGGCTGGACTGCGGCCCGCGCTGCGGGCTGTCGATCGTCGTCCGCCACGAGGCGGTGCGGGCGGCCCTCGTGAACCTCGCCCTCAACGGCATCGACGCCGCCGGCCGGGGAGGCTGCGTCACGCTGTCGGCCGGCCTCGACGGACCATGCGTGCTGCTGGCCGTCGACGACTCCGGCCCGGGGCCGGCCGAGTCGGTGCGGGACTCGATGCAGGACGCCTTCGTGACGACGAAGCCGGAGGGGATCGGCCTGGGACTGGCGGTGGCCCGGGCCGTCGCCGAGGAGCATGGCGGCACGCTCGCATGGAGCCGCGCGGACGGCGGCACGCGGTTTGCGATTTCGCTGCCGGCGCGGACACTGGAGAGAGGCAGCCGGGCCCCCGTGACCGCGTGATCCCGTCGCCCGCACAGTCCCGAGCTCCGCCATGAGCCGCATCCTCATCATCGACGACGAGCCGGCGATCGGCTGGACCCTCGGCGAGCTGCTCACCGACGAGGGGCATGCCGTCGAGGTGGCGGCGAGCGTCGAGCAGGGGCTCGAATCGTGCGGCCGCTGCCCGCCGGAGGCGATGCTCCTGGACGTCCGCCTGCCGGGACGCGACGGCATCGCCGCCATCCCGGAGTTCAGGGCGCTGGCTCCGGAGGCCGCTGTCGTCGTGATGACGGCCTTCGGCGATCTCGACACCGCCGTGCGGGCCGTCAACGCCGGCGCGTGCGACTATCTCGTGAAGCCGTTCGACCTGGAGAGCGTCTCCCGCGTGGTCGCCCACGCGCTGGCCGATCGCCGCCGGCCCATGGCGGACGAGCCCGGGACGGTCGACGCCCACGACGCAGGCACGCTCGTCGGCAGGTCGCCCCCCATGCAGCAGGTCTTCAAGCAGATCTCGCTGGTGGCGCCGACCGACCTACCCGTCCTCATCGAGGGTGAGACCGGCACCGGCAAGGAGCTGGTCGCCCGCGCGATTCATGCCCACGGCCCGCGGCACCGTGGGCCGTTCGCGGCGACGAGCCTGGCGGCGCTCGCGCCGGGCGTGATCGAAAGCGAGCTCTTCGGCCACGTCCGCGGCGCGTTCACCGGCGCCTCCGCCGACCGTCCGGGCCTGCTCGCCCGCGCGGCGGGCGGCACGATCTTCCTCGACGAGATCGGCGAGGCGCCCCTCGACATCCAGGTGAAGCTGCTGCGGGCGCTCGAGGACCGGGAAGCGGCGGCCGTGGGCGCGACGACGACGCAGCCGCTCGACGTGCGCGTGATCGCCGCCACCAACCGCGACCTGCGGGCCGCGATCGCCGCCGGAACGTTCCGCGAGGACCTCTACCATCGCCTGCACGTCTTTCCGATCCGCCTGCCGCCGCTGGCGGCTCGCGGCGACGACATCGAGCTTTTGGCCCGGCACTTTCTCGCCCGTCACGCCGCGGGCCGCAGGATGCCGACACTGTCGGACGAGCTGTGCGCCGCCCTGCGATCGCGGCCATGGCCAGGCAACGTCCGTGAGCTCAAGCACGCCGTCGAATACGCCGCCGTCGTGGCCCGCGGTGGCACGCTGCGGCCCGAGCACCTGCCGGCGCCGTCTGGCGGCGGAGCGCCCGTCCCCGATGCAGCCGCCGACGCGACGGCCGACGAGCGGGTGGCCGCCGCCGTGCGTGCCTGGGTGCAGGCGCGGCTCGCCGACGGAACGGCCGCCGAGGGCCGGCTGCACGCGGCGCTCGTGCAGCTGGTCGAGGCCACCCTCGCCGCGGAGGCCGTCGCCGCCGCCAGCGGCAATCGCACGGCGGCCGCGAAGCTCCTGGGACTCGATCGGGCCACGCTGCGGTCGAAGCTGGGCAGGTGAACCTCCGGACGGCATGCGGACGGCGTGCCGAAAAATGCAGGGGCGTTCCCGGCCCGCGCATCGCGTCCCGGTCTCTGCTAGGGTGGACGCTCCCTGGGCTCCCCGCCTCACGGCATGCAAGCGGCCACGCGGCCGCGTGCCCGAGCGCGGACACCGACCACAGGCATATTTTTTGGAGGCGTGGCGATGGACATTCTCGGCGAGATTCTCAAGCAGGTGCTCGAGGGCGCCGCACAGCAGCAACAGCAGCCGGCACCGCAGCAGCGGGCTCCCCAGCCGCAGCAGCGGGCGCCGCAGGGTGCGCCGCAAGGCGGACCGCAGGGCATGCCCTCGCCGAGCGACCTGCAGGACATCTTCACGCAGATCTTCGGTGGCGGATCGGCCCAGAAGCTGCCCGAAGTGGTCAAGCAGTTCGAGGACAAGGGGCTCCGCGATCAGGTCGACTCGTGGGTGCGCACCGGCCCGAACAAGCCCGTCGATCGCCGGCAGATCGAGGACGTCTTCGGCCGCAAGCAGATGGACGACATGGCCCGCGACTCTGGCGTCGACCGCGACCGGCTGGCTGAGGTGCTCAGCCACTACATTCCGCAGATCATCGACGCCCTGACCCCGCAGGGGCAGCTGCAACGCCGCGGCTGACGCCGACGCCCCCTGACCGGAACCGGTTCGCCCCCCGTGCCCGCCGCCCCACACCGTGCGGCGGGCACGGGCCGGGCCGGAGGTATACTCGATGGTCAGGGCCAGTCGCGTGCCGCCGCCGTGGCGGGCCGGCTTCCGCCCCGTGAGTCAGGTCGCGGCCCATGCCATTTTCTTGCCCACCGTGCGCGTCCGCACTCGCCGCTGCCGGCCGGCGCTCGAGCAGCCTCGCGGCGGCACGCGCGACGATGCTGACGGCCTGCGCGACGGCGCTTGTGCTCCCATGCATCGCGTCCGTCGCGGAGGAGACCCGCGACTGGTCGGGAGTGCAGCTGGCGTGGCGGGATGATCCGCGGCCCCCAGCCGACGCGCTGCAGGGCATGGAACCACAGTCCGGCAGGCGGGTCACCCGTCGCGCCCAACGGCGTGCCGCCACCCGCCGGCGCCAGTCTCCGGACGATCTGCCCGCCCGGGAGCCCGACGAGATCGAGGAGCGGGGATGGGCGGCACCGGCTGCCGTCGGACCTCGGATGACGGCAGCGCCCGTCGTCGAGCCGCAGATCGTGACGGAGCCGCAGATCGTGGCCGAGCCGGGCGGGACGGCCGGCGGGACGGCCTTCCACAGCGCCAGCACAGCGGCCGCCGTCACCAGCCATCGTGATCAGCCCTACCGCACGGACGTGCCGGACCAGCAGCCGCACGGCCGCCAGCGTTTCGACATCCACCTGCCGGCCGGCTGCTCGGCGGGGGCGATGCCGCTGGTCGTGTGGATTCACGGCGACACCTGGAGGGACGGCTCCAAGGCCGACTGCCCGATCGTCTGGCTGGCCAACGAGGGATACGCCGTGGCCAGCATCGGCTATCGCACGAGCGACGCGGCGGTGTTTCCGGCGCAGCTGGAGGACTGCCGTGCCGCGATCGCCGAGATCGAGCGGAACGCCGAGGTCTGGGGCATCGATGCGACGCGTGTCGCCGTGGCCGGCAGCGGTGCCGGCGGCCACCTGGCGGCGCTCGTGGGGCTCGCCGGCCAGTCGACGAACCCCGATCGGGCGGCGCCCAGGATCGCGGCCGTGTTCGCGGCGGCCGCCCCCACGGCGCTCTTGACGCTCGGGCCCGAGCACGAGCGCGCGACCTCCGCGGCCAGCCGGCTGGTGGGCGGTCCGCTCCCCGAGTTCCGCGAGGCCGCCCAGCGGGCCAGCCCGATCTCGCACGTGTCGCGCGACGATCCGCCCGTGCTGCTCCTGCACGGCGGTGCCGACACCGCGATCCCGCCGGCGCAGTCGATGCAGCTCGACGCGGCGCTGCGGGCCGCGGGCGTGGAGAGCGACGTGGTCATGCTCGCGGGCGTCGGCCACAGTCCGTCGCTGGCGCAGGGGACGGCGGGCGGCGTGGCCCTGCTCTCGTTTCTCGACCGCGTGCTCGGCCCCGGCATCCGCGGCGACGAACAGGCGCGGCCGTGACGGGCGTCGACGACGGCACCGTCGCACCGCGTCGCGTCGACCGCCGGGCCGTCATGCGCGGCTGCCTGGCGGCGGGAGCGGTCGGAGCGGTGGTCGCCGTCGACGGCACGCTCATCACGCCGCGCCGGCTGGCGACGAGCCACCATGTCTTCGGTGCCGCCGCGCCCGACCGCGTCGGCCGGCCCCTGCGGCTCGTGCAGGTGAGCGACCTGCACCTGCACGGCATCGCGACCCTCGAGCGGCAGCTGCTCGCCCGGATCCACGACGCCCACGCCGACCTGATCGTGATCACGGGCGACACGGTCGATCGCCCCGGCTCGCTGCCGATCCTCGCCACGCTGCTCGGCGAGCTACCCTCCGCGCCGCGGAAGCTTGCGATTCTCGGCAACTGGGAGCACCGCTGCGGCACGGCCGGCGACGACCTGGCTCGCGCCTACGAGCGGCACGGCGTCGAACTGCTCGTCAACCGCTCCGTCGACGTCGCGCACGGCAACCGCACGCTGTTGGTCACGGGGCTCGACGACCTGGTGCTGGGCCGGCCCGATCCGGCCATGGCCCTGGCGTCGGCGACGCGCCGCGATCACCATCTCGTGCTGGCCCATTGCCCGGCCGCCCGGGACGCTCTCGGCCTGCCGACAGAGCATCCCGCGTCGCTGGTCCTCAGCGGCCACACGCACGGCGGGCAGATCGCGCCCCTGGGCATCGCCGCGTGGCGGCCGATTGGTTCGGGACGCTACGTCGCCGGCTGGTACACGGACGGCGGGCCGCCGCTCTACGTCTCCCGGGGCGTCGGCACCTCGCTCGTGCCGGTCCGGATCGGCGCCGCGCCGGAGATGGTGGTGATCGACTGGTGGCTGTAGCCGCCGGCCCAACCTCAACCCGGCCCGGCCCCCTGTGCCGGGCGTGACGAAATGTCCACGGGGCGATGCGATGCGCACCGTCGGCATGACCGCTCCCACCGTCGCGCGCCGCCCTTCCTGCGCCCTTTGTGCAGTTCCCCGGCGACGGCGTCGATACCCTTTCCTGGGCGATGAAGACCGCCCGCACGCGTGCCATCAGCACGCTGCGGCGGCCGGCCGCCCACCCTCGTGCCAATCCATTCGCCTCCACCACTCGAGCGTCCCCTCGCCGGGGAAAGGCCCTCCCGACAATGCCGTCGCCATCCCGTCGCAGCAAGCCCTCCGTCGCCGTCCAAAACCCCTTGGAAACCTACCTCCGCGACATCAACGCGACGTCTCTGCTCTCCGCTGAGGATGAGCGGCGGCTGGCCAAGGCGATCGCCGCGGGCGACGCACAGGCGCGTGACCACATGGTTCGCGCCAACCTCCGTCTGGTGGTCAACATCGCCCGGGGCTACGCCAACCGCGGCCTGCCGCTGCCCGACCTGATCGAGGAGGGAAACCTCGGCCTGCTGCGGGCGGTCGAGGGCTTCGACCCGACGATGGGCACGCGGTTCTCCACCTACGCCAGCTACTGGATCAAGCAGTCGATCAAGCGGGCGCTCATCAACTCGGGCAAGACGATCCGCATCCCGGCGTACATGGTGGAGCTCCTCTCCAAGTGGCGGCGGGCGACGGCACGGCTCAGCGACTCCCTCGGCCGCACGCCGACGCCGGAGGAGGTGGCCCGCATGCTCGGCTTGGCCCGCAAGAAGCTGCCGATCATCAAGAAGGCGATCCACGTCCACCAGAACGCCCCGCAGACCGAGCAGACCGACGGAGGCTGGTCGTTGGGCGAGCTCGTCCGCGACGAGAACGCGCGGTGCCCGGCCGACGTGCTGCTCGACGAGGACACGCTGCGGCACGTGATGCGCCGGATCGACGGCCTCGAGGAGCGGGCGGCCACGATCATCCGGCTGCGGTTCGGCCTCGGCGGCACCGAGCCGATGACGCTCAAGGAGATCGGCGCGGTGCTCGGCCTGACCCGGGAGCGGGTGCGGCAGATCGAGTCGGAGACGCTCGCCGGGCTGGCGCTGGCCATCGACGGGGTGCCGCGGGCGACGATCCGGCTGCGACAGGGGGCGTGAGGCCGCGGGCCGCGCAGGGGCGGCAATCCTGCCGCGTTTCCTCCGTCGGCCGGCTGCGGTAGTCTGTGGTGGTCATGGATCTCGCCACCTTCATCCGCGCCGTGCCCGACTTCCCGAAGCCGGGCATCCTCTTCCGCGACATCACGCCGCTGCTGGCCGACGCCGCTGCGCTGGCGGTCGCGGTCGACCGGCTGGCCGCGCCCTGGCGGGCCGCGCAGATCGACGCGATCGCCGCCGTGGAGGCCCGGGGCTTTCTCTTCGCCACGCCGCTGGCGCTCGCGCTCGGTGTGGGCGTGATCCCCGTCCGCAAGCCGGGGAAGCTCCCGGCCGACACGATCGAACACGAGTACGATCTGGAGTACGGCCGTGACCGGCTGCAGATGCACCGCGGCATCCTCGGCAAGGGGGCGCGGGTGCTCGTCGTGGACGACGTGCTGGCCACGGGAGGCACCGCGGAGGCATGCATGCGTCTGATCGAAGCGGGCGGCGGCAGCGTGGCGGGCGCGTCGTTTCTGGTCGAGATCAGCCCGCTGGGCGGCCGCGCGCGGCTGGCGCCGCACCGGGTGGAGGCGGCGCTGATTTACTGACCGGTCTCCTGACCGGGCGGTGCCGCGGTGGCCCCGCCGGCATCCGTGGGAGCGGCCCCTCGCGGCCGGCAGGAGCGCATGTCACGCGTCGTCGTCGCCATGTCGGGCGGAGTCGACTCGAGCGTGGCGGCCGCGCTCTTGGCCGAGGAGGGCCACGAGTGCGTGGGCGTGTTCATGCGGCACGGCCAGGCGGCAGCCGCGCGGCCTGGGCAGCTCCCCGTGCTCCCGTCCGCCGGCCACCAGGGCTGCTGCAGCGCCGACGACGCCCGCGACGCCCGGCGGGTGGCCGACCGGCTCGGCATCCCGCTGTTTTCGCTGGATCTCAGCGACGACTTCGCACGGATCGTCGACTACTTCGCGGCCGAATACGGCCGGGGACGCACGCCGAACCCCTGCGTGCGGTGCAACTCCTGGATCAAGTTCGGCCGGCTCTTCGACCACGCCGACGCGATCGGGGCGACGCACGTGGCCACGGGACACTATGCCCGGATCGACCGCGCAGGCGACGGCATCCCGCGGCTGCACCGCGGGCACGACACCGCCCGCGACCAGTCGTACGTCCTTTTCGACGTGCCGACCGCGCGGCTCGCGCGGATGCTCCTGCCGGTCGGCCGGATGCCGAAGGCGGCGGTCCGCGATCGCGCGGCGGCCCTGGGGCTCGTGACCGCCGACAAGCCGGACAGCCAGGAGATCTGCTTTGTCGCCCCCGGCGACCATGCGCGGCTCGTCGGCCACCGGCTGGGCGGCTCCCGCGCCGGGGAGATCGTCACGCGCGATGGATGCGTCATCGGCCAGCACCCGGGCATCGAGCACTTTACGGTGGGCCAGCGGCAGGGCCTCGGGCTGGCGGTAGGGCGACCGCTCTACGTCGTGCGGATCGAGGCCGATTCCTGTCGGGTCGTGGTGGGCGACCGCGAGGAGGTACCGATCACGGAGCTTGTGGCCGCAGAGGCGACCTGGCTCGAACCGGTGGGCGACGAGCCGTTTGAGTGTCTGGTGCAATGCCGGGCCCAGCGGGGGCCGGCGCCGGCGGTGGTGACGCCGCTGGGGCCGGACCGTTTTTCCGCCCGGTTCACCGGCGATCCGAATCGGTCGCCCGGCCCGATCTCGCCGGGTCAGCCGGCCGTCTGCTACGACGGCGACAGGGTGCTCGGCGGCGGCTGGATCGAGGGCTCGCCGACCCGCGGATAAGGCCCACCGTAATCGCTGGGGGAAACTCATGACCGCTGATCATTCGCTCCGTCAGACTCGAGGCAGACACTTGCTCGCCACCATCCTCCCACTTCTCACCGCTCTGCTGCTGCCACCGCTGGCTCCAGTGCACGCGGAGTCCGCTTCGTCGCCCATCCCGCTGACGAGACTGACTCACATTCGTGCCATCTCTCCCGCGCCGCCCATCCGCACCGCTGCCGGGAACCTTCGCGACTTCCTGAAGTCGAAAGGAGTGGACGTTCCGATGGTGACAGCCGCTGGCACCAAAGAACTCCTGGCCTCCGGAGCGATCCTCCTTGGCACCACGGCGGATACGCAGCCGCTCGCGGCTTGGGCACAGCAAGGTCGCTTGAGCGTGACCGCGTCGGAACGGGTGAGCGATGCCTACGAGATCGTAGTCCTCGACGGCGTGATCGTGGTGAACGGAGCCAATGCAAGGGCGGTGCTCTACGGCACCTTTGAACTCGAAGACGTGTTCGCTGAAAACGGCGGCGTGCCGGAGAACTTCGTGAGCCGTGCGACACCCTCGCTCAACCACCGCTTGCTGCATCCGCGCGTGCAGGGCGGGTTTCATGGCTATCGGCAGAGCGACTTTGAATTCATCGCACGGTGCGGAGCCAACGTCGCGCATTTGACGCACGACTGGATGCGGGAAAAGACGCTGTTCAGTTACGTCCCCTCCACGGCATTCCCAAACGTCGTAGAGACCACGGCGCTGGAAAAGAACCGCGACTCTTTGCGCACGTATCTTGACTGGTGCCAACTCTACGGCCTCAGCGGCGCGATGTGGTTCTGCGAAATCCCCTGTCAAGGTGGACCATGGACGCCCGAACCAGTGCGCAATGCATTCCTCGACCATTTCCCCCCCGACTGCCTCGCCGACACCGGGACCTATCAGGGCAAACTACCCTGCCTCGCCCATCCACAGGTCGAGCAGGAGTATCGTCGCATGATGCGGCAGTTCCTCACGGACTTTCCAGGCATCTCGATGTTCCTGATCTTTACAGGGGATTCCAATGGCGAACTCTGCGATCCCCGCACCTGCCGACGCCACAAGGGAATCAGCAAGCTCACCCAATACAACCGCCTGCTGGCACTGATGGCCGAAGAAGGCCGCACCATTCGGCCGGATTTTCAGGTGTTCTCCGTGGCATGGAGCTGGAAGTTCCGCAGTGAGGCCGATTACTTGCCGCAACAGGCCGCATTGCCCATCGGCGCGAGCCTGACCATGCCGCCCGATGGCGAGGCGTGGTCCTTCGATCGAAAGACCACCGACTTGCTGATCAAAGCCCGCGAACTGACCCGGGAGAAAGGGCAGACCTTCATCGGCTACGACATCTTCTTGTGGGGGGATGACACCGTGTTCGGCCGCATCAAAGACAGCAAACTGCCAGCCGGCCTCGGCGTCACAAAGCTCTACGACTTTCCGCTCGGCATCGCGGCCAAACTGCACCGCTGGCAGTCGCTGGGAGCGGACGGTTTCTTTGACCAGTGGGGCACGATGGCGGAATACATCCCGTGCAACGGCGTTGCGTTACGCGATCTCGTGTTTCACCCGGAGAACAATCAAGCAGGGAAGCGCGATGCTTGGGCAGAATCGCTCGCCACCCGCCGCTTTGGCCCTGCCGCTGCTCGGGAGGTGCTCGCCGCCTGGAAGGAGATCGAGGTGGCGCAGCAGATTCAGTCCGATCACACCTACTGCTGGCACCACCTGCGGCCCGCTTGGTCCGCGCCCGTGCTGCAATGCCCAATCACTCTCGAAGCGCTGAAGGCTTCCGAACTCACACACAACGGCCACTCAAGCGTCGAGCCTTCGAAGCCTCACGGCGGCCACGACTACTCGCCCTATCGCGATGATGTCGCCTGCGCCCAGAACCTCGCACCCGTATTGCGGGATGCCGCCAGACACTTCAGCAACGCCCTCGCCCATCTCCAAGCCGCCGCACAGCAGGTGCCCGACAATGCCCGTTCATCTCTTGACCACTGGCACCAACCAGATCCCGGTGCCCCCGCTCGCCTGACGCCGCGTCAGGCACTCGACGAGCACATCATCGCTGTCCGGCTCCAGGAGCAGTGTCAGCTCCGCATGAGCCGCTTCTTCGAAGCGTGGGCATTGGTGCGAACGCTGCCCCCTGCCGGCACAGCCGGATATAGCGCTGCCATAGAAAAGCTCGAAGCGCTGCGGGCAGAAGATGAATCACTGCTATCAACACAACAGCGGTAGCACCCACAGAGAAAAACATCCCGAAAGACGCGGGGTATAAGACGCATTTATGACTCTGCCGTCCTCCGGCGGTTTGGGCGAATCGACCGTGGTTTGACGCATCTCCTCGGTGCGAGTGGCACGGCCCTGTTTCCCGAACTAGGCTGGCAAGACGGTTCAGCCCCATGTCCCGGTCCGCTCCCCCGCCACATTCGAGACTCCCGTGAACGAACTGCCATCCTCGCTGCCCGTGCCGGTCCTGTTGGGCGTCGGCCTCGTGCTGGGCATCGTGGCCCTGGCGATGCTCCTGCTCCTCTTCAACTACGGCCAGATCTGGTTCCAGGCGTTCTGGTCGAAGGCGCCGGTGAGGTTCATGGAGCTGCTCGGCATGAGCCTGAGGAAGGTCAACGCGCGGACGATCGTGCAGGCCAGGATCATGGCGACGCAGGCCGGCCTCGGCCCCGACTTCACGGCGCGGCGGCTCGAGGCCCACTACCTCGCGGGCGGCGACGTGCCCCGTGTTATCCGGGCGCTGATCGTCGCCCATCGCGCCGACCTCGATCTCGACTTCGACCGGGCCTGCGCGATCGACCTCGCGGGCCGTGACGTGCTCGACGCGGTGCAGACGAGCGTCAACCCGAAGGTGATCGACTGCCCCGACACGGCCAGCGGCAAGAGCACGCTGTCGGCCGTCGCGAAGAACGGCGTGGAGCTGAAGATCCGGGCCCGCGTCACGGTGCGGACGAACCTGCAGCAGCTCATCGGCGGTGCCACGGAGGAAACGATCATCGCCCGGGTCGGCGAAGGCATCATCACGTCGATCGGCTCCTCCGAGAGCCACTTCGACGTCATGGAGCACCCGGACACGATCTCCAAGGCCGTGCTCCAGCGCGGGCTCGACGCCCAGACTGCGTTCCAGATCGTCTCCATCGACATCGCCGACATCGAGGTCGGCGAGAACATCGGCGCACGGCTGCAGGCCGACCAGGCCGAGGCAGACACCCGCGTGGCCCGCGCGAAGGCCGAGGAGCGGCGGAGCGTGGCGATCGCCCGGGAGCAGGAGATGAAGGCCGCTACCGCGGAGAATCGGGCCCGGCTCTTCCAGGCCGAGGCGCTCGTGCCGCAGTCGATCGGCGACGCCTTCCGCGCCGGCAGGCTGCGGATTCCCGGCCAGGACAACGGCCGGGCCTGACCCCGTCTGCCCATCCTGCCGAAACCACCAGACGAACTGGCACATTCCCCACAGTCCGGGGATTTCGGCCAAACCTTGCGGGCCCACCCTGCCGATATCAAGTGCAGGGCGGCATGTGCGTCAGGATGACGCGGGCCTCTTGGCCGGCATGCTCTCGCCCTTCGATCGGCATTCACGCAATCACAAGGGAGTGTGCGCCATGGCCATGCGTCGCCTGCGGGTCTATACCGGCCCCGAGACCGAGCAGCAAAACTCCGCCTCGCTGCTGGATCAGCCGGCCGACAACAGCGTCCGGATCACGCTCGGAGACGTGCTGCCGCTCCTGGCGGACGCCTTCGTCTCGAACCGCACCTGGCTCAACGATTTCAAGGACGACGAGATCTCCATCTCGTCGGATCTGCACGACGTGCTGCAGGCCTACCGGCACTTTCGCCGTCCCGGCGCCTGATCCGAAGCCCCCGTTGCGGGGGGATTCCTGGCAAGGCATACTCCACCCCGTCGGGGTAAGGCGTGCATCGAGCGCCGCTCGACGCCGTGCAGGTGTGCCGCAGCCATGTCGCAATTCGTCAATCTCTCCGATCTCGGCCGCCGCGCCCGTGCAGCCCGGCTCGCCCGCCGGCTGACTCTTGAAGAGGTCGTGAAGCGGGCCGAGTTCACGGTCAGCTGGCTGTCCAAGCTCGAGAACGGCCAGCTCGCGCCGTCGCTGGAGGGCTTGGTCAAGCTGGCGGACGTCCTGGAATGCGGCGTCGACACGCTGGTCGCGGGCCTGTCGATACCGCCGCAGTACGTGGTGGTGCGGCGCGGTGAGGGCCGGAAGGACCAGGCGACCAGCGGCCCCGGCGGCTACATGGTCGAGAGCCTCGCCGACCAATGGCGCGACCGCGCCATGAACCCGGCGATCATCGAGCTCTCGGGTCTCGGCAACCGCCGCCATCCCGACAACCATGACGGCGAGCGATTCATCATGGTGCTCGACGGCGACGTGACGCTGGGGTACGGCGACGAGATCATCCACCTGGCCACCGGCGACAGCGTCTACATCTACGCCGCCATTCCGCACACGTTCTCGCCGGCAGGCCGCTCGACGGCACGCATCCTGAGCGTGTCGTACGGCGGGACTGCAGAGCCTGCGGGGCGGCGGCCGCCACCGCCCAGCGTCGATGGCCGGAAGCCCCACGCCACGAAGGCCGCGGGGACCCGCAGCCGACGGACACGCGGCTGACGCAGCGGCGACACCAACGCCCCGGGTGGCTCAGGGCCGTGCTAGACTCACCCGCGGGAGCGATTTTCCCCGGGAGAGACCGTCATGCCACGCCTGCATCCCTCGCGTCGCGACTTCGTCGAATCAGCACTGGCCCTGGCCGCCGCGGCGCTGGCCGACCTGCCCGCGTCGGCCGCCGACGCCGCCCCTGCCGCCACGACCGCAGGCCCCAGCGAGAAGATCCGCGTCGCCACGATCGGCGTGAACGGCCAGGGCTCGGAGCACGTGGGCGAATGGCTCAAGAACCCCGACGTCGACCTCGTCGCCATCTGCGACGTCGACCCGGCGGCGTACGAGCGGCTCTGCCAGAAGCGGTTCAAGGACGCCGCCAAGACCCCGGAGTACGTGGCCGACGTGCGGAAGCTGCTCGACCGCAAGGATATCGACGCCGTCTCGATCGCCACACCCAACCACTGGCACGCCCTCATGGCGATCTGGGCCATGCAGTCGGGCAAGGACGTCTACGTCGAGAAGCCCTGCAGCCACAATGTGGAGGAGGGCCGCGTCATGACGCAGTGGGCCCGCAAGCTCGGCCGCATGTGCCAGATGGGCGTGCAGAGCCGCAGCATGACCGGCATGCGGGAGACACTCGACTTCGTGAAGGGCGGGAAGATCGGCGACGTGAAGGCGGCTCGCGCGATCTGCTTCCGCCGCCGCGACAGCATCGGCCTGGTCGACACGCCGGCGCCGATCCCCGCCGGCCTCGACTTCGATCTCTGGGCCGGTCCGGCTCCGGCCGTGGTGCCGGTCCGCAAGCGGCTCCATTACGACTGGCACTGGAACCACGTCACCGGCAACGGCGACCTCGGCAACCAGAATCCACACGAGCTCGACAAGGCCCGCTGGGGCCTTGGCAAGCAGGAGCTGCCGAAGCGGGTCGTCAGCCTCGGCGGCCGGCTCGGCTACGTCGACAACGGCGACGTCGCCAACAGCCAGGTGACCATCTTCCAGTGGGACGACGCCCTGCTCATCTCCGACGTCCGCGGCCTGCCGATCAAGACGCCCGTGACCTTCGGCCTCAAGGGCCCGAGCCCCTTCAGCGGCGCCTCGAACGTCTGGTACGGCACGACGGGCTTCGCCGTCGGCCCCAACTACAACTCCGGCGCCGCCTTCGACTACGAGGGGAACGAGCTGGGGAAGTGGTCGGGCGGCACCTACCAGCTGCACTTCGCCAACTTCGTCACGGCGATCAAGAGCCGCAACCACCGCGACCTGCACCTCGACATCGAGGACGGCCACCTCTCGAGCGCCCTGGCCCACCTGGGCAACGTGTCGTGGGCCTTGGGCGACGTGGTGTCGCTCGGCACGAGGCCCACGCTCGCCGCAAGCGATCGGCACGTGGCCGACACCTGGGACAGCTTCGAGTCCCACCTGCGGGAATCCGACGTCGACTTCGCAGCGACGAAGCTCAAGCTCGGCCGCGAGCTCACGATCGATCCCGCGACCGAGCGGTCGACCGATCCCGAGGCCAACCGGCTCTTCACCCGCGACTACCGGAAGGGTTTCGAGCTGCCGCGGGTGTGAGCGGTGAGCCGCCGAGGATGAGCTGCCAGAAGTCGAGGTCGAGCCAGCGGCCGAACTTGGAGCCCGCCTCGCGGACGGTGCCGCAGTGGACGAAGCCGAGCTGCCGGTGCAGCGCGATGCTCGCCGCATTGGCGGCGTCGATGCCCCCCACCATCACGTGCACCTCCCGCGTGCGGGCCAGCGACACGAGCGCCGCCAAGAGCGCCCGCCCCACGCCCCGGCCCCGGAACCGGGCGTCGACGTAGACGGAATGCTCGACTGTGTGCAGGTAGGCAGGAAACGGCCGAAACGGCCCCCACGACGCGAAGCCCGCGAGCACGCCCGGCTCCGCCTCCACGCCGAGCACCGGCAACCCAGCCCCCTGCTTGGCGGCCCACCAGGCGGCCATCACGGCGGTCGACCGCGGCTCGTATTCGTAGAGCGCGGTCGTGTGCGCGATCTCGTGGTTGTAGATCGCGCGGATCGCCTCGAGGTGGTGTTCGTCGCAGGGCCCGACCGACCACGAGCCGGCCCCGTCGCCCGCCTCCGCGTCAGCCATGGCGGCGCACCGGCTGCGGAGGCGGCGTGAGCAGCGACACGACCACGAGCACGAGGAAGCCCAGCGGGATCGTCACGAGCCCCGGCTGGCTGAAGGGCACGATCGACGCCTCGCGGCTCCAGCCGTAGACCTTCTCGAACGTGTCGGCCGAGAGGAGGATCCACGCCAGCGACGCCAGCATGCCGACGGTGACCGCCGCGATGATCCCCTGCTTCGTCGTCCGCGGCCAGAAGAGGAGCATCGCCAGCGCAGGCAGGTTGGCGCTCGCGGCGATGTTGAACGCCCAGCCGACGAGGAAGCTGACATTGAAGCTGCGGAAGAGGATCCCCAGCGCCATCGCCACGACCCCCAGGACCACTGCGGCGATCTTGCCGCACCGCACCTTCTCGTGGTCGGTCATCGGGATGCGGAGCACGTTCTCCACGAGGTCGTGGGCCACCGCCCCGCTGCCGGCCATGATCAGGCCGCTCACCGTCCCGAGCACGGTGGTGAAGGCGATCGCGGAGATGACTGCGAAGAGCGTCGTGCTGAACGACTTCGCCAGGAGCGGCGCCGCCATGTTCGTGCTCGTGGGGTCGAGGGCGCCGCTCGTCATGGCGCCCAGGCCGAGGTAGAGCGTGAGCACGTAGAAGGCACCGATCGCGGCGATCCCCACGACCGTGCTCTTGCGGGCCGCCGAGGCGTCCTTGACGGTGTAGTAGCGGATGAGGATGTGCGGCAGCGAGGCCGTGCCGCAGAAAAGCGCGAGCATGAGGCTCGCGAAATCGAGCCGGTCGGCGAGCTTGCCGGTCGTGAGCCCCTTGAAGGAGCCGCCCGGCTTGAGGAGGTCGGAGCCCTTCCGCTCGACGGGCGTGAACGTGGTGTGGGTGCCGGCCTCGTCGACGTGCTTCTTGGCCGACCAGGTGACGACCATCGAATCCTCGAGCACGCCGAGGTACTCCAGCGGCCGCAGCGGCCCCGTGGACGTCTTCCCGGCGTAGCGATCGGGCAGCGCCTTGATCGTGCCCACCGGCCGCAGGTCGTGGTCCTTCGTCTGCGGCATGCCGTCGACGAGCACCCGGCCGTCGGGAGCGACCGTCCGCACCTGCGGCGTGAGGTCGGCGGCGGGTCCGGTGGCGACCGAGAGGCCGCGGTTCAGGATCATCGCGGCGAGGATGCCGCAGAAGAAGACCAGGAGCGAGCCCTTGATGAACTGCACCCAGGTGGTCGAGACCATGCCGGCGGTGACCACGATCAGCGTCACGGCCACGCCCACGAGGATCACGCCGACGGCATGCGGCAGGCCGAGCAGCGGCACGATCAGGTCGCCAGCGCCCACCATCTGCGGGATCAGGTAGAAGATGCTCACGACGAGCGTGGAGATCGCCACCGCGAGCTTGATGCCGCGGCTGTTGAACCGGCTGTCGAGGGCGTCGGCGAACGTGAACTTCCCGAGCGCCTTGATCGGCTCGGCGATCACGAACAGCGCCACGATCCAGCCGGCCAGGAAGCCTATCGAGTAGAGGAAGCCGTCGTAGCCGTTGAAGGCGATCATCCCACAGATGCCGAGGAACGACGCCGCCGAGAGGTAGTCGCCCGCGAAGGCGATGCCGTTGACGAACCAGGGGATCTCGCCGTGGGCGGCGTAGTAGCCCTGGGCCGACTGCCCCTTGCGGCCCAGATAGAACGACAGGCCGACGACGCCGAGCACGAACGCGGCGAAGATCGCGATGGCGGGGGCGGAGGTCTCGTAGAGCATCGGCTGGGGACTCCTGGCGGGATGGCGCGGCGGCGGCTCAGACCCGCGGCGGACGGCCGCCTCCCTCGACGGCGCGGCAGGCGGCCATGTAGATGATGGCCAGCAGGAATGCTCCTGCGATCAGGCCCATGCCGTAGGCGATGGCGAGGTTCACGCCGCCAAAGGGACGCAGCGAGAGCAGGTCGGGGCGAAAGAGCACGAGGCCCATGAAGCCCGCGTAGAGCAGCACGTAGACCCAGAAGAGCGCCAGACCGATCCTGTTCGCGGCACTTCCGGGGCGGGATGACTCCCTCGATTCCTCTCCAACCATGCCTGCCTCCCCTGTCGGTGGACCGCCACGACGACGGCGCCGCGGTCGCCGAGTGTAGCACCGCTGGCACCGGCGCGGGCTATGCCGCGTCCTTCCGCCTCGGCTGCGACTGCTTCGCGGGCTTCCTCTCGCGTCCGTTCGTCGGCTCGGTCCGCCACCAGTCGGGCCCCTCGCCCTCGATCTCGGCGGTGTGCGCCCGCAGGCGGGCCATCATCGCCGCGAGCCGCTCGGGCTCCCGCGCGGCGAGGTCGTGTGCCTCGGCTCTGTCGGCGGCAAGGTCGTAGAGCTCGGGCTTCTCGAGCGACTCGTCGACGACAATCTTCCAGTCGCCCTCGCGGTAGGCCACCTTCCCGCCCCACCGCCAGTAGAGCGGCACCCGCCGGTCCACGCGGCCGCCGGAAAGGAGCGGCAGAAGGCTCGTGCCGTCGAGCTTCCGATCGGCCGCCGGGGCGACGCCCGCAGCGGCCAGCATCGTCACGAAAAAGTCGCTGCCCACCACCGGCAGGTCGCTCGTGGTCCCGGGCTTGATCCTCGCGGGCCAGCGGACCATCCCCGGCACGCGATGTCCCCCCTCGTACATCGACCGCTTGCGGCCGCGCAGGCCCCCCGCCAGGCCGCGGCCCGGCCCCTTCGTGCCGTCCCCCTCGGGGCCATTGTCGCTGGTGAAGATGACCAGCGTGTTCTCCGTGAGCCCGAGCGCGTCGAGCGACTTCATCACCGCCCCGAAGGCGTCGTCGAGCTGCGTGACGTTCGCCCGGTAGGTCCGCTCCTCGGCGTCGGCGATCCCCGCATGCTGCTTCTCGTACCGCTCGGCCGACGCGATCGGGTAGTGCGGCTCATGGGCCCAGACCGCGAGAAAAAACGGCTTCGTCCGATCCCGCTTCGTCTCGAGCCAGGTCACCGCCTCCCGGGCGATGAACGGGGCGGAATGGTCTTCGATCTTCCCCACGGACTGGCCGTTGCGGACGAAGTTCTCCGGAAAGGCGTGGCTCGGGGCAGCGTTGTTCTGGGTGCCGAGCCACCAGGCATAGCCATGGTCGGAGGGCTGCGGCTGGGCGGGATCGTTGAAGAGCCCATTCAGGTGCCACTTGCCGACGTGGCAGGTGTCGTAGCCCGCCGCGTGAAGGAGCTTGGGCAGGGCGTGCTCACTCGTCCGCAGGTGGATCGGGCTGCCTTCCGGGATCCAGGTGAAGACGCCGTTTCTGTAGGGATGCCTGCCGGTAAGCAGCGCCGACCGCGACGGCGAGCAGACGCTGCCGGCAGAATGGCAGTCGGTCAGCCGCAGGCCCTCGGCCGCAAAGCGATCGAGGTGCGGCGTGACGGCCGCGGCGTTGCCGTAGCAGCCGAGCTCGCCGTAGCCGAGGTCGTCGGCCAGCACGAGCACGATGTTGGGCCGCGGGTCGGCCGCAGCGGCGGAGGGCATCCAGGGCGACGACCCGATCGCGAGCACGATCGCCACGACGATCACGAGACTACGACGCAT
>Ga0209598_10000763_pt1 | contig 26202 bp, 21 predicted proteins | sample M_140807_EF_Meta_FD_187317 | JGI IMG/M metagenome (GOLD analysis project Ga0209598, IMG submission 187317) | Freshwater microbial communities from Lake Montjoie, Canada to study carbon cycling - M_140807_EF_MetaG (SPAdes) (version 2) | ecosystem: Environmental > Aquatic > Freshwater > Lake...
CTTGATCACCGCCGAGGGCCCGCCCCGGGCCGAGACGCTCTCGATCACGTCCGGATAGAGGGTGCCCTGGGCCAGGAAGGCGGCCCCCTCGATCTTGGCCGCCTCGCGGTCGAAGACCTCGATGAAGAGCCTGCCAATGGTCTTGCGCTTGGTCTCCGGGTCGGTGACGCCTTTCAGGTCTCCAAGGAAAAGCTCAGCAGCATCAACGTGTACCAGCGGTATATTGTAGTGATCCCGGAACATGGTCACGACCTGCTCAGCCTCGTTCAGGCGTAACAGGCCGGTGTCCACGAAGACGCAGGTCAGCTGGTCGCCGATGGCCTCGTGGATCAGGACGGCGGCCACGGAGGAGTCCACCCCGCCGGACAGGCCGCAGATCACCCGGCCCTGCCCCACCTGCTCGCGGATCCGGGCGACGGATTCCTGCCGGAAGGAGGCCATGGTCCAGTCGCCCGACAGGCCGGCAATGCGGTGGGTGAAGTTGCGCAGGATCAGGGCGCCCCGGGGCGTGTGGGCCACCTCCGGGTGGAACTGGACGCCGTAGAACCGGCGGCCCTCGTCGGCGATGATCGCGAAGGGGCTGCCCTCGGACGAGGCGACCACCTCGAAGCCGGGCGGGATGGCCGTGACCTTGTCGCCGTGGCTCATCCAGACGACCTCACGGTCGCCGACCTCGCCCAGGCCGGCCAGCAGGGGGGACAAGCGCTCGATCCGGATCTCGGCCCGGCCGAACTCCCGGTCGTATCCGCCCTCGACCCGTCCGCCCAGCTGGGCGCAGAGGGTCATTTCGCCGTAGCAGATGCCCAGGACCGGCACGCCGAGTTCAAAGACCCGGGAGGTGACCGAGGGGCTGTCGTCCTCGTGGACGCTGGCCGGGCCGCCGGAGAGGATGACCGCCTTGGGCGCAAAGGCGTCCAGCATGGCCTCGATCCGGTCGTAGGGATGGATCTCGCAGTAGACCCCGCTCTCCCGCAGCCGCCGGGCGATGAGCTGGGTCACCTGGCTGCCGAAGTCGACGATCAGGACACGGTCATGGACGGGGGCGGCGGTCATGCAGGGGTCCTTCCATCGGCCCGGGCCAGGACGGCGACGAAGAATCCGTCGGTGTCGGAGGTCGCGGGGGTCAGCCGGAGATAGCCTTCTGGGGTCAGGCGGGAAAGCCGTTCGGGGTCATCCGTCGCAGGCCGGACGCTGAATTCGGGATGCCGGGCCAGGAAGGCGGAGACCCGGTCCTCGTTCTCCTCGGCCAGGACCGAGCAGGTCACGTAGATCAGCCGCCCCCCGGGCCGGACATAGAGCACCCCGGCGTCGAGGACGGCGTCCTGGTCGGCCTGCCGGCGGACCAGGGCCTCAGGGGTCAGCCGCCACTTGGTGTCGGGATGCCGGCGCCAGGCACCTGACCCAGAGCAAGGGGCGTCGATGAAGACGAGATCCATCCGCCCCTCGAGGTCCTTCACGGGATCTGGGCGAAGGGGGGTGCGGACCTGGAGGTTGCGGATCCCCGCCCTCTCCCCCCGCCGGACGGTGTCCGCCAGTCGCCGGGCGTCGGAATCGTAGGCGTAGATCTGGCCGGTGGAGCCCATGGCGGCGGCCAGGGCCAGGGTCTTTCCCCCGCCCCCAGCGCAGAAGTCCAGGACCTGGGCGCCGGTGATATCGCCTGCGCAGGCCGCGGCGATCTGGGAGCCGGCGTCCTGGACCTCCATCCAGCCCTTGACGAACTCCGGCAGGCTCTCGACCGACGGCGTGCGCTCGGCGGCGGCGGGCGGATCGATCCGGAGGGCCAGGGGCAGGCCGGGGACGGGATGGGCGCCCAGGGCCTCCGCCGCCCGCAGCGCCCGGGCCGGATCGCTCTTCAGGGTGTTGACCCGCAGATCGACGGGGGCCCGGCGGGACAGGGCCTCCGCCTCAGTCCGGACACGGTCGCCGAAGACCCGTGCAAAGGACGGGGCGAGCCAATCCGGCAGGTCGGCAGCCACCGCATCGGGAGCTTCGGCAAGGTCGCGAGGTTCGGGGATGCGGGCAGCTTCCGCCGCACTCAGCGCGCCCGGCCCATGTGGCGCCTCGGCGAAGGCGGCCGCGATCCGGTCTTCCGGCCAGTTCCAGTGCAGGGCCAGCACGCCCAGGACGGCGCCCCTGGGACTGTCCAGCTCCATCCGCCAGGCGGCAGACCGGCGGCGGCGCAGGGCGTCCAGGACAAGGCCGGCGACAAAGGCGCGATCCCCCGAACCCGCATATCGGGCCGTATCGCTCCAGGCCTTGAGCGCCAGGCGCGCAGGCCTGCGCGCCGTCTCGACCTGCTCCAGGACCCCGATCGCCGCCTCGATGCGTCCCCCGTCACGCAAGGAAGAGCGCCGCCACCACCATGCCGAGGCCGACGAGGGCGAGGGTCCAGACCAGGCTTCGGACCATGTAGGTGCCAGCGGCGTAAATGGGGGCGTAGAGCGCGCGGCAGAGGACGTAGAGGCCTGCGCCCCAGAGGCTCAGGGGTCCGGTCTTGCCGGCGATCACAACTGCCAGGACGGCCGCCGCAAAGAGCGGGAAGGTCTCCATGAAGTTGCGGAAGGCCCGGTCCAGCCTGGCCGCAACGCCGGTGATGGGCATGGCCTCGTCCCGGGCACCTGCGGCCCATTTCAGGTCCTGTTGCCCCCGCGCGGCGGCGGCAGACCACATCAGCTGGACGAGGCCGATGGCGATGGCGGCGCCCAGGAGGAGGAGTTCAGGTTCAGCGCCCATGTCAGACCGGGCTCGTATAGTTGGGAGCCTCGCGGGTCATCATGACGTCGTGGACATGGCTCTCGCGCAGGCCCGCGCCGGTAATGCGCACGAACCGGGCCTTAGCCTGGAAGGCGGGGATGTCTCCCGCGCCGACATAGCCCATGGCTGCCCGCAGGCCACCCACCATCTGGTGAAGCACGGCGCCGATCGGGCCCTTGTGGGCGACCTGGCCCTCGATGCCCTCAGGCACCAGCTTCAGGGCCGAGACCTCCTTCTGGAAGTACCGGTCGGCGGAACCGTTGGCCATGGCGCCCAGGGAGCCCATGCCGCGATAGGCCTTGTAGGAGCGGCCCTGGTAGAGGAACACGTCGCCGGGTGCCTCGTCCGTTCCGGCGAAGGCAGAGCCCATCATGGCCGTGTGGGCACCCATGGCCAGGGCCTTGGCGAAATCGCCTGAGTACTTGATGCCACCATCGGCGATCACGGGTACGCCGGTGTCGCGGGCCGCCCTTGCGGCGTCGGCAATGGCCGTCAACTGCGGGACCCCCACGCCGGCGACGATCCGCGTGGTGCAGATGGAACCGGGGCCGATGCCCACCTTCACGGCGTCCGCACCGGCATCGATCAGGGCCCGGGTCCCGTCGTAGGTCGCCACGTTACCGGCGACGATCTGCACCCGGTTGGCCTCGCGGCGCAGCCGGGCGACCGCCTTCAGGACATCGGCATTGTGACCATGCGCGGTGTCGATCACCACCACGTCGACACCCGCATCGATCAGGGCCATGGAGCGCTCGAACCCGCCGTCGCCCACCGTGGAGGCCGCGCCGACCAGTAGCCGGCCCTGGGCGTCCTTGGCAGCGAAGGGATGGGCCTGGGCCTTCTCCATGTCCTTGACCGTAATCAGGCCCACGGCCCGGTAGGCGTCGTCGACGACGATCAGCCGCTCGATCTTGTGCCGCCGGAGGAGATCGCGGGCCTCTTCCTGGGTGCAGCCCTCGCGCACGGTGATCAAATTCTCGGAGGTCATCAGGGCGCGGGCCAGAACGTCGTCGCCATTCTCGAACCGCATGTCGCGGTTGGTGAGCATGCCCACCAGCCGGCCCGTGCCAGGCTCCACCACCGGGAAACCGGAAATCCGCCGCCGCGCCTTGATCTCGCGGATCTCCCGCAGGGGCGTATCCGGGTGGATGGTCATGGGATTGATGACCATCCCGCTTTCGTAGCGTTTCACTTCACGGACCTGATCGGCCTGTTCCTCTACCGTCAGGTTGCGGTGAAGGATACCCATGCCACCAGCCTGGGCCATGGCGATCGCCAGCCGGCTCTCGGTCACGGTATCCATGGCCGAGGAGACGATCGGGATGTTCAGTTGTATCTCGCGGGTGAACCGAGTCGTGGTGTCCGCCTGCCCGGGCAACACTTCAGAAGCGCCGGGTTCGAGCAAAACGTCGTCGAAGGTAAGGCCTTCGCGAATCTCCATGAGACTCTCCATTTTGCGAGCCGCGTATAAGGCCAAGGTGCCATACGAGGCAAGAGCGGCTTAGGGTCGGCCGCGGAATCCTGTCGCTACGATGTAGGTTTCCGAGGAATCCGGGCGGCTGGCCGGTGGCTTGACGTTGCGGACCTGGGCGAAGCTACGCTTTAGCCGGGTCAGGACCTCGCTGATCTCCCCGCCCTGGAAGGCCTTGGCGACGAAGGCACCACCCGGGGCCAGCACCGACTCGGCGAATTCGACAGCGGCGTCGATCAGACCCACGATCCGCAGGTGATCCGTGCGCCGATGCCCGACCGTGTTCGGCGCCATGTCGGAGATCACAAGGTCCGGGGACCCCCCGAGCCGCTCCACCAGGAGGTCGCCGCAGGCCGGGTCCGTGAAGTCCATCTCCAGGATCTCGGCGGGCGGAAGGGGCTCCACGGGCAGGAGGTCAACGCCAACGATCCGGCGGATCCCCCGCTCCAGGGCCACCTGGGTCCAGCCGCCTGGAGCCGCGCCCAGGTCGATAACCCTCTGACCGGGCAGGAGAAGGCCAAAGCGATCGGCGATGTCCGTCAGCTTGTAGGCGGCCCGGCTCCGGTAGCCGTGGGCGCGGGCCTTGGCCGCCCAGGGGTCGTTGATCTGTCGGGACAGCCAGGCCTGGGACGATGGCGTGCGCATCTTCGCGGTCTTCAGGCGCGCCGGCTTGCCCCGCCCCTCTTCTGAGCCCCCGGTCGGCGGCCGGACCATCTTTCGCCGGGGCGGAAGGGTCATTGGGTGGCCTCCCGAGCGCGGGGCCGCGGGCCGGGCCTGCGACGCGACTGACCGGACATCAGGGACAGCAGTATGCCTTCGCGCAGGCCACGGTCGGCGACGCGGACACGTTCGCAGGGCCAGAGTTCCTGGACCGCCTGAAGGATGGCGGCACCCGCCAGCACCAGGTCGGCCCGTTCCGGACCTATGCAGGGCTGGGCACCGCGTTCGGCCAGGCTCATCGCGATCAGTCGGTTGGAGGCGGCCTCGCAGTCCGCCCGGGTCATCCAGATGCCGTCCACCTGGCTCCGATCATATCGCGGAAGATCCAGATGCACTCCGGCGAGGCTGGTGATGGCACCAGAGGTGCCGACGATGTGCGCCCGTCCAGCTGCGAAGGCCGGCCTGAGGACCTCAGCCCCGGGGAAGTCCTCGAGCCGGGACCGGAAGCAGTCGACCATGCTCCGGAACCAGTCCTGCGAAGGCTGCCCACCCTCGGGGAATTGCTCAGCCAGGGTCACAACGCCCAGGGGGATGGACCGCCAGGCCCGGATCGGAGGCCGGTCAGGTGAGAGCCGCCCGCCCCCGCCGTCCGGACCCCGCCCGGCCAGGTCCACCCAGGATAGCTCCGTGGAGCCGCCACCGACATCCACCACCAGGGCGGCGGCGTCGGTCCGGTCCAGGAGGTTCAGGCACCCGGCGACGGAAAGCCGCGCCTCTTCCTCTGGGGAAATCACCTCGAGCCTCAGTCCGGTCTCGGTGGCGACGCGCTCAATGAATTCCGATCCATTCTGGGCGGAGCGGCAGGCCTGGGTAGCGATGGCCTTGAAACGCGAAACACCGCGTCGCCGCACCTTTTCGGCGCTCACCTTGAGCGCGGCCAGGGCCCGCTGCATGGCCGCCTCTGAAAGGCGGCCGGTCAGGGAGAGCCCCTCCCCGAGCCGAACGATGCGCGAATAGGCGTCAACCACCCGGAATCCCCGTCCGTTTGGAGTCGCGATCAGCAGGCGGCAGTTGTTGGTGCCGAGATCGAGGGCCCCGTACAGCACCTTGCTTCCGTCGCCCTCGCCCCGATCACGGCCATGTTGCGCAACGCCCGGCGCGCGCGAAGCCTGTGCCATGGACACTGGTCCTATTTGGGCGCGACAGGTCGCCGCGCCATTTCTCGTCCAACCTACCCGAGCGCTGACCTTCCCGGAAGGCGTCTTGCAGCGCACCCGGATTGAATTAGGTATAGGCCTTGGCTCCTGGGGGCCGGAGAGATTTGTCATGAATGTTCAGAGAGACGCGAGCGGAGCGGGTCGGCAGTCGGCCCCAATCATCCGCGAAGCCAAGTTCGCGATCGGAGACGTGGTGCGTCACCGCGTGTTTCCCTTCAGAGGCGTGATCTTCGACGTCGATCCCACGTTCAACAATACTGAAGAATGGTGGCTGTCCATTCCCGAGCATGTCCGCCCGCGGAAGGACCAGCCCTTCTACCATCTGCTCGCCGAGAATGATGAGAGCGCCTATGTCGCCTATGTCTCGGAGCAGAACCTGTTGGTGGATGAGACCGGTGAACCCGTTGGTCATCCCCAGGCGCCCGAGATCTTCGAGGCCTTTGAACCCGGCCGCTACAAGCTGAGGCCCCGGGTCAGCAACTGACCTGTCGCGTCAATAGTCCCGACGCCAGCGCACGGAGAGGGTGTTTTCTCCCTCTCCGGAAAGCTTGGAAATCAGCCGCAGCGAACGGCTAACATTCCATTCGACCTGCGCAGATCCGCCCTCGCGGCCTCCGCCTGTAACGATCAGAAGTACGTTCTTAGTTAGGTACTTACCGCCAGACACTTCAACGCCGTCGCCGTTGCCTCCACCGGCAAAACTCAGCCGATCGAGACCCGCGAGGCCCCTCAGGTTGCCGATAACGTCCAGCCCGCCACCCCCCGCCATAGACGCCACGGCGGAGGCCAACTGGGCGGTCTCCAGGGGCGACAATTGGGATGCCGACCGACCGAACAGGACCTGTGAGAAGATCTCGTCCGTTGGCAGGGGCGGTGTTGAGGTCAGGGTAATATCCGGCTTGGCCGCCGTGCCCCGAATGCGCACGATCGCCGTCAAAGCCGGATCCGCCCGCACGGCCGCCAAGTCCAGCCGGATACGGGAGGGATCCTCGGAAAGGTAGACCACCCCCGAGGGATCGATCTCGAAGCGTTTGTCGGCAAAGGCGTAGGATCCCTGCAAGATCCGCGCGAGTCCCGTAAGGCGCGGGCGAGCGGTGGTGCCGGTGACCCGGGCGTCCACCGACATCTCAAGGTCCAGGCCCTGACCGCGGATGAAAACGCCTTGAGGCGCCTTCAGCGTCACGTCCATGGCGACGGCGGGCCCTGCGCCCCGGCCCTCCGCCTTGCGGCCCACCAGTACGGGCTGGTTGATCTCGGTAACGGCGAGCGGGGTGACACCGGTTGGGGTCGGAGCGGCTGCCCTGACGTCAGCCCGGTTGATGGTCAGTCCACCCTGGAGAGTGACCCGACCGTCACCTGCCCGGGTTACCGAGGCTTGCCCCGACGCGGTCGCCGTCGCCAGTTCATTGTCTATGACCCGGAAGTTGACGAGGTCGAGCCGGAAGGAACTCGGCGCGCCCCCCTGCAGGGAGATCAGGCCGGAACCTGAAAGCGTGCCGCCCTGCCCGTCCGCCCCCGTTGCCTGGTCGATCTGGATTGCAGTCTCTGACAGGCGGGACCGCACGGTGACAGTCTTCAAGACGAGGCCAGTGGCTGCGTCCGTGAAGGCGCCGTTCTCGATCTCTGCGTGCCCGGCCGCCCGCGGCGCGGCAAGAGTCCCGGACAACTCGCCCCGAAGCGCAACGAGGCCGCTGAGGGTCTGATCGCCGCCGACGAACAGGTCCCAGAGGGGCCGAATCTCGCCATTGGCCTGAACGCGCCCCCGCAACGGACGCTCCCTGTCTGGCTGGATCAGAAGCGACGCGAGGCGGGTGCGGACGGGGACATCGACTTGCCCGTCGGCCTTCATGCCCCGGGCGTTGGAAACGTCGGCCTGCAGGGCCAATTGCTCGTTCGCCAGGTCCGCTCGGAAATGCCCGTTTAGGCCAAAGGAGACCTCACTATCTCTGGCACGGACATCCGCAAGACTCCCATTCGCCTGCCCCACAAGGTGGGAGCCCTTGCCCTCGACCCTGAAGTTGGCATCCATGCGACCTGCAAGATCCGGGTTGAAGAGGCTGGCCGGCATGTCATCGAGGCTTCCGGTGACCAGGGCCATCCCGGGACCCGAGGTCAGATCGACGGCCACAGATCCCGCCTTGTCGATCCCGAAGCGCAGCCGGGCGCGTCGCTCGGCCCCGGCGAGTTCAAGCACCGCCGTCTCAGTGGTGCGCACACGGCGGCCCCCGGCCTCGCCGGCCCCATCGAAGTCGATCCGGAACCGCTCACCCTGCTGGGCGGCAAAGCCCCGGCCCTCAAGCGCCCAGTCCCCTGAGTTCGTCTGACCGCGGGCGGTCAGTTCGAAGGGCAGCCGTGACAGGGGGCCCTGGGCGGACAGACGTCCGGCGACGATGGAAATCCCTTCGCCGGGAAGAAGGGCGTTACGAGCGACAAGATCCGCGTCGACCCATGGCCCTGAAGCCCTTCGATCCTCCAGCCGCACCTTTCCCGTGACAAGTCCCTCTGCAAGAAAGGCACCGGGCGTGAGTTCGATCGTCAGGTCCGCCGCCGAGGCCCCGCCGGCGACCAGCGCCGCCTGACCTCCGGCGCGCAAGCCGCCAGCATCCACCAGAATGTCGTTGAGCTGGATACCGCCTTCCGGGAAGGCGAACCGGGTGCGCGCCGAAGCCGGACCAAACGGGCTCGCAGCCCTGACCTGTGCAGACCCTCCGGAGCGAGACCAGTCCAGGTCAAGTTGAGCCCCGGTAAGGGACATCCCGGGCAGTTGAATGGCGTCAAAGGCTGCGTTCATGGTCACGCTCGGAGCGCTGATGCTGCCCTCCAGACGTCCCGTCCCGGAAGCCTTACCGGAGACCTCAACCGGCCCGGCGGCAAAGGGGCCCAACGCAGACCATTCCAGCCGCCCGGTAATCGCATCCCCCTCCAGCGCAGCGCCTGGAGCCCGCACCTGGAGCGCTGCCCCGCGTAGGTCGAGACGCTCAAACCTCAGGCTTCGGTTGCGAAGGAAGAAACGCGCATCGAGGTCCGGAGTCCCGCCCAGAAGTCGGTCGAGTTCCTTGAGACCGGTCGCCAGCTTGTCACCGCGGGCGCTGACCGTGACTTCCCACGGCGATTGAGCCTTCGGCAGGCGCGCATTCCACCGGGCGGTCAATCCCCCGGAAGCCCCCGGCAGGCCGGCGTCAAGTCGGCTGACCGAGGCGTTGCCCGCAAAGGTGAGCCCGCCGAGGAGGCTTCGCCTGCCTGACCCCGAGGCCTGGAAGCCTGACCCGGCAGCCTTCATGTCCTCGATCAGGATCTCACCGTCATCTTGTCTGGCGACCTTGAGGTTCAGGGATGGCGAAGCCCCCAGCAGGGCGAAGACAAGTCCCTCCCCGCGCCCGCCGCCGCCCTGAATGCGGGCGTTCAGCCCAATCCGTCCCTTCCGGGACTCCAGGGCGATCGGCCCCGAGGCCGATCCGAGCCGATAGCCTCCAAGCCCCGTCTGCTCGACCCGGCCCTCCCCGGTAAAGTTCCAAGTCTCCGGGTCGCCGAGCAGCCGGCCGGAAATGCGCGCCCGCCCTGCATCCACGCCGGCGCCGAGGATGCGGCGGAGAGAGGGGGTCGTGACCTGGACATCCAGACCCTTCCCCCCGACCCGCCGGTGCTCGAAGTCGAGGGGGCCGCGGATCTGCGCCGAGGCCGCATCCGTCGTCAGGGTCAGGGTCGCGATGTAGGCTCCGCGGTCGTCCGCGACACCCTCGGCGCGGCCGTCCAACTTCAAACGCGCGCCAATTCGCTCAGCAACCGGTCGCGTGAGACTCGAGGCAGACAGGTCAATCTGGCCGGATAGCGTTCCAGAGCTCGGGCTCCAGGTTCCGCTGAGGGCGACGGGCTGGATATCCCCGGAGCGCAGGTCAGCTCGCACACGCCCCTGATCCATTCGGCCATCGGCATCCAGGGTCATCCGGAAGGGCCTGTCCGCCGGCAGGCCCAGTACCCCGGCGAGCGCGCCGCCGTTGGCCTCCAGCGCGTCAGCGCGAAGCCTGAGGGGGCGATCCTTGCCGACGTCCAGAACAGCGTCGAGGTGGTCGCCGTCACGAAGCCGGCTCACGGCCTTCAGCCCTGCGGAATATCCCCCATCGCCGCGCCGCACCTGAAGCCCTCCCTTCACGCTGAACACCCCTCGGCGGGTGCTGAAGGCTGGATCGCTCTCGATGACAGCGGAAAGCCTGGTGACCGTAACCGTCACCGGCAGGGGCTTGTGCGGCTTGGGTGGGGCAAGTACCGGACGCCGAAGGATGTGCACGCGGTCAGCGGACGCAGATACCACCCGCACCTCCCGCGCCAAAAGGCGGGTAGGCTCCCACGTCACGTCCAGGGATCGAGCTTCCAGCCAGATCCCGTCGGCGTCCCGGATGGCGAGCCGGTCAAGGGTCAGGTGGCCGAGAGGGTCGCCGGCAAGGCCGCTGACCTCCAGGTGTCCCAGCCGGCCCGCCGGGAGGCCATCTGCAACGGCCTCGATCCGGGAGATGGCCGCAGGGGTGCGAAGCAGCAGGGGTGTGGACAAGGCGAGGCCCACCAGGGCGAGTACGATCAGGCCCAGGATGGTCAGCCAGGGCCTGAAGCGCGGCTTTCCAGCCTGCCTTCCAGGAGGCGGGGTTTCAGACTCGCCGGTCAAAAGCTCTGACCGATGCTGATATAGATCTGGTAGCTCGGGTCGTCCTTCCTCGGGTTCAGCGGAACCGCCAGGTCGAAGCGGATGGGTCCGAAGCCAAGGTTGTAGCGGACGCCGAGCCCGACGCCGACGCTGAGATCCGTGAAGTCGGGGGTCTGGGATGTGCCAACTGTGCCCGCATCCACGAAGGCCACGATGCCCCACCGAGAGGTCAGGTCATGGCGGACCTCGCCCGAGACCTCCATCAGCGAGAGCCCGCCTGCAGGGGTGTTGTCCGGGAAATAGGGACCGACACCCTGATAGACATACCCCCTCACTGAGCCACCACCGCCCGCATAGTATCTCCGGGAGGCGGGGACGCCGGACGGGGTTCCGCCGAGGATTGATCCGACCTTTGCCCGTCCGGCCAGGACGGTGTGTCTGTCGGCCCCCAGCGGCAGGTAGGCGGAGCCCTGAAGGGTTGCCTTGACATAACTGAGGGTGACGCTGCCTGTGATGGCGGTCGGTTCCGCTCTTGCGTCGACCCGCCAGCCCGACCTGGGGTCGAGGATATCGTCCGTTTGGTCGTAGGCCACCGCGCCCAGAAGCGATGCGATGAACTGCTCCCGGGTGCGGATCGAAACATAAAAGGGATCCCGCTCCCGGGTCTGGCTGTACTCCAGCGCGGCGCCCACGGTCACGTAGGACACGTCGGACCTCCGCCGCTCGACGTCTGCGCGGACTTCCAGGCCGGCCTCATCATAAGCCGAGGTTTGACGATTGTAGACCGCCGCATAGCCATTGAGCGACTGGCGAAACCGACGCCAGTGCGGCAGGGAGATCTCTGCGCCCAGACGGCTATCGACGGTGGAAGCCCGGGCGAAGATCGCGCTCGTGTCCGCCAACCCAAAGCGGTTGAAATGGCTCCACCGCATGTCGGCCCCGAGGCCCTCGCTGCTCGCGTAACTTGCGCCCGCCTCCAGTCGTCGGGGCCGCCTGTCGACAAGGGTCACGATTACGTCCCTGGCCCCGTCGTCACCCACGGTTTCAGGGGACGCCAGGGATACTGAGACCTGATCATACACCCCTGTCTCGACAAGCCGCTTCTCGAGGTCCGACAGGGTTTCTGGAACATAGAGCACGCCGCTCGCCCAGGGTGCCAGGGAGGCCAGCCAGTCGCCCCGGGTCCGCCCCTCGGTTTCCAGGCGAACGCCTCCCAGCCGCACAATGGTGCCGGCACTGATCCGATAGATCGGCCTGAGGGTCCGGTCAGCGTGATCGACGATGACTTCCCTCGGGCCGATGAAGGCGTCCGCGTAACCTTCCTTCTGAATTGCCGACAAGACCCTCGCCTCGGCGGAAACGACATCGATTGCCCTGGCCGGCTGACCGGGTTTGAGCTCCAGCCGACTGAATCCGAGGGCCTGCAGCGCCTCCGGCGGCGAGGGCTCGACCCATTCGATCCGGGGTTCGGCGACCTGGAATCGGGGTCCCATGGAGACATCGACAAAGGGCTCCGCCACGGCGTCATCAGAGATGCCTGGCTGGACGCTGAATTCGTAATAGCCTTCCGAACGCAGGGCCGCGGCGACTTCGCCAGAAGCCGTATTGGCTCGCTGCCGGGCATCGAAGCGGCTGCGGACGGGACGTTCCGTGGTCCCGATCGCGGCCTCGATCCTTGTCCGCAGATCTGCCGGCAGGTCACCCCGCAGACGAGCGCGCATCACAGGGGTCGCCGCCACCGCGACGTCCGCAGTCATGAGGCTGAGCCCGAAAAGCCCCGCCGCAAGGATCCGCCTCTGAAACCGTCGCGTCCAAGCCAAGCCCGCGCCCCCTCAATAGGGATGAGATAGCCTGCCGGATCACCCTCTGTCATCCGCCGAGGCGAGGAGGCGACAGCGCTCAATTTTCTGGCAGGTGCCTGAAAACAGGGCAGAGGCGGGGGTGGTAGTCGCCAAACCCGGCTTGCCACTCTATGCAGGTCTCTCAATGTCTAGGCTTCTCCCTTGCCGTATCCGAACGGAAGGGAGCCCCGGGTGAGATACGCTTTGTCCGATCCTGCTCATTTGTCCGGTGCACACGCCGCGGCGGTGAAACCTTATGACGAGATGATGGATCCGACGGGAGAGGTGAGGCCTCACTATGCGGCCCTCGCCCGGCGCGTCGCCTCGCTCGCAGACGAAGACCTCGCTGAGCGCCAGCGCCTGCTCGAGCGCTTCTTCCTTCTGCAGGGCATCACCTTCACCGTGTATGGGGCCGAAAGCTCGACCGAGCGGATCATTCCCACCGATCTCCTGCCCCGGATCATACCGGCGACAGAATGGGCGACGATCGAGGCGGGGCTGACCCAGCGCCTGAGGGCACTGAACATGTTCCTTGCCGATATCTACAGCGACCAGAAGATCCTGATGGACGGTGTCGTCCCGCGGGAACTCGTCCTGGGGGCTCCCTCCTACCGGCGGGAAATGCAGAACCTCTTCGTTCCGCACCAGGCCTACGCCAACGTCTGCGGCAGCGATCTCATCCGCAAGCCAGATGGCGGGTTCGCCGTTCTCGAGGACAACCTGCGTGTGCCTTCGGGCGTTTCCTACATGCTCGCGAACCGGGAGGCCGCCAAGCGTACCTTCCCGGGCTCGTTCCGGAAGGCCGGTGTCCGCCGGATCGAGGAATACCCGGACCTCCTGCTTTCCACCCTTCGGAGCATGGCTGCCGACTGGCGCCCCAACCCCCAGGTCGTCGTCCTGACACCGGGTGTCTACAATTCTGCCTACTTCGAGCACGCCTACCTCGCCCGGCTCATGGGCGTACCCCTGGTCGAGGGTCGCGACCTCGTGACCCACGACAACATGGTCTACATGCGCACCACCACCGGCCTCCGCAGGGTGGACGTCATCTACCGACGCGTGGACGACGATTTCGTCGACCCCCTGACATTCCGCAGGGACTCCAGCCTCGGAGTCGCTGGTCTCTTCAACGCCTACCGTGCCGGCAATGTCGTGATCTGTAACGCTCCGGGGACAGGCGTGGCCGATGACAAGGCGGTTTACGCCTATGTCCCGGAGATCATCAGCTACTACCTGGGGCAGGACGCCATCCTGCCCAATATCGAGACCTATCTGTGCCGCGAACCGTCGCAGCTTTCCCATGTGCTGGCCAATCTCGACAGCCTGGTGGTCAAGGCGGTGGGGGCTTCCGGCGGCTATGGAATGTTGGTCGGCCCCCACGCCACTCAGGCGGAGCGGGAGGCCTTCGCCGACGCCCTTAGGGCGAACCCTGAGAACTATATCGCCCAGCCCACTATCCAGCTGTCGACGGCCCCCTGCCTGATCGACGGCGCCATCGACCCGAGGCACGTCGACCTGCGCCCTTTTATCCTGTCGGCCGACAAGATTCGGGTGACCCCTGGCGCCCTCACCCGCGTCGCCCTGCGTAAGGGCTCTCTGGTGGTGAACTCCAGCCAGGGTGGTGGCTCCAAGGACACTGGGGTTCTCGGCGAGGGCGACAGCCAGGAGGCCCGGCCATGATGCTCGCCCGGGTTGCGGACAGCCTTTACTGGATCGGTCGGTATGTGGAGCGCGCTGAGCATATGTGCCGGCTTGCTGACGTTCTCCTCAACGCCACCCTCGACAGGACCGAGAGCTCGGGGCAGGTCGCGGACATGGTGATCTCGGCCATCACCGACGGACACAACGACGCGCCGCTTTCGCCCTGGGACGCCGCCCTGGCGATCACCATGGACAGCGAGAACGGCGACTCTGTCACGGCGGCCCTCGCCAGGGCCCGGGAAAACGCCCGCCAGGTCCGCGACCAATTGACCACGGAGACCTGGGAGCGGCTGAACCTGATCTACCTGAGGGTGACAGGCGAAGCTGCCGCGCGCGACTTCTCCGACGCCCCCTCCCAGTTCCTGCACGACATCATCGCCGACCTGCACCTGTTCAAGGGCGCGGCGGACGCCACCATGAGCCATGGCGAAGGCTGGGGCTTCCTGCAGCTCGGCGTGTTCATCGAGCGCGCCCAGTTGATCGGCAAACTCCTGCAGGCCGGCTTTGGGCGAAGCCTGGGACGGCCAGTCACCGAGCATGCCGCCATGACAGCCCTGCTTCGCATGAGCTGCGCCCTGGAACCCTACCTGCGCAAACACACGGCCGACATCCAGCCGAGCCTGATCCGCCAGTTCCTGATGTTCGACGAGGACTTTCCCAGGTCCCTTCGATTCTCGACGGCCCGGATCGAGGAACACCTGTCCAGCGTCGGACGAAATGTCGACCTCGGAGGCGGGGCTGGACCCGAGCGCCTAGCAGGAAGGCTGAAGGCCCGGCTCCTCTATGCAGACCCGGAGGCCCTGGGGGGAGAAGAGTCCGACAATCTGGTGGCGACCGTCCTGGAGGAATGCGCCCGGCTTCACGCAGGAATCTACGACACCTTCGTCGCCTATTCCCTCGAAATGCGGCTTCCCGCCTAGGAAATCCCATGCTGCTCGAAGTCAGACACGTCACCCGATACCACTATGCGGCCCCTGTCCGGGAAAGCCTGATGGAAGTCTGGATGCAGCCCCGAAAGACGCCCCAACAACGCTTGACCAGCTTTGATCTCGAGCTGGATCCCGCCGCCCAGGTCTTTTCCTACGCAGACCCCTACGGTAACGCCGTCTACCATTTCGACGTCCCGCACCCTCATGATCAGCTGACCATTACCGCGCGGTCCGTGGTCGAGACCGCCGCGCCGGCCCCCCTCCCCGAGGCTCTGGATCCAGGCGAATGGGACCGCCTAAAGAGTGCCAGTGTCCTGGGAGACAATTTCGACTTCCTGAGGCTGCAGGGGTTCTGCATCGAAACCGACGCCCTGAGAAACTTTGTCGCCGAACGTGGGCTCGACAGGCTGAGGGAGCAGGACCCGCTCACCGCCATAAGACACCTGTCCGAAGTCATCTACGAGGCCTTCGACTATGAACCCGGCGTGACAGATGCGGAAAGTCCGATCGACCTTGCCCTGTCTGCCCGCAGGGGTGTCTGCCAGGACTTCGCCCACATCATGATCACCATATGCCGCAGCTGGGGCGTACCGGCGCGGTATGTGTCGGGCTACCTGTTTACCGATCGCGAGGGAGGGGACCGTTCGGACCCCGAGGCCTCCCACGCCTGGGTCGAAGTGTTCCTTCCCTCCACCCGATGGATCGGCTTTGACCCGACAAACAACTCCCTGGCTGGAGAGCGGCACGTCTCTGCAGCCATCGGCAGGGACTATGCCGACGTCCCGCCTTCACGCGGCGTCTACAAGGGCGAGGCGGAGAGTCAGCTAGCGGTCGGAGTTAATGTGCGTCGTGCCCGGGCCACGTCAGCGGAACCCGAGTTCATCGGCCTCGCAAGCCCGAGCTTTGCTCGTGGGGGCGGCCGCCGGCGTCCCGGCTCCGGTGCCCTCCTCCTCGAGCGCCAACAGCAGCAGCAACAGTAGGCGGCCCGCCAAACTTGTTGCACTCTGAGTGTCGATATCTCAATCTAGCCCCTGGTGTTCGGGGAGGAAAATCGTGCGCCCGTGGCTTGCCGCTGGAGATGCATTCGGGTCGTGCGGGGACAATAGCCCCCCGTATCAAACTGCGACGTCAGGTTTACGAAGCCCCCTGAATCCGGCGACAAGTATGGCCAAGGCAAGCACCTCGATCAGGATGGGTGCCACCTGGTTGAAGGTGAACCCCGCCAGGACGAGATTGAGCAGCCTCCCCGCAAGCGCGGCGCCCAATAGGCTGATTGGTCCCAGAAGGGCGCGGCCGTCTGCCTTGATGGCGGCGAAGAGGGCCAGGCCACCGGTCCCAGCAAAGAGACCGGCAATGTCCGCCCTGAGGGTCGCCTGCCCCAACTCACCATTCAACAGAAGCCCGAACTGGGTGGCGACCGCGGCCGGATCCACCCAGATCCGCGCAGCCAGCATCAGGGCAAGCAGCCCCAGTGCGCCCACAACAACTCTCAAAGCTAGCATCCGAACCTCCCCGATCGCTTCCCACTCCGGGGAGCCTATGCGAGGCCGGCCCGACTCGACAACGCTCTGCAGGGAGATTTCGAATGGCGCTTGAATACGACCTCTACTGGTCCTTCCGGTCTCCCTACTCCTACCTGATCACTCCAAGGCTGGTGGAACTGGAGGCGGAGTATGACGTGACCTGCCGCGTCCGCCCGGTCTATCCCCTGGCGGTCCGTACGCCGGAATTCTTCCAGGGGCGCGATCCCCTCTGGTTTTCCTACCTGATGATGGACACCCGGCGAGAGGCCGAGTTCCTCGGCCTGCCCTTCCGCTGGCCCCGCCCGGACCCCGTCTACATGGACATGGCGACCGGAACCTATCCGAAGGATCAGCCCCATATTCACCGCCTGACACGGCTGGGCGTACTCGCCGCCGAGGCGGGCCGGGGCTTGGCCTTCCTGAAGGAGGTCAGCACGGCGATCTGGAGCGGCCAGGTGGACAACTGGCACGAGGGCGATCACCTGGCCGAAGCCGCGCAGCGCGCGGGGCTGGACCCCAAGGCGTTATTTGATCGCGTCGAAGCCGAATCCGAGAGGCTTCACGCCGTGATCGAGGAAAACCAGATGGCTCAGCGCCAGGCTGGCCACTACGGCGTGCCCATGATCACCTTCAACAATGAACCCTTCTTTGGCCAGGACCGCATGGACCAGTTCCATTGGCGCCTGGAGCAGCAGGGTCTTTCCCCCCGCAAGACCGCCTGAGGAGGCGAACCGATGAAATTCCTGAAAGTCCTCGGCATCGGACTGCTCATCCTGGCCGGCCTCGGAGCCCTCGCCTGGGTCAACCGCGCCACCGTTCTGAGCCTGATCGCCCAGTCCCGGCTTCCCCACATCGCCCCTAACCGGGAAGTGACCTGGGAGCAGGGGCCCGCGGACCGACCGCCGACCCGTAGCCGCCCCAATGTCATCTTCATCCTGGTGGATGACATGGGCTTCAATGACCTGACCCTCAACGGAGGGGTGGCTGCAGGCGCTGTCCCCACGCCGAACATGGACTCCCTCGGCCGGGACGGCGTCGTCTTTGACAATGGCTATGCAGGTAACGCCACCTGCGCGCCTTCCCGCGCTTCGCTCATGACCGGGCGCTACGCAACTCGCGTGGGCTTCGAGTTCACCCCGGCTCCGGTCGCCTTCGAGCGGATGGTGGGGACGTCCGCCGAGCCCGGCGTCACCGTCCGGCCCAAGTTCTTCAAGGAACGGGTCAAGGACGTTCCGCCCATGGAATCCATGGCGGTGCCCGCCAGCGAGATTACCATCGCCAAGCTTCTCCAGGGCCAAGGCTACCACACGCTGCACTTCGGCAAGTGGCATCTCGGCGCCAATCCCGGATCGCGACCGGAGGACCGCGGCTTCGACGAGAGCCTGGGCTTCATGTCGGGCGCGTCGTTGTTCCTTCCGGTCCGCGACAAGACCGTGGTCAACTCCAAGCAGCCGTGGGATCCGATCGACAAGTTCCTGTGGCCGAACCTGCCCTATATGGTCCAGTACAACGGCTCGGAAATGTTCGCCCCGAAGGGCTACATGACCGACTACCTGACCGACCAGGCGGTGAGCGCGATCCGCGCCAACCGCCACCGGCCCTTCTTCATGTACTTCGCTCCCAACGCGATCCACACTCCGCTGCAGGCTACGCGTGAGGACTATGACGCCCTGCCCCAGATCAAGGATCACCGCCTGCGGGTCTATGGCGCCATGGTGCGCAACCTCGACCGTAACGTCGGGCGGATCCTGGCGACTCTCCGCGAGGAAGGCCTCGAAAAGGACACCCTGATCGTCTTCACCAGCGACAATGGCGGAGCCGGCTACATCGGTCTTGATGACATCAACAAGCCCTACCGGGGCTGGAAATCGACCTTCTTCGAGGGGGGAATCCATACGCCCTTCTTCATGAAGTGGCCGGGCGAATTGCCCGCCGGAACCCGGTATCCCAATCCCGTCGGGCACGTGGACATCTTCTCGACCATCGCCGCAGCCGCAGGGGCCGCGCTTCCAAAGGATAGGATCATCGACGGGGTCGACCTGGCTCCCTATGTGAATGGCAAGATCAAGGGACGCCCGCACCAGACCCTGTTCTGGCGTTCAGGCCAGTACAAGGCCGTGCGTGATGGGGACTGGAAGCTCCAGAGCAACGAGGCGCGCTCCAAGGTGTGGCTACATAACCTGGCGACGGACCCGACGGAAAAAGTCGATCTCGCGGCCAAGGAACCCGAGCGGGTCAAGGCCATGCTCGCCCTCCTGGCCCGTCAGGACGCCCAGAGTGCAAAGCCGCTCTGGCCCTCCCTGCTCCAGGGTCCAGTCTTCATCGACCATCCGTCCGGACGGCCCCAGAAAGCGGGTGAGGAGTACATCCTCTGGGACAACTAGGGGCTGGCTTGCGAAGGACACCCGAAGCGGGGGAAGCTGGACCATGCCCAGCCTCCCCCTCATCATCGACTGCGATCCCGGCGTCGACGACGCCATCGCCCTCCTGTTGGCGCTTGCCGCGCCAGACGCGCTTGAGGTCCTGGCCATCACGACGGTGGCCGGTAATGTCGGCGGGGACCTGACCGCACGAAACGCTTGCCTGGTTCGTGAGATCGCGAGTCGCCCGGACGTTCCCGTGTTCGCAGGGATGGAGCGTCCCCTCTCCCGGGAGCCGGTCGCAGCTGACCACTTCCATGGGGTCAGCGGCCTTGGCGACCTGCCTGTCCCTACTCCGGCGAGGGGCCCGGAACCCCTCCACGCCGTTGACTACCTGGTCGAGACCCTCCGCAGCCGACCGTCAGGAGAGGTGACCCTGGCCCTCACCGGCCCGATGACCAACCTCGCCGAGGCCATGCGCCGCGCGCCCGACATCATCCCCCGCATCCGACGGGTGGTGGCGATGGGCGGGGCGCGTCGGGAGGGCGGTAACATCACCGCCTCCGCCGAGTTCAATATCTTCGCAGACCCCCATGCGGCGGACGAGGTCGTGCGGTCAGGCGTCGAACTCGCCCTCCTCGGGCTGGACGTCACCCACCAGGTGACGGCGACGGAAGCCCGTCGTCGCAAGATCTCGGAGCTGTCGGGAGCTTCAGCGGCGGCGGCGAGCCGGCTTCTGGCCTTCAGCGCCGGGACAGAGGCCAGGCTCGGGACGGGTGGGCCGCCGCCGCTTCACGATCCCTGCGTCATCCTCGCCCTTTTGGATCCTGGTACCTTCCGCTTCCGCCCCTGCGCTCTGGCGATTGAGACCTCATCTCCGCTTACCCTTGGCCATACGGCAGTGGAATACCGCGTGGGTCCCGAACGACCCGCCAATGCCGACTGGGCCGTGGACGCCGATTCCGACCGTGCCTTCGACCTGATCTACCGTCTCCTCGGACAGGCCGCGTGACCCGGCCCTCCATCCTCGTCGTTGGCTCAGTCAACCTGGACCTGGTGGCGTCAGGCGCGCCCCTGCCCCGCCCTGGGGAAACCGTCATCGGCGCGCGGCTTGAACGTCATCCCGGCGGCAAGGGCGCCAACCAGGCCCTCGCCCTGGCCCGGCTGGGCGGCGCCGTGCGGCTATGGGCGCGGACGGGGGCCGACCCCTTTGCCGACGAAGCCCTCGCCCTCCTGCGGGCTGCGGGAGTCGACCTCAGCCTGGTCGCCCGGCTCGCAGACACCCACACCGGGGTTGCGTTGATCAGCGTCAGTCCCGAAGGGGAAAACCAGATCAGCGTCGCCTCGGGCGCCAATGCGATGGCCAGGCCCAGTGACCTTCCGACGACGATCGACGACGCCCTCCTTTGCCAGCTGGAGTGCCCCGTCGACCTGGTCGCCGCCGCCGTCGCCCGGGCCCGGGGCTTCGTGGCCCTGAACCTGGCGCCCTTTGGGCCCATACCGGACACCTGCCTCGAACGCGCCGATCTCGTGGTGGTCAATGCCCTGGAGGCGGAGGCACTGGGATCCCGGACAGCAGGGGTCCGGGGCGCCCTCGTCATCACCTCAGGCGCCGGTCGGGTGTGCATGCTCCGGGGCGGCGTCTTGAGCGCAGAGGCCGAGCCCCCCCGGATCAGGGCCGTGGACACCACCGGCTCCGGCGATGTCTTCACCGCAGGCCTCCTGCTGGCCCTGCTGGAGGGCCGCAGCGATTCTGACGCCCTGGCCTTTGCCTGCGCCGCAGCTGCCCTCGCGGCGACTCGTCCCGGCGCCCAGACCGCCTGCCCTGATAGGGCGGAAGTCGACGCCTTCCTGGAAGGGGCGATCAGATGACGACGCACGTCCCAGAACTCAGGCTTTCGGACTTCACCCAAGGCAGCGAGGCAGAACGCGCCCGGTTCCAACACGACCTGTTCGCAGGCCTCCAGCGCTGGGGCTTCGTGATCCTGGGGGACCACAATGTCCCAACCGGGCTCCTGGACGCCGCCTACCGCATGTCGGCGGACCTTTTCGCCCTTCCCGATGCGGTCAAGCTGGCTTCCGCCCGGGGGCTGCGGGGCTACATTCCCTTTGGGGCGGAACATGCCAAGGACAGCCGCTCGCCCGACCTGAAGGCGTTCTGGCAGATCGGGCGGGAGCCCACACCGGCAGCCCTCGAGGTGGAGCCCCTGCCCGCCAATGTCTGGCCCTCCGGCCTGGCAGGTTTCCAGGAGACCTTCCAGTCGCTCTACGACGCCCTGGACGGGACCGGACGCCTGCTTCTGTCCGCCCTCGCCCCCTCACTTGGGCTCCCCGGAGACTGGTTTGACTCCCGGGTCCGGTACGGGCCCTCGATCCTTCGGCTTCTGCACTACCCGCCGGTCTCGGCAGACGCGCCACCTGGAGCCGTCCGATCGGCGGCACACGAGGACATCAACCTCCTCACGATATTGGTGGCCGCCCGGGGCGCCGGCCTCCAGCTTCGCGACCAGGACGGGGCCTGGATCCCGGTGGAGACGGAGCCGGGGAAGCTGATCGTCGATACCGGTGACATGATGGCTCGGCTGACTAACGGCGTGATCGGCGCCACAACCCACAGGGTAGTGAACCCCGAGGGACCCAATGTCAGCCGGTACTCCATGCCCTTCTTCCTTCATCCGCAGTCGGACCTGTCCCTCGCCGCCCTCCCTTCCTGTCAGGCGGAAAGGCGCCCCGAACCGGACATCACCGCAGGTGAGTTCCTGGCGCAGCGACTCCGGGAAATCGGACTGGCCTGAAGCCGATACCGCGACAAGGCCTTTGCGCCATGACCGGGGCTTGGACTAAATTGACAAAATGCGCAGCGGCGTCGCCGTTTCGCGCAGGAACCTGTAAATGCCCCTTTCGCCCGCCTTCAATCCACCGGACACCCAGGACGACCCGGCTTTTCGCCTCACCGGCGACTGGTGCGGCGCGCCTGTCCAGCCCGTGGGCGAGTCCCTCATCCGGCAGGCCAGCACGCTCCCGGAGGGTGCCTTCGACCTCCGGGGGGTGCGCCGCATGGACATAGCGGGCGCCTGGGCCGTGCTTCAGTCTCTCGGGCCGGGCAGCGACTTGTCACGGGTGCGCGGCAAGCCCGAGCACCTTCGCCTCCTGGAGATGGTTGCCGCCGCCGACGCAGCGCGACCGAAGCGGCGGGTCGGGCCAGGGCCCTTCAGGGCCCTACTGGAACGAATCGGACGTGGAGTCATCGGGATCGGCGCCGAGACCTACGGTATCCTTGCCTTTGCCGGACAGTTGATGGTGGTCACGGCGCGCAGCCTCGCCAATCCCAGCCGCATCCGTTGGGCACCCTGTGTTTCCATGGCCGAGAGGGCAGGCCTCGACGCGCTGCCGATCGTCGTCGTCGCCAACTTCTTCATCGGCGCCGTGGTGGGCCTTCTGGGCGTCAACACCCTGCGCCAGTTCGGGGCCGAGGTTTTCGCGGTCGAACTCATCGGCATCGCCGTGACACGGGAGTTCAGCATCGTGATCACAGCTGTGCTCCTGGCCGGTCGGTCCGCCTCGGCTTTCGCCGCCGAGATCGGGTCCATGAAAATGACCCAGGAGGTCGACGCCATGAAGGTCATCGGCGTGGATCCCTTCGAAGCCCTTGTCTTTCCGCGTGTCGCTGCACTCCTGCTGACGATCCCGCTCCTGACCTTTGTCGCCACCGTGGCGGGCCTGATGGGCGGTGCCTTGATCACCTGGTCCATGCTGGGCCTGGGGCCAAGCTTCTTCATGACCCGACTGGTCGAGAACGTCGGCGATACGCACTTCTGGATCGCCCTGTCCAAGGCGCCGGTCATGGCCATCGCCATCGCCGGGATTGGCTGCCGGCAGGGGATGTTGGTGGAGGGCGATGTCCTGTCCCTCGGCGAGAGGGTGACGTCTGCGGTCGTGCAGGCTATTTTCGCGATCTTCCTGATCGATGCGGTCTTCGCCCTGATCTACATGAAGCTGGACCTGTGATGTCTCCCGAGGCCCTAGGGGGCGAAGCTGAAGCCCCGGCCATCGAGATCCGGGGCCTGCGTTCACAGTTCGGGAGCCGGGTCATTCACGAGGACCTTGATCTCACCGTGGAACGCGGCGAGATCCTTGGCGTTGTCGGCGGCTCTGGATCCGGCAAGTCGGTCATGCTCAACACCATCATCGGCCTCAAACGTCCGGACGGCGGTTCGGTCCGTGTCTTCGGGCATGACATCCACGCCGATCCGAGCCGAACCTGGGGATCGATCGAGCGCCACTGGGGAGTCCTCTTCCAGCAGGGAGCCCTCTTCTCCAACCTCACTGTGGCTGAGAATGTCGAGGCCCCCCTTACGGAACACACGCGCCTGCCCCGCAAGACCATCCGGGAACTCGCTGAGATCCGTATCGGGTTGGTGGGACTTCCCCCCGAGGCCTGCGACCTTAAGCCCTCGGAACTGTCCGGGGGCATGCGCAAGCGGGCTGGCCTGGCGCGAGCCCTGGCCCTTGACCCCGAACTTCTCTTCCTCGACGAACCGACTGCCGGTCTGGACCCGATCGGCGCGGCAGCCTTCGACGACCTGATCCTCGAATTGTCACGCAGCCTCGGCCTTACGGTCTTCATGATCACCCACGACCTGGACAGCCTCTACGCCATCACCACCCGCGTGGCCGTACTTGCGGACAAGCATGTCGTAGCGGTGGCACCCGTCCAGACCCTCGAAACCTCCACGCACCCCTGGATCCAGGAATACTTCCTGGGTCCACGGGGGCGCGCTGCCTCCCAGAAATTCCGGACCCAGGCCTGATGGAAAAAGACGCCAATTACGCCCTCGTGGGCCTGTTCTCCCTAGCACTCCTTGTGGGCCTTCTCGCCTTTGGCATCTGGCTGGCCCAGTTCAACCTGAACAGCGACTTCCAGAAATATGACATCGTGTTCCAAGGGCCTGTAAACGGGCTGAGCAAGGGCGGCGAGGTCCGGTTCAATGGGATCAAGGTGGGTGAACTCACTCAGATCGAACTGGATCCCGAGAACACCGAGAAGGTACTCGCACACGTTCGCATGACGGCAGACGTTCCTGTTCGCAGCGATTCCGTCGCCACGATTGAGCCTCTTGGGATCACCGGAGTGAATTTCATCCAGGTCACCTCTGGAACGCGCTCAAATCCCCTGATCCGCGAGCAGGTTCCCTTCGGCAAGACGCCCGTTATTGAATCCCGGCCATCCGCCCTCTCCGGCCTCATGTCTGGGGGCGAATCGGTACTTTCAGAAACCGTGAAGGCCCTCCAGGGGGTCAACGCGATGCTTACGCCTGAGAACATAGCCGCGATCCAGGCTTCGCTGCGGAATGTCGAGGTCGTCTCTGCGGAACTGGTACGACGCAAGTCGATGATCGCCGAGACCGAAGCGGCGCTTAAGAGCGTCAACACCGCCGCCCAGGAGATCGCCGCCCTCTCCGCCTCAGGTCGCGGGCTCGTCGAGGGCGAAGGCGCTCAAACCCTCAAGAGCCTTACAGACGCTGCGACTGAGACTCAAACGACGGTCAAGGACCTCCGAGGCGTCATCGCCCGGATCGACGGCCCGGAGGGCGAGTACACGGCAAGCAGCCTCGCCCAGTTCACGTCTGCGGTCGGTGCCCTGCAGGGTGCCGCAGACTCCCTGACCCGCCTGTCCCGCGAACTGGAAGCCAATCCCCGCGGCCTCATCTCGAAGAGCCCCGGCAAGGAAAAGGACGTCCGTCCATGATCCCGACCCTGAACCTCACCCGCCTGGGCGCTATTACGGCGGCGCTTCTGCTGTCGGGCTGCATCACTCTGCTGCCGGACAGCAAGCCGGCCCAGCTCTACCGGTTCACGCCGGACCCGCAAGCCTCAGGGACGCCGTCGCCTACGGAGGGCCGCTCCGCCGTCGTCAGGGCGGGCGGGAACTTCCATCCCGCCGCAGCAGGCGACCGGATCCTGACCTCCGACGGGGCCGAGGCCGCCTATCTCGCCAACGCCCGGTGGACTCAGGCGGCGGCCGTCCTCTTCGACCAGGCCCTTGTGAGAGCCTTTGCCACCAGTTCCGGCCCAGCCCGCCTGATCACACCCGGCGAACTTGGCCGCCCGGCCTTCGGCCTGCGCGTTGATGTTTCCCGTTTCGAAGCGGCCTACGACCAGGGTCCGAACGCTGCGCCTGAGATCCGGGTGGACCTGCACCTTGTTCTGACCCGCCTCAAGGACCAGACAGTGGTTCAGGAACAGACCTTCGCCTTCAGTCGCAGGGCTGCTGAGAACCGGGGCGGCGCCATCGCGGAGGCGTTCAGCGAGGCTGTCGAGGAAGCCTTGGAGACCATTGTGCGCACGGCCGACAAGGGCGTGCGCACACCACCGACCGCCGAGGGCCTGCTCCCCTCAGATGGAACGTCTGAAGGGGCAAAACAGGCTCAAAATCCAAAAAACTAGATCCCGTGGATACGCCGGGCAGCTGTCACGGTGTTGGCGAGCAGGCAGGCCACCGTCATCGGCCCAACGCCATTTGGGACCGGCGTGATGGCACCAGCGACCTCGCGGGCGGACTTGAAGTCCACATCGCCGACCAGCTTTGTTCGTCCCTCGGCGGCCTTCGCGGGATCGTCGAACGGAACCCGGTTGATGCCGACGTCTATGACCGTGGCGCCGGGGCGGATCCAGTCGCCCGGGATCATGCGGGGACGCCCCACCGCCGCCACGAGGATATCCGCTTCCCGGCAAACCGCGGCGAGGTCGCGCGTCCGCGAGTGGGCGATGGTCACGGTGCAGTCCGCCTGCAGGAGAAGCTGGGCCACCGGTCGTCCCACGAGGATCGACCGGCCCACCACCACAGCCCTCAGCCCCGACAGGTCGTCCCCGAGGGTCTGACGCAGCAGGATCATGCAGCCTAAGGGCGTACAGGGGGAGAGTGAGGGAAGCCCCTGGGAAAGTCGTCCCGCATTCACGACGTGCAGGCCATCGACGTCCTTGTCCGGATCGATGGCCTCGACGACGGCCTTTTCATCCAACCCTCGAGGAAGCGGCATCTGGACCAGGATGCCATGGATCGCCGGATCGGCGTTCAAGGACTGAACAAGGCCAATCAGGACGTCCTGC
>Ga0209598_10000764_pt1 | contig 26189 bp, 24 predicted proteins | sample M_140807_EF_Meta_FD_187317 | JGI IMG/M metagenome (GOLD analysis project Ga0209598, IMG submission 187317) | Freshwater microbial communities from Lake Montjoie, Canada to study carbon cycling - M_140807_EF_MetaG (SPAdes) (version 2) | ecosystem: Environmental > Aquatic > Freshwater > Lake...
ACCTGACGCAGCCATCTTCAATAGTTGCTGCGTCCGTTGGGTGTACTCTGCCTGCAAGCCCATGAGACGGTTCTGATCAATTCGCAAAGCGGCCGGGGGTTTGCCCTGCAGTCGACTAATCCAGTCCATTCCCGGAAACCGGGACATCGCCTCACTCATCTGAGCCATCGCCGTCGGCATGATGGTGCCGAACCCAAAGCTTGGATCAAATGGTGCGTCCTGCGCTGCCAACTCCGGCGGCGATGACGAATCCGTCGAGGGTAATGTCCCTGCCGGAGTGGTTGGGACTGCCGCCGTCTCGAGATCTTCCTTACGCTTGGCGCGTGCCATGTTCAGCCCCTGGTGATTCATTCAAATATTGATTGCATTGTGAAAGCCGAAGACCGCAAGCGTCAAATGGGATTCAACCCTGGATCAATCCAGATACAACCAGCAGTCCGACCGCGTGAACGATCTCGACGATACGACCAGAATTGCTCCGGATTAGAAGCGGTACAGGGAGTTGCCCAGGGCATTACGCTTACTCCAAGCCGTTGCAGGCGCAGTGTTGCCATACCCGGCAGGTCGAACAACCATTTTCCCTGCATGGTCGACGGAATGAACAGGCGCTCCAAGGCAAGCCGAAAATCGCCATCGATCACATCGCCGGCATCATCATCGCAGCGATCACTCAGCATTGCGACCCGCACCTCTTCACCAACCTCATAACGAGATTGATGAATGGCGGGACCGATCCAGGCCTGCAAACGGGCATCGACAACACGTGAACGCATTGTCCGCACAGTCGCCTCCAGAATGCCATCCGCAAGCCCGCGCCATCCCGCATGTGCGGCTCCGACAATTCGCCCTTCGAGATCGGCGATCAGAACCGGAAGACAATCGGCCGTCAAAATTGCGAGTACGACTGAGGGCAATGTTGTCACGGAGGCATCGGCCACGATCGGCGCAGCCGCCCCGTCGTGTTGCATCACCTCATGAACGGCAGTTCCGTGAACCTGCGACAACCAAATGGGCTCAGCCGGTAGAAAAGATCTTAAGCGTGAGCGGTTTTGCGCCACCAACAATGGATCGTCTCCGACATGGGTAGCCAGGTTACCGTCATCACGAGTCGTAAAAAATGCCGAAACGCCTTGGCCGAGGGAATGTGGTGGGTGAAGGCCCGTCATGCTCAAACCTCGGGTAATGAACATGCATCGATCTGGCACTGTTCCAGCAATTGAATCAAATCGGCAGGGATCAGCGAGGCCCATGACACCGGGCGCCCATCTGCCGGATGATTTAGACCGAGTCGCCAGGCGTGGAGGGCCTGGCGTCCAAATCCAGCGACCCCAGCGACCCCAGCGCCGCCACCATTACCGCCACTGGCGCCACCTCCGATGCCTCGTCCGTAGACCGCGTCACCAATCAGCGGAAAACCGAAGTGCTGCAGGTGCACTCGAATCTGATGCGTACGGCCAGTCTGCAACTGACAAAGCACCAGCGAAACTGGCTTTCCGTTGCCAAAACGCCCGCGCTGTATGGTTTTAAAATGAGTCACGGCATTACGGCCCTTAGGGGCATCAACGACCGCCATCCGAATCGGCGATTGCGGATCCCTCCCGATTGGTGCGTCAATCGTTCCAGAATCTGGCGTTTCGCCATCGACGAGGGCCAAATAACGCCGCGACATCGACCGATCAGACAACTGGGCCACGAGACGGACAATCGCCAGTTCCGAGCGGGCGACTACCAACAGCCCACTAGTATCTTTGTCCAGACGATGGACAATCCCGGCGCGGGGCAAGCCCGCCTGATCTGGCCAATGATGCAAAACACCATTCATTAGGGTTCCGCGCCAATGACCCGCGGCCGGGTGAGTCACCAAGCCCGGCGGCTTATCGATCACGAGCAAGTGCTCGTCCGAATGCACGACTGACAAGGGCACGGGGTCTGGAGCGAATGCCGACTCCGCCGCGCGTGGCTGAGGGATGACGGTGACCGATTCATAACCAATCAAGCGGTGTTTAGCCGATCGCCCAGCGCCCTCCACTTCCACTGCACCCAACGCAATCCATTGCTGAATTCTTGAACGGGAAACGTCGGGCAGACGGATCGCAACAAAACGGTCCAGTCGCAAACCACCCTCATGGCGCTCAACCGAAAGCCGGATCTCGGACGTCTCCCCACCCTCGCCCGGAGGGTGGATATAATCAGGCAACCCCGCAGCGGCATCGCCGCCCTGTGGCCTTGACCCGCTCTCGTTGGATCGACCAATCATCATGAATCAAGCGGCTCGAAGCCCCTCATTGCGCTTGCCTGGCGTCGCGCTCTTGGTGGCAGCCTTCTGCGTTGTCGCCCTGAATGGCTGCGGTTCTTTCAACCCGAGCAAAGATCCGACGGCAGACTGGGCCGTCGAAAAATTATATGCCGAGGCCCGCTCCGAATTGGATTCGGGTAACAACGTTGCAGCGGTCAAACTCTACGAGAAGCTCGAATCCCGATATCCGTTCAGTCGACATTCTCAGCAGGCTCAGCTTGACACCGCTTACGCTCATTACCGTGATAACGATCCGAGCCTTGCGCTGGCAGCGCTTGATCGGTTTTTGCGGTTATATCCCGACCACATCGCGACCGACTATGCGTTGTATCTCAAGGGATTGGTAAATTTTAACGAAAATCAGGGAATCTTCACGAGCTTGGGTGGACAAGATTTATCTGAGCGCGATCAACAGGCATTTCGCGACTCTTTTGACTCGTTGCGACAGCTGATCGACCGATTTCCGAATAGCCGCTATGCCGCGGATGCACGACTTAGATTGTCGTGGTTGGTCAACCAGATGGCTGCCGGTGATATCCACATCGCGCGCCACTATCTGCGTCGTGGTGCTTTCCTGGCGGCAGCCAATCGGGCCCAGGCCGTTGTTCGGCAATACCCTCAGGCACAGTCGGTGGAGGATGCACTCGCAATGATGGCATTGTCCTACGATCGGCTCGGACTCACCGATCTGCGGGACGACGCGAAGCGAATCCTGAATCAAAACTTCCCCGGCAGTCGCAAGGTCGAAACCGTGATGAAGGACGAAGTTTCGACCCAATGGACACTGGGTAGCTTAGGGAGCCTCTGGACGCCTTGGGCCTCGACCAAACCTTAGGAACCGATCAGGAAGTCTTCGGCCACCTGACGTTCTCGGGTCACTGAAAAGGGCGGCAGGCTGGCCATCAAGGTTCGGCCATAGCCCTTGTTGATCAGGCGTGCGTCACCAATCACCAGGACGCCACGATCGCGCTCGCTTCGAATCAGTCGCCCAGCACCTTGCTTGAGCGCAAGACTGGCAGCTGGTAACTGAATGGACCGAAACGGATCACCGCCACGACGACGAAGCGCTTCTGATTGGGCTTCAAGCACCGGATCGTCCGGCGGAGCAAAGGGCAGCTTGTCAATCAGCAAAAGGGACAATGCGTCACCCACCACGTCGACGCCTTCCCAGAAACTTGCTGCGCCAACCAGGATCGGCGCAGGAGCCGCCCGATAGCGCTCGAGTAGTTCGGTTCGACTACCTTCGCCCTGCACCAGCAAGGTTAATGGAGGTTCGAGCAATTCGCGCAATCGATCAGCAACCTGCCGAACCGCCCTCAAGGTAGTGCAAAGCACAAAACAACGCCCGACATTCACCTCAATCAACGGCCAGCAATGCTCGATCCAGGCCCTTGAAAATCCAGGGTCTGAGGGCTCTGGCAATCCCCTGGGCACGTACAGCAGGCCTTGTGAGGCATAGTCGAAGGGGCTCGGGAAACGCACCTGGCGAGATTCCGAGAGCCCCAGTATCTGAGCGAAATGACTAAAGTCCTCGCCAACAGCGAGGGTTGCCGATACAAAAATCCAGGCGCGTGCAGTCCCATCGCGGTACCGGGTGAAGGGCTCCGCAACGGACAGCGGGGTCTTGTGCAGCGTCATGGACGCGAGGTGTACCTCCGCCCAGGCAACCGAGAATTCTGCGTCCTTGGCCCCATCGATCGCCCCCTCACTAAACCAGCCCGACCAACGGGAACAAACCGTTCGGGCACGCTCGGCCATCCGCACGAGCCCGGGACCCCGCTCAACCGCGGCTTCGAGCGCACTCGTCAAAGCCTCCAAGGCCCTCGTTACAGACTGCAGCGTGCCGGCGAACTCTGAGTGTGCCAATAAGGTGTGGGCCGGCGCGCGAGGACTTGCGATCGGCCATTGCGCCCGTGCTTGACGCACGAACTGATCGAGTGTTGCACCCAGTTCATGCCATGGAGCCTGATCGGGTGCCTCCTCGAGTGCGACCTGCAGGGCGTCCCGCCCAAGATCCATCAGCGCACGGCTACCACTTGCCTCGCCCAAAAAAGTGACGAGGGTGTCCGGCAACTGATGGGCCTCGTCGAAGATCAGTGTTTGGGCACTGGGTAGCAGTTCGGCTATTCCGGTATCGCGCAAAGCCAAATCCGCGCTGAACAAATGATGGTTAATAACCACCACATCGGCTGATTGTGCCGTTCGTCGAGCCTGAACGACGAAGCATTGATTCCAGTCTGCGCAATCCTGGCCGAGGCAGTTTTCGCGCGTTGATGTCGCCAGCACCCACGCTGGATCGTCATCACTGACTTGCGAACAATCTGACCGATCGCCGGTCGATGACAGCCTTGAGAATCGATCGATCTGGCGCAAGCGGCTGATATCAACCGCCCGGGTAAACCGTCCGTCTTCAAGGTTGCGCTTCAAATGGTGTCGACACACATAATTGGCCCGCCCCTTGAGCAAGGCTGTCCGAACGTCGACACCTAGCGCGGCGATGACTCGCGGCAAATCACGGGCAAACAACTGGTCCTGAAGCGTCTTGGTACCGGTCGAAATAATGACCTTACCGCCTGCGAGCAGGGCTGGAACCAGGTAGGCGAAAGTCTTCCCGATACCCGTGCCGGCTTCGGCGACCAGGGTCGACGGCTCCGAGATTGCCCGTGCGATCTCGCCAGCCATGGCGCGCTGGTCGGGCCGATCATTCCAGGCAGACCCGGCCGCAAGTGCACCGTCTGCCCCAAACGCCTTTTCGACGCGATGACTCAGCGCATCCGGCGCAGCTCGCTCCTCAGAGCATGCGCGACTCACGCAGGAATATCCGGCGTCAACTTAATCTGAAGAAGGGAGATGGTGTCCTTAATCTGCAGCTTACGTTTCTTGAGACGACGCAGCTGGACCTCGTCGCGCACAGGCTGCTCGGTCAGCGATTCGATGACAAGGTCCAGATCGCGGTGTTCGAGCATGAGCTCCGCAATCCGGGAATGAGATGGTTCAGCTCGATTCGGCATCCGAACATCATAGTGTGAGCCGAACGGCCCCCGCAATCCTCCATCGACATCGATGAGGAATTAATGACCTGCTTCGCCACGAACCGCCAAGTCCGACGCCCAGTCGGCGCTCCCGCGACGAGGTGCATCGACATACTCGCGGCTCTGCATCTCAATCAGACGGCTGAGCGTACGGGCAAACTCATGGGCCATGCGTCCCTTTGAATAGAGGCTTTCAGGTGCCACGGCCGCCGAAATCATCAACTTCACCCGCAAGTCATACAAAACATCCACCAACCAGGTAAAACGGCGAGCCTCTGAATGCTGCGCAGGACCCATTTCGGGAACCTCCGACAGCAAGAGCGTATGAAAGCGATCGGCGAGTTCAAGGTAATCATTCTGCGAACGCGGCGTCCCGCAAAGTTCGCCAAAGTCAAACCACACGATCCCGCCGACGCGTCGCCGCGCCGCCAAATGGCGATGGCCGACCAAAAGCGAAGTCGACTCGTCGACTTGGGGGGCCGCAGGAATCGCCGCCCCGTTCACCCCGTTCAACCCGTCTTTCAGCAATTGATCGAACAGGAGGGTCATTCGCCGGGTCGAATCGATCGGGTCCCGAACAACTTGGTACACATCAAGTTTCTCGAGCGTGCGACGACGATAATCCGTTCCCGCATCGACACCAATGACGTCCAAGTGGGCTTGCAGCAACTCGATCGCGGGCAAGATACGGTCTCGATGGAGTCCGTCTGGGTACAAAGCCGCTGGTTCGTAATTGGAAGTCATGACAAATGTGACCCCATGTCGAAACAAAGCACGCAACAAGCGTTCAAGAATCATGGCATCCGCAATATCGGACACGTGAAACTCATCGAAACAAATCAGCTGATAGCGCTTGGCGATTAAAGCACCCACTGCATCGAGCGGGTCTGCGCTGCCTTTCAACGAATCTAGCTCTACGTGCACCGTACGCATGAATTCGTGGAAATGGACCCGAGTCTTGCGCTGAATCGGAACCGCCCCGTAAAAACAGTCCATCAAAAAACTCTTGCCGCGCCCAACCCCCCCCCACATCCAGACACCTCGTGGCACCTTTGGGGCGTGAATGAAGCGCAGGAGCCGATTAGAACGAGCATTTTTGAAGGCAAGCAACTCGTGTTCGAACTGCTGTAATCGAACAATCGCCGATTCTTGGGCCGCGTCCCCTTGGTATTGGTGGACCCGAAGTTGCTCTTGATAAAAACTGGTGACGGTCACGGACTCACCCCAGACCGCATGACCATCAATCCGGTCATGCGTTACATATTGAGCGCACGTTTGTCGGTTGCCAGGGCGGCTTCGCGCATCACTTCAGACAAAGACGGATGCGGATGACAAATCCGGGCGATATCCTCGGCGCTGGCCTTAAACTCCATCGCAACGGCCGCTTCGGCAATCAGATCGGAGGCGCCTGCTGAAATAATATGCACACCAAGAATTTCGTCAGTCTTGGCGTCCGCCAGAAATTTGACAAATCCATCTGGGCTGTTCATTCCAAGCGCCCGTCCATTCGCCATAAAAGGAAACTGTCCAGACCGATACTCCCGGGCCGACGCCTTGAGTTGCTGTTCATTCTGCCCAACCCAAGCTATTTCAGGGCTGGTGTAAATCACCCAGGGAATACAGTTGTAATCGATGTGCGGCTGTTGGCCAGCAATCCGCTCGGCAACCAGTACGCCTTCGTCTTCACCCTTGTGCGCGAGCATCGGACCGCGAACCACATCACCGATTGCATAAACGCCGGGCAAACGGGTCTGACAGTGTTGATCGACTGAGATTTGACCCCGCTCATCGGTGGCCAAACCAACCGCCTCGAGACCCAAACCCTCGGTGTTGGGAACCCGGCCAACCGAAACAATCAGGCGGTCGCATTCCAACACCTGGGCCGCCCCCTGAGCATCGGTGTAATGGACTTCGACGCACGTCTTGCGGCCCTTGGATACAGTCTTCACTTCACCAATCTGAACGCCCATTGAAAAATTCAGCCCTTGACGACCGAATAACTTAAAGGCCTCTTTCGAGACTGATTCGTCGCAGGCGCCTAAAAAGCTGGTCGCGCCCTCGAGGATGGTCACCTCTGAGCCCAGGCGGCGCCAAACCGAGCCAAGCTCGAGTCCAATCACCCCGGCACCGATGACACCGAGCTTTTGAGGAACCGAATCAAACTGCAGCGCACCCTCGTTGTCGCTGATTAACACCTGGTCGACCTCAACTCCAGGCAGATGGCGGGCTTTTGAGCCAGTCGCAATAATCACATGACGAGCTTCGACCAACTCGGACCCGGCCTCGCCCAACACCTCAACCCGATACGCGCCGTCTTCGGCGGCGACAAAACGTGCGTGGCCTTTGAGCCACGTGATCTTGTTCTTGCGGAATAAAAACTCGATTCCCTTGGTCATTTTGCTGACCACTGAGTCTTTACGCGCCATCATTTTCGCGATGTCGATCTTGGCTTCTTTAACCGAGATGCCATGATCACCGGCATGCGATTGAATCTCTTCAAACGTTTCGCTCGATGCGAGTAGCGCCTTAGACGGAATGCAACCGACGTTTAAACACGTACCACCCAGGGAAAGCTCACCATTTGGCGCCCGCCACTTCTCAACGCAGGCAACCTTGAATCCGAGTTGTGCGGCACGGATCGAGGCGATATAGCCCGCAGGGCCAGCCCCGATCACGAGGACATCAAAATTTTGCGACATCGCGCGAACTCCAGTGCAAATTTGACGGGTCGGGCGACCAATTAAAGATCGAGCAGCAACCGGGCTGGATCTTCCAGCGCTTCCTTCATCGCCACGAGACCTAACACCGCTTCGCGGCCGTCAATGATCCGGTGGTCATACGACAACGCCAGATAATTAATCGGACGAACCACGACCTGGCCGTTCTCGACTACAGCCCGATCCTTGGTGGCATGCACACCGAGAATTGCAGCCTGAGGTGGATTAATGATCGGAGTCGACAACATCGAACCAAATACGCCGCCATTACTGATCGAGAAGGTGCCACCGGTCATCTCTTCGATACCGAGTTTCCCCTCTGCCGCCTTCTTGCCGTACTCAGAGATCGTCCGTTCGATTTGCGCAAAGCTCAGCTGGTCTGCACCACGAATGATCGGCACCACCAAACCGCGGGGCGAACCCACCGCAATCCCAATATCAAAATAACCGTGATAGACGATGTCACTACCGTCCACCGATGCGTTCAAAACCGGATACTTTTTGAGGGCCGCAACCGCCGCTTTCACGAAGAAACTCATGAACCCGAGTCGGACTCCATGCTCTTTCTCGAATCGCTCAAGATACTTCTTGCGCAGATCCATGACCGGCTGCATGTTGACTTCATTGAAAGTGGTCAAAATCGCATTCGTTGCCTGCGACTGAAGTAGACGCTCGGCAATTCGGGCGCGCAATCGCGACATCGGAACGCGCTGTTCCGGACGTCCCTCCAGCAATTTGGACGGATCAAGCGCGGCGCGCACCTCGGGGAGGCTGGAACCGGGGACGCCAGTCGGAATCGCGGAGGACGCTAGAACGACTGGTGCCTGGCTCAATGCCGAGGTCACATCGCCCTTCGTGACCCGACCATCCCGGCCGGATCCAACAAGCGATTGGGCACTCAACCCATTCTCTGCCAACAACTTGGCCGCCGCAGGCATGGCGATGTCGCCGTGCTTGCCGCCTACCGGCACAGCGGCTTGCGCCTGACCGGTAACTGACACGGCTGGAGAAGACACGGCCGGCGCTGAACTGGCCGAAGTGGCCAAGGCGGCTGTGGTAGAGGCCGTCGCGGTGGCCTCGGTATCGATGCGGGCAATCAGTTCACCGGCGACGACTGTTCCGCCGTCCCCTTTCAACAGTTCGACGAGGACCCCGGCAGCCGGCGCCGGCAACTCAAGAACGACCTTATCGGTCTCAATGTCGATCAGGTTTTCATCCCGGGCGACTGCGTCACCGACCTTTTTGTGCCAGTTCAGCAAGGTCGCTTCAGCGACGGATTCGGATAGCTGAGGGACGATTACTTCAATCAATGCCATTTTATTTAATTGTTCCTGGGAGGATTAATCACCAAAACCGTCGGCTTCAAATAACCATCAACCGGCTTTCTTCGCTCGGGTTCTTCCGGTTGTCGATTTAGAGTTCGGCTCACCCAGCGCCGCGTTCAGCAGTGCGGACTGTTGAGCATAGTGTTTGTCGTAATAGCCAACAGCTGGCGAAGCCGACGCTGGACGTCCGGCATAGCTGAGATGTTGTTCTGGCGTCAAAGCCGCTTGGAGATACGGCTGGATAAAGGTCCAGCTACCCTGATTCTGGGGTTCATCCTGGCACCAAATAATCTTGGTTGCATTCGGATACTTTCGCAGTTCTTTCGCGAGTGCGGCTTCCGGGAACGGGTAGAGTTGCTCAATCCTCACCAGTGCAACGTCGGTCAATTCACGTTCGCGGCGAGCCAGCGCTAGGTCGTAATAAGCCTTACCGGTTGAAAAGACGACCTTCCGAACCTTCGAGGCATCGAGTCCCGGAGCCGGGTCGGCCATGATGGTGTGAAACTCACCGCGTGCGAGTTCAGATAACAACGAAACCGCTTCCTTGTTGCGCAACAGCGATTTCGGCGTCATCACCACAAGCGGCTTGCGGAAAGGGCGAATCATCTGCCGACGTAACAAATGGAAGATTTGCGCCGGCGTTGAGGGCTGGCAAACCTGCATATTGTTTTCGGCACAAAGCTGCAAGAACCTCTCGAGTCGGGCCGAGGAATGCTCGGGTCCCTGTCCCTCGTAACCATGTGGAAGCAACAACGTGAGACCACATGCACGGCCCCATTTGGTCTCGCCCGATGCAATAAACTGGTCAATCACGACCTGTGCGCCGTTGGCAAAATCGCCAAACTGCGCCTCCCATATGACCAATGTGTTGGGCTCAGCCGAGGCATACCCATATTCAAAACCAAGAACCGCTTCTTCAGACAAAACCGAATCGATGACCGTAAAGACACCTTGCTTCGGAGTCACGTTCTGAAGCGGAATATAGGAACCCGCATCCCACTTCTCGCGATTTTGGTCGTGCAAAACCGAATGTCGGTGCGTGAACGTGCCACGCCCACAATCTTGCCCGGACAGGCGCACGCCATAACCCCCTGCGACCAGCGAGGCAAAGGCCAGGTGCTCACCCATCCCCCAGTCGAGAGGCTGGTCGCCCCGTCCCATCGCACGGCGATCGGCAACAACCTTTTCAACCAGAGGGTGCAATTTGAAACTGTCTGGGATCGACGTGATGCGGTCGGCCAACCGATGAAGCTCCGCCATCGGAATCGCCGTATCCGCTTTGTCGGTCCAGGCACGGTGCAGGAACGGCTCCCAATCGACCCCAAATTTGCCCTTGTAGTTGGACAACACCGGATCAAACGTGTGGCGCCCCTGATCAAATGCAGCGCGAAGATCAAGCGCCATTTGATCCGCGAAACCCGCCTTGATCGCCGCTTGAGCAAGCAATTTGTCCGCGTAGAGCTTGCGCGTGCCCGGATGTTGACCAATCTTCTTGTACATCAGCGGCTGAGTGACGGCCGGGGTATCCTGCTCGTTATGACCGAGTTTGCGGAAACAAATAATGTCGACCACGATGTCTTTCCCGAACTGCATCCGGTAATCGAGAGCGATCTGGGTAGCGAAAACGACCGCGTCGGGGTCGTCACCATTCACGTGCAAGACCGGCGCCTCAATCATCTTGACCACATCGGTGCAATACAAGGTTGAGCGCGAATCCCTCGGATCACTCGTCGTAAAACCAATCTGATTATTGATCACGACGTGAACCGTCCCGCCGGTTCCGTAATATCGGGTTTGGGCGAGGTTAAGGGTTTCCATCACGACACCCTGGCCAGCAAATGCGGCGTCACCATGGACCAGGATCGCGAGGGCCTGTTTGCCCTGACTATCACCCCGTCGATCTTGCCGCGCCCGCACCGAACCTTCGACCACGGGATTCACAATCTCGAGGTGACTTGGGTTGAAAGAGAGCGAAAGGTGGACCGGTCCACCCGGGGTTGAAATATCGCTCGAAAACCCCTGGTGATACTTGACGTCACCGCTCGGTAAATCGTCAGCGTGCTTTCCTTCAAATTCCGAGAACAAATCCTTGGGCATTTTGCCGAGAATGTTCACCAACACATTCAGGCGTCCACGGTGTGCGAGGCCGATCACAATTTCCTGGACGCCTTGCTCGCCGGCCCGCTGAACCAACTCATCCATCGCCGGGATAAAACTTTCTCCGCCTTCGAGGGAAAATCGCTTCTGGCCAACGTATTTGGTATGCAGGTACCGTTCGAGACCTTCGGCTGCGGTCAGGCGCTCGAGAATCCGGGTTCTTTTCTCGGCGGAAAATTGCGGCTTGGCCCGAGAGCTCTCGAGGCGCTCTTGCAACCAACGGCGATGCGTTTGATCGTTGAGATGCATGATTTCCGCGCCGATCGACCCGCAATAGGTCTCACGTAACGCATTCATGATGTCGCGTAAGGGCGCGTTATCAAAACCAAAAAATGTATTCGACGCGGAATACACGTTGGCGTGATCGCCTTCTGTAAAGTCGTAAAAACTGGTCTCGAGTTCGGGAATCCGCGGTCGCTCCTGACGCTTAAGCGGATCCAAATCGGCCCAGCGCGAACCCAGTGTCCGATAGGCAGCAATCAACTGCTGAACATGCACCTGGCGACGAGCGGTTGCCGCATCTCCACCCATCTGGCGGGGCTGCAAGGTTCCCTCGCGGGCCCGCTCGGCAAACGACTCCACCACTGGCGCATGGGCCACGTCGCGCGCGTTCGGGTTGGCGCCGGTGGCAGGGACCAATTGCATCTGGTCAAAATAAGTTCGCCAGCCGGGCGGCACCGATGTCGGGTCATCGAGATAAGACTCGTAGAGCTCTTCGACGTAGGGGGCGTTACCCCCAAAAAGGTAGGAATTTTCCTGAAACGCTTTCATGAACATCTTGTCTACCCCACCCGTCATTATGTTTACCGCTGGCCAATCGGAAGCACCTGGCGCCGGACATTGCCCTTGAACAACTGACGCGGACGGCCGATCTTCTGATCGGGATCAGAAATCATTTCGTTCCAGTTCGCAATCCAGCCAACTGTTCTTGCGAGCGCAAAAATACAAGTGAACAGATCGGTTGGAATTCCAAGCGCCTTCTGGACAATGCCGGAATAGAAATCGACGTTTGGATACAGCTTACGGGTCACGAAATAATCGTCTTCGAGGGCGACCTTCTCGAGCGTCATCGCAAGTTTGAACAGCGGGTCATCCTGCAGACCGAGTTCATTCAAAACTTCGTAGCAGGTCTCCCGCATCAACTTGGCGCGCGGATCAAAGTTCTTGTAGACCCGATGCCCAAAGCCCATCAGCTTGACGCCCGAATGCTTGTCCTTCACCTTGGCAATGAAGTCGCCAATCTTTTCGGCCCCGCCCTGCGCCTGAAGCTCATTGAGCATCAAAAGACAGGCTTCGTTTGCACCGCCGTGCGCCGGGCCCCAAAGCGTTGCCACACCCGCTGCAATACACGCGAATGGGTTTGCCCCGGACGAACCAGCCAAGCGAACGGTACTCGTGGAAGCATTCTGCTCATGATCGGCGTGCAGAATCAAAATCCGGTCCAGAGCCCGCACCAGGACGTCGTTGACCTTATATTCTTCACAAGGGTTTGCAAACATCATCCGCATAAAATTCGCGGAATAACCCAGGTCATTACGGGGATACACGAAAGGCTGACCAATCGAGTATTTGTAGGCCATCGCTACCAGCGTCGGCATTTTTGCGATCAGGCGAATCGCACTGATATACCGATGCTCGAGGTTATAAATATCGAGACTGTCGTGGTAGAACGCCGACATCGCACCCACTGACCCACACAGAACAGCCATCGGATGGGCATCGCGGCGGAATCCCTGAAAAAACCGGGTCATCTGCTCATGAACCATCGTGTGGTATGTCACGCTGGTGACAAACCGCGACTTTTGGTCCGCCGACGGCAGTTCACCATGCAGAAGCAGGTAACAGGTTTCGAGGTAGTCACAACTCACCGCGAGTTCCTCAATCGGATAACCGCGGTACAGCAACTCGCCCTTATCGCCATCGATGTAGGTGATCGCTGACTCACAGGCAGCGGTTGACATGAAACCGGGGTCAAACGTGAATTTTCCGGTCTGCGCGTAGAGCTTCCGGATGTCGATGACGTCAGGACCGATAGTCCCGCTGTAGACGGGGAATTCGGCCCCCGGACTGCCATCGGAAAAGGTGAGAGTGGCTTTTAATTCGTTTGACATCCCGAGTTTCCCCGTCATTAATGATTGAAACTAACCAGCGCGTCGCATTATGCCGCTCGGATCCGGTCGAGAACCGCTTTGATCCCCGCGTGATCGTACTCCGCCGACAGATCTTCACGGCCTAAAATCAGATCGAGCAACGCATTGTCGGACAGATCCATCAGGGTATCGACCGCCTGAACGTCGGAATCGGACAGCGTAGCCTCATGCCGATCCAGGAATCGGGTCATGATCAGATCGTTTTCGAGCATCCCGCGACGACAGCGCCAACGCAAACGGCGGCGGCGAATCGGATCCGCCTGGTGCGCGGCATCGATCGGATCCGCCCGGTGCGCGGACCCACCCAGGTTTGGGCCTTCAGACTGCACGACGAATCATCAGGTCCTTGATTTTCCCGATCGCCCGGGTCGGATTCAGACCCTTCGGGCAAACGTCCACACAATTCATAATGGTGTGGCAGCGGAATAGCCGGTAGGGATCTTCCAGATTATCCAGCCGCTCGCTAGTGGCCTGATCGCGGCTGTCCGCAATAAATCGATAGGCCTGGAGCAAACCTGCCGGGCCGACGAACTTGTCTGGGTTCCACCAAAACGACGGGCAACTGGTCGAGCAGCACGCGCACAAAATGCACTCGTAGAGTCCATTGAGTTCATCACGCTCCTCGGGGGACTGCAGCCGCTCTTTCTCGGGTGGCGCTGCATCGTTGATTAAAAATGGCTTGATCGAGTGATACTGCTTGAAGAACTGCGTCATGTCGACGATCAGATCCCGGATTACCGGCAAGCCCGGCAGGGGCTTCAGAACAATAGGCTCCTTCAGATCACGCAAATTGGTAATGCAGGCGAGTCCGTTCTTCCCGTTGATATTCATCGCGTCAGAACCGCAGACGCCCTCGCGGCACGAACGCCGATACGAGAGCCCTGGGAAAACGGTTTGTTTCATCCGCATCAGTGCGTCGAGCAACATCTTGTCGGTTGGCAACAGCTCAACCTCAAAATCCTGCATCGTGGGACGGGCATCCCGGTCCGGGTCGTATCGATAAATCGAAAAGCGCACTGTTCGGTTAGCAACAATTGCTGTACTCATCAAACTCTCCAGCCAAACATTCGGGCAAAAAAGGGGAACCCTGCTTAAAACGTGCGCGCCTTGGGCGCAAACGTCTCAACCGTCATCGGCTTCAGATTTACCGGCTTGTAGGACATGCGGTTGCCCTCGCTGTAGTACATCGAATGCTTCATCCACTGGGCATCATTGCGCTCTGAAAAATCACGGTGGGCATGCGCTCCACGGCTTTCTTTGCGGGCATCCGCCGAGATCATCGTGGCCTTGGCCGTCTCGACCAAATTGTCCAGCTCGAGCGCCTCGACGCGAGCGGTATTGAACACCTGGCTCTTGTCACCGAGGTGGACACGCTGCGACCGCTCTGCCAATTCAAGAATTCGAGAGACCCCTTGAGCCATCCGCTCCGATGAACGGAAAACTCCGCAATGCGCCTGCATTGTCTTCCGAATGTCGTTGGCCACTTCCTGAACGTTTTCGCCAGAACTTGTCCCATTGAGTTTCGCCAAACGGGCCAAGGAGAAATCCCCTGCTTCCCGGGGCACTTCTTTGTGGGGTCGGTTAGCGAGATGCTGGTCAACGATGTGCATCCCGGCCGAACGACCGAAGACCAGGAGGTCGAGCAATGAATTGGTACCGAGTCGATTCGCGCCGTGCACACTCACGCAAGCACACTCACCAATGGCGTAAAGCCCCGGGAGCACCGTCGAGGGATTATCGCCCTTTGGTACCACGACCTGGCCGTGGTAATTAGTCGGTATTCCGCCCATCTGATAATGAATTGTGGGCACGACCGGAATCGGCTCTTTAATGGGATCGACGTTCGCAAATTTAATCGCAATCTCGCGAATACTCGGCAGCCGCTTCATGATCGTCTCGGCGCCGAGGTGATCGAGCTTTAGCAGCACATAGTCGCCATCAGGACCACATCCACGCCCTTCCTGGATCTCCTGATCCATTGAGCGGGAGACGAAATCGCGCGGTGCGAGGTCCTTAAGAGTTGGCGCGTAGCGTTCCATGAAGCGTTCGCCGTGCTTGTTCAACAGGATTCCGCCTTCGCCACGCACGCCTTCAGTCACCAACACCCCGGCACCAGCCACACCAGTCGGGTGGAACTGCCAGAATTCCATGTCCTCGAGGGGGACGCCGGCACGGGCGGCCATCCCCATGCCGTCTCCCGTGTTAATGAACGCATTGGTCGAGGCTGCCCAGATCCGGCCGGCGCCGCCAGTAGCTAGGACCGTGGTTTTGGCCTCTAGCACCATGACCTCGCCAGTCTCCATTTCGAGAGCCACCACACCAACGACATCGCCATCGGCGTCCCGGATCAGGTCGAGTGCCATCCATTCCACGAAGAACTGCGTGCGCGCGCGGACATTGCGCTGATACAGCGTATGCAACATCGCGTGCCCTGTACGGTCTGCGGCGGCGCAGGCACGCTGAACGGGCTTTTCACCAAAGTTGGCGGTGTGACCACCAAAAGGCCGTTGATAAATCGTGCCATCCGGATTCCGGTCGAACGGCATCCCGAAGTGTTCGAGTTCATAGACCACCTGAGGTGCCATCCGGCACATGAATTCGATCGCGTCCTGGTCGCCGAGATAATCCGACCCCTTCACGGTGTCAAACATGTGCCAGTACCAGTTGTCTTCGCTCATGTTGCCCAGCGAAGCCCCAATCCCCCCCTGTGCCGCCACGGTATGGGAGCGGGTTGGGAATACCTTGGACAAAACCGCGACATTCAATCCCGCTTCGGCGAGTTGAAGCGAGCAACGCATCCCGGACCCACCGGCGCCAACCACCACCACATCGAATTTGCGACGCTGCAACCCATTAGCGAGTTTGGTTAAAACTTCAGCCATGTTCAAAGACTCCAGAGAATGATCACCAACCAGCAGCCATACCCCGCCAGCAGCAGAACGGTGCCTGCCTGAAGCGCGAGCCGGATTCCGGTGGGCTTGATGTAATCCATAAAGATGTCGCGAATTCCCACCCACGCATGGTAGAAAAGCGCCGCGCCCGCCAGCAGGGTGGAGACCTTCATAAACGGGTGCACAAACAACGTGGCCCAGTTGCCGTAATTGAACTCAGGCAACCGCAGCACGGCAACGATCAAAATGATGGTGTAAATCACCATCAGGACCGCCGATAAACGCTGTAACAACCAACTGCCGATCCCGTAGTGGGCACCGGTCACAATCCTTTGCGTTGACATGTTTGGCTCCTAAATCAGTAGAGACCAAACAGCGAGCCGGCGACCACCAGGGTCAAGGCAAGGCTGATGGCAATAACCGCTTTGGCGGAATTTGCTGCGGATCCTTTCTCGAGGCCCACGTGGTTGTCGAGGAGGAGATAACGAATCCCGGCCACAAAGTGATGGCAAAACGCCCAAAGCATGGCTAGTAGCACCAGCTTTACAGCGGGGTGGGCAACTGCCGCCCGAAAGCGCTCAAAACCGAGTTCAGAAATCAGGCTTTCCTGAAACAACCAAAGAATGAGCGGGAGTCCAACCAAGAACAATAAGGAGCCGCTGATCCGATGCAGAATCGAGACAATCCCCGCGATCGGTAAGCGATAACCCAGAATCTGGGTGATATGAATGTTCCTGTAGACGGGACGCTTTGCGGCCTGACCAGCCATGGTGACTCCTCGGAACAGCAGGTAAAGCGTCATATTTTGCAACCAAACCAGCCGACCGACCAACGACTTCCAGCGCACCGAGTGGGGCGGAAACCCAGACCTGACGCCATCGGGGGCCTGCAAGCCAACTTCTGCGACACCGGGTCGCACAAATGTGATCACCTTGCGGACACCTCCCTGTCGGTTCTAAAGTGGCGGCCAAGCGTATGCATTCCACTCCCTTCCCTCCACGAGCGCAGGCATGAACAAATCTCCAAAACGAGTTGCAATCACGGGCGCAGCCGGTCAAATCGGTTATTCGCTGCTTTTTCGGATCGCCAACGGTGATCTTCTGGGCAAAGACCAGCCCGTCATCCTCCAACTCCTCGACATCACCCCCGCGCTGGCTGCGGTGAAGGGCGTGGTGATGGAGCTTGAAGACTGCGCGTTCCCGCTCCTGGCGGGCGTCGTCATTACCGACGACCCCACTGTGGCTTTCCGCGACGTTGATTTCGCATTGCTGGTCGGTGCCCGGCCGCGCAGCAAAGGCATGGAGCGTAAAGATCTTCTTGAGGCCAACGGAGCGATCTTCACGGTGCAGGGCCGAGCGCTCGATCAGGTCGCCTCGCGCGATGTGCGGGTCCTGGTGGTTGGCAACCCAGCCAACACCAACGCCTACATCGCGATGAAATCTGCCCCGAGCCTGCCGAAAAAGAACTTCACCGCGATGTTGCGGCTCGACCACAACCGCGCCCTGAGCCAACTCGCAGCTAAAGCTGCGTGTCCGGTCGCCTCAATCGAGCACCTCGCGGTCTGGGGTAACCACTCGCCAACGATGTACGCCGACTACCGCTTTGCGACGTCGGGCGGCCAGGCGCTCCCCGGAATCATTAGCGATGAAGCCTGGAATCGCGAGGTCTTCTTGCCAACCGTTGGTAAGCGCGGAGCCGCCATCATCGAGGCCCGCGGCCTGTCCTCGGCCGCTTCGGCCGCCAATGCCGCGATCGACCATGTCCGCGACTGGGCGTTGGGTACCGGCGATCGCTGGGTCACCATGGGAATCGCCTCGGATGGCTCCTACGGCATCCCTGAGGACGTCATGTTTGGCTACCCAGTGACATGCGCGAATGGTGAGTACCACATCGTTCAAGGCCTCGAGATCGATGAGTTCTCGCGTTCACGGATCAACATTACACTGGCCGAACTCGAAGAAGAGCGTGCCGGTGTCGCTCATCTTCTGAGCTAAATTTAGCGCGTACTCCTGTAGACCATTGAGCACTCGATCCACGGTCGCCCATCCCAACGACGTCTTGCTGGATGGCGGGCGCGACCATCGCGTCCTGCCCTCGGTCGACCACTATTGCGGCACCGAGGCCCGCATTGCGAAGGCACTAGCCTTACAGGCGGCTTCGGCAGCGAGACCCTGGCCCACCTTTGATGTCACCGCCGACTGTGAAGATGGGGCGCTTGCCGGAGCGGAGGCCCAACAGGCTGATCTCGTGGGTTCAGCCATTGATTCAGACGCCAATCATTTCAACCGGGTTGGCGTTCGCGTGCACCCGCCAGGTTCTGATTTTTTTCAAAGTGACCTTGAGCGCATTCTCGAGAAATCGGCCGACCGGGTTGCCTACATCACTCTGCCCAAGATCGACTCGGCCGATCAGTGCCGTCAGGCGATCGACGAAATTGACCGCCTGACAAATCGACATGTCACGACTCGCGAGGGCAAAATCCCGGTGCACGTGTTGATCGAGAGCCCCTTGGCATTGCGCGATGTCGACGCCATCGCCCAACATCCGCGGGTCGAATGCCTTTCATTCGGTCTGATGGATTACGTCAGCGCATTTCAAGGAGCGATCGCAGATGACGCCATGACCAGCCCAGGGCAGTTCGAACATCCACTGGTCCGCGCGGCGAAAATTCAGGTTTCGCTGGCCGCCCATGCACACGGAAAGGTCGCGTCGCACAACGTCAGCATCATTCTTGACGCGCCCGAACTGGTGGAGGGCGAAGCCCGTCGAGCCGCTGACGAGTTTGGCTTTACCCGAATGTGGAGCATTCACCCAGCTCAAATCGCCGTCATCTTGCGTGGCCTTGCCCCATCGACCCGCCTGATCGGCGAGTCTGCTGACATTCTTCTGGCAGCCCGCGCCGCGTCGTGGGCACCCGTGTCGTGGTCAGGGCGCCTGCACGATCGCGCCAGCTACCGGTTTCATTGGCAGCGTCTGCGCCGGGCCCATCAGGCGGGTAGTCCAATCCCGCCTGCGGCCCAGTCTGCTTTTTTCTGATCAACGATGATCACCCGCAACCCCAATAGTCTTGTTCGGGTTGCGTCTCTGTGCGTCAGCGCTCTGCTGATCATCGACGGCACAGGATGCGCATGGCGTCGTTCGAATCCTGCGGCGGCAAATGGTTCGACCTCTTCGCCGGGAGCTGCGCCATTGTCGGCTTCGGTCACAGCGCCAGCACCAGTGAGTCAGGGCGGCGCCCCCGTGCCGCCAGCGAGAGGGCCAAACAACGCACCACTTTCTGGTCCCCCGATCCCGAGGAATAGCGATAGCACCCCGAGCAGCACACCCACAGGGACACCGTCGAGCCAAGTCCTGATTCCTGCGGAAACCGCAGCGGCGCCAACGCCCGTGACCGCCCTGCCCCCGGCAAAAATCGATCACCGAAAGCACGCAGGCAACTACCACTGCGATCACGGACGTTCAATGCGAATCGAGGCTGTTGCAGACCAGCCCGATGTCATTTTATTGACGTGGCAGGGAACACAACATCGGCTCGAACGGGTCCACAGCAATAGCGGTGCTGAACGCTTCGAGGAACTGTCGACAGGCTTGGTCTGGATTCTGATCCCTGGCAAAGCCATGCTGTTAAGCACGAGTCAGGGCCGCGCATTGGCCAACGAATGTCATCTTTGATGCAAGCCGTGCGAACCGCCTGTTATGGCAACCCCAAAAACCTGCCCGAACCTGACCAGGTCCTATCCGACATTGCCGATTATGTTCTTGAGTTTGAAATCAACAGCGACTTGGCGCTCAGAACGGCTCAAGCCTGCCTGATTGACACGCTGGGGTGTGGTCTCGAGGCGCTCGAGTACCCGGAGTGCACGAAGCTTCTGGGTCCGATAGTCCCTGGAACGATCGTCCCCAATGGCGCACGGGTGCCCGGTACTCCATTCCAACTTGACCCGATCAAAGCGGCATTTGACATCGGCACCACCATCCGCTGGCTCGATTTCAATGACACCTGGCTTGCCGCCGAGTGGGGACATCCGTCGGACAATCTCGGCGGCATTCTGGCGACTGCAGACTGGCTGAGCCGAACCGCCGTAGCGGCTGGAAAAGTGCCGCTCACCATGCGCCAGGTGCTCGACGCAATGATCATGGCGCACGAGATTCAGGGCTGTCTCGCGCTTGAGAACGCATTCAATCGGGTTGGTCTCGATCACGTGATACTGGTCAAGGTTGCATCGACCGCCGTCGTCGGAAAGCTGCTCGGCCTCGATCGAAACTCACTCATCAATGCCATCTCAAATGCCTGGATTGACGGGCAAGCGCTGCGGGCTTATCGGCATTCGCCGAACACCGGATCGCGAAAAAGTTGGGCAGCCGGCGATGCGACCAGTCGCGCAGTACGCCTGGCCCTCATCGCCAAGACCGGCGAAATGGGTTACCCAACGGCGCTTTCTGCCAAGGAATGGGGTTTCTACGACGTTCTGTTCAAAGGTAATGCGTTCAAGTTCCAGCGACCGTACGGAACCTACGTGATGGAGAACGTCTTATTCAAAATTTCGTACCCTGCCGAATTTCATGCGCAAACAGCGGTCGAATGTGCGATAACTCTGCACCGCCAATTGGCCGCTCGAGGTCAGTCAGCAGCCGACATTCAGTCCATCACGATTCGGACACATGAGGCCTGTCTGCGCATAATCGACAAACAAGGGCCCTTGAGTAACCCCGCCGATCGGGACCATTGCATTCAATACATGGTCGCGGTCGCGCTGCTTTTTGGTCGCTTGAATGCGGCTGACTATGAGGAGAGCGTTGCTGCGGATCCACGAATCGATGCGCTACGCGAGAGAATTCGATGCGTCGAGGATCTTGCGTTCACGCGGGACTATCACGATCCGAATAAGCGATCGATCGCCAATGCCCTAGCCGTGCGCCTTGATGACGAAACCGAATTGTCAACGGTCACTTGCGAATACCCGATTGGTCATGGGCGTCGACGTGATGAGGGGATCCCCATCCTGATCGACAAATTCAAGACTAACCTTGCCAGGCGCTTCCCATTGAAGCAACAGCATCGAATTCTTGATATTTCGCTGAACTTGGACGCCTTGTGTGCCACGCCAGTGAACGAATACGTTGATCTCTACGTGATTTGACCTTGCTAAAATAATAATTCAAAAATCCGAGATTACCCCAGGGCTTGAATCGGAATCCGAGCTCGAGTTGACCTAAGTAAGAAAGCACGCGGCGGCTCGCAGCACCTGGGTCAGCGTCGTCGTAAATCTCTTTTTGAGCGGCGGACAGGTAGCCGCCGGCGTGTTCACGCATTCGTACGGGTTGATTGCCGACGGCATCCATTCGATGACCGGTCAACTGTCAGACGCGATCGTCTTGCTGGCTAACCACGACAGCCACCAGGAGGCGGATTCTCAGCACCCCTATGGGCGCCATCGCTTCGAAACGGCTGCATCCCTCGTCTTGGGGATCCTACTGTTGATGGTCGGCGGCGGAATGATGTTGAGGTCCGTCCAGTCGGTAAAGGATCCGAGTACGATCGCTACCGTCAGTCAGGTCGCCCTCTGGGCGGCAGGGGTCCGATTGCTGCGCTGATTGTTGACCTGATGATTACTAGGCTGGGCGCTAATTTTGGCTGGGAAGCCCTCCATGGCCTTGTTGATCGCGCGGCCAACGATGCGGGGGTAACTGCAATTACCGAGACTCTCCGCTCCACGCCTGACGTGCGCGAAATTCACGACTTGCGAACCCGCAAAATGGGCGACCTGATTCAGGTTGATGTGCACCTCAGCGTCGATGGGCATCTGACCGTTGTAGAGGGCCATGAGGTCGAGCGCGAATAGATCGTTTAGGATGAGGCCCGACGCAACACCGCGAACATACTCATGTGGCGAATCCTGCTGGTTGCAATCACGATCAACGCTCAGGCCGCAACGCCCGACCGCAACTTCTCTCTCGATCCCAAGCAGCAGTCCGCCCTTGGTGTGACCCTCACCACCGTCCAGATCGCAAAATCTGAACCGCTTCAGGCAAGCGCAACGGTAACCGTGCCCACCGGGCGCGAAGTCGCGGTCACGGCGCCCTATCCCGGGCAGATGGTTCGTATTTCCGCAGGGATCGGTGACACGGTCAAGGCCGGCGCTCCGTTGGGGCAATTCGTCAGTCCGAGCGCTGGCGATGCCCGGCGCCTGCAACAGGAGGCTACGATCGAATCGAGACTGGCCCAGTCGGTTCTCGATCGCGAACAGGCACTCTTTGAGGATGGACTGATTCCAGCAGCAAGAGTGCAAGCTGCGCGAGCCAAAGTCGAAGCCGCCCAAGCGGTTGTACGCGCTCGAGAAGCCGAAGTGAACGCATCTGGAATGCAGTTCGAGAGCAGCGTTTCGCGAAAGAGGGGCGAGACTCCAAGTGGGGTTGCGGCGGGCTATGCGACGGGCTCGTTGCGAGCTCCGATGGCCGGCGTCATCACTGAGGTCTTTACGCCAGTTGGACAGCGCGTCGATGCCGGCGCGGTTCTGTTCCGTCTGGTCGATGTCAGCCAATTGCAGCTCGACATTCAACTGGCACCAGAGAAGGCCGCCCTCCTCAAGGTGGGGGACGCCGTTACGCTACCTCAACGACAAGCTAACGCCGTCGTGACCGGAATTAGTCAGGCCGTTGATAGCAGTCAGCTTGCTCGTGTCCGGGCGCGAATCCAGTCTCACAGCAATCTGCAACTCGGCGAATTGCTCAGCGTGCAGGTTCACCCGGGCGTCCGCAAGGCAGGCGCGGGCTGGACAGTGCCGTCGCGGTCCCTCACTCAGTGGCAGGGTATGCCCGTTTTGTTCGTGGCCACGTCGACCGGATTTTCAGTTAAATCGGTAGAAGTCCTCAGTTCAAACGACGACACCAGCGTGGTCGCCGGGCCGCTGAGCGCAGACAGCAAAGTCGCACTGAGCGGGATTGCCTCTCTGCGGGCGCTTTTGCAATCTGGACGCTGATGGTGGCTCGGCTGTTGGGTTTTGTGCTGCGCCATCGAGGCCTCACGATCATGCTTGCTCTCGTTCTGACAGGGGCTGGCATTCAGGCCTGGCTCAATTTGCCGATTGACGCATTTCCAGAGATTTCGCCGATACAAGCGAAGATCATTCTGAAAAGCCCCGGAATGACACCCGAGGAAATTGAGCAGCGCGTTGTCCGGCCGATCGAACTCGAGTTGCTGAGCATTCCAAACAAGCGGGTTGTTCGCTCGATCTCCAAGTACGGCATAACCGACATCACGGTCGAGTTCACCGAAGGCGTCAATCTTTACTGGGCGCGCCAGCAAGTTGCTGAGCGGCTAGCGGGCATCCTTCCCGAATTGCCCCATGGCGTGACCGGCGGTCTTGCTCCGATTACAACGCCGCTCAGTGACATGGTGATGTTCACGCTGGATGGCGACGCATTCAGCCTGGCTGAAAAGCGTCGGGTTTTGGACTGGATCATTCGACCCGCGCTGCGGACCTTACCAAACGTAGCCGAAGTTAATTCGCTCGGGGGCGAAGTGCAGTCCTTCGAGGTCATCCCCAACGTGCCCCGAATGGCAGCGCTTGGCGTTTCCTTGGCCGACCTGCGTCAAAGCCTGATGAAGAACAACGCCAATGACGGAGCGGGGCGAATTGAAGCAGGCGAGGAAGCGCTTGTGGTGCGGGTCGAAGGCGCGATCCAGTCCCTTGACGATATCCGCCGGATCCGATTAGCGACCTCGTCCAATCAGACTCACGTTTTTCTGGACGATGTCGCCACTGTTCGCATGGGCGCGCTCAGCCGACTGGGCGCGGTCACCCAGGATGGCCGCGGTGAGACAGTTCAGGGCATTGTCATTGCGCGCCGCGGGGCCAACGCCCGAGCCATGGTTGCAGAAACGACCCAGCGCCTGACGGAACTTGAACCGCGACTTCCCGCGGGAATGAAAATCAACGTCTTTTATAACCGTGCAGACTTGGTCGCGCGGGCGACCGGCACCGTGCTGAATGCACTAATGGAAGCTGCAGTGCTCGTGGCAGTGATTCTGGTCCTGTTTTTGGGCGGTTTCAGAGCGGCACTTGTCGTTGCGATCTCACTACCGCTGGCGCTCTTGATCACTTTTTTGATGATGCAATATTTTGGGTTGACCGCCAACCTGATGAGCCTTGGTGGACTCGCAATCGCACTCGGAATGCTGGTCGATGCCTCGATTGTTGTGGTCGAAAACATCGAGGCCGAAATGGGAAAGACCGAAATGGGAAAGACCGAATCGGTGCGAACTCAATCGGATAACACCAGTGACGCTGACATCGCCCAGGGCGCCGTCATGGCAGCGGTCGGGCAGGTTTTCAAGCCAGTCGCCTCAGGCATTCTGATTATTTGTATCGTTTTTCTGCCGCTTTTGACCCTTGAGGATCTCGAGGGCAAGCTCTTCGCGCCGGTCGCCATCACGATCGTCATGGCATTGCTGGCGTCGCTCGTCATTGCATTCACTGTCGTGCCAGCACTTGCATCAATTTTACTGCGCGGCGCCGATGAAGAGCCGCGCTTGATGCGGCTGATCGCCTCTGGATATCGATGGATGCGCACCCGGCTTTGGAAGTTCCCTGGAACCTTGTTGGGCGTTTGTGGACTACTCCTGATGGGAGCGCTCTGGGTCTACCAAGGCATCGGCAAGACCTTCATGCCGACCCTCGATGAAGGCGACATTCTGGTCCAAGTCTACAAGCTGCCATCGATCTCGCTCGATGCCTCGACCGCTATGGATACCCGATTGCAACAGGCCATCCTTGCCCAAGTGCCAGAGGTTCGATCGATTGTGGCCCGAGTGGGTTCGGATGAAATTGGCCTCGATCCGATGGGACTTAATGAGACCGATACCTACCTCGTCCTAAAACCTCGGGCAGATTGGCAAGGGAGCAAAGAAGACATCATCGAACGACTCCGCGGCGTGTTCGAAGCCTTTCCCGGCATCGTGATCGCGTTTACCCAACCGATTGAGATGCGCGTTTCTGAAATGCTGACGGGTTCGCGCGGCGACGTGGTGATCAAAGTCTATGGTGAGGACCTCGCGAATCTGAGAGAAACGGCTCAATTGATCGCCCAGCAGGTTCAAAAGGTGCCGGGCGCAACCGAAGTGATCGCCCCCAAGCCCGAGGGCTTGCAATACCTTTCGGTTGTCATCAATCGATCCGTCGCAGGCGAGGCCGGCTTTGACATCGAAACCCTCCAGCAATCATTCAAAAATCTGATTGAAGGTGAAGCACTCGGGATCGTTCTGCGCAATGGCATTCGGCACCCCCTGACGCTCAAGGGCGCAGATTCGATCCGGCACAGCCCAGAGGGCTTCAAGAGTCTGCGCCTTGTTGCCCCGGACGGGCGATCTTGGGCGGTTGGAACCCTCGCGAGCGTCCGATTACAGGATGGTCCGATGCAGATCGATCACGAACAAGGCGCACGACTCATCAAAGTCCAGGCTTCAGTCGAAGGGCGCGATCTCACCGGCTTTGTGGCGGATGCTCAGCAGGCGGTCAAGGCCCTACCCCTCGCGAAAGAAATCGAAATTCAGTGGGGAGGTCAGTTCGAAAACCAGCAGCGAGCGGCGGCGCGACTGGGCCTGGTCATTCCGGCGGCGAT
>Ga0209598_10000765_pt1 | contig 26169 bp, 18 predicted proteins | sample M_140807_EF_Meta_FD_187317 | JGI IMG/M metagenome (GOLD analysis project Ga0209598, IMG submission 187317) | Freshwater microbial communities from Lake Montjoie, Canada to study carbon cycling - M_140807_EF_MetaG (SPAdes) (version 2) | ecosystem: Environmental > Aquatic > Freshwater > Lake...
GGCGACAACCTGCGCGTGCTCAAGTGGATCATCGAGCGCTGCGAGGGCCGCGGCGTCGCGATCGAGACGCCGATCGGTCAGGTGCCGACGCTGGGCGCCATCGACCGCGGCGGCCTCGACGTCTCGGACGCCGCGATGGAGAAGCTGCTCAAGGTCGACATGGCCGAATGGGTCGAGGCCGTGAGCAGCCAGGACGCCTTCTTGGAGAGCTTCGGCGACCACCTGCCGGCCGGCATTCGCGCCGAGCACGAGGGCCTCGCCGAGCGGTTGCAGCTCGCGATCACGCCCGCCGACCTGCACGGCCGCGATATCGGCGCCTGAGCGCCTGAGTCAGGCCGCGAGGCGTGACCGGACAGCGTCCGCGAGCGCCTCGGGCGGCAGCGCGGCGTCGGCGAGCCCGGCGCGGGCCACAGCGCCCGGCATGCCCCACACGGCGGCGCTCGCCTCGTCTTGAACGAGCAAGCGCCCCCCCGTGTTGCGGATGGCCTCGGCGCCCGCCAAGCCGTCTACGCCCATGCCGGTAAAGACCACGCCGAGCGCGCCTGGCCCGAGCGCCTCGGCCCCGCTCTTGAAGAGCACGTCCGCGGCGGGGCGGCAGCCATTGACGCGTTCGCCCTGGTCAAGGCGAACGACCAAGCCGCCCGTGGCGGCGCGCGCGACGCGCATGTGAAAGTCGCCGGGCGCGATCAGCACCTCGCCCGGCCGCGCGGCCTCGCCTTCTACAGCCTCGCGGACCCGCATGCAGCCCTCCTTGTCGAGCCGCTTCGCGAGCATGTCCGTGAACATGGGCGGCATGTGCTGTGCCACGAACACAGGCACCGGGAGCGGCTGCGCGAAGGCCTCGAAGAACTTCGAGAGCGCGGCGGGGCCACCCGTCGAACTGGCGATGAACAGGCCATGAAAGCGCCGCGTGGCGCCGATCGCGCGCGCCGCCGGGGCGAAAGGCGTCGGGGTCGCCGCGAGCAGCGGTGGGGCGACCGCCCGCGGGCCTCTCAAGCGAGCCGCGCAAGCGGCCCGAATCTTGTCGGCAAGGGCCTCGAAGGTGTCGTGAAACGCGTTCGCCCCCTGCTCCGCCGAGGGCTTGGGCACGAAGTCAAAGGCTCCGAGGGTGAGCGCGTCGACCGTGGCCGTGGCGCCGACCTGGGTCAACGCGCTGAACATGATGAACGCCGTATCGGGGTGCCGCCCGCGGACGCGCCGCAGCACCTCGATGCCATCCATATCGGGCATCGTCACGTCGAGCGTAACGACATCCGGCCGCAGCGCTTCGATGCGGTCGATCGCCTCGGTGCCCGAGGCCGCCCCCGGCAAGACCTCGAACTCCGGCTGCTCGGCGAGGCGCTTCTCGAGCAGCCGCCGCACGATGCGGGAGTCGTCGACGACGAGGACACGGACCCGACTCGGCGTGTCATCGCTCATGCGGCGCTCTTTGCCGAGCCCCGCACCGCATCGACGACACGGTCGACGTCGAGGACAAGCAGGATCTCGCCCTTCAGCGCGAGGATAGATGCGGCATAGAGGTGCGCCGCGGTGGCGCTCGCGTCCGGCACCGGCAGGAGCTGCGCGTCGTCGGCGTCCACCATGTCGATGACCTCGTCCACCACGAGGCAGAGGGGGCCGCCGGGCGTGGTGACGACGATGCTCATGGTCTGGTCGAGGGGCTGCTCGGTGGACGCGCCCAGGCAGCGGCGCAGGTCCACCGTGGCCACGATCTGGCCACGCAAGTTGATGACCCCGAGCACGGCGGAGGGCGCACGCGCGAGCGGCGTGCAGGGCGCGGATTGCAGCACCTCGAGGACGCTCGGCGCCGGTAGCGCCATGCGATAGGGACCGACCCGAAAGGCGCAGTGAGGGATGAGCTTGCTCACGACAGAGCCTCCATGAACGCAGGGACATCGAGCCAGGACGCGGCCTGACCGCCGAGCTGAACGACACCGGGCAGGCCCGCGACGGCCCGCCCAGGCAGACGACGCACGGGCAAGTCCACGGGCGCCTCGACAATGTCCTCGACCTGCGCCACGGGCAGGCCAACCTCGAGGTCGCCCTGCCGCAGCAGCACCAGGCTCGACTCGCCTTGAGACGGCGCCGGGGACCCAGGGAGCGCCGCGATGGGCACGAGCTCATCGCCGTCCGGCCAGAGCGCGCAGCCCCGCGCGTGCTGCAGGACGCTCGGGTCGTAGACGACGACGCGCCGCACATGCTCGAGCGGCAACACGACGCGCTCGCCATCGAAGGTCCGCAGCATCAGCAGCGGGCGCGTCCGCGCGGCGTCTTCATGGCGTGCTTCGTCGGCCAGCGAGAGCTGCTGGTCGCTCGCGAGCGAGAGCAGGCCCGCCAAGTCCAAGATGCCCGCAATGGTGCCGTCGCCGAGCAGCGTGGCGCCCGCGTAGAGCGCGAGCTGGTCAAGCATGTCGTGCAGCGGCTTCACCACGATCTCGGTCACGTCGACGATCTCGTCGACGAGCAACCCGAAGCGGCGGCCTTCATGCTGCACGACGACGATCGACTCGGCGGCGTCCTCGGCGGTGCGAGGACGCTCAGCGACCTGAAGCACCGACGCCGCGTGGACCAACGGCAGGAGGTCGCCGCGCAGCCGCAGCATACGGCCCCGCCCGACGACCTCGATCTCGCTGGTCGCCACGCGCAAGAGCTCGACGACCTGCGTCTGTGGCACGCACAGGTGCGTGTCACCGACCGCGATGACGAGCGCGGACAGGATCGCGAGCGTCAGCGGAATGCACAGGCGCAGCGTCGTCCCGCGGCCCAGCGCGGACCGAAGCTCGACCGAGCCGCCGAGCCGCTCGACGTTCGTCCGCACGACGTCCATCCCGACGCCGCGGCCCGACGTGGACGTGACCGTGTCGCGTGTCGAGAAGCCCGCGCGAAAGACGAGCTGAATCGCGTCGTCGTCGCTGAGGCGACCCGACTCCTCGCGGGAGATGAGCCCATGCCGCAGTGCCTTGTCGCGCACGCGGTTGGGGTCGATGCCGCCGCCGTCGTCTGCGATCTCGATGATGACCTGCCCTGCGGACTGCCAAGCGCGCATGCGGATGACCCCCTCGGCGGCCTTACCGGCGGCGCGGCGCGCCTCGGGAGACTCGATGCCGTGGTCAACGCAGTTGCGGATGACGTGCGTCAGCGGGTCACGAATGGCCTCGAGCAGCGTGCGGTCGAGCTCGGTATCCGCGCCCTCCATCTCGAGGCGCGCCTGCTTGCCGCAGGTGCGGGCCACGTCGCGCACGATGCGCGGCGCCTTGCTCCAGAGCGTCCCGACAGGCTGCATGCGGGTCTTGACCACGACCTCTTGGATCGACGTCGTCAGGTGCGCGAGCCGCTGCGAGACGAGGTCGAGGGAGGCGTCTGCGCGCACGCCGGGGTGCTGGACGACTTGGTTGCGGGTGAGCACCAGCTCGCTGACCAGGTTCATGAGCCGCTCGAGGTGGCGGACATCGACGCGCACGGAGTCCTCACCCGCAGCCTCATGTCCCGTAGATGGTGCGTTCTGCACCATATCTTGGACATCTGGGGTGCCCGCCGCGGAGGGGGGCGGTGGGGAGACGAAGTCAGGCGCCTCGACGACAGGCGCGGGCGCGGCGGCGGGCGCAACGGCGGGCGCCGGCGCAAGCACCGCGACCGGTGCAGGCGCTGCGACCGGCGCAGGCGCTGCGACTGCGCCCGCCTGCGGCACCAAGCCCTTCAAGAACGACTGCACCGACGACGTGTCTTGCGCGCCCTCGTTCCCCGCCGACTCGAGTGACGTCACGATCATCCGGGCCATATCGGCCGCAGCGAGCAGCCCGTTGGCGACCACGGAGTCGAAGCCCCGCTCACCGGCGCGAATCGCGCCGAGCAGCGTCTCAGCCGCGTGCGTCAGCCCCTCGAGCTTGTTGAGGCTCAGAAATCCGCACGTGCCCTTGATGGTGTGCAGGCAGCGAAACGCGCGGTCGATGCGCTCGCGCTCGCCCGGGTTGGCCTCGAGCGCGACCAGGTCGACGTCGAGCTGGTCGAGCAGCTCACCACACTCGGTGAGAAACTCCGCCAAGAGCTCCGCGTCCATCGCCTCGCCCGTTGCATTGCTCATTGGATGCCTCTCTGTTCTAGACTCTCGAAGTGCTTTCGCACGGCAACGAGCCCTTCGAGGCTGCGCCGGGCGAGGCGAACGTGGCTTTCGCTCGCGCCCGCGATGTCCTGATGGACTTCATTCACCTCGCCTGAGGCGCGCGACGACGGGTCAGGCGGCCCGCGTCTGCCCGCGGACGCTGCTCAGGAACCGCTGAGCGGTCACCTGCAGCGCCTCGGCTTGGCGAGACAGCTCGTCGGCGGCCAGCACGACCTCGGACGCCGCGTCGTTCGTCGCCCGCGCCGCCTCGCTCACGCCGTCGATGTTGCGCGTGACCAGCACGGTGGCCGACGCGGCGTGCTGCACGCTGCGGCTGATTTCGTTCGTGGCGAGCCGCTGTTCACCGATCGAGGCGCTCACCGCGGTCGAGATCTCGCTCATGCGGTCCACGCGTCCAGAGACCTCGGCGATGGCGCCCACGGCCGCGTCCGTCGCGTTCTGAATCCCCTTGATGCGGTCCGCGATGTCCTCGGTGGACGCAGCGGTCTGCCGGGCGAGGCTCTTGACCTCGGACGCGACGACCGCGAAGCCGCGGCCCGCCTCACCCGCTCGCGCTGCCTCGATGGCGGCGTTAAGGGCGAGCAGGTTCGTCTGCGACGCGATCTGCTGAATCAGGCGCACCACGCGGCCGATCTGGTTCGACGCGTCCGAGAGCGTCGACATCGTCTGGTTGGTCGCGTGGACCTCTCGCGCGGCCTCCGTCGCGAACTTCGCTTGCTCCTCGACCTGACGCCCGATCTCGCTGGCGGTGCAGTTGAGCTCCTCGGTGGCCGATGCCACGCTCTGCACGTTGCCCGAGGTCTCCTGAGAGGCGCTCGCGACCGTCTCGGCGCGCTCCGTGGCGAGGCGCGCCGAGTGGGCCAAGTGCTCGGCCGTGGTGCGCAGCTCCGTCGACGACGACGCGATCGTCACGACGACCTCGTGCACGGACGCCTCGAACTCGTCGGCCAGCGCGAGCCGCGCCTTGTCCGAGTCCGCGAGCAGCTTCGCCTTCGCGGCCATCTCCTCGGTGCCGGCGTTGATCACGCGCGACGCCGAGCGGAAGCTCCCCGGCATCCCGCGCAGCAGCACTCGGCGGTAGAACTTGCCGGCCGCGGCGTGCTCGAGCGCCGCCCGCGACTCGCGCACGAAGGCGTCCGTCACGTCGAGCAGACCGTTCACGGCGCGCAGCAGGCGTCCCAGGTCGCCGGGCACTTCGCTCACGCGCAACAGGCGCGCTTCAAGGTCGCCATGCGCTGCGCGCTCGCAGACCTCGGCGGCCTCGGCCAACCACGTGTTGATGTCGACCTCGGTGGCCGGGGACTCATTCGACTCAGGGACAGACTTGGCGACCTTCATGGGGCGTTCCTTTGAGAGAGGATTCGGGGGCGCTGTGCGAGCGGTGAGGCGCTCAGGCGGCCAGCGTGAAGACGAACTCGTCGTAGCTCATGCCCGCCTCGGCGAGCAGCCGGTCGAGCAGCTCCTCCGAGGCGTCCATCGCGCTCTTCTTGGAGTCCTGAGCCCGCTCGGCGGCAAGCAAGCGGTCGTAGATGCCCTTGACCCGAGCGAGCACGTCGGCGTCCGCGCGGCGGCGATTTGAGTGGTAGCCCGTGACACGCCCCGCGGCATCGAACGTGGGCGTGATGTGGGCGAAGACCCAGTAGTGGTCGCCGTTTTTGCAGCGGTTGACGACGTACGCGAAGATCTCGCGCCCGGCGGCGATCTGGTCCCAGAGGCGCTTGAAGACGATGCGCGGCATCTCGGGATGACGCAGCATGGAGTGCGGCGCGCCAAGGACCTCGTCCTCGCGGTAGCCGGAGATGCGCAGGAAGACCTCGTTCGCGTAGGTCATCTTGCCGTTCAGGTCCGTCTTGCTGACGATGATCTCGTCCTCGCCGAACGTGCGCTCTACGCCGGTGAGAGAAGGGTCTCGGTGCGTCGACATCGTGTACTCCCGTGGGTGACTGCCCAGTCTCATCGGGATTTACACTGATGACCTAAAGGGATCCGGCGCGATGTGTCGTCTTACACCCACCCCTTGAGCGTCATGGGGTGGCTTGAACGACCTCGAGCGTGCGGTTGAGCGCGCCGCCCTTGAGCCGTTGCGTCGCGCCGCCAGGCCACACGACCTCAAGCGCGTCGAAGGCGCGTGCTTCGCCCAGACCGAAGTGAAGCGTCGTGTCGTCTTGCCCGAGGTAGGCATGCCCCGCAGAAACCTGCCGCAGCCGCGTGGGCTGCCCGCGCACCGCCAGCCGAACGACCGCGCCGACGCCCCGAGTGTTCGCGCCCGCGCCGCGCAAGCGCACCTTGAGCCAAGCGCCGCGCCCGACCGGCGCGGCGTTCGCGAGCAGACGCGGGCCGGCGTCGAAGTCCAGGTTCAACAGGTCGACGCGACCGTCACCGCGCAGGTCGACTGCCACCGCGCCGCGCGTATCGCCCTCGTAGGCCTCGGGCGCCTGAGGGTCGCCGCGAAAGAGCCGACCCGCGTGCGCCCTCAAGAGCTGGTTGCGCTGCGCGTGCGCGGCCGTTCGGGGCGCCCAGCCGTTGGTCAGGTACAGGTCGTCATCGCCGTCGTTCTCCGCGTCGAAGAAGAGCGCACCCCACGACCAGCCGTTCTCGCCCGGCTCAATCACGCGGTCCTCGATGGGCTCGAAGGCCGCCTGCCCACCGCGGTTGCGCAGCAGCTTGTTTCCGCTGACGTAGAGGGTCGTCGCGATGATGCGGTCGTTGAACTTGATGGTGTCGGTCGGGGCGGGGAACTTGAAGCCGATGTTCTTCGAGAACATGTCGATGGTCGAAACGTAGATGTCCCAGCGCCCGTCGCGGTCGAAGTCGACGAAGCTCGCGTTCATCCCGCTGCCGCGGTCGTCGACCCCGAGCGCCGCGCTCACGTCCGCGAAGCGGCCGCCGCCGTCGTTGCGGTAGAGCTCGTCCGGGCCAAAGTCATTGGCCAGGTAAAGGTCGGCGTCACCGTCGTTGTCGGCGTCGAAGGCGCCCACGGCCAGCGTCCAACCGGTTGACGCGACGCCCGCTGCCGCGCCCACGCTCTCGAACCGGATGCGCCCGCCCGGGGCGTCGCTCACGTTGCGAAAGAGCGCGTTCGGTCGCCCGTTGCGGCCGTCTAAGCTCGGAAAGTCGGCGCCGCCCTTCGCCTGAGACGCATAGGTCCCCACGTACACATCGAGGCGGCCGTCGAGATCGAAGTCGAGAAGCGTCGCCGTGTGCGCGCCGTCCCCGGGCGCGAGACCCGTCTCCGCGGCAGGCGCCTCGACGAAGCGCCCCGCCGCGCGCTGGAGCCACAGGCGCGTCGGACCCGCGGAGTGCAGCGCCAACAGGTCGAGCCGCCCGTCACCGTCCAGATCGGCCAAGAGCGGCTGCCGCGCGTCCTTCAGGGCGGGATCCCCGAGGCCGACCGCGGTGGTCACGTCCTGGAACCGCAGACCGCCCAGATTGCGGTAGAGCCGGTTGCCCCCCTCGCCTGCGAGGTACAGGTCAGGGCGCCCGTCATCGTCGTAGTCCCCGACCGCGATGCCCGCGCCCATCTTGTCGTGAATATCGAACGCGTCATCGGGGAGCGCGACTGGTGCATAACGCACCAGCGGCTGCAGTGGCAGGCCTGACTGAGCCGTCACGTCTTGAAACGTCGGCCCGGGGTGGGCGCGCTCGAACGCCGCGCGCTCGTCGGGCGTGGGCCGCCAGCCCTGGAGCTCTGGGCCCTCCTCGCCTCGGGGCGGCGCGTTGAAGAGGTGCCCAGAGAAACCGGGGGAGCGCACGAAGGCGGCGTCGATGCGCGTCGCCCCTGTGCGTGTCGCCGCCTGGTGGTACAAAACGCACCAATAAAACCACAGCTCGGAGAGCCGTTCGGTCAGCAGCTCCGCCGCGAAGGGGTCCAGCGTCGCCGCCTGCGCGTTCGCGCCCCACGCGGCGCGCGCCATGCGCCAGTGCACTTGCAGGTCCCGCGCGGCGTCCAGATCCGAGTGCCAGAGCTGCACGTTGTGGTCGATGATCTGGTCGGGCGGCACCTCGAAGCGGCTGTAGACCATCAAGTCGCCGTTGTTCAGCGTGCGGTGCGGGAAGAGTTGCTCAATCGCGTTCGACATCCACGCGAGCGTGAGGTGGTGCTCCGGCGGGGTTGTCCCCGGCCGCACGGCGCGGGCCAGGTTGTCGAGCTCTGCGTCACTCCGCTGAGGCGACACCCCCGCGCTCGCGAACGCAGCGACCCGCTGGACCTGCTCGAAGAGCGCGCGCGCGCCGTCCTCGGTCCACGGCGTCGGCCCGTAACGGTTCAAGATCTCCACGTCCTTGTCGAAGCGCTCCGGCGTGGCCTTGTTCCACGCCGCGAGCGACGCGATCTTGCGGTCCATGTTCTGAAGCGTGAGCGCGCGCAGGGCAGCCCTGGCCTCGTCCGACGCGGGCGCGACCGGGGTCGCCGGCCCGTCCAAGTCGTCGGGCAAGCCCAGCGCGCGCGCCGTCTGTGTGTACGCCGCCTGGACGTCGGGCACGTCGATCCAGCGGTGGTTCGCCTCGACCGCCGCGGCCTGCGCGGCCTCGAGCAGCATCAGGCTGATGCGCGTCGAGGCCTCGGTCAGTCGCTCGGCCGCCTCGGGGGACAGCGGCCGCAGGTCCACGGCGCGCCGCTCGAAGAGGCCCACGCCCGCCAAGGCATCCGTGACAATCGAGAAGACCGACCGCCAGTTCTCGGTGATCTTCTGGTGGTCGAGGAGCACCCGCGCCACACGCGGCGACGGCGGCGTATCGGGGTGAATCGGCGCAGGGAGCGCCGCCTCGAGCGCCGCCTCACTCAGCACCGGTGCGTCCCCCGCCCGACGGCTCGCCTCGCGCCAAACGCGGTACACCAGCGCGCGGGTTGACTCGATCTTGAGCACCTGAGCGGCGCGGGTCGTCGGCATCGAGGCGTAGAAGCTCTCCATCTGCCGAACAGTCGTCCAACAGGTCGCATCCTTCTGGCTCTCTTGGCCATGAATGCGGTCGACGAGCCACGCCGCCATCGGCCCGAGCGGTCCGGGTGCGGCCACCGAAGAAGGCGGCAGCGTGGGGTTCGCGGTCGGGGGCGAGGACGCAGGCGCTTGTGCAGCGGCAGGGCTTTGCGGGGGCGCAGGCGCCTCGGGCGCGCAGCCCGCGAGCAGCAGGACGAGGGGGGCGGCGTATCGCATGGCGCGCATGGTAGCAGCGCCGCGCGCCGACGTCAGGGGCGTGGCGGCGCGAGCGTCGTGACCTCGGGCGCCCCTCGCCCCTCGGTGATCTTGACGCGGCGATTGACCGGCAGGCGGTCGAAGACCTGCGCTTCGCCCGTGGTCGGCCAACGGACCTCGAGGCGCTCGACCGCTGTGGCATCCGCCAGCCCAACCTCGACGCGGTGCGGGTGACTGCCGAAGCTGCTGCCCTGCCCGACCCAGCGATGCACGGTGCGTCGGCGGCCGGCGTCCTTGAAAGTCACGCTCACGCGCGCGCCGTCGCCCATACGCGGCGAGCGCACCCCCACGAGGTCGACCACCAGCCACGCACGCGCCGGCGTGGTGCGCTCAAAGAGGGCGTCCCCGAAGGCGTCCCCCCGCGAGAAGCCGCCGAGCTGCACGTACACATCCTGCGCGCCGTCGTGGTTCAGGTCAGCGAACACAATCCCGTGGCCCTTCTGCAGGTGGCCGAGGCGAGAGGGCCACGTCACGTCCGCGAAGGTGCCGTCCCTGCGGTTGCGGTAGGCGCGGTTCGGGAGCAGGCCCTCGTAGCCGGGGTAGCCCGTGCCGAGCAGCAAGTCGAGCGCGCCGTCGCCGTCCAAGTCGCCGAAGTTGCCCGACATGGGCAGCGTCACCCGCGCGAGCCCTGCCGCCTGGGCGCGGTCGCGAAAGACGCCGCCTTCGTTGATGTAGTGCGCCGGTGGGTCCCCCAACGCGCGCTCGCCGAGCAGGTCGGCGACGGCGTACCAGACGTGCGGTTGGGCCTCCGGCGCGTCGCTCTGGTAGCCACTCACCCACAGGTCGAGGTCGCCGTCCTCGTCCGGGTCCCAGAACCACGTCGCGAAGCTGTCACGCGGCCCCTGCGCGCCGACCTGCGCCGCGACGTCCACGAAGCGACCGCCCCCCTCGTTGCGAAAGAGCATGTTCGGGCCGTGCAGGTTAGAGACGTAGAGGTCGGGGTCGCCATCACCGTCGAAGTCGCCCCACGCCACCCCCTTCGTCCAAGCCACCACACCCACGCCGGCGGCGTCCGAGACGTCGACAAAGCGCCCCGCATCGTTACGGAGCAGTTGCCCGGGGTAGCGCCCCTCGCCGGGGAGCGACTCGTGCCCGATGTAGAGGTCTAGGTCGCCGTCCAGGTCGTAGTCCGCGAACGCAGCGGTCTGCGTCGGCCGCCACCACGCGGCGAGGCCCGTCTCGACGCTCACGTCCACGAAACGCCCGCCGTCGTTGCGGAGCAGCGAGCTCGGCCACGCGCCGGCGTCGCCGAGCCAGCCCCCGCGGAGGACCAGCAGATCGGCGTCGCCGTCGTTGTCGTAGTCGGCGGCGACGAGGTTGAAGCCGCCCAAGATGTCCGCGAGGCCAACCTGCGTGCCGACCTCGGTCATCAGCGTCGGGCCGTCGTTGCGGTAGTACGCCAGCGGCAGCCGTGGGTCCCAAGACGACGTGACGAGGTCCAGGTCACCGTCGGCGTCGAAGTCCTCGGCGACCGCGCCGCCGGCCAGATCCACGCGGTCGACGCGACGCTCCGTGGCGACGTTACGAAAAGCTGGGAAGCGCGCGGCCTCGCCGTCGGCGTCGAAGCGCACCCGGGCGGCGGGGGGCACGCTCGCCGGCCAAGTCCCGAGCTGCTGCGCCGTGATGTTGAGCAGCCAGCGCGCGGCGTAGTGGAGCGGCGTGCGCGGCGGCAGCCCCGACCACAAGCGCGCGAAGAGCGCGTTCGCCTCGGTCGCGGCGGCCTTCTCGGTATGCACGCCGGCCCCTCGGATCGGCGCGATGCAGCTGAACTCGTTGTGTCGACGCACGCAGTTCTGGTCTTCGCCGAGCCGCATCAAGGCGACGGCCAGCGCGAAGTCCACCTGCGCGGCGTAGGCTCCGCCGCGCTCCGGTGGCAGCGACGCGACGAGCGCCGATGCCTCGCGCAGGCGAGCGACGGCCTGCGCGGAGTCGCCCCCCCAAAGCAGCGCCTCGGCGAGTGGTCCGAGCAGCTCGATGCGGGCCTCTTGCGGCGCTCCCGGGGGCAGGCGCGCGAGCTCCGCGGTGAGTGCTTCGCGCTCGGCGACCCCGATGATCGGATTGTCGCGGTCCGCCTGCTCGGCGATGCGCTTGAGCGCGGCCGCCATGCTCGCGGGCCCTGCGACCGGCGCGGGGGGTTGGCTGACCGGCGCTGCGCTCGTCGCGATCGCAGCCGACTCGGGCTCAGGTGCGCCTCGAGAGCACGCGCCGAGCACGGCGAAGAGCGCGAGCGTGCGCCTCACCGCGCCGCCGTAAGCAGGTTCTTCGCGGCCTTGGCGATCATGGGCGACACGTTCCGGTCGCGGGCGATGAGCCGCATATCCGCGCTACGAAGCATCCGCAGGAACGTCATCGCGGTGCCCACCGGCGTCTTGGGGTTCTTCACCAGCAAGAGCTTCATGTGGTAGTGCCGCGTCCACTGCTTGTTGCTCGCGATGTACGCGATGATCTCGTCCGGCAGCGAACGGTTCTGGGCGTAGACCATGGCCTCTTGGTCGCTGATCGCGGGGCTGCGAATGACGGCCCGCTGAACCATCTTGTTCGGCGTCCGCATCAGCAACGCGCGCTCCATCGCGTTGCCGAGGAGCGCAAGCCGAATCTTCTGGGAGATGTTCAGACGCCCAATGCGGGCCGAGAGCGACTCGCTCTTCTGCTCGAGATCCGCCTCGTCCTCCAAGTTGACGGCGCCGCTCTGAACCCACTGTTCAGACTCGGTGCGAATCGCCCGCATCGCCTCGTCCGCCGCGGCGTCGTCTGCCGCGGAGCGAGGCGCCTGGGTCGGCGGCGCGTCGCCCTCGCCACGCAGCGCCTGCAGCACCAAATCAAAGCCCGGCAGAGCGCTCAGGTCCACCCCCGCGCGGGCGGCGTCCTCGATCATGCGGTCGGCGGTCGAGGCACGCAGCGCCGGGTTGTAGTAGAGGCGCTCGATGATGGTGGGCGTGCGAAAGCAGCGCGCTTGGTTGCGCGCGATCGTCTCGCAGAGCGATTCATCACGCACCTCTGCGAGTCGAACCACGGTGTCGTCATCGGTCGCTCGGTTCGCCGCGAGCGCGTCGAGCACGCCGCTCGCGTGCGACCACGTCGTCGCCAGCCAGTCGAGCACGACGGGCAAGAGCGGCTCGCGCGCGGCCTGCTCAATCAGCGCGATGGGCTGTCGGAGCGCTGTCTCGAGCGCGATCTCGGCCACGGAGACATCGGCGACGGCTGTGAGCTGGTAAAGGGCAGACAGCAGCACGGGCGGCGGCATGGGCACCTGCCCGCGCGCGATCATCATCTGCGCGGCCGCTGGCGCATCGCGGGCGATGAGCTTGCGGAGCCGCTCGGGGAACTTCTCCTCGGGGATCGCGCGGTCCGCGGGCAGCGCCATCCTCAGGCCTCCTGACCGTCGTTGCGCTCATGAAGAATCCGCAGGCCACGCAGCGTCAACAGCTCGTCGCAGTGCTCGATCGTCGCGCTCTCGGCGGCGATGAGCGGCGCGAGCCCGCCAGTCGCGATGACACGACACGGGAAGCCCGCCTCGTCCCGCATGCGCCCGACGAGGCCATCGACGAGCCCGACGTAGCCAAAGACCAGACCGCTCTGCATGCTGGCCACGGTGTTGCGGCCGATGACTTGGCGAGGCCGCGCGAATTCGACGCGCGGCAGGCGCGCCGCATGAAGAAAAAGCGCCTCACTCGAGATGCCGATGCCGGGGCAGATCGCGCCGCCCAGGTACTCACCCTTGGGCGTCACAACGTCAAAGGTGGTGGCTGTCCCGAAGTCGACGACCACAAGGCCGTGATGGCCGTCGCCGAAGGCCTCGAAGGCCGCGACGGCGTTCACGATGCGGTCGGCGCCGACCTCGCGTGGGTTCTCGTAGAGGATGGGCATGCCCGTCTTGAGGCCCGGACCCACCACGCGACAGCGCACGCCGAAGTATCGGTCGACCATGCGAACGAGCGTGTCCGTGGCGGGCGGTACCACGCTCGCGAGCATCGCGGCGTGCACCGGCAGGTCACCGCCGTGGGCTGCGAAGAGCGCGCGCAGGAGCACGCCGAGTTCGTCCTCTGTGCGCTCCGCCTGCGTTGAGAAGCGCCAATGGCGCACGAAGCGCGCACCATCGAAGAGCCCCGCGACGGTGTTCGTATTGCCCACATCGAGCGTCAAAAGCATGAGGACCTCACTCGTCTCGCGTCCGTGCGGGCGCATTGTGCTGCTCGACCTCGCCCGCATGCAACGCGACGCGACCGCTCGGGGTGTCAAGCAGCAGCCCGCCCGTGTCGTCGAGGCCGGCGTAGGTCCCGACCACTTCGGCTTGACGCATGAGCGCGCCCCGCGGCGGCCCGAGCCCCTGCCAGAGCGGACGAAGCGACGTGATGGGCGCATCGCCCGGGAGCGCGGCCAACGCGGCGAAGAACCGCGCGCTCAGGCGATCCGCGACCTCGCGCGCGGGCAGGTCGGTGCCGAGCGCGGTCGCGGGCACATCGGCAGGGTAGCCCTCGGGCGGCGCACGCAGGTTGAGGCCGACGCCCACGACCGCGACGAGCTGTCCCGCTTCGACCCGTGCTTCACAGAGCACGCCCGCCACCTTTAGGCCGTCGACGAGCACGTCATTCGGCCACTTGAGGCGCGGTTCTGCGCCGAGCGACCGCGCCAGCTCCGCGACGCAGAGCCCCGCGAGCAGGGGCAGGGCCCCCGCGTGCTCCGCGCCAAAGTGCGGCCGGACGAGCAAGCTCAGGTAAAGGCCACAGCCCCGCGGGGAGCACCACGCGCGCCCCCGGCGACCGCGCCCGCCGGTCTGCGTGTCCGCGGCGACACCGAGCACGCGGGGGTCACTCGACCGCGCCCAGGCTTCATCATTCGTGCTCGCGCACACGTCGAGCCAAACCAGCGTGGGCGCGTCGCTCAGAGCGGCCGCTCCGTCCACGGCTGCGTCCGCAGGTCGTCGATGTGCGCCGCGCCCGTGAGCAGCATGAGCAGGCGGTCGAACCCGAGCGCGATGCCGCTCGTCGGACGCATCCGATCGAGCGCCGACAACAGGCGCTCGTCGATGGGCGGCGTCTGCCGATGCTCTCGCTTGCGAATCGCCAGATCACCCTCGAAGCGGCGACGCTGCTCAGCGGGGTCCGTGAGCTCGTCGAAGGCGTTGGCAAGCTCCTGCCCACCGGCGTAGACCTCGAACCGCAGCGCCGTCGTCGGGTCCGTCGGGTCGAGCCGCGCGAGCGCCGCCTGGCTCGCGGGCCAGCCGTGCAGAATCGTGGGCCGCGCCCGCCCCAGGCAGGGCTCGACGACATTCAAGAAGATCTGGAAGAACAGCTCGTCCCAAGCGTCGATGGACGGGCTGGTCTTATGCCCTGCGGCCCGTGCCGCCGCGCGCAGGGCGTCCGGCGTCGCGCAGGCCCATGGATCCAGCGCCGCGTGCGCAACAAAGGCCTGCCGGACGGACAGACGCTCCCACGGCGCGCTCAGGTCGCACCCGCCAGGCGTAACGCCGGCGCCGCAGACGGCCTCGCAGACCGCGCCGACGAGCGCCTCGGTCTCGTCCATCAAGCCGCTCAAGGTCAGGCCCGCCTGGTACCACTCGAGCATCGTGAACTCGGGGCTGTGCGTGCGGCTTGAGGGTTCGTCCCGAAAGCACGGCCCGAGCGCGTAGACCCGCTCGAGGCCGTCGCCGAGGACGCGCTTGAGCGCGTACTCAGGGCTGGTGTGCAGGTAGCGACGCGGCCCGCCCGTCGGCACCTCGAAGGCGTCGAGCTGGGGCTCGAGGCCAGGGCTCGCCACCAGCAGAGGCGCCTCGATCTCGATGTAGCCTCGTGCGTCGAGGAAAGCTCGAGTCGCACGCAGCGCTGTGGCGCGCTGACGCAACCGAGCGGCGCGCTCAGTGTCTGCGGGGGTGTCCGTAGCCGTTCGGCGGGCGCGCGCGCGGGTCACTCGACGCGCAGCCTCGGGGCCATGCGCGCAAACCACAGGATGAGCTGCGCGAGCGCCTCGCGGCTCTCGGGCTCGATTTCCGTCCACTGTGGACGCAGCGTCTTGACCCAGGCTGCCCCTTCGGCGAGGGCGGTGCGCGCCTCCTCGACGCCGTCCTCTAGGGTCATCTCCTCGACCACCTCTGCGTCGTCCGCCTGAACGGCCGCGATGACGTCCGCGAAGCCCGGCGGCGCCGCATCCCCGAGCCGCGCCGCGAGCTGCGTCACGGCCTTGCTCGTCACGCCACTGACCAAGCAGTTCTCGGCCAGATAGAGCGCGGCGGCGAGGTCGTCGTCGAGGTGCGGGACCAGGCGCAGACGCACGTGTGTCGAGCCCGCGAGCTCGAGCGCTGCCATGCGGCGATGACCGGATACGATCTCAAGCTGACCTGCAGCGTTCGTGCGCGCCACGACGGGCGTGAGCTGACCGAATCGCCGAATGTTCGCCGCCAAGCGCGACACGCCCCGCAGCGGGCGTGGACTGTGGCTTGGCGACCACACGATCTGGGCGCGCGGCACGAGGCGCTCGACAGCGCTCTCGGCCGCGGCGCGTCGGGCCTCGGCGAGCGTGCGCTCGATCTCGCGCGCGCGCCCATCGAGCTCGATGCGCGTGGCGTCCATCGCGTGGCGCGCGCGCTCGACCTCGGCGCGGGCCGCGTCGAGCGTCGACTCGCGCAGCCGCAGGTCCTCACGGGCCTGCCTCAGGTGCTCTCGGCTGGCCGCAAGCTCGGCGCTCGCCGCGCTCGGCGTCTGAGGGGCGACCGGCTCGGGCGCGGGCTCGCGCAGAATGTCCCGCACCTGCTGCTTGGTCGTGGCGGGCAGCAACTCCACGACGAGCCGCAGCCACGCGGGGACGGGCGCTCGCGGCGTGTAGCGGCGGCGCGCCTGAGGCGGCTCGGCGGGCGCGGCGTCTTCGGCCGACTGCGCCGCCTCGGGCGGAGCGGCGTCGCGCAAGCGCGCCGCCTCGGCGATCTGCCGGCCGCGCTGCGCGACCGTGTCTCGAAGGCTCGAACTCGATCCAGAACCGCTGCGTCGCGCCATGTCGCCAAAGTCGCCCCGCGCGCACGCTGTGTCAAGGCGTGCGCGCGCGACGATCCTTGCTCCGGTCTCGGCGCGGTGTAACGTGCGACCATGCGAAACGCGACTCGACGTTCACCCCACGCGGCGGTCTTGGCGGCCGCGCTCGCCACAGCCTCGCTCACAGGCCTCACGGACGCCCGCGCCGCGGCCCCCGCGCCCTATACAGCGTGGTCGTTCGATGCCAAACGCGCTCAAGACACGCCCGAGGCGCTCACGAAGCTCGCGCAGGCCAAGCCCGGCTTCGCGCGCGTGTGGTTCTACGGTCAGGTGCTGGACCTCGCGACGCCGGGCTTGAGCGAGGCGGTCAAGGGTCCGCTGCGCGCGCGGCTCGCGCGGGTGGCGGACGCCCTCGCGAACGGCGCGGAGCCCGACCCAGCGCCGCGCGTGCTGCTCGACCGCGTGGTCGGCGCACGCGCCTCGGCGCTGGCCGAGCAGTGTCGCGCCCTCGAGGACGAGCTCGTGGCGAACGCCAAAACGGGCACGCCCGTGAGCGCGAGCGTCGCGGCGGCGACCCACCCTGAGGTGGCGCGCATCGTCCTCTACCACTTGCTCTTTCGCGCCGAGCTCACACGCGAGCGGCGCGGCAACGAGCGCGAGGCTGAGCCGCTCGTCGCCATCGCGCGACGCATGGCCGAGAGCTTCGCGCTCGCGCTCGACGACCTGATGCCGTGGGCGACCGTGCGCGCTTGGGACGGCGACCGCCCACAGGCCTACAAGGCCGACCAAGTGGTTGAGCAGCTCGTCGCCCAAGGTCTCGACGCGCTGCTGGCCGGCGACGCGGTGGCAGGGCGCGCGCGCCTGATCGAGGCCCACGCGGCGTCCAAGGCGAACCGGGGTCACACGCTGCACACGATGCTGCTCTCGGCGGGCATCGCGAACGCCGCTGCGCGTGCCGGCGACGCCGCGAACGCGAATGCGCTGCGCCTGCAGTTGACGACGCAGACGTACGCGCTCGACGACCCGCGCATCACGGGCCTAGCGTACATCCAGAGCCTGCGCGGCGCAGTCATTGACCGGGACGTCAAAGAGGCCATCGCGACATCGCGCGCGCTCCGAGCGCTCCCGCCCGCGGCGGCGCTGCCGGCCGACGCGCTCTCCGCGCTCGACGGCGCGCAGGGCATGCTGCTTGAGGCGGCGCGCGCGGCCCTCGCACAGGGTCGGCTCGAGGACGCGAACCAAGCGCTCGAAGAGGCGGCCGCGATCGACGCCCACCGGGCGCTCGGGCCGAATCTGGAGCTGACGCACCCTGCGGCGGAGCACGCAGGCCAACGCTTCTTGCGACTGCGCGCGTCGCACGAGGCGACCTTGGAGCGGGCAGCGATCACCCTGCGCCGCGGACGCGCGGTCGACGCCGAAGCGCTCGCGGCCGAGGCGCGCGCGGGCTTCGAGTCGCTGGCTGTGCCCGAGGGCGTCGCTCAGGTCGACCTGCTCCGCGCTCGCGTCGCCTTGGCAGGCGGCCGCCTCGACGACGCCCTCGCCGCGGTGGACGCAGCGCTGTCGGGGCTCACCAACGCTCCCCAGGGCACCCGTTCGGACGCCCTCGCGCTGCGCGCCGAGGTATTCCTTCGGCGCGGGGCGTTCGACGCGGTCCTGCAGGTCGCCGAGCAGGCTGCAGGCGCCGCGCAGGGCCCCACCAAGGCCCAATTGGACCGTGCCGCGGCAGTCGCGCTCGACGCGCTCGGCGACCCTGCGGCCGCGGCCGCGCGCCTCGACGCCTCGCTGGCGGAGTTTCCGTCGGTGCACACGGCCACGCTGCGCGCGCAGCTCGCGGTTGAGGCCGCCTCGCCCGACGCTGTGCAGAGGGCCTTCGCGGGGCTGCCCGCAGACGCACTCGACCCGCGCGTGGCCGCGGCTTACTTGGGCTGCGCGCAGCTCGCCGCGGGTCAGTCCGCCGAGGCCGTTGCGACGCTCTCCGGCCAGCTCGGCTTCGCCTCACCCGAGGCGCGGGCCGCGCAGATCGGCGGTCGCACATGCCTCGCCGGCGCGCAGCTGGCGGGTGGCGCGCTGCCCGAGGCCGCGAACGTCCTCAAGACCCTGCCGGCGCTCCTCGGCGACCTGCCCGACCCCGCGCTGGACTGGCGCGCCGCCGCGCTCGACGCCGCCCACGCGGCGGGCCAGCGACGCGTGGCCGACGCTGCGTCTGCGGCCGTGCGCGCGACCGCCGCGTGGACAACCGCGCTCGGGGACTCGGGCGCTCTCGGTCGAACGTTGGACGCCCGCGCCCCCGCTTGGCCCGCCGACATTCGGCCGACGCTCTCGCTCGCGGTCGACGCGTTCGCGGCCACATCCCGCGCCGCAAAAACACCCGATGTGGCCGCCGAGGCGCGCGTCGAGGCCCTGCGCTTCGTCGGCCTGCTCAAGCAGCGGCGCGCGCGTCCAGAGGGGGTCACGCGCGCCCTCTGGCTGGCACGCCCCCCCGAGGATGCCCTCGCGCGCAGCGTGCAGAGCACACTCTTCGAGGCCGCGGCGCGCCTGCGCGATCCGGCGCTCACCCAGAGCGACCGCGCGGCGCAGACCGCGCTCGTGCGGGACGCCGCGACACGCCTCGTCGATGCCTCTCGAGGGCTCCAGAGCGCCCGCCCCGAGTGGTCTGCGTGGGCGCTGCCCGCGCTCGCCCCGGTCGAGGCGTTCGCGCCCGCCGAGGGCGAGGCGCGCGTCGCCTATAGCGTCGGCGAGCAGCAGAGCGTCGCGCTGCTGTGGATGCACGGCGAGGCCGCGCCCCGCCTGGTGTCGCTGCCGGGCCGCGCCGCCCTGGCCGCGACGGTCGAGCCCCTGCTCGCCGCCGTCAGCGCGCCACTGCAGAGCTTTACGACGGGCCGACCCGACCCGAACGCAGCGGGGTACAAGGCGCTGACCGCGGGGACGAAGACCCTGCTGCCGTGGCTGAGCGACAAGAAGCTCAGCGCGGCGCTCTCGGGCCTGCGCCTCCGCATCGAGCCCGACGGTCCGCTGCTGCGAGCGCCGTGGGGCGCGCTGGTCGTCGCGCCCGCGCCGCCGCGCTCGCCGCCCGGTACGTCCCCTGTATTCTTGAGCAAGCAGCGGCCCGTAAACTTGGCGTTGTTGCCCCACGTGCCCGCCATGCCGCGGGCCGAGACGCCTGCGGCGAGCCAGGCCTGGGCTGTCGTCGCGGCAGACGCCCCGGCCGACGCCGCGCTCTCCGCCCTGCGTGACGCGCGCACCGTGCAGCTCGACGCGCCCCTCGACCCGACCAGTGGCGCGCTCGGCGCGCTGCGTGCCGCCGGCCTCGCGACCTCGGGCGCGCGGGCCGAGCGCGTGGTTCTCACGACTGCACCCACAACGCCGCTCACTCAGGCGTCGGGCGACGGCCTCCTGCGCCTCGCGGGCGCGCTGCGACTCGCAGGCCTGACCGAGGTCCTCATGCTCGCAGGCGCGGGCGACCCGGCGCAGGATGCCGAGCGCCTGTCGCAGTTCGTCGCCACGGCGTCGACGGGCGCGAGCCCGAGCGAGGCGGTGCCCGCACTGCTCGACGCCACGCGGGACCAGCCGCCCGTCATCGAGGGCAAGGCCGTCACGCCCAAGGGCCACCCCTTCGGCTGGGCGCGCTGGCTGCGATTCGGCCGCTGAGATCGCCTCAGCGGGGCAAGCCGGTTGACGCCGGCGACTCGAGCACTGCGCGCTCTTTGGCCCAATGGTCGCGCACGTAGAGCGGCGTGTCCGGCTGGGAAAGTGCGACGTCCAGCGCGGCGCGCACCCCGAGCGGATCAGCCAGGCCGAAGCCCCGCGTCAGCCCCGTGATGGCCTGGACCCTGAGCTCCAGGTCGCTGTCCGCCGCGGCTACGCGCTCCAGCGCGGCGCGCGCCGTCGGCGTGGCAAAGAAGGGCAGCGCAGACGCCGCCCGCAGGCGCTCGTAGCGCGTCCGCGTCCCATCGCCCAAGACCCGCAGCGCCACGGCCTCGGTCAGGCCCGCGCGCTCGATCGTGTCGAGCGTCAGGGGCACGTCGATGGCCGCGAGCAAACGCTCGGGGAGCGGCACGTCGTTCGATGGCGCCTGGGCAGCCGCGCTCGCAGCCAGGCACAGATTCAGGGCAAGCGCGAGGCTCGCCCGGGCAGCGCTCGACTTCATGGCATCACCTCGGTCGGGAGAATCGTCGGGTTGCCGCGCACGATGGTGCCCTGCTGGGGGCTCAGCTCGGCGTCCTCGGGCGTCACAGTCGGGTACATCAGGTTCGACGTGCCCTGCTGGCCCTGCGGCGTGTCGGGGATCGGGTCGTTCACGCCCTGCGCGAAGATCTCGCTCGTGTGAAACAGGCCCAGATAGTGGCCCGTCTCGTGACCCATCACGTGGCCGATGGAGCGCGGGTCCGGCGCGATGCTCGTGCCCACCGCCACACCGCTGCGCGGGGTGCCGCCAAGCAGCTCGCCACTCGGGCCCGGCACCGCGCCCGCGATGCCGCCGATCTGCCCGCCGAACTGCCCGCCGAAGCGGTCCACGAAGAACAGGTTCACGCCTTGGTCCGTCTCACCGAGCGCGAACATCTCGGCGAGCTCGTTGCCCGCCTCCGCCATAAAGCTGTCGATCGTGGCGTATTCATTGGAGATATCCGTAAAGCTCACCGGCACGACGTCGATGCCGATGGGCTCGTAGAACTCCCGCATGCGGTCGAGCGCGGCGTTGAAGTCCGGGTCTTGAAGCGCCGTGTCGGCCGTCCAGCCACGCGCCCCGGTGAAGTACAGGTTGAGCTTGAGCACGCCCCGCTGCGGCGGTTGCGCCGCGCGCTTGACGCGCACGCTCACCAGGACCTCGCCGCCGCCGGGTCGGCCTGAGTTCGGGTCGAGCGACGCCACGCGCAGCGTCCACCGCCCAGGGGTGACGGACAGCTCCGGGTTGTTGGGGAAAAGCAGCGTCGCCATCGCCTCGCTCGGCGCGGCGCGGTTCGGGCTGCGGAACTGGCCCGGCCACGGCGACAGGAACTGGTCGAACGGGCCCGCCGGCACGCCCGGGTCCTCGGTCACGAAGGCCTCGCCCTCGGCGTTCTCGAGGTGCTCCACCACGAAGTAGTCCGTGGGGCGCTCACCCAAGCCGAAGATCGTGAACGCCACGGCGTCCTCGGGCACGTCGAACGTCACGTCCGGCGACACCCCGGCGGGGCTGAGCGTGACCCGCTCCTCGTGCAGCACCTCGATTGTGAACTCGCCGCCCTCGGGGGGCGGAGGCGTCGCGCCGCCGGACGGCCCCACATCGAGGAAGGGCGCGCCGCCCGGGCCGGCGTCGGCCGTGACACCGCCCGAGGCCGCGCCGCCCGCTGCCGCACCACCCGCTGCCGCACCACCCACTGCCGCACCGCCGACGGGGCCACCGTCTGGCGCCGCCGCCTCACCGCCTGCGGGCGAGGGATCCGAGGTGGCGTCCTCGCCGCACCCGACGGCCATCGCCATGAGCGCGGCCAAGCTGGCCGGGCGCCCGAGAGAGCTTCTGAAAATTAAGGTCACCCTGCTCCTCCGAGTCGTGAGCACCACCCGACACCTGCGCAGATGGTTCGCCTGTGATGCCCGAGAGCGCTACTTTGTCGCAAGTTGCGCCGCGCGCGCGTCGGTCGCACGCTGCGCCCCTGCCACCGGAGCGCGACACACGTGACCACCCCGACCGAAGACGAGGCCACGGACGCGTGGCTCTACGAGCTGCTGCACCGCGGCCAGCGCGGCGACAAGGCTTTTTACCGCCGAGAGTGCGAGGGCGCAGCGCATGTGCTCGAGGCGGGCGTGGGGTGGGGCCGCCTGCTCGACCCACTCACGCGAGCCGCGCGGCGCGTGACTGGCATCGACCAGCACCCGGGCCTGCTCGCGCGCGCCACCGACCGCCTGAGCGCGCTGCCAAAGACCCGCGCCGCTCGGGTCCGCCTGACCCCGGCCAATCTGCTGTCGCCGCCCGAGGGCGCGCCGCCTTACGACCGCGTGCTCCTGCCGTTTAACACGCTCTTCTGCCTGCCCGACGAGGGGGCCCAGCGCGCGGCCCTCAAAGCCCTGCGCCGGGTCGCCGCGCCCGGCGCGCTGCTCGCCCTCGATGTCTACGTCATCGACGACGCCCCGCCCGACGCCGACGACGCCGACTTCGAGTACCTGATCACGGTCCTCGACGCCGCTGGCCGCGTCGATGTGTACGAGCGCAACGACGAGCTCCCCGACCAGCGCATCGATGTGACCTACCGGTGCGCCCTCTTCGACGCGCTCACCTCGACCGAGCCTCGCCGCGTGGTCGAGCAGCGCGTCTCCCACCGCTACCTGACGCCCGACCAGCTCCTCGCCCTGCTCCCCGCCTGCGGCTGGACGCCCCACAGCGTCCACGGCGACTTCGCGGGCCACGCCCTGACCGCCGAGAGCGGTGTGATAGTTATCGTCGCCGAGGCCACGTAAGCCGCGACGATTGCGGGTTCCGAGATCGCGGTGTTCTGCGAGGCTGCGAACGGCAGGGGTGGCCTCAGGCGGAGACGTCGTCGAACGTCTCTGCAGTGAGGATGCGCGCAAGCCAGCGCTCCCAAGAGCAGACAGTTTAGCCGACTTCGCGCACCACGAAGAAGCGCTCGTCGCGCCGCTGGTGCTCGATCGCGCAGATGAGGATCGCGGAGGACGAGGGCTCACCTGCGACCACGCGCCGCGGCACTTCGACGACCAAGTCCGACCCCGTGCCGCGCAGCTCGGCGTCTACGTGCGTCGGGTCAAGGATGCGAATCCGCTGCGGATCTAAGTCCAGCACGGCCTGCAGCGGCGCCGGCACGATGAGCTTGAGCAGTCCCGCGACGTGCTGCGGGTTCGAGAACGCCTGCCAACCGCCATGAGGACTCCGGCGCGTCGAGGTGCGCGCTCAGGTGCTCTATCGGTTCCAGTCGAAGCTTGTCGCGCGCATCGCGTCGATTTTCGACCCGCTCGGGCAAATGTGCGCGCCATCATCGTTCGAGATCGGCACAGCCGCGCGCTCCGTGGGCACAATCGCGCGCTCCGATTTCAGACCTCGGACCTTGAACCGGCGACTATCGTGTCAGCACCGATATCGACCAGGCTGAGCTCGGTGGTTCCGTCTGGAGTCGCCTTCTTGGCGTTCATTCAGACCCGCTCGCGACGCGTCACGCGACGTACCTCCGCCCCACCGCCTGCGCCCGGAGTTCCGCGCGAAAGTCGGGGTGCGCGACCTCGATCAGCGCCTCGGCGCGCTGCCGGACGCTGCGCCCCCACAGGTCGGCGACTCCGTACTCCGTGACGACGAAGTGCACGTCGCCGCGGCTCGTCACGATCCCCGCGCCCGCCTCGAGCGCGGCTTGAATCCGGCTGACCGTGCCGCCCTTCGCAGTACTCGGCAGCGCGATGATCGGCTTGCCGCGCCGCGCGCGCGCCGCGCCCCGGATAAAGTCGACCTGCCCGCCGATGCCGCTGAAGAACCGCCCGCCGAGCGTGTCCGCGGCGACCTGCCCGGTCAGGTCGACCGCGAGCGCTGCGTTGATGGCGATCATGTCGTCGTTCTGCGCGATGACGAAGGGGTCGTTCGTGTACTCGCTCGGTCGCATCTCGATCTGCGGGTTGTCGTTCGCCCACGCGTACAGCGCCCCGCTGCCCATGATGAACGACGTGACCATCTTGCCGGGCAGCAGTGTCTTGCGCCGACCGTTGAGCACGCCCAGGCGCGCGAGCCGCGCCGCGCCGTCCGAGAAGGTCTCGGTGTGCATGCCCAGGTCGTTGCGGGTGTTGAGCTGGGCCAAAACAGCGTCGGGGATCTTGCCGATGCCCGTCTGCAGCGTCGCGCCGTCGGGCACGAGCCCCGCCACGAGCCCTCCGATGGCCTGCGAGACAGCGTCTGCTGACTCGCCGAGCCGCTGCGGCAGGGGCGCGTCCACGGCGACCAGAGCGTCGATGCGGTCCACGGACAAGAAGCTGTCGCCGAGCGTGCGCGGCATGCGCGGGTTGACCTCGGCGATGATGAGCTGCGCCGTGTCCACCGCCGCGCGCACGATGTCGACCGACACGCCCAGGCTCACGAAGCCGTGCGCGTCGGGGGGGCTGACCTGAATCAGCGCGACGTCTACGCCCACGCGCCCGCCTCGAATGAGCTGCGGGATCTCCGACAAGAAGACCGGCGTGAAGTCGGCGCGCCCCGCCCACACGGCTTCGCGCGCGTTGTCTCCGATGAAGAACGCCGTGTGGCGCAGGCGGTCGCTCACGGGAGGCGCGCAATAGGGGGCGGCGCCGAGCGTGAGCAGGTGAACAACCTCGTTACCGGTCAGGTGGGGCGCGGCGCACAGCGCGTTCACGAGCGACTCCGGCTCGCCCGCGCCCGAGCCGATCAGGATGCGCGTGCCTGCGGGCACCTTGGCCACGGCCTGCTCCGCCGTTGCCCACTTCTGTGCCCAGCGCGCGTCGCTCATGGTGCTCCCTCGATGAGAAGCCGAAACCCGATGAAGGGCGAGCGCGCGCCGCGGTGCCGCGCCAGCCACGTCGTACTCGGGATGGGGTGGATGGGCGCTGCGGGGCTGTGCCCCCGGACGACGACGTGGTCAGCGAGGTCAGCCGCCGGGCTCGACGTCCACTCAAGCACGCCCGTCATCAGATCCTGCACGCCCCACGGCGAGGTGTCCTCGGCGAAGTGTCCGACCTCGGTCAGGCCGTCAGCGTCGCCGCGACACCACGTCGGCTCGTAGCGATGTCCCCAAGGAAAGCGACGACCGTCGACCCCGCGCAGGGCCTTCTCCCACTCGAGCGTGCTCGGCAGGCGGTACTTCACGCCGTCCCGCGCGCTGCGCCACTCGCAGTAGGTCAGGGCGTCGTGCAGCGTCACGCCGGTCACCGGGCGGTGCGGCGAGAAGCGACCGAGCACCCGCTCACCCTCGGTGCCCCACACGAGCGGTCCGCCATCGTACAGGCGGGGCTGCACATGGTCAGCCCACCGGCGGTCGCGCAGCGCGACGTCGTTCAAGAACTCGTGATATTCGAGGCACGTCACGGGGTGCACGGCCATGGCGAACGAGGGGAGCGCCGAGAGCTGGAGCGGCTCGCTCTGCTCAACATCGCCGCCGGTCAGGAACTCGCCGCCCGACACGAACGCGAATCCCGGGCGAATCAGAGCGGGCAGTGGCCACTGCAGCAGCAGCTCCACGGGGCTGTCGGGCTCCACAAGGAACGGCAGCTTCAGCGTCACGCCCGCACGATTCACGAGCGCGACGTAGCTGCCGACCGGCAACGTGGCGAGCTCCACAGGCGCGAGGCCGCGGTGTACGAGCTGGTCGGCCACCATGCGCCGGTCGACCTCTCGCGCCCGATAGACGCTGACCATCAGCCCCATGGGCATCGTACGTATCGTGAGCGCGGCGCCCGCTTGCAGCCAGGCGCCATACAGACCGTCGTCATCGATGCGGGCGAGCAAGCGCGCGCACCATGCGGCGCCGACCTCGTCGCGCATGGCCTCGGCGCGCCGCGCATGCCTCATCAAGAGATCAGCCAGGGCGCCGCGGGTCGCGTGCTCATCCCCACTCATCGCCATGCGGCACGAACGACTGGCCTCAGTGAGGCGGGCCTCAACCTCGTCGAGGAGCGCGCGCTCGCGGTCGCGGGCCTCCCACAGCGGGACCTTGCGCGCGACGGGGTCCTCAGGCTGGACCTCGGACTCATAGCGGCGGCGCGCCGAGGCGTGCTGCGCGTAGGCGCCCCAGGCCTCGTCATAGCGCGCCAGAGCTTCGCGGGCCCGCGTCACGCGTCCCTCACGGAGCGCGCGGTCGCGTTCTTTGTCCCGCTCGGCGTCTTGAAAACGCTCAAGCTCGCGCGCGAACGCCACGGCGTCGGGCGCGCGGTCGTTGGGGTCCATCGCCAGGTTACGCAGGCAGATGGCGTC
>Ga0209598_10000766_pt1 | contig 26168 bp, 19 predicted proteins | sample M_140807_EF_Meta_FD_187317 | JGI IMG/M metagenome (GOLD analysis project Ga0209598, IMG submission 187317) | Freshwater microbial communities from Lake Montjoie, Canada to study carbon cycling - M_140807_EF_MetaG (SPAdes) (version 2) | ecosystem: Environmental > Aquatic > Freshwater > Lake...
CTTCTGGCGGATTGGATGCGCGTTGGCTTTGTCCACGGCGTTCTCAACACCGATAACATTAGTTTGCTGGGGATCACGATGGATTTGGGTCCCTGTGCCTTTGTCAATGCCTATGATTTGAATCGCAGCTTCAGCTCCATCGATGCCCAGGGGCGTTACGCCTTCGGAAACCAAGGAAAGGTGATGGAATGGAATGCAAGTGTTCTCCTATCCTGCCTTTTGCCCTTGCTGGACCCAGAGGGGAATACCACCAGGGCCATGCAGGTGGCCAGAGGCTTGCTCGAGGCCTTTTCTACAAAATGCCAAGAGGCCCAGCAACAAATGATTGCGCGAAAGTTGGGGTTCGATCCGATCAACGTCCGTTCTAACAAGCGATTGCTTGGGTTGGTGGAAGCATGGCAATCCTGGATGGCAGCCACCCAGCCTGATTATGCCTTGGCTTATTTGGATTTGGAAACCCTGTTGGCTCCATCCATGGATGGAGCCCCCATGCCCCCCCATGGTCCTAAAAAACTCCCTTCCGAGTCGTGGTTGTCTGCTTGGTTGAACGCGGTTGGGGAAGCCGAAGGCGGTCCTTTGGAAGCCTTGCAAAGGATGCAAGAAAACAACCCGGCCGTTTTGCCGCGAAATCATTTGGTAGAACAGGCCTTGGACGAATGGGTGCTGAACGGGCGCACCGAATTATGGGATGAAATCAGGCTTGCTTTTCGTCGTCCCTACCAGCGTCTCGAAAGGCATCGTTCCTTGAATCAACCACCCAAGGAGGGGGATGCCGGGTATACCACTTTTTGTGGAACCTAAGGGGTCCAGGACGGCAGCCTCTTTACACAGTCGCCCGTCGGGCCGCTTCCCAAAACAGGATCCCGGCGCAGACCGAAACATTGAGGCTGTGTTTGCAACCCCATTGCGGAATCTCAAGGCCCCAATCGCAAAGGCCTAGCAGGCTAGCATCCAGGCCATCCACTTCGTTGCCAAAGATGAAGGCCAAGGGTTGTTTTCCGTCCCAGGTCCAATCCGTCAGCGATACCGACGGTTCTGTTTGTTCGACGGCCACCAAGGTGTACCCCTCTTGGCGCAATTGCAGCAGGGCCTCTGTTGGATTTTCCCATCCCCTCCAAGAAACCGATTTTTCGGCACCCAAGGCGGACTTGTGGATATCCCTGTGCGGAGGTTGACCGGTGAAGCCGCAGAGGACCAGTTCTTGGAGGGCAAAGGCATCAGCGCTTCGAAAAATGCTTCCGACATTCTGCAAACTGCGGAGGTTGCAGAGCACAGCGATGACAGGAATTTTGGGGTTATTTTTGAACTGGTCCAGGTCAGGTCGGTTCAGTTCGGGCATGGTCTTGAGGCGCACGGCAATGAATGGAGGGTTTTTGGATGGAATCCACCAAACCTACGAAACCCTGCCTGTTTCCTCAAGCCCATCGAGGCTCAACAGACCTCTTGGCTCTTTTCTAGATACCCACTCTATCCCTGACACCCTCCCAAACCATGCCGGCCAAGTCTGCCAACGAAACGCCTTTGATGAAGCAATACGCTCAAATCAAGGCCCGTTACCCAGGGGCCCTCTTGCTTTTTCGGGTAGGGGATTTTTACGAGACTTTTGGGGAAGATGCCGTTCAGTGCTCCAAGGTCTTGGGAATTACCCTAACCAAACGCGCGAACGGTGCGGCCTCCGAAACCGCCTTGGCGGGTTTTCCCCATCATTCGTTGGATCAGTATTTGCCCCGCTTGGTCCGATCCGGCCTGCGGGTGGCGGTCTGCGATCAAACCGAGGACCCCAAAGCAGCCAAAGGGATCGTCAAAAGGGACGTCACCGAATTGGTTTCTCCGGCCGTTGCGTTCAGCGATTCGTTGTTGGATCATGCTCGTAACAATTATTTGGCGGCCGTGTATCTGGCCTCCGATGGTCGGGTGGGTTTGGCTTTTTGCGATGCCAGCACCGGGTCCTTTCAGGCAACCCAGGTGGATCCAGAGCAGGCGATCGGTCTCCTTCAACGGTATGCACCCCGCGAGGTTTTGGGGAGTAAGCCGATGCGAACCGAACTAAAAGCAAGGTTCGGCGAGGGATGGGCCTGGCAGTGGCTGGAGGATTGGGTTTGGGAAAGCGAAAGCGCGCGCCAACGGATTGAACGGCAATTCCAAAGTCGTTCCATCAAAGGTTTTGGATTGGAGGGCATGGAGGCTGCTTTGATGGCGGCCGGGGCCGTTCTTCATTACCTGAACGAAACCCGTCGGGATGGTCCGTTGCCCTTGTACGGTTTGTCCAGGTTGGATCCCGGAGACTCGTTGTGGATGGATCCCTTTACCCTCAAGACCCTGGAATTGTTGGAACCTCAACAAAGCGGAGGGATGTCTTTGGCCCAATGCTTGGATGATGCCGTCACCCCCATGGGGCAACGACTCCTGCGTCGTTGGTTGGCGTTTCCATTGCGGTCTTTGGAAGCCATCCAAGAACGATTGCGGGTGGTGGATTACGCGGTGGCTCATCCTGAAATTTGCGATGCCATGCGTACCGCCTTGGAAGGCGTCGGGGATTTGGAGCGGATGGCGGCCCGGGCCGGTGTATTGCGTTGCGGACCCCGTGAAATGGTTCAACTCGCCCGTTCCCTCGAGGCGGCGGCTTCTGTCTATGATTTGTTAAAATCAGGGGACGCAACCGCTCCCTGGAAGCCCTGGTTGCAAGGGATCGACCTCTGCGATGATTTGAGAGAACGCATTCATAACACCCTAAGCGACAACGCCCCGGCTCTTCTGGCCAAAGGCGGTGTTATCCGCGCTGGTTATCATCCCGAATTGGATGAGCTACGCTCCTTGAAGGAAGACGCCCGAGGTACCATGCAGCAGATGGTGCAGGACGAGATCCAAAGGACCCGCATCCCCTCCCTCAAAATCAACCACAACCAAGTCTTTGGGTTTTACCTGGAGGTGACCCATGCCCACAAAGACAAGGTGCCTTTGGATTGGATCCGAAAGCAAACCTTGGTCAATGCCGAACGATACATCACCCCGCAATTAAAGGCCTTCGAAGAACGGTACCTATCGGCGGACCATCGAATGCAGGAATTGGAATCGTCCCTTTACTTCGAACTCCAGCAAGAGGCCGCCCAAGAAGTTCCGCGCTTGCAACAAACCGCCAACCTGCTTGCTTCGCTGGATGTGCTTTTGGGATTCGGGAATTTGGCCGTTCGCCGAGGCTACAACCGGCCCCAACTTCGAGAGGGCGCCGGGATACGGGTTCAGGCTTTGCGTCACCCCGTCTTGGAGCAACTGCTTCCGTCCTCGCAGCCCTACGTCCCCAACGATCTCAACTTGCATCCCGAGCAAGAACAAATATGGATGATTACCGGTCCCAACATGGCCGGAAAATCAGCCTTGTTGCGCCAAACCGGTTTGATGGTGGTCATGGCCCAGGTGGGTTCCTACGTGGCTGCTCAATCCGCCGAACTGGGCTTGGTGGATAAACTTTTTACACGGGTCGGGGCCTCGGATAACTTGGCGGCCGGCGAATCGACTTTTATGGTCGAAATGCAGGAAATGGCCACCATCCTTCATCACATGACCGGTGAAAGTCTTTTGTTATTGGATGAAATCGGTCGCGGAACGTCCACCTACGATGGGATTAGCCTGGCCTGGGCCGTTGCAGCTTATTTGCACGAGCATCCCCGCCTGCGGCCTCAGACCCTTTTTGCCACCCATTACCACGAACTCAACCGGATGGCCTCCCTCTATCCCCGCATGGCCAATTACCATGTTTCGGTAGCCGGTGAAGGCGATCATTTGCAATTCCTACGGATCCTTCGGCCCGGGGGCTCCTCCCATAGTTTTGGACTCCACGTTGCCCGCATGGCCGGTGTACCTGCCGCCGTCTTGGACCTGGCCCGAACGGTTTTGGCCGGACTCGAAGCGGGGAGGGATATCCCCGGCTCCGACCCGGATACCCCCAGCGCCGCTTCTCGTTCTACCCGTCCGCTCCAATTGCAATTGTTCGAATCCGGGGACCGAGCCGAAGGACAGCTCGCCGATGCGCTTCGGCAATTGAACATCAATGCATTGACCCCGCTGGAGGCCTTGCATTGGCTGTCCGAACAACAGACGCGCTTGGACCAAAAGGCACCGAAATAAGCTTATTCCTAGTCTTCGTCGTCCCATTCCAGGGGCGTCAAAAGCAGGGTGCTATCAGGAACCGCCAAATGGCGGTAAACAGAAGGCCGAAGCCCCACATCGCGACGGGCGGAGTCTTCTACGGGCAACCATCCTCTGCGATAAAATCGGTCCCGAATCGCCGTATAAAAACCATTGCGCGGTGAGACCTTTCCATCGGATTCCAACAAATGTTGAAGAACCCGGGGCCGTGGCACCAAACCGGCCAAAAAAACACATTGGATGGGATCCAATTCCGCGGGGGTTTTGTCAAAATAAAATCGAGCCGCTTCGCCCACCCCCCAGACATTTTCGCCAAATTCGATCACATTGAGGTAAACCTCCATCATACGGGCTTTGGAGGTCAGACGTTGGTTTTCGATCAGCCAGGTCAACAAGAATTCTTCGGATTTGCGGGCAATGGTTTTGCGTGGATGCAAAAAGACATTTTTGACCAATTGCATGGTGATGGTGCTACCCCCACGGGCAAATTTGCCCTGCCGGTAGTTTTGGGCAAGACTGCGCCGAAAGGCATCCGGGTAAAAGCCTTTGTGATGGTAAAAATCCCCGTCTTCCCCGGTCATAACGGCCTGTTGCATGGTGAGGGGAATGCGGTCCAGCGGGGTATAGAAGGGGTTCGAAGGGCCCACGCTGATGGTGCGCTGGGGCTGCCCATTGCGTACCACCGTGTGTTGAATGGGGCCGTTCATTCGCCGCAAATCGGTTCGTCCCATCCGGGTGATTTGGAATCCTTTTTGGTCCAAAGCACTGCGAAGCCGGCAATTTTGGGGGGCTTTGTCTTCGAGTTGCAAGGAAAACCGAAACCGTAATTTTCCGCGCGCCTTCATTCCCCGCGTGGATTCAAAAATGCCCTGTGGCAGGCTGGCCAGGAAATCCGTTGAGGGGCTCCAGGCGGTGGTCAGGCGCAAATCCCAGCGGGCGTTGGGTCCCCGATCGGCCAGGGCATAGACCCGCAGGGGCAGGCGATTCATTCGAAAAACAGTGCTGCTATCGACCTCCACAAAGTCAGCCCCCGCCCGTCCCCTGAAGCGACCCGACAAGAGGGGCAGTTGAACCGCCTCCGCCGAAAGCCGTGGATGCTGGATTTGAATCCCGATGGCACGCCCGCTGGCGTCCCAATTCAGGACTCCATCTCTCATAACAAATTGCTTAATCGTCAGGACGCTGGGACCCAAACCCAGGGTCAGACCCAACTTGCGATGGACCCAGGGCACACGAAAGGTGCGCTGGCCCCTCGGGGTCAAACGCAGGGTCCCAGTCATGCTGCTTCGGTCCAAAACACCTTGGATGCCAACGGTACCACGGTCCTGGTTCTCCCGAATCTGCAATTGTCCTTTGATTTGGTTGTTACGATACGTCAAAAACGGAAGTCCCAAGCTGGTTTCCAGGGTGTCGTTCCGATACAGCAAATACGAATCTTTGATTTGGAAATCAGGCGGAAGACGATCCAAGATTTGGGTCGCAAAATCGTAAATCCTTTGGTTGATCGGTGTTTTGGACTTGCCTTCCGGAGCCGAAGGATGAGGCGTTTGGGTGAGGAGCGGGCAGACATTGCAGACGGTCCTGGTTTGGAGGGCCTGCAGACGAAGGTTGCGCAGATGAAGAGTCTGCAAGCGCAGATCCCCGATGCCAAGGCGAAGCAAGGCCGGACGCGCCATCATCGCCTTCACGGCGACCACCGCTTGCCCCTGATAGGATACGACCAGGCCTTGAACCCGCAATGTGACCAATCCTTGGAATCGTAAGTCCTTGGCCGTTAGGGTATAACCCAAATTTTGGGCTCGCCTTTGGGCTCGATCCCACGCATAATCCAAGAGACGATTCCGCAGGCCAAGCCATCCCAAGAGCCCCAATCCTAACAACAGACCCAACAAGGTCGCCGATAGCCGAACACGGCGCCGCCACGACCCGGACCAAGGAAGGTAAGGCATGTCCGTTTAACGTTCAAAAAACCGACCTTCGTACGGTTGCAGCGTGATGCTGGCCGGCAAAATTTCGGGCGCACCCGATGGCGGGCTGTTCATGGGTCCGGCCAAAGCGCAGGTCCAAGGAGTCAGGCGCAGAGCCGCCGGTACGTTGTAGGTGACCGCCCGGTTCCGCACGTTGATGATGGCCAAAGTCGAATCCGTGCCTTCTTGTTTTTGGACACAAACCAAATCCGGGTGGGGGTAGGATAGGGTGCTTCCGTAGCGGACCGAAGGGTGGTCCTGGTACCAAGCCATGAGCCGGCGATACGCCGTTTGCATCGCCTGGTTTTGGTTCCACGGAATGGGAACCCGGCTAAAGAAGGGAAGGTTCTGCGCAAGCCCAACCTCCTGACTTCCGTACAAGAGATGAGGACCCCCACCCACCAAGACCAGCGATGAAGCGGCAAGGGCTCCTTGAAGCCCTCCAAACAAGGTCACCGGGGTGGCATCCCAGGCCGATTCATCGTGATTCGTCGTGAATTGCAACCAGGCTTTGCCGGGGGGACTGCTTTGGGATTGGTTCAAACGGGCGTTGAGATAAACCGAAGGGCTTTGTCCCTGCCAAACTTGTTTGAGCGCGCTGTACGTGGACCAACCAAAATTGAGGTCAAAGTCAGCCTGGAAATGATCGGAGCGACTGCCTTCCGCAAAGAGCAGGAGCCTTCGGCCGGGGAGGGACCGCAGGCGCCCCCAGGTGGCTTCCCAAAAATCAAAGGGAACCCCGTCTGCATAATCGCAACGGAAGCCATCAATATTGGCCTGGTAAATCCAATAGAGCATGGCGTCCACCATGGCATCGCGCATGGCCTGGTTGGAATAATTCAGGTCTGCTACGTCCAACCAATTGGTTCCGGGGGGATGCACCACCTGGCCTTGGTTGTTACGGGTGTACCAACCGTCGTTGGCCATCCACGGATGATCCCAGGCCGTATGGTTGGCCACCCAATCCATCAGCACCGCTATACCGCGGGCATGGGCTGCGTCGGTCAGCCTCCTCAAATCCTCCAAGGTCCCGTATTCCGCCCCCACCGCCTTGAAATCCCGAACGCAATACGGCGAATTGATGCCTTTGAGAACCCCTACGGGATGCAAGGGCATCAACCACAAGGCGTTAACACCAAGCAATCGAATGGAATCCAGCCGATCGATCACCCCTTGGATCGTGCCGGCCGAACTAAAGGCGCGCAAATTGACTTCGTACATCACCAGGTCCCTGGTGTCGGGAACCCCTCCAAACGGCGTACCGTAGGCGGGGTAAGGGGGCGTGGGGTCTTGGGGCAAAGGAAGGGTTGTGTTATCGCGACATGCAGTCAAAAGAAATCCCAACAGGAACAGCGTTGACAAGACCCAGCGATCCCGAACGCCGGAGGGACTTGTTATTTGTAACATATGGCAAAATAATCCAAGGCGCTATCGTTCAACGGAGCAATGGGGTAATCCTCGGAACGTATCTGGCTGACCAGCCCGGGCTGGGAACTGCGCAAATTGCGTCTGTTCAGACGGTTGGCCAGATCGTAGGGAATTTGCAACCAACGGCGAGGCAAGCGGTATTGCAGGTTCAGAAAATCCCAACGGGTCAGGCGCCGAACCGAAGCCTTGTTCTGCTCATAGTATTCCATCACGGTCGAATTCCCAAAAACCCCTTGAAGGTCCACCTTCCCAAAAACCGATTCCAGCAATCGCTTCATACCCGAGGGATCGTATTCCCGTACATGCCAGGGATTCCGGGTTAGGGACATGAGGCGGTTGGGGGTGGTCAACAAAAGCACCCCGCCCGGTTTGAGGACTCGGTGGATTTCTTTCAAAAAAGCCAAATCATCCTCCAAGTGTTCGATGACCTGAAAGGTGACCACCGCGTCAAACTGGTTGGAATTGATGCCTCCCAAAGGGGGAAAGGTGGCCTGCATAACGCGGGCCTGGGGTGGAATATGCAGATTGGGCACGGGGTGTTTGTCAACGCCCAGGTATTGGTCGCAATGCTTGGCCAGGAGAGCCATCCCGTAACCTTCCCCGCAGCCCAATTCCAGGACCGAACCTTTCATATAGGGTACGGCGGCCAGGTAGGCAGCCATGTGCCGCTGGTAAATCGGGTTCTCGGAGGCATCCTGTGCGGATGAGCGCTCTGCAGTTTGGAGGGCCATAGGTCGTTCGGTTTCTTGGGTGACAGGCCAAAGATAAATCCCCCCTAGAGATCGCTGCACCGCAGCGTCACCCGGGATGCAGGGATACGCAAGGTCTGGCTGCCTTCGGCCACAACGATGGGGGGATTGGTTTTGGTCAGGGCCACTTCAAAGGTCCATTCCGGCCATTCGCTTTTGAAAACCTTCAAAATATCCATCACCACCTCCTCTAATAGATCGCGGGGCTGGCTGTACACCGTTTCGGCCAATTCCTGCATGCGGGCATAGTCCGGCCAGGACTTGCCCAACAAGAGCGCCTTTCCCGGGAGCTTCTCCAGGCCCTCGGAGGGGTTGCGTTGGGCGATGAGGTCCAGGACAAAGCGATTCCCCTGGATTTTTTCTTCCGGGTAGAGGCCGTGGTAACCTTTAAACTCTAAGCCCAGAAGGGCAATCTCCGCCATACACTCAGGTTTGAACCCCGAAGGTCTTAAATTTGCACCGCATTCCCAACAGAAACGGATCTTTTGGTCTAAAACCGCCTCCCCTAAGCCATGCGTACCGACACCTACCAGCACCCCGACCATTATTTGGTTGACGAGTTATTAACCGATGAACATCGTCTCATTCGGGACAGTGTTCGGCAATACGTCAAAAAGGAACTGAGCCCCATCATCGAGGACTACGCCCAGCGGGCCGAATTCCCCAAACATATCATCCCCCAGCTGGGTGCTATCGGCGCCTTTGGGCCTTCGCTCCCCGCCGAATACGGCTGCGGTGGCATGGATCAAATCTCTTACGGGATCATCATGCAGGAGCTGGAGCGCTGCGATTCCGGCATCCGTTCCACGGCCTCGGTCCAGGGCTCCCTGGTGATGTACCCCATCTACAAATACGGTTCCGAAGAGCAACGCCGCAAGTACCTGCCCAAACTAGCGACAGGGGAGTGGATGGGATGCTTTGGTTTGACCGAACCCGATCACGGGTCCAACCCCGGCGGGATGACAACGAATTTTGTTGACAAAGGCGACCATTACCTCCTCAACGGGGCCAAGATGTGGATCTCCAACGCCCCTTTTGCCGATATCGCTGTGGTCTGGGCCAAAGACGAGGCCGGCAAAATCCGAGGGATCATCGTGGAGCGGGGGATGGAAGGATTCACCACCCCCGAGACCCATAACAAATGGTCATTGCGGGCTTCGGCCACCGGTGAATTGGTCTTCTCCAATGTTCGGGTTCCCAAAGAAAACCTGCTCCCCAACATCAGCGGTCTCAAAGGCCCCTTGGGTTGCCTGGACTCCGCCCGTTATGGTATCGCCTGGGGTGCCCTGGGTGCCGCCATGGATTGTTACGATTCAGCCAAGCAATACGCCCTGCAGCGTATTCAATTTGACAAACCAATCGCCTCCTTTCAGCTGATCCAAAAGAAACTGGCCGAAATGCTCACCGAAATCACCAAAGGCCAATTGCTCTGCTGGCGCCTGGGCGTTCTCAAAAACGAGGACCGCGCCACCACCGCCCAGATTTCCATGGCCAAGCGGAACAGCGTCGAAATCGCCCTGAACATCGCCCGCGAAGCCCGGCAAATCCACGGCGGCATGGGCATCACCGGCGAATACCCCATCATGCGCCACATGATGAACCTGGAATCCGTGGTCACCTACGAAGGCACCCACGATATCCATTTGCTCATCACCGGCATGGACCTCACCGGCATCTCGGCCTTCCGCTAACCGGTTCACAGGCTATGAAAATTCTGGCCCCATCGGTCCTCTCCGCTCCTTTTGGGCGACTGGCCGAAGCCATCCAAACCGTGGAAAGCGCCGGGGCAGACTGGCTGCACTTGGATGTGATGGATGGGAAATTTGTTCCCAACATTAGTTTTGGTCAGCCCGTGGTTCGCGCCATTCGTTCCATCACGTCCTTGCCATTGGATGTTCACTTGATGATCGAAGACCCGGGCCGCTATGCCCAGGATTTTGTGAAGGCCGGTGCGGATTCCCTCACCGTGCACCTGGAAGCCTGCACCCATCTTCATCGGAACATTCATCAAATCAAGGATCTGGGCATCAAGGCCGGGGTCGCTATCAATCCCCATACCCCGGTCGAATCCCTTTTGCCTGTTTTGGCCGATCTCGATCTGGTTTGCCTGATGTCGGTGAATCCCGGTTTTGGAGGGCAGGCCTTTATTCCTTTCACCATGTCCAAACTCCACGCGCTGAACCAATACCGCCAAGAGCGGGGACTCCGCTTTGGGATCGAAATCGACGGCGGGGTGGACCTGTCCAATGCCCTCGCGTTGATGGAGGCCGGGGCCAATGTTCTGGTGGCCGGTCAATCGGTGTTTGGTCAAGCCGATCCGGCCGGAGCGGTCCGCTCTTTCAAGGCCCTTTGGGGCTGAAAAGCCTGTGGGGTTGAAGCGGTCCTTCTTTGCAAGCTTTTGTTGGGTGTGTCTGCTGTTATGCGGAACCCTGAACGCCCAAACAAATCAGAATTCCGGGCAGCTGATCCTGCCAACCCCCGGCGACTCAGCGACCCTGCGGGGTCAAGTTCTCGATCGCAACAACCAACCGCTGGCCGGGGCGACCCTGGGCATTGCGGGGACCAGCATGGGTACCAGCACGGATTCCAAAGGCCGGTATGCCTTAAGGGTACCTGCCATGGTGCCGTTGGAACTGGAACTAAGGTTTTTGGGATTTGCAACCCAGCGTCGCAACGTCACGGCACGCCCCTCCGAAACCATCCCATTGCGTTGGCTCATGGAGGCATCGGTGGTGGATTTGGGCCAAGGTGTGGTCGTCGAAGCCGAGCGGGCGAGTCAGCCGGGCGTTGCCAAAATCAATCCCTTGGTCAGCCGGCGTCTTGCCAACCCCAGCGGGAATTTTGAAACCATCCTCCAAGCTTTTGGGGCCCGTTCCCAACAGGAATTTTCGTCCCAATACCAGGTACGTGGTGGGAATTACGACGAGAACCTAACCTACCTGAATGGAATCGAATTGTACAGACCGGTTCTCATGCGCAGTGGGCAGCAAGAGGGACTGAGTTTGATTCACCCGGACCTGGTGGAGCATATTCATTTTTCGGCCGGGGGGTTTGAGGCCCGCTATGGGGACAAGATGAGCTCGGTGCTGGATGTGACGTATCGACAGCCCCGCTACAACAGCGGCACCGTGCAGGCGGGTTTAACCGGAGTATCCTTGGCAGCCGAGGGCGTCCTGGGAACCGAGGGTCGCTGGACCTGGCAGGGGGGACTGCGCTACCGTACGCTGAATTCTTTGCTGCAAAGCCTGGATACCCGAGGGGAGTACCGTCCTGTTTCCACCGATCTGCAGGCCCTGGTTTCGTACCGGCCCAACCCCCGCTGGTCTTGGAACTGGCTCAGCCACGTCGGCCAAAATGTGTTAGCGGTGATCCCCTCCAACCGCGAAACGGTTTTTGGAACGGTCAAAAACGCCCTGCAATTGCGGGTGTTTTTTGATGGGCAGGAATCCATGCGCTTTGCCAACGCCACGCACGGAACCAGCCTTGTCTACCGACCGCATGCCCGCCTGAGTCTGACCCAATCGGCTAGTTTTTATAGCGGTAACGAGATCGAGCGCATCGATGTGGAGTCCGCTTGGTTGCTTAATCAGTTGGATGCCAACCTGGGTTCGGAGAATTTTGGGAATGTGTTATTTACCCGGGGGGTCGGGGCCTTTCAGCAATACGCCCGCAATCAATTGTTGATTCAGGTGGGGGCCTTGGAACACCGGGGCACCTGGCAAAGCGCCGATGCCAAGCATTTGGTATCGTGGGGCCTGCGTGGCCAGATGGAGAACCTGGATGAGTACCTCTGGGAATACACCCTGGTGGATTCGTTGGGTTTTTCGCTGCCATCGCAACAAAGCCAAGACAGCGCCGTGCAGGTTTTTCGGTTTGTGAGTGCCGATCAAACGATGGCAACCCGGCGTTGGTCGGCCTTTGGCCAGGATCAAATCCGATTGGACCGCGATGGGCGCTGGCGCCTGAATCTGGGACTGCGCGTTCAGTCTTGGTCCTGGAACCGTGAAACGGTTTGGAGTCCACGTGTTCAGGTTTCCTGGAAGCCCCTTTGGGTCAAGGATTGGGCCTTTCGCGGGGCCCTGGGCCTTTATGCGCAGCCGGCCTTCTACCGGGATGCCCGCTTTCCGGATGGTCGCATCAATCCCCATGTCCGGGCCCAGCGGGCCACCCACGCCGTGTTGACGGCGGATCATCGTTTCAAAGCCTGGGATCGGCCTTTCCAATGGGTGATGGAGGCCTATTACAAAGACCTGCGGGGCCTGATTCCCTACGAAATCGACAATATCCGGGTCCGTTATTTGGCCGAAGCCCCCGTGAATGGTTATGCCGCCGGCGTTGACCTGCGCATTCATGGTGAATTCGTTTCCTCCATGCAGTCCTGGGCCACCTTGTCCTGGATGAAAACCTCCGAGCGGCATCCTGTCGCGGGCTGGATCCCCCGGCCTACGGATCAACGGGTTCAGCTGGCCTTGATGTTCCAGGACTACCTACCGCCCTACCCCGATTACAAGGTGAACCTCAACCTGGTTTTTGGATCGCGGTTACCCTACGGGCCCCCGGACAACGCCCGCCTCAAAGACACCCTTCGCATGCCCTCCTATCGACGGGTCGACATCGGATTTAGCCGGATTCTTTGGGGGGCTACCGCCCAGAAACCCCTGCTTCGTGGATCAATGGCGCGGACGTTTCGTTCGGCCTGGCTCAACCTGGAAGTCTTTAACCTCCTGCAAGTCAACAACACCGTGTCCTATACTTGGCTCTACGATACCCAAGGTTATCAGCAGAATGTCCCCAATTATTTGAGCGGACGGGTTTTGAACCTTCGCTTGGTGATGGAGTGGTAAAAAGCCGGCTTGTTGCTATATTTGCAGTCCTTTGGCCAAAATCGCTTCGGAACCCCGAACGATGGACTCCGGGGAATGGTTCTTTTCCATCAGAAATTGCGGGAATAGCTCAGTTGGTAGAGCACGACCTTGCCAAGGTCGGGGTCGCGAGTTCGAGTCTCGTTTCCCGCTCAGTAGCCCAGGTGGTGAAATCGGTAGACACGCAGGACTTAAAATCCTGTGACCGTTGAGGTCGTGCGGGTTCAAGTCCCGCTCTGGGTACATGCCCGGCTTGCTCACTTCCTGCATTCTACAGTCCCGTAGCTCAGTTGGTCAGAGCACTACACTGATAATGTAGGGGTCAGCAGTTCAAATCTGCTCGGGACTACCAGCTTGTTCGGAGCCAACCCTGCAACCGGGGGCGAACAAGTTCTTGCGGCGTTGTCGACAACACCGACAGGGGGGATTAGCTCAGTTGGCTAGAGCACCTGCTTTGCAAGCAGGGGGTCATCGGTTCGAATCCGATATCCTCCACATCATTTTTTGACCAAAACCTCTTGATTTCAAGGGGTTTTTTTGTTTGTGGGGGCGGTAGTGGCTTGCATACCAACTACCACACCCTTAATCCCTGAGGCAACGGACTGAGAAACCATTGAGACGGTCCTGGTAGTTTCCGGCCACACTGCCGAAGCCGTAGCTCAGACTACGGGCCAAAGCATTGGACCCAGAAAGCGATGTAGACCACCAGAATCCGCTGCCGCCAAGGTCACCAAAATTCCCGTTGGTGTCACGAAGGCCACCCGGCCTCGCTGTGAAGCCCGACGAATTGGTCGCACCTGTGTTGGGAGAATTCCAGCCCCCGGGTGTCGGTTGGGTTTCGGTGCTCTTCAGAGCCCCACCTGCGACTGTCCGACCGCCCAAAGTAGTCTCTTGGTTGGTCCATTCCACATTCGTGGGTACATGCCAACCCGTTGGACACAGCCCACGGCTGTCCGTCACCGCATTGTGGTTGTACAGCTTCCCGTACAAGGTGTCGTTTACAAGCGCATTGTTGTAAACAGCGTAGGCGCCGACCGCTGTGGTCTGCCAGGCGCTATTGCTTAATCCAGTGGGAATAGCATCCCCATTCCTGTACTTGCTCACCCTTAAGTTGCTCCGTGTCCAACACTGTGTTCCAATCAAAACCGTGTTGTAGGTGATGCCGTCTACGTCCGATACGGTTGATGTACCGCAGATAAAGGACGTAGTGAAGGTCTGTTCATTCCCATAGGCCGTGCCCACGGCGTTGGTCGCATAAGCACGGACATAGTACTGCGTGCTGCTCGTCAGGCCGCTCAGCGTGGACCCAAACGAACCCGTGCCCGAACCGCTATTGGTGATGGTTCCAGCGATCGTTGGGCTAGTCGTCGTCCCGTAGGCCACACCACGCGCCGTTACAGCAGCACCACCATCGGAGGTGACATTTCCACCCGTGGTGGCACCCGTTGCACTAATAGCCGTAACAGCATCCGTGGATACCGCAGGTTGGCTTGCAGATGTGGTGAAATTCACTTGTGCGCCGTAAGCCGTGCCCACTGTGTTGGTCGCATACGCACGGACATCGTACTGCGTGCCGCCCGTTAGGCCGCTCAGTTGGCTGGAAAATGCGCCCGTACCCGTACCGTTACTCGTGATGGTTCCGGCGATCGTTGGGCTAGCCGTCGTCCCGTAGGCCACACCACGTGCCGTTACGGCAGCACCTCCATCCGAAGTGACATTTCCACCCGTGGTGGCACCCGTTGCACTAATACCCGTAACAGCAGCCGTGGTCACCGTAGGCTGGTTTGCAGATGTGGTGAAATTCACTTGTGCGCCGTAGGCCGTGCCCGCTGTGTTGGTCGCATAAGCACGGACATAGTATTGAGTCGTGGCCGTCAGCCCGCTCAGTTGGCTAGAGAATGCGCCCGTACCTGTACCGTTACTTGTGGTGGTTCCAGCGATCGTTGGGCTAGCCGTCGTCCCGTAGGCCACACCACGCGCCGTTACAGCACCACCACCATCCGAGGTCACATTTCCACCCGTCGTGGCACCCGTTGCACTAATACCCGTAACCGCAGCCGTGGTCACCGTAGGTTGGTTTACTGCTGTGGTGAAAGTCACTTGTGCACCGTAAGCGGTGCCCACGGCGTTGGTCGCATAAGCACGGACATAGTACTGCGTGCCTCCCGTCAGCCCGCTCAGTTGGCTGGAGAATGCGCCCGTACCCGTACCGCTACTCGTGATGGTTCCAGCGATCGTTGGGCTAGCCGTCGTCCCATAAGCCACACCGCGCGCAGTTACCGCAGTACCTCCTTCCGAGGTTACATCTCCACCGGCCGTGAAACTGTTGCTGGTGACTTCACTAACCAAAGCCGTAGTGACTGTTGGAACGATCCTGATGACAGAATCCCAAAGGCAACGGACTGAATAACCTTCGGAAGGGGAGGAGTAGTTAGAGGACATGGCGCCGCTGTTGTTGCTCAGGTAACGGTAAGTAACGGACCCGGAAAGCGACGAAGACCACCAGGCACCGGTATAGCCAAGGGAGTAGAAGAGTCCGCCGGTTATCCGATAGCCGCCCGGCATGGCTGTGAACCCCGACGAATTGTTGGCGCCGGTGTTGGGAGCAATCCAGCCCCCGGGTGTCGGTTGGCTCGCAGTGCTCTTTAGAGCCACACCTGCAACGCTTGAGCCGCCCAAAGTGGTCGCTAGGTTAGTCCAATCCCCATCCGTGGGTACATGCCAACCTGTTGGACACAGGCCGCGGCTGTCCGTCACCGTATGGTAGTTGTATAGCTTCCCGTACAACCCATCATTCGCAGGATCATTGTTGTTAACAGCGTAGGCACCGGCCGTTGTGCTCGCCCAAGTTGAGTTCGTTAACCCTGTGGGTATCGCAGCCCCGTTGCGGTATTTGCTCACCTTTAAGTTGCTCTGTGTCCAACACTGTGTTCCAATCTGTACTGTGTTATAGTTATTGCCGTCCACATCTGTCATAATGGGGTTGCCTGGACAAGCTTGGGGGCCAAAAAACGTCGTTGCAAAGGTCACTTCAGATCCATAGGTCGTGCCCACCGCGTTGGTCGCATACGCCCGGACATAGTACTGGGTGCTACCCGTTAGACCGCTCAGTTGGCTAGAGAATATGCCCATGCCCGTTCCATCACTCGTAATTGTCCCAGCTGTTGTTGGACCCGCCGTTGTTCCGTAGGCCACGCCACGCCCCGTTACCGCAGCTCCTCCATCCGCGGTAACATGACCGCCCGTGGTGGCAACCGTGGCACTAATACCCGTGACTGTAGACGTGGTCACCACCGGAAAACAAGCGCCCCATGTTGGAACCCCATCACAATAGGTGAGATTTTGTCCTCTCACACCAGGAGATATATAAACCCAAGCATTCCCATTCCAATAGTGCATTTGGCCAATTTGAGTACCATTGGGAAACGAACCTTGAGGGCCTGCTGGACCTTGAGGGCCGACTGCTCCATCGTTACCGGCAGGACCGGCAGGTCCAGCGGGTCCGACAGGTCCGGAGGGACCGACAGGGCCTTGGGGGCCAACTGCTCCATCGCTACCGGCAGGACCGACAGGACCAGCAGGACCCTGGGGGCCGACTGCGCCATCGTTACCGGCGGGACCAGCAGGACCCTGGGGTCCAACTGCTCCATTGTTACCGGCGGGTCCGACAGGACCGGCAGGACCCTGGGGACCAACTGCTCCATTGTTACCGGCGGGTCCGACAGGACCGACAGGGCCTTGGGGACCAATTGCTCCATCGCTACCGGCAGGACCCTGGGGGCCGACTGCGCCATCGCTACCGGCAGGTCCGGCAGGACCCTGGGGGCCAACTGCGCCATCGTTACCGGCGGGTCCAGCGGGTCCGACAGGACCTTGCGGACCTGCGGGACCTGGGGTTAGGGACTGCTGGGCAAGGAGGGCAAATGGTACACTCATCAACTCGGTGGTTTGCGTCAAGCCGTACTGACTTCCGCCCGCGATATCAACTTCAGTTTGAAGAAAATAGGGGCCCAAGGCCCAGGAAATCTGCCCAAATTGTCCCAAAACAGCCTGTCCGTCCCCGACTTTCAAAGTCATCAATCCGTTGGCATTGGTCTGAACCTGATGGAGCTCCGAATAAACCGCAGAGCCCACCGCAGAGCCCTGCAAAATCGAAATACGAACACTTACATTCTGATTGGCTACGAGTTGCCCTTGATTGTTCCTTAACACCGATTGATGCATGAGGCGCTGGGGCACTTGCTGGGCGTTGGAAGGCAAGGCAAGGCCTGCAATCAAAACCAAAACACCTAGGAACCGGCGTAGGAAGTAGGCATTGTAGAATAATTTCATCAAGGTAAATTTTAAAAATTAATTTTTAATTTATAGTTCTAACAAATAAATAATCAGGGCATTTTTACGATCGATAACATTTCGCGATGGGTCAGCGGCGCAAGGCCCTCTATGGCGGATTTGAAGGTGCTTTCCAAGTGATAAACACCCGCTGCCCATGCGGCCGTTTCCAAGTTCCATTGGAACATGCCGTCTCCCCCGATGACTTCCGATGCAGACCAAACGCGACGACCAGTCGCATCCGTCACCCACAATTCTGATAGGTCGCCGACTTGGCCATGGGCCTGAATCTGAAGACGATCCCCAACAGGATTGGGATACGCCACCAGCGACCAACTCGGTAGTGGCTGTTCCGACAGTCTAAGCGTACTCATGGTCCAATCCTGGTGCGCAGCCCCCCAGGAATTGGCCAATTCGCTTGCAGTTTGATCCAGTCTTACCATGCCGTTGGCTACCCCCTTCACCTTGAGTTCGAAAACCTGATCTCCAGCCTTCACCTCCCAGGACTCATAACCGTACCAAATGACTTGGAGGCGCTGTCCCTCCTGGTGATAGACCAACGGGCCCTCTTGATCGGTTTTTTGGAGGCAGCGGACCCCAGTCACCTCCAGGCCAGCCGGTAAATCCAAGGACAAAGTTGCAGCCCCCAGGTCGGTCGCCTGAAGCAAGCTCAACGGCAGCGTGTATTCCGAGTCTTTGGATCTCATTACACCGTTTTCATGAAGGTTAGACCAGGCAGCACGCTGCGACGCTCCCGGTACATAGGAGGCATTGACATCTCCAGCAAATAACCCCTCCGACAGAAAGGTCTGCACCGATGCAACAGCCAAAGGTTGAACCTGTACCTGGTCCGGCAAATAACGCCAATCCGATGTGGCAAAACCGTTTAGTGAACCGGCGACCCTTCGCATGACGAGCATGGCATCTGCTGAGTTCAAGAGCCGGTTGCCACTGACCTCAGCGGCCTGAGCAAACAAACCCGCAAGTGGCATAGTCCCTACATACGCACGATTAATCAGAAGGGCATCCGTTCCGTTGACCCCAGCCCAAGCCCGATTGTCCTGAAATTGCAAGGCGTAGGAACCCTCCCTAACCGAGCCCAGCGGGACCTCCCCCTGCGCATCGGTTACGCCCGAACCAATCAACCTGTTCAAGCTATCCTTCAACTGAACCACGACCCCCGCCAAAGCGGATGATTGGGTGTTTTTGTACCTGAGCTGAACTTTAACGACAGGCAAGAAGTTAAGAAGTTCAAAGGGTTGCTGTATACCGGCCCTTGAGGATGTTCCCGCACCTATATAGTCACCAGCGACCGTTTCTCCCAAAGTTACCGACAAAGTGCCGAACTGACTTGAAGAGGTATGGCCTCCACCAGCCACCATTGCCGTCTGCGCTAATGCACAGGGTGCGATGCAAAGAGCCCAAAAAGCGATTTTTAGCGCTTTAGAGAACACAACGAATCGATCTTTTGGGACCATGGGCGATGAATTTCCGGTCAAGATAGAAAATTCTACCCAACAGGCCATCAAAAATTACACATTTAAAAATTCAAATACCTTTGCTCGGGCGGTAATTGCCCTGGTTGGAAGGAACGCAGACCAAACCGTGCAAGCCTGTGCTATCCAAATCAATCATGATGCTCCCGGCACAATCGGTTCGAATCCGATATCCTCCACATCCTAAAGGCCTGCCGTGGCCAGGATGGAATAGACCATGGGGATTTGATCGCCCAGGTGGGGAATCCGGAATTTGCCGGGTTCAAATTCCACGGTATTTCGGAAGCAAGGGTAGGGGGAATAGTCGTATTCCCGAAGGGATCGAATTTGAAGGCCGTTCTCGATAAGACTGTTCGTAACATCACCCAAACCGTGGTTCCACATCATGCTTTGCAGGGTCAGGTCGGCGCCGGGTTCGGCGTAGGTTCCGCTTTGGGTTTCGAGGATGGGCCCCGAATTCATGTACCGGTACTGAACCTTGGAAAAGTCGTCGTCGAACATCCAAACCACCGGGTGAAATTCCACCAGCAACAAACGCCCCCCTGGTTTGAGAAACCTGGAGAGGGTGGAGGCCCAGCGATCCAAATCGGGTAACCAGCCCAGCACCCCGTAACTCGTAAACACCACATCAAAGGTTTCGTCCAGGTGCCTGGGCAAATCGTACACATCGCAACAGACAAAGCGGGTCTTGGTTCCGCAGAGTTCCGCCAGTTCCCTGGCCTTGGCGATGGCCTTTTCCGAAAAATCCACCCCGGTCACCTCGGCACCCCTTCGGCTCAGGGCGATGGAGTCCTGCCCAAAATGGCATTGAACATGAAGGATGCGCAAACCGCGTACATCCCCCAACTGTTCCAACTCGATGGATTGGAGGGAGCATGCTCCCTTGACAAAATCCTCAACCATATAAAAATCCGATGCGTAATGAGCATCCACCCGACTGTTCCACGAGCGGCGGTTGATGTCCAGGTAGGAGTCTTGTGGTTCCATAGATTTCAAATTTAAGGAATTTGGGTAAACGGTGACCTGATCCTCAAAACATTCCAAGGCATACCGGTAGGGGGAGGCTTGGAAGGCTGAGAAATTTGTCTTAATTTTGTGGACAAATATCCAAAAGCCTAATTCCCAAACCATGACCGCAGCCCAACGAATCGAAGGAAAGCTCAATTCCGAATTGGCGGCCTATTTGAAGGCCAACAAAATGGATGCTCCCCAACGCATGACCTACCGGGAGTTTTTGGAGGACAGGATGCTTCTAATCCAGTCCATACGGCTGGGGATTCCGTACTCTTTTTTTGAATGGATACAGGTTTATACCCCTTTTTCGGAAAGCGATTGGGCGGATTTTTTGGATATTTCTACCAAATCCCTTCAGCGGTACAAGGCTGCTCCTCATCACCTTTTCAAACCGATCCACTCCGAGAAAATTATCGAGATTGCCGAGGTAACCAAAGTGGGCCTGGAGGTTTGGGGCGATATCGAAAAACTAAAACTTTGGCTTCATACCCCCAACTACGCCTTCGGAAATTTGCGACCGATGGAACTGCTCAAAGATTCTTACGGCAAGGATTTGGTCCTGGGTGAACTTACCCGGATCAGCCACGGAATTTTGGTCTAAGTGAAGGTTGGCGAATGGAGGTTTATCGACTTGCACAGGCCAGGTATGCGAAGGATTTGACAGGCAAAGGGGCGGCGGCCAAAGGCGCTCGTTGGAATTCACCCGGCGTGGAACTCCTCTACACAGCCCAGAACAGGTCCTTGGCGATGGCCGAAATCGCGGTGCATTTTACCTTGGCCACCTTGCCCGATGATTACCGGATGATTACCCTGAAAGTTCCGGATACGATACCCTACCAAAGGTTGAGCGAGGCTGATTTGCCCGCGAATTGGAAGGATTTTCCGCATCCGCCTGCGACCCAAAAGGTAGGGAATGAATTTGTACGCCAAAACCAATACGCGGTGCTTTTCATCCCCTCGGCGGTCACCCAGGGCGAGTACAATGTTTTGCTCAACCCGCATCACCGGGATTTTGCCCAAATCAAGATTTGTAACATCGAAAAATTCCCTTTCGACAAAAGGATTTTCACCTAGGAATCACCGTGCTTTGGGGGGTGGGAGTTCAGCCGTGGTATAGGTTTAACCCTGGCCCCGGTCAGCCTGGTTTTAATGATTCAAGAGTACAAAGAGGAGGGCGCGGGGTACACCCCCGTCCACCACCGCGGCCAGCTTACCCCGGTAATTGCCGTCGGCATGGTAGATGCGGTTGCCGTCTTTGACGTAGGCCAGGCGCCCCCGGTAATTGCCATCGGCATGGTAAATCTTCGTCTGCGCCCCCGCCTCGCTCCAGCCCAGCAAGGCCCATAACACCCCCAAAACGAGGCATTTGAGCGCAAAGGGCACAGGCAGGGGTTTGGACAAAGTTGAGTGCAATGCCGATAATAAATTCCGGAACGGTGAAAGGGAGAGGGATGGATGGTGATTCATGGGAAGTCTAAATTAAATATGAAAACGTAAGTTGACAATTGATTAAAAATTTGTATTTTTGTAAACCTTGGCGCAAACCTCAATTTAATATCCTATGGAAAATTTATTCGGAAATAGACTTTTATCTGCCCGAAAAATGGCAGGAATATCCTTGCAGGATTTGGCGAATCAACTCAATAATGAAGTGACTAAACAGTCCCTTCACAAGTACGAGTCAGGAAAAATGAAACCAGATAGCCAATTGACCATTGCATTGGCAAAAAGGTTGGGTGTTTCGGTGGATTATTTTTATTCAATTCCCGGTTATAAGGTTGAATTGTCCAATATTAGTTACCGTAAATACAATTCAAAAATTTCCAAAAGCCTACAGGCCTCTATTGAAGAAAAAGCCAAAGAAACCTTTGAGAGATATTTGGAACTTGAAGATATCTTGAATTTGAACGAAGAAAGGGACTATTTCAAATTTGATCAAATAATTAAGGATTCTGAGGATGCAGAAAATGCGGCCAAAGAATTGAGGAATAATTGGAAACTAGGATACGACCCCATACCTGATATTGCAGAAATGTTGGAGGATAAAGGTTACAAAGTTATTGAGATTGATGCGCCCGATGGCTTTGATGGCATGAAGGCCAATATTGGAAAGAATCAAGCAATTGTCTTAAAAAAAAGCAAAAGTGATGCTGAAGATATGGTCCGAAAAAGATTCACCGCTCTTCACGAATTGGCCCATCACTCATTAAAATTCTCAAATAATTTATCCGATAGAGAACAAGAAAATCTTTGCCACACCTTTGCATCCGCTGTTCTTTATCCTGAAGATATGGCTAAGAAAGAAATGCACCAAGACCGGTTTCATTTCTATCAAAATGAACTCGTTTACATCAAGGAACGTTGGGGTATTTCATTTCCTGCCATATTTAATCGTGCAAAACAATTGGGTATTATCAACGATTATGTCTATAAGCGATTCAACATTGGGTACAAACAACGAAAATTGCATTTGAATGAGCCTGGACGATTCTTGAGTAGAGAAAAGCCCGTACGCTTAGAGCGATTAATTTATTTTGGTTTATCCAAGGAAGCTATTTCAATAAATGAGGCGGCTTTTTTTTCAGGCAAAACAGTGGGTGAATTCCGCGCACAATTGATGAATTTGGTATGAAAATAGCCCTGATCGACACCAATGTTTTTTTGGACATGTTGAGTGTCGATAGTTTGCCTCAAATATTTGAATTAAATCTAAAAATTACCACCGTTGATTTTGTGCTGAGTGAAATAAACCAAAAGGATCAAGCAGATCAATTAAACTATTTTGTCAAATCCAAAAAATTAGAAGTTTATCGATTCTCACCCGACGATATTGCTGATATTATCAACATGAAAACGAAGCGGAATTTGAGGAGGATCACTGATAAATCCGTTTTATGGAAAGCATTGAATATCCAATGCTTGTTGCTCACTGGTGATAAAAATCTACGAAAAGAGGCAGAAGAAAATGGATTGGAAGTTAGAGGAAGTCTATGGGTGATAAGTCAATTGCAAAAAGCTAATATTTTGAGCAATAATAGTGCTATTTTATTGCTGGAAAAGTTAAAGCTTCAAAATCAAAGCTTACCAAAAAATGAAATTGATCGACTGATTTTTATGTACCACGACAATATTTAACTATTCCTTTTACTTTCAGATAAAAGATATAAAATTTAGGTGCGTTGGTAATCCAGGTACTCCAGCATGGAGGGATCAACGGGGGCATCCAAGCTGAATTCAAAATTTACCACGGGAATCGTCGTGTCCGGCATGGTGGATTGATGCACCGATCCCTCAACGACCTCCAGGTCGCCCATGTAATAAAAATCTCGACCCTCCGAGTCTTCCTTTTTGATAAAGAGCAGGATTCTTTGGGAATGGATGACCTGCTGGATCTCATCGCTGTCCAATTTGCGATTGGACCGGGATTGCCAGCGAAAGGTGTTGGCATTGATTAATTGATCGGCGTATCGGGTGGTGGCCCCGATTTCTTCGTTTTTGTGGTAGGTCACAAAGAGTGGTGTTACGCGATTATTCGTTCGATAACCGTACATGGTGCTGCTGATGTCCTTGGGCCAATTCAGCAAGCGGCAAACATCCTTGCGGCCGTATTTCTGGTAGCGAATGAAACCGCCAACCCAGTCTCCTTGAGCCAAAGCCTTGCGGTAAGTCCTTTGGGCATAACCAACGGAATCGTTCAGAAACTCCACAAAGGTGGGGCTCCGAAGGGCCTTGGCCAAATCAGGACCCAAGCGAAGGGATTCGCCCTCCTTTTGGACATTCCGGAAAGTATTCTCCCCGCCTAGAAACCCAAAATTCAATTGATGGGGCAGGGCCTCCCAATCCCCATGCTGAAGGCTCAAACCGTAATCCTGTTTCAGCAGCCGGATCAAAGACTTTCGGTCCAACGAGCCTTGTTGGAGCAGCAAGCTGAGGGCCAGGGATTCGGTGATACGCTTGGCGTTGTTGATTTCGCTCGAAAACAATTCCAGCAACCTTTTTTCGTGAGGCCCAAAATCCTCGCGCACCCAGGAATTTTCGACCAGAGGCAGAAAATTGGCGTAGGACTTGTATTTCTCCACATAGAGCATGGGATCTCGGTAACCGTGTTCCCCAAAATCCTGCATCATGGGAATACGGCCCAATTGGTAACGCAAAAGTTGGTAATCCTTTTTGAGATCGGCCAGCAGGGACATGTTCGCCTGGTCAATGGCCTTGAAGATTCGCTCTTTGGTTATAACATCAAAATTGATGGTCGAAGTCCCGGGGATGGTATTGCTACCGCTGCTTAACAATTTGCGTAAGGTATCCTTGTTGTAGGTGGAATCCCCGTACAAAGCAATCGGGATCAAAAAATTTCTTTGGTAATTTCCGATAAAATCGATAACGGTCAAGTACTCCTTTTGGGGGATTTTGCGAAGGCCTCGTCCCAATTGCTGCACAAAGACGATGGCCGATTGGGTAGGGCGCAAAAGGATAACCTGGTTAACCCGGGGGATGTCAATGCCTTCGTTAAAAATATCCACCGTCAGGATATAATCCAGTTCCTTGGGATCGGATTCCAAGCGTCGAATGGCCTCGGAACGCTCCTCGTCGCTGCTTTCGCCTGACAAGAAAACGGTTTTGAGTCCTTTCTGGTTGAGCTTTTGGGAGAGCGTCCGACCCTCTTTGACGGATGAACAAAAAATCAAACCCCGGACCACACCATCATCGCACCCGTAGGTATTGGATTGCTGGATAATATGGTTGACTCGTTGGTCTGCGCATAACAAATTAAAATCCGCATGCTCTTCCAGGACCGTTCCATCGACCGTCAAATCCGCAACGCCGTAGTAGTGAAAGGGGCTGAGAATATTTTCTTCCAAGGCCCGGTGCAAGCGAATTTCGTAGGCAATCTGATGGTCAAAAAGCGAAAAAATATCAAAACCATCGGTTCGCTCCGGGGTGGCCGTCATGCCCAGAAGGAACTGGGGTTGGAAATAATTTAGGATGCTTTGGTAGGTGAGGGCCCCTGCTCGATGCGTTTCGTCCAGGACCAGGTAATCAAAGGCACGGGGGTCCAGGAGGGCCAGGTTTTCGGGACGGCTGAGGGTCTGCACCGTGCTGAACACAAAATCAGCCCCGATTTCCCGGTGCCCATCGGTGAACAAACCGTAGGTCCGTTGATTTCCCCAAAGCAAACGATAGGATTCCAAAGCGGCTGCGGCAATGCGACTGCGGTGGACTACGAACAACAATCGCTTGGCCCCGGCTGCCTGGGCATCAAAGGCGGAGAGATAGGTTTTGCCGGTACCGGTCGCCGAAATCAACAAGGCCTTTCGAACCCCCTGGCTACGTAATTCCTGAAGGCGGGCCATGGCCTCCACTTGCATGGTGTTGGGATCGGGGATCTTGATCGCGGGGCTGAGGGAAAGGGTATGAGCTGCCTCGCTGCGGATGCGAGCGGTATAGGTTTTTTGCTGCTCGTAGAGGGCCTTGTAGAGTTCCAGGTAGGGCAGGTCCACCGGCTTGGCGCGCTGGAATTCGACTTGAAACTCCGTCAAGGCCGTTTGGATCAAGTGGCTTTGGGGCGTCGCCGACACCTGCAGATTCCACTCGATGTTGGTGCACAAAGCGTTCGCCGTCAGGTTGCTGCTACCAATAATCAAATCGTAGACATCCGCCTCGTCCTGGGTAGTCGTTCGGCTATGGGAGCGATGAAACAAATACCCTTTGGAATGAAAGTTGCCCTCCACGGCCATGCGGATTTCCAGGTTCTGGAATTGCATCAAGCGTTTGAGGGCCTCGGGTTGGGTAAAATACAAGTATTGCGAAACCAGGATTTTGCCGCGCTTGCCCTGGTCACGGAGGGCCAAAAGGGTTTGGATCAAGGTAGCAACCCCGCTGGTGGTCACAAAGGCCACCGAAATCCAAAATTCATCGCAGGATTGCAGGCCTCTCAGGATGGACGAAAGGACTTTTTTGTCTTTTTGGCTGTCGTTAACCAGGAATTGGGGCAGGTACAGGGGGGAGGCCGGGTAGTCTTTGTTCACAAAACCAGCCCGGAGACCTTGCTCCAATTGGCGGAGGCTCTTGTCGCCGGGGGACTGTTCAGCGCTCATGGCTTTGGGCTAACAAGCGATCGACGACCGGGAGGTCGGCAGCCGCCCAGTCCAGGGAGGGGAGTTCGTGGGTCAA
>Ga0209598_10000767_pt1 | contig 26162 bp, 20 predicted proteins | sample M_140807_EF_Meta_FD_187317 | JGI IMG/M metagenome (GOLD analysis project Ga0209598, IMG submission 187317) | Freshwater microbial communities from Lake Montjoie, Canada to study carbon cycling - M_140807_EF_MetaG (SPAdes) (version 2) | ecosystem: Environmental > Aquatic > Freshwater > Lake...
TGCCGGTGTGGATTTCCGTGGCGATTGCCGCCGTGAATTTGTTGCTGGTGCTTTGCCTGCTGCCAGAAACCCATCCCCCTGAGCAGCGCCGGGCCCTGCCCCGCAAAAGGGCCCTTAACCCCTTTGCCCAGCTGGCCAAGGTGTTTAGCAATCCCCAGGTGAGCAGCCTTTGCATTGGCTTCTTTCTGTTTTTCCTGGCCTTCAACGGCTTCACCGCCGTATTGGTGCTCTATTTCAAACAGGTGTTCGGCTGGGGTCCGGCCCTGGCTACCACTGCCTTTTTGATCGTGGGCGTGGTGGCCACCGTGGTGCAGGGGGGCTTGATCGGGCCGCTGGTGAAACGTTTCGGTGAACAGCGGCTCACCCTGGTGGGCCTGGGCCTAGTGCTGGTGGGCTGCCTGCTGATCCCCATGGCGAGCGTCGCCAACGCCCAAGCGGTGGTGTTTAGCGCCGTGGCATTGCTCGCCACCGGCACCGGCTTAGTCACCCCCTGCCTGCGCAGCCTGGTGTCGCGGCGGCTCGATGGCGGTGGCCAGGGGGCAGCCCTGGGCAGCCTCCAGGGGCTCCAAAGCCTGGGCAGCTTCCTCGGACCACCGCTCATGGGCCTGAGCTATGAGCACTGGGGCCACGCCAGCCCCTTCCTGCTGGCGGCGGCCATTCTTTTTACCGTTGCTCTTCTGAGTGTTAACAAAACCCTGGGGCCAGCGGGCTAAGGTCCGCCCCAACGGCTGTTTCAGCAAACCCATGGCCCCCGTCGCCCTTACCCCCGAGCTCTACCTAAACCGAGAACTGGCCTGGATCGACTTCAACCAACGGGTGCTGGCCCAGGCCCAGGATCAACGCACCCCATTGCTGGAACAGGCCAAGTTCAGCGCCATCTTCAGCAACAACCTCGATGAATTCTTCATGGTGCGCGTGGCGTCCCTGAAGTCCCAGGTGGAGGCAGGCATCGAAACCCTGAGCGTGGATGGCCTCACGCCCCTAAAACAACTGCAGGAAATCCAGGCGAAGCTGCGTCCGCTGCTGGAACAACAGCAGGAGCATTACCGGGCCCGGCTAAAGCCCCAACTGGCCCAACAGGGGGTCCAGGTACTTGACTACGAACAACTGAATGGCCCCCAGAGGGATTGGGTTAATAACCACTTCCGCAATGCAATATTTCCGGTTCTCACCCCCCTGGCGGTGGATCCGGCCCACCCATTCCCTTTCATCAGCAACCTCAGCTTCAACATCGCCGCCCTGATCCGTGATCCGGAAACTGGCGAGCAACAATTTGCCCGGGTGAAGGTTCCCCAAAAAAACCTACCCCGTTTCATCAAGGTGCCCCTAGACCTGGCCGCCAGCGACCAGCCCCTGCTGTACACGGCAATCCCCCTGGAACAGGTGGTGGCGTTCAACCTGGCCCTGCTCTTCCCGGGCATGACCATTGAGGGCCATTATTTCTTCCGGGTAACCCGAGACGCCGACCTCGAACTGCGGGAACTGGAGGCCGATGACCTGATGTTGGCCCTGCAGGAGGGCCTACGCAAACGCCGGATGGGCGGTGAGGTGGTGCGTTTGGAGGTGGCCGATGAGATGCCCCAAGACGTAATCGACCTGCTGATGGAAGGCATGGCCGTAGAAGCGGAAGATCTCTATCAGATCAATGGCCCCCTTGGCCTTGATGACCTATTTGCCCTCACCGGCCTGCCCCTACCCCAACTCAAAGATGAACCGCAGCTAGCCCGGATTGCTGCCCCCCTAGCAAGGGCCCAGAAGTCATTGCTGGCAGATGGCTCAATCAAACCAGAGGAATTCGAAAGCATCTTTGATGTGCTCAAACGCGGGGATGTGCTGGTGCATCACCCCTACGACCTGTTCAGCTCCTCGGTGGAGGAATTCATCGCCCAAGCGGCCGATGATCCCGATGTGCTCGCCATCAAGATGACCCTCTACCGGGTCTCTAAGGATTCGAAGGTAATCAGCGCCCTGATCACTGCCGCTGAAAATGGCAAACAGGTGATGGCCCTGGTGGAACTCAAGGCCCGCTTTGACGAAGAAAACAACATCCAATGGGCCCGCCAACTGGAAAATGCCGGCGTCCATGTGGTGTATGGCGTGATCGGCCTTAAGACCCACACCAAGGTGACCCTGGTGCTGCGGCGGGAACGGGAGGAACTGCGCTCCTATGTGCACGTAGGCACTGGCAACTACAACTCGAAAACCTCCAGGCTTTATACGGATGTGGGCCTGCTCAGTGCCCGGCCCGAGCTGGGCCACGACCTGGTGGAGCTGTTCAATTATTTGACCGGTTTCTCCAAGCAACAGAGCTTCCGCAAACTGCTGGTGGCCCCGGTGACCCTGCGGTCCGGCATGGAGGCCTTAATCCAAAGGGAGATTGACCATGCCCGCCAAGGCAGGGGCGGCAAAATTATTTGCAAGATGAACTCCCTGGTGGATCCCCGCCTGATATCGCTGCTCTATGAAGCCTCCCAGGCCGGAGTGCAGATCGACCTAATTATTCGCGGGGTTTGCAGCCTGCGGCCCGGCCTTGGGGGGTACAGCGAAAACATTCGCGTGATTAGCGTCATTGGCCGCTTCCTTGAGCACTCCCGCATCTTCTGGTTCAGCAATGGCCAGCAGCCGGAGGTATTTATCGGCAGCGCCGATTGGATGGGGCGCAACCTGGACCGGCGGGTGGAAGCAGTGACCCCGCTGGAGGACCCCCTACTGCGCACCCACTTGGAGGAACTGCTGCAGATTTACCTCAACGACAACCGTGGGGCCTGGGACATGCATGCCGACGGTCACTTTGTGCTGCGTCAACCGGAGGGGGAAGTACATGATTCCCAACTGGAATTGATGAACCATTGGAACGCATTACAGGGGCAACCCGCCTGAACGCAAAAAACTTCATGCTTTTGCAAATTTCGAGGCGCAATTTTCAGGGAATAAGAACCCCAACCGCACCACTCAACCAGTAAGCAAACTGACCGGAGTTGTGCAAGCCAAGCGGAATTAGCTGCCCCCCAAGGGTTCTCATCCATTGGTTACGAAAAGCACGTTTTTGAACCAGCAGTTCGGCGCGAAGTCTTTGAAATTACCCCCCGTTAAATTGACCATGGGGCGCTAAACTCCGGCCAAATTAAATTTTGAGGAGGCCAGGGTGATGGGAACACCGCAGCGGGCCAGGCCCGAGGGGAAACAACCCCAGGTCCGTCCTGGCGTTAGCCGCTCCAGCAACCGTGGGGGCGGCCGCCTCAGCACCGATTCCATCGGTTGGTACCTAAGCAATATCGGTCGGGTGCCGCTGCTCACTGCCGCCGAGGAAATTGAGCTGGCCCACCAGGTGCAGCAGATGAAGCGGCTGCAGGAAATTGCTGAAAACGAGCGCACCCCCCGCCAACGCCATCAGGTGCGCATGGGCTGCCGGGCCCGGGATCGCATGATGGCAGCCAACCTGCGCCTGGTGGTAAGCGTCGCTAAGAAATATCAAAACCAAGGCCTTGAGCTGCTGGATCTAGTTCAAGAAGGGGCCATCGGCCTGGAACGGGCTGTGGACAAATTTGACCCTGCCATGGGCTACAAGTTCTCCACCTATGCCTATTGGTGGATCCGCCAGGGCATGACCCGGGCCATAGACAACAGCGCCCGCACCATTCGCCTGCCGATTCATATCAGCGAAAAGCTGTCGAAGCTGCGCCGCGTTACCCGAGAACTCTCCCACCGATTTGGTCGCCAACCCAACCGCTTGGAGCTGGCCCATGCCCTCGGCATGGAACCCCAGGAACTGGAAGAACTGCTAAGCCAGAGCGCCCCCTGCGTCTCCTTGGATGCCCATGCCCGCGGCGAGGAAGACCGCAGCACCCTGGGGGAACTGATCCCCGATCCGGCGAGCATGGAACCGATGGACCACATGGACCGCCGCATCCAGAAGGAACACCTGGGCACCTGGATCACCCAGCTAAATGAACGGGAGCAAAAAATTCTGAAGCTGCGCTTTGGCCTCGAGGGGGCCGAACCGCTCACCCTCGCTGAAATCGGCCGCCAGATCAACGTTTCCCGCGAACGGGTGCGCCAGCTGGAAGCCAAGGCGATCCTCAAATTAAGGCTGATCACCAGCCAACAGAACGCCGCCTGACCTTGCCCCTCCCGGGTGGTTTTCCCCTGCTAGGTGGTTTGGCCCTGGTGTTGCTCTGGCTGGCCCTAGTGCTTAGCGCCGCCGTGCTGGCCCGCCGCCTCTGGCCTGGCCAACGGGAACTGAGCCGCAAGCTGGTGCACATGGGGGCCGGCCTAGCCCTGCCGATCGCCTGGGCCACTGCCATACCCCTGGCGATCGCCCTGCCGGCGGCCCTGGGGGCCACCCTGGTCACCGCCCTCAACCACCGGTTCCGGCTGCTGCCGGCGGTGGAGGACGTGGGTCGCCACAGCTGGGGCACGATCGCCTATGGCGCCTCAATTTCGCTGCTGCTGGCCCTTTATTGGCCGAACCAACCAGAGCTGGTAAACGCTGGGGTGTTGACCATGGCCCTGGGGGATGGGCTGGCCGGCCTGGTGGGGGCCAGCCTGCCCAGCTGGCGTTGGAGCCTCTTTGGCCAAACAAAATCCCTGGGGGGCACCGCCGTGATGGCCAGCGTCACTGCCCTGGTGTTGGTGGTACTGCTGCCTGGGAGCCCCTGGGGGCTGCTACTGGCGATTGCCGCCACGGCCACCGCCCTGGAACAGCTCTCCTGGGGGGGCCTCGACAACCTCAGCGTGCCGCTGGCCACCGCCTGGCTATGCAGCTGGCTACAGCCCTAAACCCCAGCGGGCACCAGCACCGCCGCCGCCAACTGATCCAGCAGGGCTGCGGTGCTAGCCAGGTCGATGCAGGCATCGGTGATGCTCTGGCCGTAGGTGAGTTGCGAGAGATCCGCCGGCAACTTCTGGTTGCCCGCCACCAGATGGCTTTCGATCATCACCCCCAACACAGCGCTCGAACCGTCCTGCACCTGGGAAGCCACCGCCTCCAGCACCTCCCCCTGGCGGCGGTAATCCTTATTGGAATTGCCATGGCTGCAATCCACCATCACCCGATGCGGTAAACCCACGGCCGCCAACTGCTGGGCCGCCACGGCAATCGCCTCCGGGTGGTAGTTGGTGCCGCTGCCGCCCCCGCGCAACACCAGATGGCCATCGGGGTTGCCGGTGGTGGACACAATCGAAGCCTGGCCCTGGCCGTTGATGCCAAGGAAATGGTGGGGGCGGGCGGCGGCCTCCATGGCATTGATCGCAATGGCGACGCTGCCATCGGTGCCGTTCTTGTAACCAATGGGCATTGACAGCCCCGAGGCCATCTCCCGGTGGGTTTGGCTTTCGGTGGTGCGGGCGCCGATGGCGGTCCAGCTGATCAAATCAGCGATGTATTGGGGCACCACCGGATCCAGCAGCTCCGTGGCCGCCGGCAGCCCCCGTTCCGCCAGGTGCAACAACAAAGTACGGGCCCGGCGCAGGCCAGTGTTGATGTCGTAGCTGCCGTCGAGATGGGGGTCATTGATCAGCCCCTTCCAGCCCACGGTGGTGCGTGGTTTCTCGAAATAAACCCGCATCACCACCTCCAGCCGTTCCTGGTGGCGCTGCCGCAGCTGGGCCAGGGCATCGGCATATTCCTCAGCCGCCGCCACGTCGTGCACTGAGCAGGGGCCCACGATCACCAACAGGCGCGGGTCTTCCCCCCGCAGGATCCGCTGGATGCGCTGGCGGGTGCTTCTTACGGTCTCCGCCGCCCGATCACTAAGGGGCAACTCAGCGTGGAGAATCGCAGGCGCCACCAGGGGCCGAGTTTCCACCACGTGCAAATCGGAGGTGGGAAGCATGCCCCTCAGCCAGACAGACACATTGGTCACAACCCTAGGCGGCGGGCCTGCGAGAACAATGGGTAGATCACTGATCGCTGTCGATGCTCGCCGCTTACCGCCAGGCCGCCGCTTACCGGCAGGCCCTTGGCATCCCGCCCCTGCCCCTAAGCGCCCCCCAGGTGGAAGCCCTGGTGGAACTGCTGGAACAGCCCCCCGCCGGTGAAGGGGCCTTCCTGCTGGAGCTGCTCAGCGAAAGGATCCCGCCTGGGGTGGATGAGGCCGCCTACGTGAAGGCCGGCTGGCTTAAGGCCGTGGCCCAGGGCAGCCTCAGTAGCCCGCTGCTCAGCCCCCTGGCGGCCACCCAGCTGCTGGCCACAATGATCGGTGGCTACAACGTGGGCGCCCTAATCGAGCTGCTAGCCAGCAGCGATCCGAGCATCGCCAGCGAGGCGGCTACGGGCCTGGGCCGCACCCTGCTGGTGTACGACGCCTATAATGATGTGCTCGACCTGGCCAGCAGCAACGCCTACGCCCAGCGGGTGGTGGATTGCTGGGCCGCGGCCGAATGGTTCACCGCCCGGCCGGCCCTGCCCGCCGAAATCACTGTCACGGTGTTCAAGGTGGAGGGGGAAACCAACACCGACGACCTCTCCCCTGCCACCCACGCCACCACCCGGCCCGACATCCCCCTGCACGCCCTGGCCATGCTGGAAACCCGCATGGCCGGCGGCCTGGAGCTGATCAACCAGCTGAAGGCCAAGGGCCATCCCGTGAGCTATGTGGGGGATGTGGTGGGCACCGGCAGTTCGCGTAAATCAGCGATCAATTCGGTGCTCTGGCACACGGGCAAAAACATTCCCCAGGTGCCAAACAAACGCGGCGGTGGGGTAATCATGGGCGGCAAAATTGCGCCGATTTTCTTTAATACCGCTGAGGATTCCGGCGCCCTGCCGATCGAATGTGATGTGAGTGGGCTCAACTCGGGCGATGTAATCACGATTCGCCCCTATGCAGGCACGGTGGAGTGGGCGGCGGGGGAAGCCAACGCCGGTGAAATCATTACCCGCTTTGACCTAAAACCCAGCACGATCAGCGACGAGGTGCGCGCCGGCGGCCGCATCCCCCTGCTCATTGGCCGTTCGCTCACCGATAAGGTGCGCGCCCACCTGGGGCTGCCCCCCAGCGAGCTATTCATCCGGCCCAGCAGCCCGGCCGAGAGCGCCCAGGGCTTCAGCCTGGCCCAGAAGCTGGTGGGCAAGGCCTGCGGCCTGGCGGGCATTCGCCCCGGCAGCAGCTGTGAACCCCTAATGACCACCGTGGGCAGCCAAGACACCACCGGGCCCATGACCCGCGATGAGATGAAGGAGCTGGCCTGCCTGGGCTTTTCCGCTGATCTGGTGCTGCAGAGTTTCTGTCACACCGCCGCCTATCCCAAGCCGGTAGACGTAAAAACCCACGCCGAGCTACCTGATTTCATCAGCTCCCGCGGCGGTGTGGCCCTGCGCCCCGGCGACGGCATCATCCACAGCTGGCTGAATCGGATGCTGCTGCCCGACACGGTGGGCACCGGCGGCGACAGCCACACCCGCTTCCCCCTGGGCATCTCCTTCCCGGCCGGCTCGGGCCTGGTGGCCTTTGCCGCCGCCATCGGCGCCATGCCGCTCGACATGCCGGAATCGGTGCTGGTGCGGTTCAAGGGGGAGCTGCAGCCGGGGGTGACCCTGCGGGATGTGGTGAATGCGATCCCCTATGTGGCGATCCAGCAGGGACTGCTCACGGTGGAGAAGGCCAACAAGAAAAACGTGTTCTCCGGCCGGATCATGGAGATCGAAGGGCTACCTGATCTAAAGCTGGAGCAGGCCTTCGAGCTCACCGACGCCTCGGCGGAAAGGTCTTGCGCCGGCTGCACGATCAAGCTTTCAGAGGCCACCGTGGCCGAATACCTCCGCAGCAATGTGGCGCTGCTACACAACATGATTGCCCGCGGTTATCAAGATCCCCGCACCCTGGCGCGGCGGATCAAGGAAATGGAAGCCTGGCTGGCTAATCCAGTGCTGCTAAGTGCCGATGCCGATGCGGAGTATGCCGCTGTGATTGATATCAACCTTGATGAACTCACAGAACCAATCCTGGCCTGCCCCAATGATCCAGACAATGTGAAGCTACTAAGTGAAGTGGCCGGTGCACATATTGATGAGGTATTTATCGGTTCCTGCATGACCAACATTGGCCATTACCGGGCGGCGGCCAAGGTGCTGGAGGGCATTAGCGCCAGTGGCGCCACCCTTTGGGTGTGTCCGCCCACGCGCATGGATGAGGAAACCCTTAAGGCCGAGGGCTATTACGCCAGCTTTGAAAGTTTTGGCGCCCGGCTGGAGCTGCCCGGCTGTTCGCTGTGCATGGGCAACCAGGCGCGGGTGGCCGATAACGCCGTGGTCTTCTCCACCAGCACCCGCAACTTCAACAATCGCCTCGGCAATGGCGCCCAGGTGTATCTAGGCAGCGCCGAACTGGCGGCGGTGTGCGCCCAACTGGGCCGCATTCCCACCCAGCAGGAATACCAAGCCATCGCCGCCGAACGCATTGCACCCCTGGCCAGCGAGCTCTATCGCTATTTAAACTTCGATCAAATCGAAGATTTCAGCGATAGTGGCCGGGTGGTTAGTAGTGCTGAGCATAGGGAGTTGCTGAACCAAAGCTAGGAGATATCGCAGACAGACTTCTATGTCACAAAGCTGATTCCACAAAGCCCGATCCAAACCCTCCCTATCGTGATCTTCGTCGTAGCGGCGTAGTACGGCAAAGAGAGTGAAGCGGCCTAGGGGCGAGAAGGGGTCAACGGCGGCATCTTTATCCCGCAGCATCTGGAAGCACAGCCTGAGATTATGGCTAGCTAAAGGTTGTTCGGAAGCTAGCAACAGAAGCCAGGCTTTTAATGCCTTCTCAGGGGCCTGCTGAAGATGAAATCCCCAGGACTCCTCCCAAAAGGCGAAAGAATCCTCCTTAGCAAACGCCGTAGAGAGGTCGCGGGGGCGGGAACCAACAGCCGCACGTCCACCATCAACTCCGCAATGAAATCTCAGAGAAAATCAAGATTTACCGCCTGAAGACTTTAAACAATTTATACTTAGCTTGCGTCAATTAAGCATTGACTCCGCTCAAAAAATAGCCGATCAAATACCCATGGATGATTGTCCAAAAACATCAAATACCTTGATCGAATCAAATCCAAAATCCTCAGCCCACTGAATAACGTCTGCTTTTGCCAAACTAACCTCAAGGCCCCAACGCCCCCACCGGTATCACAAGGAGAAGCGCCCGGCCCCGGTGTGGCGCTCGGCACCATCGGCCGGCACCGCCGAACCCGTGAGCAGAAATTGCCCCGGCGCCTCAACAGCATCCACGGCCCGCCGCACCTGGTTCCAAAGCGCCGGCGCCACTTGCCACTCATCCAGCAGCCGCGGCCAGGCAAGCCCGGAGCTCGGCATCGGCGATGCGGGGGCGGTAGCCGGAGGCCATGTCGGAGCAAACAATGCAGGAAAAACTGGGCTTCTGATGCAGGAAAAAGTGAGGAAGTCAGCTGCTGGGCTGGTTGTTGTAGACACCGCCCGGCCACACTGGAACCACCAAGCCAACCCCAGCCCCCTGAACCAGGAAACCCTGCTGTTTGAACCGGCCCAGCCCAGGGCTGGTGCCCTGCGGGCGGTATTGGCTTTCCCCAGCAGCTATTCGGTGGGGATCACCAGCCTGGGCTATCAAATGGTTTGGGCCACCCTGGCCCAACGGCCAGACATCGACGTAAGGCGGCTATTCACCGACCAGGGGGATCCAGCCCATGGGGGCCAGCGCGGCCGCGGGCCAGACCTCGACCTATTTGGCCTCTCGTTGAGCTGGGAGCTGGATGGGCCGGTGCTGCTCGATCTGCTCGAACAACAACGGATTCCGCTCTGGAGCAGTGAGCGAGGCGACCAGCACCCACTGGTGTTTGGCGGCGGCCCGGTGCTCACCGCTAACCCAGAGCCGCTGGCCCCCTTCTTTGATGTGTTGCTGCTCGGTGACGGGGAAGAGCTGCTGCCGGCCTTCCTTGATGGGGCCGTGGCCAGCCAGGGGCTGGGGCGGGCCGAGCGGCTGCGGCAGCTGGCCCAGCTGCCGGGCCTCTATGTGCCCAGCCTCTATGCCCCCCGCTACGACTCCGCTGGCCAACTGTTGGCGGTGGAGCCGATCGAAAGCGGCATCCCCGCCACCATTGCCAAGCAAACCTGGCGGGGCAACAGCCTCACCCACTCAACGGTGATCACCCCGGAGGCCGCCTGGCCCTCAATCCACATGGTGGAGGTGGTGCGCAGCTGTCCGGAGCTATGCCGTTTCTGCCTGGCCAGCTACCTCACCCTGCCGTTTCGCACCCCATCCCTTGGGGATAGCCTGATACCGGCGGTGGAACTGGGGCTCAAGGCCACCAAAAGGTTGGGGCTGCTGGGGGCCTCGGTAACTCAACACCCCCAATTCAGCGAGCTACTCCAGTGGCTCAACCAAGATCGCTTTGCTGACACCCGGGTGAGTGTGAGTTCGGTGCGGGCCGCCACGGTTACCCCCCAGCTGGCCGAGATCCTGGCCAAACGCGGCAGCAAATCACTCACGATCGCGATCGAAAGCGGCAGCGAACGTTTGCGGGAGGTGGTGAATAAGAAACTCAGCACCGAAGAGATCTATGGCGCCGCCCGTTATGCAAAAGAGGGGGGCCTCACGGGGCTAAAGCTCTACGGGATGGTGGGGCTGCCCACCGAGCAGGAGGCCGATGTGGAAGCCACCGCCGAGCTGTTAATCGCCATCAAAAAAGCCACCCCTGGCCTGCGCCTTTCCCTGGGCGTTAGCAGCTTCGTGCCCAAGGCCCACACCCCTTTCCAATGGGAGGGCGTGCGACCTGAGGCGGAAAAACGCCTGAAACTGCTGGCCAAAAGGCTTAACCCCAAGGGGATCGACCTGCGGCCGGAGAGCTATGGCTGGAGCCTGATCCAGGCGCTGCTCTCCCGCAGCGATCGGCGCCTGGCGCCAGTGATCGTTGCCGTGCGCGGCCACCACGAACAGCTGGGGGGCTGGAAGAAGGCCTACCGGGAAATCGCCAGCCAACCCGTCAACGGCGGCGCCCCCCTGCCCCCCTGGGAGGAGGTGATCCATGCCAGGTGGAATACAGAGCGGGTGTTGCCCTGGACTCACCTTGGAGGGGGTTTACCAAAAGCAACACTAATTAGCCACAACGCTGCGTCCCAAATGGGCAATCTTGCAGCAAAATGAAAATGGAATTTTCTACGCATGGCCCCTATGGCGGCAACGACCCGCATCAGCACCGGCCTAAAAAACCTGCGGGCATCCCTGCGTCCATCCAACTCTCTTACTTCCCAAGAAGGCGCCCATGGCTCACGGGCCGAGGTACCACGGCCCCTGGCCCCCAGCCAACCCCTTCCCCAGGCCATTGCTGAGCGCCCGGGAGAATTGCTGGTCCAATGGTCCCCTGGGGCTTCCGCTGCCAACCGGGAGGCGATCCACAACCAACTCCACACCGAAGTAGTAAGCAGCCTCCACACCGCGGCCATGAAGGCTGTGGGCTCTGGGGTGCTGGAGGTGGTTATCGACCGCGGGGGCAACCATGATTTGAGCCAATTGCAAGACGCCTTCAGCCGTGTGCCCGAGGTGGAGTTTGCTGAACCCAACCAACGGGTATCCATCCAGGTCACTAGCACTGACCCAATGCTGGCCTCCGAGTGGGGTTTACAAGCCAGTGGCTATGGCAGCAAAGCCACCACCGCCTGGGACAAAAATCAGATCGGCAGCACAAAAGTAGTAACTGGCGTGGTTGATACTGGCCTCGACTACACCCACAAAGATCTTTACCTCAATGTGTGGCTCAATCAGGGGGAGATCCGTTCACTGAGCTTCTTTAGTGCCCTAAAAGACACCAACAGCGATGGGCTTATCTCATTCCGCGACCTCAACAATAATATAAATCTTTCTAATAGCGCCACTAAGCTTAGCGACTGGAATGGCAACGGCTATATCGATGCCGGTGATTTACTTGATAACCGCTCTGGCTGGGAAGACTCTATTGATAATGACAGTAACGGCTACCTTGATGATCTAATTGGCTGGGATTTTGCCAACAACGACAATGATCCCTATGACGACAATGGTCACGGCACCCATGTTTCAGGCACCATAGGTGCAATGGGCGACAACGGCATAGGTGTGTCAGGTGTTAACTGGCAAACTCAGATCATGCCTTTGAAATTCCTTGCCGCCGACGGGGGAGGTGGGCTAGCAGGGGCGATAGCAGCGATCGATTATTACACCACAGCAAAAGTACAATCTACCAACCGCGGAGAATCTAGTAGCTTCATTGGAACTAACAATTCCTGGGGCGGTGGCGGATTTTCCCAATCTCTGGCCAACAGTATTCAACGTGCCAACGATCAGGGACTGTTGTTTATAGCTGTTGCAGGCAATGGCGGCAGTGATGGCATTGGCGACAATAACGACACCCTCGCAAATTACCCTTCCAACTACACCAACAGCAATGTGATTGCCGTTGCCTCAATTACGAGCACAGGATCTCTGTCGAGCTTTTCCAATTATGGAGCCGTAAACGTTGACCTAGGGGCTCCTGGATCCTCAATCCTGTCCACCCTGCCCGGCAACAACTACGGCACCCTCAGCGGCACCTCCATGGCCACCCCCCATGTGTCTGGAGCCCTGGCCTTAATGGCTGCCGCTGCCCCACAGGCCACGGGCCAGCAATTGAAGGATGCTCTGCTTCAATCCACCGCCGCCACCGCTTCCCTCGCTGGTCGCAGCGTTAGCGGTGGTCGATTGGATGTGGCCGCAGCCATCAGTGCGCTCACGAACACCCCCACACCAACTCCTACCCCCAATCCCACCCCAAACCCCGTGCCGCCCAGCGACTTGGTGCTTTGGGGCACTAGCAAAAATGACATCATCACTGGCGGTGACGGCAGTGACCGCATCACCGGTGTACTCAGCAGTGGCACCAGCGCCAGTGCCCTAGGTGCGGGTCAAGCAGATGTGCTCACCGGCGGGAAGGGCAACGATGTCTTCCTGCTAGGAGACAAACGCGGTATTTTCTACAATGACAATAACAACGCCAATATTGGCAAAAATGATTACGCTCTAATTAAAGATTTTAATCAAAATGAAGACAAACTACAGCTATTAAAGGCAAATTATTTAACGAACCTATCCAGCGGCAGCCTCTCCCTCTATTGGGATCGCAATGGCAACGGGCGCCTAGATAGCTCCGGCAGCAATCAAGATGAACTTATCGCTATTTTAAGCGGTGCTTCTAGCCTTACCAGCAACAACATTAACTGGGTCTAAATGCCTGGGGCCAGCAGGCGGCCCGCAGGCCCGCCAGCAACAGCCAACCGGCCACATTCAGGCGACCGTCATAGAAGGGCAGGTCCGTGGCGTGCAACAGCACCAGGATCACCACTGCAGTCCACCAGGCCCGCTCAAACACCGGCCCGCTGGCCATGCCCAGCCGGGCTGAGCGCAGCAACAGCCACAACACCACCCCCACCAGCAGCAACGCCACCGGCAACCCATGGCTGATGGCCAGGTCCATGGGCAGGTTGTGGGGATGGCCATGCCATACCCCAGCGCGTTTGGGGTAAACCAGGGAGAAGGCCGCCGCCCCCCAGCCCAACCAGGGCCGTTCCCCCACAAGGCCCGCCGCCACGGTCCACTGGCCCAGGCGGGTGGAGGCCAGGGGTCGATCGGAAAAGGCCAGATCGCTTAGGCGACCCCAAATCGCTTCCGGCACCAGGGCCCGGGCCGGGTGTTGCAGCAAATCCGGCACCCCTGGCAGCACCGCCAACAACACCGGCGCCAGGGCCAGCAGCAACAGCGGCAGCAACCAAAGCCAGCGGGCAGGACCTAGCACCAACGGCACCGCCAGCACCGCCGCCCCCCAACCATTGCGGGAATCGGTGAGATAAAGGGCCGCCAATTGGGCCGCCACCAGGGCCAGGAGCGCCACCAGCCGCCAGCTCCAGCGCCGGGCCCAGGCCAAACCGGGTTCCAGCGCTGCCGCCAACAGCAGGGGCCAACTAAAGGCCAACCAGGCGGCGGCGATGTTGGCGTAATCAAATAAACCGGACAGCCGGCCGGGGGGCAGGCCGCCGGGGGCCATGTGCCAGATCACCAGGCCGCCAAGGGCCTGCCAGGGACCACTCCAGCCCAGGAAGTGCTGGCCCAGGCCAGTTACCAGCACGGGCACGCCGCCCGCCACAAACAACAGGGCCATGCGTCGCCGGGCCCCAGGGGTGGCCATGTAGGGCTGAAACCCCCAGAACCCCCAAAAAAACGGCAACCAATTCATCAAGCCCACCCAGGCCAACCAGCCGCTATGGGCCCGGGGGGCCCCCAGCAGCATCAGCCCTGCGATCAACAGAAAAACCCAATTGAGCCGATCACTCCCCCAGGGGCGCCGCAGGCGGCGAGTGCCTTGCAAGAGGGCCCAAAACAGTGGCGGCACCGCCAATAACAGGCTGCTGGCCAGCAGCAGCACCCCCAACTGAAAGGCAATCCAGCCGGAGGTGGTGGCCGCCACGGGCCGCTCCTGCCGACACCATTGCAAGAGCGAATCCAGCCGCATCAAGCCAGGCACCCGGGGGGGCTTAGTCAAACACCGCCGTGCGACCGCGATACACCATCACCTGATGGCGCAGGTGCAGCCGCAGGGCCCGGGCCAGGGCCAAGCGCTCCATGTCACGGCCCTTACGGATCAGATCTTCCACCTCATCCCGGTGGCTCACATGCACCGTGGCCTGCTCAATGATCGGGCCGGCATCCAGTTCCTCAGTCACGTAATGGGCCGTGGCACCGATCAATTTCACCCCCCGCTCCCAGGCCCGCAGGTAGGGCTGGGCACCGGTAAAGGCCGGCAAAAAGGAATGGTGAATGTTGATAACTGGGCTGAATTGCTGCAGAAAGCTGCCACTTAACACCTGCATGTATTTAGCCAGCACCGCCAGATCAATGGCTTCCTCCGCCAACAACTCCAGCTGCCGGGCTTCCGCCTCCGGTTTGGTGGCAGCCGTCACTGGGATGTGTTCGAAACGGGCACCAAAGTTTTCGGCAATGGGCCGCAGGTCTGGGTGGTTACTGATCACCAGCGGCACCGCCATCGGCAGTTCACCGGCCTTGGTGCGCCAGAGCAGATCCAGCAGGCAATGGTCTTGCTTGCTCACGAACAGGGCCACCCGCGGGGGCTGATCGGAGAAGTGCAGCTGCCCCTCGCCGCCCAGGCGCTGGGCCAGGGCCGTGGCCGCGGCCGGCAGGGCCCCCCGGGGCAGGCCAAACCCCTGCAGATCCCACTCAATCCGGCTCAGAAACAAGCCAGCCCCGCAGTCGGTGTGGTGGTCGGCGTGGCGAATATTTCCCCCATTGGCTGCCACCCAGCTGGAAAGCTCACTCACCAACCCCGGCCGATCGGGGCAAATCAAGCGAAAAATCGCCGTGGCGGAACTCATGGGGCTAAGCAAGCACACCCTTTTCTACCGAGCTGGGGGCCAAAGGGCAGTAGACATTGCTATGGCCCATAGCAACGCACCCGTGGACTTGCGGCGACTGGCTCCTTATCTGGTGGCCCAGACCCGCCGGGGGATCGTGGGCAGCAGCCGCTATGCCAAATCCCTACGGGAAGCGGTGCGCCAGGCCGCCGCCGACCCCAGCCGCCAGCCGGTGCTGCTGATGGGCGAACCGGGGCTGGAAAAAGACAACCTGGCCGCCCTGATCCACTTCGGCTCCAGCGAGCGACGGCTACCGCTAATTCGGCTGGATGCGGCCCTGTTGCGGGCCGATGGCGCCGACCTGTTTACCCCGGGAAGCGGTGAGCAAAGCTCCCTGCTCGATTGCCTTGAGGGCGGCAGCCTGCTGATCGACAACGTGGACCTGGCCGACCCCGCCCTACAGGAACGCCTGCTAGGCCTGGCGGACAGCCACCCCGGCCGGCTGCTCTTCACCAGCGAAACGGCCCTACCCAGCTTTGACCGCCGCTGCCGCCTGATCCGGGTGCCGCCGCTGCGGGTGCGCCGCCAAGACCTGGGGGAATGGCTGCGCTACGGCATCCGCCAACAAAGCCGTGGGCTGGGCTGGAAGCAACCGCCCAGCGTGGCGCCCGGGGTGGTGGAAAGGCTGCAGCAATACGACTTCCCCAACAACCTGCGGGAACTGGAGGTATTGATCTATCGGGCCCTGCAGCAGGCCCGACGGATCCAGGGCAATGAACTGCCCCAACAACTGCCGGAGGACGTGTTTTGGACCGCCAACCGCCAAACCCGGCTGCGCTTTGACCTGTGGCGCTGGAAACCTGAACTGCGCAACTTGCTGCGCTCGCCCCTGCTCTGGAACGGCCTGCTGTTTGGCCTGGTCAGTTGGCTGTTTGTGCTGGTAAACCTCTGGCTCTGGCTTGGCCCCCAGGACCGGGCCCACAACGGCGCCCTCAACATCTTCTGGGCCTGGTGGTGGCCGCTGATCCTGCTGGGTTTCCCCCTGGTGGGGCGGCTTTGGTGTTCCTTCTGCCCCTTCATGGTGTGGGGGGAGCTGGTGCAGCGGCTGGCGGCCCGCCTGGGCTGGCAGCCCCCCCGCTGGCCCCGGGGTAACAGCGACAGCTGGGCCTCGCCGCTAATGGCGGCGGGCTTTGCGGCGATCCTGCTGTGGGAGGAGCTGGCCCACCTGGAAAACACCGCCTGGCTCAGCAGTTGCCTGCTGTTGCTGATCACCGCCGGGGCGGTGCTGGGCTCGCTGCGCTTTGAAAAACGCTTCTGGTGCCGTTACCTCTGCCCCGTGGGCGGCATGAACGGCCTGTTCGCCAAGCTCTCAATCCTGGAACTGCGGGCCCAGGCCGGCACCTGCAGCGGCAGCTGCAGCAGCTACGCCTGCTTCAAGGGGGGGCCAGCGGAAGGAGAGGGGCTGGCCACGGCCGGCTGCCCCCTGGGCACCCACCCGGCCCACCTCACCGACAACCGCAACTGTGTGCTCTGTTTCACCTGCGCCCAGGCCTGTCCCCATCGCTCCGTGCAGCTGAGCCTGCGGCCCCCCGCCGCCGACCTGCAGCGGGAGATGACCGTGCCCGAAGGCGAACCAGCGCTGCTGCTGGTGCTAGCTGGGGGCGTGTGCCTGCACCACTGGCAACCGGCCCTGGAGGCCCTGCCCCCGCTGGCCCGCTTCCCCCTGGCCACCCTCGCCCTGGGCCTACCCAGCCTGCTGGCCCTAGCCCTGGGCCGCCTGGTGAGCCCAGCGCAGGGGCGCCAAACGCTCTATGGCCTCCTTCCCCTGGTTTGGGCGCTGTTATTGGCCCGCCATCTACCCCTGGCCATGGCCGAGGGGGGCCAGCTGTTGCCGGTGACCTTTGGGCCGGCATGGCCGGGCTGGAGTGCCGATCCCCATGTGCTGGCCTTTTGCCAAAGCACCGCCGTGCTTACCGGGGTGGTTGGGAGCCTGCTGCTGCTGAGACGAATGTTGCTTAGTGAAGGCCCCCTGCTGTGGTGGGGCTCCGGCCTGGCGCTGCTGCTGGGGGCCGGCGGCCGCTGGCTGGTGGCGGTGGGCTAGGCCAGCTGGGCAAAGCTGAGGTCGGCCCCACGAAAATCCCCCTCAATAAATCCGTATCCATCCAGCAACCTCGCCAGAAAAAAGCTCAGAGCACCGCCTGCAGGGCATTCAGCTGCTGCTGACGGCTGGCCTGTAATTGCTTCTCCGCGGAGGCCAACAAACGAAACACGCCGCGGTCGATCACCTCGTAATAAACAAGGCTGCCCTCGGGCCGGCGCCGCACCACCCCGGCGATCGTGAGCAGCTTCAGGTGCTTAGAAACCAAGGCCTGGCTGAGGCCAGTGGCTTCCACCACCGCTGTCACATTTAGGGATCCCTGGTGTAGGGCCTCAAGCACAGCGAGACGATTGGGCTCACTGAACACTTTGAAGTACTCGGCCAGGGCTTCCATCGGGTTATCAGAGCTTAATTTGGTCAACGCTACCAGAGATCTATGGCTTGCTGGCAATGCTTAACGCACATGTTTAGTATAATGATGCCGTGAAAATGCGATAGCCTAAATAAAGCTTCGATTGGCTAAGGGGCCCTAGCCCCAGATAGGGGGGTTACAGGGACGTTTACTCAAGTTGGCGCGGCACCTGGGGATGCTCCTGCGCCTGGAGGAAGGCTGGCTGCTGCAAGAACACAGTCTCTGTGGGGGCCACCCGCGGGCCCACCAGGAAATCCGGCAACTGGTTACCGGGGCGCCACCCCAATGGGGTGGGCCTATCGGCGATCAGTCTCTTCCCCGAGCTCTACACCCAAAACAGCCGCTTGCTTAAGGCCTACCAGGAGGTCACGAAACAAGGCCAACTGGCGGTGGACCGGGGGTTAGAGGTGAAGGATCCCATGGTGATCCTGCGGCGCCAGATCATCCAGGAATTGATGTGTCATTTCGCCGTGGATTTCACAACCATGGCCGTTGATGGGGCCAGCATTTTCCCCAAGGAGTGGGCCATTTGTGGGGATCTGGAGGCGGAGGGCTTACTCAATCGCCTCTGCAACAGCATCACAGTTACCGAACGGGGTCGCTGGTTGATTCGGGTGATTGCCGCAGTATTTGATCCTGATATCAAAGAAAAAGCCTCCGGATCCCGGGTGATTTGAGTCCCAGCGGCCAGTGGTGCAAGAAGGGGAGATTAAAAACCAAATAGTTTCCTAATGCCCCCTTTGCCAAAGCCGCCTAGACCCCATTTAGCAATGCCGCCCTAACTGGAATGACCACCACAGAATTAGCGCTAAACCCCAGCCAAACCCCAGCCCAGCCCCTAGGCGACCAGGAATTGGCCCAACTGCATGCCTGGTGGCGGGCCGCCAACTATCTGGCGGTGGGGATGATCTACCTGCAAGACAACCCCCTATTGCGGGAACCCCTGCGGCCGGCACACATCAAGAATCGCCTGCTGGGCCACTGGGGTTCCAGCCCCGGCCAAAGCTTCATCTGGACCCATGCCAACCGCTTAATCCGCCGCCACCAGCTCGAGATGATTTATCTGTCGGGGCCAGGCCATGGCGCCCCCGGCATGCTCGGACCGGTTTATCTAGACGGCAGCTATAGCGAGGTATATCCCGATAAGTCGGAAGACGTGATCGGCCTTAAACGCTTTTTCAAACAGTTCTCCTTCCCCGGCCACATCGGCAGCCATTGCACCCCGGAAACCCCCGGCTCGATCCATGAGGGGGGCGAGCTCGGCTATGTGCTTTCCCACGCCTGCGGCGCCATCTTTGACAACCCCGATTTGATCGCCCTGGCCTGCGTGGGCGATGGCGAAGCGGAAACCGGCCCCCTGGCCACCGCCTGGCACATCAATAAGTTCATCAACCCGATCCGCGACGGGGCGGTGCTGCCAGTGCTGCACCTCAACGGCTACAAGATCGCCAATCCAACGATCCTTGCCCGCATTCCCCGAGGGGAGCTGGAAAGCCTGCTGCGGGGCTACGGCTGGCGGCCGATCTTTGTGGAAGGCAGTGAGCCCGCTGCCATGCACCAGGCCATGGCCGCCGCCATGGACGAAGCGGTGGCTGAAATCCGCGCCATCCAGCAAGAAACCCGCAGCAGCGGCAAGGCCCACCGGCCCCAATGGCCCATGGTGGTGCTGCGCTCCCCCAAGGGCTGGACCGGACCAAGCGAATTCAATGGCCACAAGCTCGAAGGTTTCTGGCGCTCCCACCAGGTGCCCCTCACCGACCCCAAACACAAGCCTGAGCAACTGATAGCCCTGGAACAGTGGCTGCAGAGCTATCGGCCGGAGGAATTGTTTGACGAAGGCGGTCGCCTGCGGGCTGAGCTGCGCCAGCTATCGCCCACGGGCGCCCTGCGCATGGGCTCCAACCCCCATGCCAATGGCGGTCGCCTGCGCCAGAAGCTGCGCTGGCCCAACGTTAATGCCCTGGCGGTGCCGGTGGAAACCCCCGGCCAAACCGAAGCGGAAAATACCTACCCCCTAGGCAAATTGATCAAGGAGTTAATCGAGCTCAACCGCGGCCGTTATCGCTTGTTTGGCCCTGACGAAACCCACTCAAATCGCCTGCAGGCGGTGTATGAAACTACCAAGAAAGTATGGATGGCAGAATATCTGCCAGAGGACGCCGATGGCGGCGAACTGAGCATGGATGGCCACGTGGTGGAGATGCTCTCAGAGCACACCCTTGTGGGGATGATGGAGGGCTATTTGCTCACCGGTCGCTATGGCTTCTTCCACACCTACGAAGCCTTTGCCCATGTGATCTCTTCGATGTTTAACCAGCACTGCAAATGGCTAGATGTGTGCGAAGACGTGCCCTGGCGGGCGGCGATTGGCTCCTGGAATTGCCTGATCTCCTCAACCGTCTGGCGCCAGGATCACAATGGTTTCACCCACCAGGACCCCGGCTTCATCGACCTGGCAGGCAATAAAAAAGGCAGTGTTACCCGGGTGTATCTACCGGCCGATGCCAACTGCCTGCTGGCGGTGGCCGAGGAGGCCCTGCGGGAAACAAATGTGGCCAACATCATCGTTTCAGATAAGCAAAAACACCTGCAATATCTGAATCTGGAGGCCGCCCGCCGCCATGTGGCCAGGGGCATTGGCCTCTGGTCATGGGCCTGCAATGACAGCTGCACCGACAGCATGGATCACCCCGATGTGGTGATGGCCTCCGCCGGTGATGTGCCCACCAAAGAAACCCTGGCGGCAATCGAAATCCTGCGGCGGGAACTGCCGATGCTGAAGATCCGCTACATAAATGTAGTTAAGCTATTCAGCCTTACCCTTCCCTCCGAACACCCCCACGGCCTCCCGGACCGTGACTTCGACGATCTATTCACCACCGATCGTCCGGTAATTTTTAACTTCCACGGCTACCCCTTCCTGATTCACCGCCTCACCTATAAACGCCATAACCACGAAAATATCCATGTGCGTGGTTACAAGGAAAATGGCAACATCAACACACCATTGGAGCTGGCAATCATCAACCAGATCGACCGCTTTAATCTGGTGATCGATGCGATCGATCGGGTGCCAGAGCTGGGCTCCCGGGCCGCCCACCTAAAGCAACAAATGCAAGATGAAATCCTTACGCAACGGGCCTACGCCTACAGGCACGGCATGGATGATCCAGCCGTGAATGATTGGCATTGGCCGTTTGGCTACGGCTCCTGCGCCCCTAACTGATGGCGATGGCCACCCTGGTGGTGAATGCCGGCAGCAGCAGCCACAAGCTGGTGCTGTTTGATGGCGCCGGCCAGCGGCTCTGGCAGGGGGCGATCGACTGGAGTGAGCGGGGGGGCGCCCTCGCCCAGGACCGGGCCAGCCTGGCCGCCGCCCTGGGGGCACTGCTGAACCAATTGCCCGCCCGCTCCGGAGGGACCGCAGCGATCAAAGCCGTGGGCCATCGGATCGTGCATGGGGGCGATCACTTCCGCTCAGCCGTGGTCCTTGATGCGCAGGTGGAACATGAATTGGAGAAGTTACGCCGGCTCGCCCCCCTCCATAACGGCCCAGCCCTCGAGGGCCTGGCGGTGCTGCGGCAGCTGCTGCCCGGGGCCTGGCATGGGGCCGCCTTCGACACCGCCTTCCACCGCAGCCTGCCGCCGGAGGCCAGCACCTATGCGCTGCCGGCGGCATGGCGGGCCCGGGGTTTGCACCGCTTTGGTTTCCATGGGCTCAGCCACGGGGCGATAGCCCAACGCTTCCCCGTGGGCCGGCTGATCAGCGCCCACCTGGGGGCCGGCTGTTCCCTGGCGGTGATCAAAAAGGGCCGTTGTATCGACACCACCATGGGTTACACCCCCCTGGATGGCCTGGTGATGGCCAGCCGCAGCGGCAGCCTCGACCCGGGCCTGTTGCTGGAACTGCTGGCCCAGGGGGTAACACCGGCGGAATTACATGAGGGGCTGCACCGCCGCAGTGGCCTACTGGGCCTCTCCAACCGCTCCGGCGACATGCGGGTGCTGCGCCAGGCCAGTGCCGCCGGCGATGGCGACGCCCAGTTGGCGATCGCCGTGTTCCAGCAGCAACTGCTCAAGGGGATCGGTGCTGGCATCGCCCTGCTGGGCGGCCTAGATGTGTTGGCGCTCACCGGTGGCATCGGCGAACACGACAGCGCCCTGCACATCTGGCTACGGCAACGGCTCCAGGGGCTGGGCCTAGCCCCCGCCGGCCCCGCTCAGCTGCAGGTCGTGGCCGCCGATGAGGAGTCGGAGATCTACCGCCAGATCAGCGCCCTGCCGCCGCCCGCAGACAGGCCCGTCGGGTGAGCGCCATCGAGGTGAGCGTGGGGCTCTGCCAGCCGGAGCTGGGCCAGCTGGCCCCATCGGTCACCAGCAGGTTGGGGCAGGTCCAGAGCCGATTCCAGGGGTCCAGCACCGATCGGGTGGGATCACTGCCCATGGGGGCACCCCCCAGTTCGTGGATGTAGTAGCCCGGGGGTGCCACCGCCTGGGAACCGGCAACACTGGCTCGTAGCCAGGGTTCGATCAGGGGCAGGCGGAACAGGTCTTCGAGGGGACGCACCACCCCACCGGCGGCGGCCACCACGCTGCCAATGCGCGCCAACATCTGATCCACCAGGGCCTGCTCCGCCGGCCCCCAGGCCATGGCGATGTGGGGGGCGGGAATTCCCCAGGCATCGCCCAGGGTTGGCGCCAGGCTCACTCGATTGCTGGGCTGGGGTTGCACCTCCCCGTGGCCGATCAAGAAGCCCACGGCGGCAGCCGGATCGCGACGCAGCAAGGCCGGCGGCTCAAAGCGCTGGGCGGCCCCCCAAAGGCCATAGCCCTCGCCGGTATTGGGAATAAAGACGCTCTCCGCCCCCGACAACCCCGTACCCGCCGGCGCCGGCGCCTGGTCGGGCAGGGCAAAAAAGCGGGCCACCGACACGTGGTCCATCAGGCCCTGGCCCAGCAGCCCGGAGGGCTCGATCAAGCCACCGCTAAGCCGGTCATCCCGGGAGAGCAGCAACAGCCGCAGGCTTTCAACCGTGGAGGCACAGAGCACCACCAAATGGGCCCGGGCCCGCTGTTCCAGGCCGCTGAGCCGATCAATAAACAACACCCCCTCCACCCGGCTCTGGTCTGGGGAAAACAGCAGCTGACTCACCAGCGAATTGCTGCGCAGGGTCACCCGACCGCTGGCCAGGGCCCAAGCCAGGGCGCCCCCCTGGGCACTGAACCGCGGCCAGGGGCCATCGCTGGCGGGGCGATGGCGGGCAAAACCGCGGGAATGGATAAAGGGCAAGTCCAGCTGGCCACACACCTGGGCCAGGTGGCGTTCGGCGGGGGTGAAGGGGGCTGGCGCCTCGAATTCCCCATCGGGCAACAGCTCCAACTGATCACGCTGGCCCCACACCCCCAGCTGGCGCTCCAGGGCGCCGTAGTGGGGGGCCAGGTCTTGGTGGGTTAGGGGCCAACCCTGGCGGAACTCCTGGTCGGAAAGCCGCAGGGTGATGCCCCCCCAGCTGAGGCTCCTGCCGCCCACCTGGCGGCCCCGGGTCCAAAGAAAAGGTTTGTCGGCGGGGGTGCTGTAAGGGTGTAGGCCCTCGTCAACGTAAAGATTCGGGTTGTTTTTCCAGTAGCCGGGGTGCTGGCTTTGGAGCCGCTGGCTGCCGGCACTGAGCTGGGCCAGCCGCCGCAGGCTGTTGAGCGGTTCCGCCCCAAGGGCCGCGGCCGGTCCCTGGTCGCGGCCGGCCTCCAGCACTAGCACCTCTAAACCCTGTTGGGCCAGGGTGTGGGCGGCCACCGCCCCGGTGGCGCCGCTGCCCACCACCAGGGCGTCATAGCTGCGCTGGGGGTCAAAGGCCTGGGGCACGGCATAACCAGTCGCTAGGCCTGATGCTGCCGCAGCACTGCCAAGGGACCAAACCCGGAACTCGTTAAACTCCGCCCCTAGAGGTCCCTCTCCGCTCAGCTGGTGACGATGCTTTCCCCCCTGGTTTCCGTTCTGCGTCGCCTAGGCCTGCTGGCGATAGCCCTGGTGCTCTCCGTGGGGCTAGCCGCCTGTGATGGCAGCAAGGCCAAGGCCGCGCCAAGCCTCAGCGCCGACGACATCGCCTTCATTACCCGCCAGGCCGAGGGCTTCCTCGACGCCAGGAACCACCTGCCTGAGCTGGCCACCCTGGTGAATGAAAAGAACTGGGTGTTCACCCGCAACCTGATCCACGGACCCATGCAGGAGGTGGGCCGCGAGATGAGCTACATCAACCAACGGCTGCTGCCCGCTGACCGTCCCGAGGCCAACAAACGGGCCGAAGAACTGAAAACTGCCCTGGCAGAACTGGATGAAGCCGCCCGCCTCCAGGAAGGCGAACGGCTCACCCGGGATTACATCCGCGTGGCCAGTGACTTCGGCCTCTATGCCCAGGTGCTCCCTGAGCAAGTGAAGGCCGCCTTGAACCAGGTCTGAGCAGGTCAGTCCTGATAATTGGCGGCGGCTTTGTGGGCCGCTGCTGCGCCTGGTTACTAACTAGTGGCGGCCATCGGGTCACCCTGGTGGACCAGGCCCCAGATCCCCCCAGCCGCAGCGGCAGCGCCGCCGCCCTGGGCCTGTTGATGGCCCAGGTTTACCAGCGCAGCAGTGGCCGCGCTTGGCGCCTGCGCCAGCGATCCCTCGCCCTGCTGCAGGAATGGCAGGGGGCCCTGGCCGAGGCCGGCCAGCCGGTGGAACTGCGCCGGGGCCTGTTGCTGCTGGCCAGCGGCGCCGATGAATGGCAAAGGCAGCAGCGGCTAGGGAGCCAACGCCAGGCCAAGGGCTTTCCCCTGGAACTGCGCTCCCGCTCAGACCTGCAGGCGGCGGTGGCCCAGGGCGCCTTGCCGGAATTGCCCCAGGGGGTGGAGGGGGCCCTTTGGTCGCCGGAAGATGGCCAGCTAGACCCCAGCGCCTGGGCTGCCGCCCTCCGGACCGCTGCTATCCGGCAGGGCCTGCAAGAAATTTCAGGGCGGGTAACTGCCCTAAGGCAACTTTCCCCTGGGGATCCCCAAGCCCCATGGCAACTGGAGTTAGCGGATGGCTCGCAACTAAGCAGTGACTGGGTGCTGGTTTGCGCTGGGCTGGGCAGCCCCAGCCTGCTGGCCCCCCTGGGCATCGAGCGGCCCATGGAGCCGGTGCTGGGCCAGGCGGTGGAACTGCAACTGGCCCTGCCCTTGGCGCCGGGCCAAGACCCCTGGGCTGGCTGCCTGGTGTGGCAGGGCATGAATCTGGTGCCCCGCCCCGGCGGTCGCCTCTGGCTGGGGGCCAGCCTCGAACCGGGGACCCGGGCCGATCCCAAGGCCCTGGAAACCCTGCTAAGCCTGGGGGGCACTGCCCCCACCTGGCTGCGCCAGGCTGAATTAGTGAGCCACTGGCAGGGGCTGCGCTGCCGGCCGGTGGGTCGCCCGGCGCCGCTGCTGGAGCAACCGCTGCCGCGGCTGCTGCTACTCAGTGGCCATTACCGCAATGGCATCCTGCTGGGTCCAGCCAGCGCCGAATGGGCGGCGCAACGGATTGAAGATGCCATGGCAACAACTGGGCAAAGCTATCGACCCACCTAACACCATTAGCTGGCGATGACAAGTTGCATTGATCCAGGGCCACTACAGCCTGGACGCAAGGTTTGGCTACAGAGATGTTGCTCCTGCGAAGCACGCCAACCTGCCGGTTAGGGGAATGCTCAGGGCAGAACGTGTGTCGCCATGAATTCAGCTGGTCGTCCTCTAGTTAGCGTCTACCGCGAAGCCCTGATAGCACGTCATTATGCCCACCGAACCATCGACACCTACGAGCGCTGGCTGCGGCGCTTCCTGCGCTTTCACCTGCTACGCCATCCCAGGAAGATGGGCGGGCCAGAGATAAATGCATTTCTTACTCATCTGGCTGTGGAGGAGCGGGTGAGCGCATCTACCCAAAATCAGGCGCTAGCGGCCTTGTTATTTTTGTGGGTGAAAGACCTTGATTTTGCAGGTAAACAGCTGATAATCCGCGGTGGCAAAGGCAACAAGGACCGCGTCACGGTGTTGCCCCAAAACCAGATGGAACCACTACAGATCCACCTGCAAGAAGTAAGGCGTTTGCATCGTTTGGATCTGGCTGCCGGCTGGGGCAAGGTGCCGCTGCCAGGTGCGCTGGAAAGAAAGTACACCTCCGCATCGCGGGAATGGATCTGGCAGTGTGAGGTTCCCCCGCTTTTGTAGACAGTCCTTCAGGCCGCCATCTCGTACATCATACGGTCTCTACGAGTCCGTTCTTCGTATTCAATGGGGCTGAGATAGTTAATACTTGAATGACGACG